>Ga0233425_10002712_pt1 | contig 34000 bp, 31 predicted proteins | sample Watercolumn_Towu_2_FD_181712 | JGI IMG/M metagenome (GOLD analysis project Ga0233425, IMG submission 181712) | Freshwater microbial communities from Lake Towuti, South Sulawesi, Indonesia - Watercolumn_Towuti2014_140_MG | ecosystem: Environmental > Aquatic > Freshwater > Lake | place...
ACGATGAGGCTCGCGGTTCGGGGTGGTCAGGTCCGGCCGGCGCCGTGGGCGCGGGAGGCCAGCATATAGGGGTGGCAGGCGCGGTGGTTGCCGGCACCCACGGAGAGATAACGCTCCAGTTCACCCAAGGCGGAACGGTAAACCTCCCGCTTGAATTCCACCACTGCGTCCGCGGGTGCCCAGTACTCGCTCCAGCGCCATGCGTCGAATTCGGGATGGTCGGAGGCGCGCAGGCGGACATTGCAGTCCTGGCCCAGCAGGCGCAACAAGAACCAGATCTGCTTCTGGCCGCGATAGTGGCCGCGCCACTCGCGTTTGACCCAGTCGCGCGGCACGTCATAGCGCAGCCAGTCACGGGTGCGGCCGAGGATGCGCACATGCTCCTGGGCCAGCCCGACTTCTTCCATGAGTTCCCGATACATGGCCTGTTCCGGGCTTTCACCATGCTTGATGCCGCCCTGGGGGAACTGCCAGGAGTTCTGGCGCACTCGCTTACCCCAGAACACTTCATTCCGTGCGTTGCAGATGACGATGCCCACGTTCGGCCGGTAACCGTCCTTGTCGATCATGGCCGCCTCGATTCAATACTTAACCGAGGTCGATTTTCCCACCCTTCCGGGGCCTTGCAAAGCGGCCCGGGCGAATGGCTTCTATAGGATGAGCGCCTCGGCCGATGCGGGATTCCAGTTACGCAGGCGAGCGACGAAGGCTTCGAACTCCAGGCCCAGGACTGCCTCCAGGCGGTGCGCTTCGTGGGTGAGATACGTCAAGTCCGTGGCCGGCAGGGGCTTGCGGAAGGCGAACACGACAATATTGCCCTTCTTCTCCGCCGGCAGTTGCAGGACATGTTCGCCGAAGGCCCGCGCGATGCGATCGTAATAGCGGGGGAAGTATTCGTCCGAGCCCCACAGGTTGAACACAGCCACGCCGCCGGGCCGCAACAGGGCCTTGCAGGCCCGGTAGAAGTCCGGGCTGGCCAGATCGCTGACGATGCGCTTGGCATCATAGCCGTCCACCAGCAGCACGTCTTGGCTGTCCGGGTGTGCATGGACAAAGGCGGCGCCGTCGCCGGTGAGTACGGTGAGATTCTCGTCGTCCTGGGGCATAAGGAAGTAGCTGCGGGCGGCGGCCACCACTTCCGCGCTGATTTCCAGGGCGGTCAGCCGACAGTCCGGCAGATGCCGGTGGATGTACTTGGCGATGGAGCCGCCGCCCAGGCCGATGAGGGCGATGTCACGGGGTTCCCGCAGGAACAGCAGGAAGGCAAGCATGGCGCGGGTGTATTCCAGCTCCAGGGCGAAGGGATCCTTGAGGCGCATGGCGCTTTGCACGGCGGGACCACCCAGGTGCAGGTAGCGGACGCCGTTGTGCTCGCTGATTTGTACCGTGGTCTGGCCGGACGGTCGCCGGCGGGAAAGGAAACTCATGTCTGATGCAACTGCAGGCAGGGCGCGGCGCTGATGATGACCGCACGGGCTATTCCCGGACTCGGAGGGCGGGCGGCGAATTCTACCCGCAGCATGGCGGGCGTGCCGGCGAGATGGGATAAAATGCTGCGGTCATCGGCAAAGCACGGGTTTCCCCCGGGGGTATGGCAATGGATATCGAGCAGGCGCGCTTCAACATGGTGGAACAGCAGATCCGGCCCTGGGAGGTTCTTGATCCCAAGGTGCTGAACCTCCTCTTCAGGGTCAGGCGTGAGGATTACGTTCCCCCCGTCTATCGTTCCCTGGCCTTCGTGGACATGGAGATTCCCCTGGGCCACGGCGAGTCCATGTGGGCGCCGAAGATCGAGGCGCGGGCCCTGCAGGCCCTGCAGCTCAAGCCCAGCGACCGGGTGCTGGAAGTGGGTACGGGCAGCGGTTATTTCACTGCCCTGCTGGCCCATCAGGCGAGCGTGGTCGTGACGGTGGAACTGCATGCCGACCTCAAGGAACGGGCCGAGCAGGCATTCCGAGCCCATGGCCTGACCCAAATCCAGTGCCGTCTCGGCGATGCCGCCCGGGACTGGGCTGAGGACGGTGCATTCGATGCCATCGTCCTCACCGGTTCTACCCCCCTGATGCCGGAAGCCTTCTTCAAGCGCCTGAATCCCGGCGGGCGCCTGTTTGCCGTGGTGGGCGAGGGCGCCATCATGTCCGCACGTCTGGTGACCGCCACTGCTGCGGGGATATTCCATACCGACAGTCTGTTCGAAACCCGGGTGAAGGCGTTGGCGAACGCCCTGGAGCCGGCGCGCTTCAGCTTCTGAGCATGCGCCATCTGCACCCCCGCGAGCTCAAGGCCTGGTTGGATGATCCGCAGCGTGACAAGCCCTTGCTGCTCGACGTGCGCGAACCCTGGGAGTTCGAGCGCTGCCATATCGACGGCGCGGAACTCCTGCCCATGGCGAGCATCCCAAGCCGATTCGGCCAACTGGACGCGGAGCGGGAAATGGTGGTGATCTGTCATCATGGGGTGCGCAGCTTCCACGTCGCACGCTTTCTGGAACACAATGGCTTCAACAAGGTGATCAATCTGACCGGCGGCGTGGATGCCTGGGCCAAGGAAGTCGATCCGAAAATGGCTGTCTACTGACATGATGCGACCCACTCTACTCATAGCTGCCATCGTTCTGGCCCTTCCGCCGGCCTTGTCCTGGAGCGCCAATCTGGGTGGCATCTACCAACTTGCCCGGGAGAAGGACGCCAAGCTGGCCGCCGCGCGGGAAGCCAACCGGGCCAGCCAGGAAAAGATCCCCCAGGGCAAGGCGGGGCTCCTGCCCACCCTGAATATGTCGGCCAATCTGCGCCAGAACGATACCCGCACCACCCTGAACTCGAATGACTACGCCTCCCGCGGTTTGAGCCTGTCCCTGGTGCAGCCGATCTATCGTAAGCAGAACCTGGAAAGCTACGAACAGGCCAAGCTGCAGGCCCTGTTGGGCGACCAGCAGTTGCGTCTCGCCGAACAGGAGTTGCTGCTGCGTGTCGCTGCGGCCTACTTCGACGTGCTCCAGGCCCAGGACGCCCTGGCCACGGCGCAGGCCCAGAAGGCGGCTTTCGCCGAGCAACTGGCCCAGGCCAGGAAGAGTTTCGAGGTGGGCGCGGCCACCATCACCGACACGCACGAAGCCCAGGCCCGCTTTGATCTTACCGTCGCCCAGGAAATCGCCGCCCTGAACGACTTGGAGGTCAAGCGGCGCGCTCTGGAGAAGATTATCAGCCAGGAAAGCCCATCCCTGGCCCGCCTGGCGGAGGGCGTCAAGATGCCGCTGCCGGAGCCCGCCAACATGGAAGCCTGGGTGAAGCAGGCCGAGGAGGGCAGCCTGGGCGTGGTGATGAACCAATCCAGTTTCGAACTGGCCCGACGGGAGGTCGAACGTCAGCGCGGCGGCCATCTGCCGACCCTGGACCTGTCCGCCAGCTATGCCAACAACCACAATGCGGCGCTGGGCGGTGCCACCACCAATTCCCGTTCGGGCATCATCGGCTTCGAGCTGGGATGGGTGCTGTATCAGGGCGGCGGTATCGACTCGCGCGTCCGCGAAGCAGTGGCCAACCAGGAAAAATCCCGCTTCGACCTGGACGAGGCCCGCCGCCAGGCCCGCATGGAAGCCCGACAAAGCTTCCTGGGCGTGCTATCCGGCGATGCCCAGGTCAAGGCTCTGGAACAGGCACTGGTGTCCAGCGAAGCCCAACTCAAGTCCACCAAGCTGGGGCTGGAGGTGGGGGTTCGCACCCGGGTGGACGTGCTCAATGCCCAGCAGCAGGTGTTCACCACCAAGCGTGATCTCTCCGCGGCCCGCTACAAGACGCTGTTGGCGGGCCTGCAACTCAAGGCCGCTGCCGGCGCCTTGGGCGAGAACGACCTGAAGGCGCTGGACGCGCTCCTCAGGGAATAGCCCCGCTCCTCCTGCCCAGAATCAATCCGGGGCGGCGCTTCGCGGCCATGCTGCCTGGATCATGTCCATGACCCGTTCCGTCGCGCCTTGGTTGGCCGCCGTGAAGCGCAGACCCGCCGCCGCCATGGCAGCACGCTTGTCCGGCTCCTTCCGGAGCAGTTTTACCACCGCGACGAGTGCGTCGGCGTCCGCCACGCGCAGGGCGCAGCCGGCGACGCTGGCCTGTTCGGCGGCGTCCGTGAAGTTCCAGGTGTGGGGGCCGATCAGTGCCGGGCAGCCGGCCGCAGCAGCCTCGATCAGGTTCTGCCCGCCGAAGGGCAGCAGACTGCCCCCAATGTAGGCCAGGTCGGCGGCGGCATAGTAGGCCGCCATCTCTCCCATGCTGTCGCCAAGGAAGACACGGATGTCCTTCCCGGTACTCTGCCTGTCGCTGCGCCGTGCCCATGGCAGGCCGCGTTCCTGGATCAGGCGTGCGACTTCCTGGAAGCGCTGGGGGTGGCGCGGCACCAGAACCAGCAGGGCATCGGCGACGCCAAAATTGTCCAGAGCATCCAGCAGCAGGGTTTCCTCGCCCTCGCGCGTGCTGGCCGCCAGGAAGACGAATTTCCCCGCGAAGCGGCGACGCAGGTCTTCTGCCTGCGCCACGGTGGCCATCGGGGGCGTGACATCGTATTTCAGGTTGCCTGTGACACGGATACGCTCTCCGCCCAGGGTCCGCAGGCGATCCGCGTCCTCGGCGGTCTGCGCCGCGATGCCGTGAAGGTCGGCCAATGCCGGCCGGACCAGGCCAGCGATGCGACGGTAGCCCCGCGCCGAGCGCTCGGACAGCCGGGCATTGACAAGGAAGGTCGGTATTCCCGCGCGCGTGCAGGCCGCGAACAGGTTGGGCCAGATCTCCGTTTCCATGACGATGCATAGGCCCGGACGCGCGCGTCGGAGGAAGAGACGCACCAAGGGCGGAAAATCATAGGGCAGGTAGGACCGCTTCACCCGATCGCCGAACAGTTCCACCCCGGTGGCGCGTCCCGTCGGCGTGGTATGGGTGAGCAGGATGTCGTGGTCGGGATGGCGGGCCATCAGGGACTTCACGAGAGGGTCCGCCGCCCGCGTCTCCCCCACGGACACGGCGTGGACCAGGATGCAAGGGCGATTCCCGCGGCGCGGCCCCAAGCCCAGTCGCTCGCGCCAGTGCCGCAGGTACTCGGGTTGGCGGATCGCCCGCCAGGCCAGGTAAAGGAGCAGAAAGGGCAGGGCCAGGACCCAGGCCAGGGAGTAAAGCAGTCGCATGGGCGCATTCTAGCGGCGCGGGCCGGGGATGATGGCGTGTTAGAATCCGCGCGCCTTTTCAGGGATGGCCGCTATGAAAGTTCTCGTTACCGGCGTCGCCGGATTCATCGGCATGCACGTCGCGCAAATCCTCCTCAAGCGCGGTGACGAGGTGGTCGGCATCGACAACCTCAACGACTACTACGACCCCAGGCTCAAGCTGGCGCGCCTGGAGCAACTGAAGCCCTATACCAAGTTCAAGTTCGTGCGCGGCGATATCGCCGACCGGTTGGTGGTTGAGGATCTTTTTGCCGCCGAGAAATTCAACCGGGTGATCAACCTGGCCGCCCAGCCCGGCGTGCGCTATTCGCTCAAGAACCCCTACGCTTACATCCAGACCAATCTGGTGGGCTTCGGCAACCTGCTGGAAGGCTGCCGCCACAACAACGTGGAGCACTTCGTCTACGCCAGTTCCTCCAGCGTCTACGGCGCCAACACCCACATGCCCTTCTCGGTGCACGACAACGTCGACCATCCGGTGAGCCTTTACGCCGCCAGCAAGAAGGCCAACGAACTGATGGCCCATTCCTACAGCCACCTTTATGGCCTGCCCACCACGGGCCTGCGCTATTTCACGGTCTACGGCCCCTGGGGCCGCCCGGACATGTCCCCCTGGCTGTTCACCTCCGCCATCCTGGAAGGCCGGCCCATCGACGTGTTCAACATGGGCAGGATGCAGCGCGACTTCACCTACGTCGACGACATCGCCGAAGGCACGGTGCGGGTGCTGGACCGGATCGCCACGCCGAACCCGGACTTCACCACCGATGCCCCCGACCCGGGTACCAGCTACGCCCCCTACCGTGTCTACAACATCGGCAACCACCAGCCGGTGGAGTTGATGACCTTCATCAAGACCATCGAGGCCGCCCTGGGTCAGGAGGCTAAGAAGAACTTCCTGCCCATGCAACCCGGCGACGTGGTGGCCACCTACGCCAACGTCGACGACCTGAAGCGGGACGTCGGCTTCGAGCCGAAGACTGACCTGGCCGTAGGCATCGCCAACTGGGCGGCTTGGTACCGCTCCTACCACCGGACCTGATCCTCCATTACGCCGTGTATGACGCCGTTTTCGGCTGAAGGCCAAAATGGATTCCGCGCCAGTCAATCACCGCCAGCGCCTCGCGCTCTCGCTCGTCGACCAGGGCGCGGTGTCCGCGGGGAATTTTCTCCTCGTCGCCCTCGGCGCCCAGTTCTTGCCCGTGCATGAACAGGGCAAGCTGGTCTACGGCTATACGGCCTACATCGGGCTGGTGCTGCTCAATATCGCCCTTTATTTCGCTGTTGCCCCGGTGGTGCGAACCGGGCTGTCGGAACCGGGATGCTATCGTTCCACCTTGTTCCGCTCCCAGATGGCCAGCGCCCTGCTTTCCAGCGGCCTCGTAATCGCTCTATTTCACGGCATGGAGCGCATGCTGGCGTGGCCTGCCGGTCCCATCGAACTGGCGTCCTTGTTCGCCTTTCTATTTCTGCAGCAGCTTGCAGACTTTCACCGGCGAGCCGGCTACGTATTCGCTCAGATCGGCGCCTCGATGGCCGGCAGTCTTGCCGGCCTGACCATGCGGATCGTGGCCATCGTCGTGGTCAGGCCCGGGGACGTGGTGGCATATTTTCTCATCCTGGCGCTGACCGCCTTGCCCGGCGCGGTCTGGGCCCTGCTGGCAGGCATCCCCCGTCGCGACGAGGGCTGTCCCGCGGCCGTGCGCCATGCCCTGTTGCGGTCCCACGTCGGTTTGAGCAAATGGAATGTGCTCAACGCCCCGCTCATGTGGTGCGGCCTGCATCTTCCCATCCTGCTGGCGGGGGTGCTGCACTCTAAGGAGGCGGCGGCAGTGCTCGGCAGCATTCGCGCCATCACGACCTTCGTCAATGTGGCCCTGGAACTCCTGGAAACCCTGGTGCCGGCGTGGCTGGCTGCCAAGTTCCCACGGGGGGGCATGGCCGCCATCAGAGCGGCGGAAGTAAGAATGCTGGCCATCGGCGGCGGGGTATGGCTGTCGGGCGCGCTGGCGATCCTCGTGGGGGGAGAAGCTATACTTTCCCTGGTTCTGGGTGCCCAGTATGCCAGGCACGCGCCCGCGTTGCTGGTGGTCTGGCTGGGTAACGGTGTCTATTTCATCGGGCGGGTGATCGGCTTGCACTACCGCATGGCAAGAAACACCTTCATGGAAATGCTGGGTTCCGTGGGCGGCGTTTTCGCCTTGCTCCTGTGCCTGCCGATCATCGCCGCCCATGGCGCGCTGGGCGGGGCGTGGAGCCTGCTCTTCGTGCAGGTCGGGGTGGTGTCGGCCTTTCTCGGCTACCGCTGGATTGTTTCCTTGCGTCAGGCGCCCCCGGTCCAGTAGCGCCGCCCGCGGCACATTCCTGGCCCGGGCGGGAAGGTGACGGTTACGGAAGAATGGTGCGCGCATGCTCGATTGCCGTTCAATGCCAAGTCTGCTGATGCTCAACATGGTCCTGCGCCTGGTGTCCTGGCGCCTGTCCGGGGTGCGGATCGGCCGCGGAAGCTGGATCAAGAGCCCCATACGCGTGGGGGTGGGCAGCTGGATGGGCTGGGGCTGTACCGTCAGGGGGGATGGAGAACTCGTGATCGGTAAATATTGCGCGATCGGAGAGAACGTCAGGGCGATCACCAGCAACCACGACATGGACCGACTGACCATGAACTATCTGGTTCAGGACAGGCTGGTCGGCGAGCGATTCCATTCCGCCAAGTCGGGTGTCGTGATCGGCAATGACGTATGGATAGGCGACTCGGCCATCCTGCTGCCAGGCATCACGATCGGGGATGGCGCGGTGATCGGTGCGGGCGCCGTGGTCAGCAGGTCGGTTGATCCCTATACCGTTGCCGCCGGCAACCCGGCGCGGCCGATACGCAGGCGGTTCGAGCCTGATTTGGAGGCACGGATACGGCAGCTGACCTGGTGGGACTGGGATGCGGCCAAGATGCGGGCGAACGCGCATCTTTTCTCGATCCACTGTTCATCCCATCCTGAAGCCATGAGCGTGTCGGAAATCCGAACCGATAGGGACTGCTGATGCGTCCGGCGTGACACGGCAGGACGCGATCGGCCGGCATTGTGCCCGCGAGGCAAGGGCGTGACGTGAGCATAGCCCCGTGGCCGGGAGCGGGATGTTGACGTGCTAGAATCCGCGCGCCTTTCCGCGAGTCGACGCTATGACAGTTCTGGCCACCGGCACCGCCGGCTTCATCGCAATGCACATCGAACAACGTCTGCCGCAGGGCGGGGATGGGGAAATGGGTATCGACGAGCCAGGCGACGAACTTCATCCAGGCTCGGCCCCGTCTCGCCTTGGTCGAGTCGCCCGCTTTTCATGATCAGCGCGTTTTGAACGAGACGGCGTCCATGTTCAGATGCCCCGCCTGCCATGCCCCTTTATCGAGGGAATGCCTCACCCGGGAAGCCTCATGTGCCTCATGCGGCACGGTCATCGACCGGATCGAGCAAATCCCGCTTCTGGTGAAGGACCGGCAGGCTGTCGAGGCCACCATCGCCAAGGCCAAGGCCGCAGGCCGTGAGGCCTGGTATACGGAAGCCCAGCTCAAACAGTGGCAGGGGCCCTATCGTCATCACATCGCCAAGCGCAGGGCCTATGTCGAACGGGCCCTGGCCGAATATCTGAAACACGCCGCAGGCAGGCATCTCACCGGCCTGGATCTCGGTTGCGGCGATGGCGCGAATCTCGCTTGGCTGCGCCCTTATTTTCATGACTTCTACGCCAGCGACTACAACCTGCTGCGTCTGCTGCGAGCGGCGCGTCTGCCCGAGGCGCCCTTCCTGTTCATGGCGGATATCAACGATTACCCGGCCGAGGATTGCAGCTTCGATGTCGTCTACTTCAACCACGTGCTCGAACACATTCCGGACGATGTCGGCGCCTTGAGGGAGGTATTCCGCATCCTGCGACCGGGCGGCCTCGTGGTGCTGGGCGTCCCGAACGAGGGCGCAGCATTCTGGCAGCTCGCCTATCGCCTGCAGCCAGGGGTACGGGCCAGCAGCGACCACCTCCACCACTATGTCGCCGAGACGATATCCGCCAAGTGCGCGGCGGTCGGCTTCCGGATAGGGGAGGTTCACGCCATCGGATGGGGTGTCCCCCACTGGACCCTGGATGCGCTGGTACGCCGTTACAAGTGGGTGGACGACGGGCTTGAGTGGCTTGGACGGCGCTACCTGCCATCCCAGGCAACGAGCCTCTATTTGCTGCTCGGCAAATGAAGGCGCAACTCGAAGCGGTCGCACGCGCCCTGATCGGACGCGAGGCCTGGGACGATTTTTGCGACCGATGTGACGAGGCCTGGCTGTGGCATCGCTTTGATTTTCAGGATGCGCTGGCGACGTGGCGGGGAAGCGAGGACAGCAGCTTTGCCGTCGTCGATCCCGCCCAGGGCGGCGAGATCCTCGCGCTGGTGCCGCTGCGCCGCAACGCCCGGAGAATTGCGGGGGTGCTTCCCGTGTTCCTGCTGGATTCCCTTGGCGCCGTGGCGTGCCGGAATGGCCTGCCGCCCGGAAGCAAGCGCTCCGTACTGGCCCAGGCGCGGGACACACTGCTCAAGCTGGCAAGCCGGGGCCATTGCCTCGATATCCGCCTTTCCTGCCCGCCGATGGCCCCGGCATACCGGGGTGAGCACTGCCCCAGGGTCAACCCTTTGCTGTTCCTGGGATGCCAGAACGTTACCTCTCAAACCTGGGTCGTCGATCTGCGTGCCGGCAAGGAGGGAATATGGGCGGCCATGGAGGGTAGAGCAAGAACCGCGGTCCGCAAGGCTGAGAAGGCCGGCGTCGCGGTTCGCCAGGCCGCCGCCGGCGACCTGGATATGTACTACGGTTTGCATGTGGAGACCTATCGCCGCACGGGCGTGGAGCCGCACCCGCGCGCCTACTTCGAGGCGATTTGGGAACGCCTGCTGTCTCCAGGTCTGGCCAAGGTCTGGATCGCGGAGTTGAATGGAAGGGCCATCGCCGCCGAGAACTTTGCCCTATACAAGAACGCGGCGCTCTATTGGACCGGCGCTTCGAACAGTGCCGGGCTGGTGGTCGAAGCAGGCTCGCTGCTGCAATGGACGGCCATGCAGTGGATGTCCACGGCCGGAATCCAATGGTATGAAACAGGCGAAGGTTTTCCTCAGGCGCTATCGGGGAAGGCCAAGGGCCTGAACGACTTCAAGAAAAGCTTCGGCGGCCAGCTCTATCCCTTCTACAAGGGAAGGATGGCCGCCGGCGGCTGGAATGGCCGGCTCTACCGCCTGCGTCAGGCGCTGTCCGACTGAGCCCTGACCAGCCATCTCGCATGAGGTAATCCAGTGAAAAGGGACGCTTGGCCTTATTCGGATGCTGGCACCGCTTGTCATGCGACAGTGGACGAAAACCTGTCATCCCTGCTGGATTTCTTCCGCTGGCTCTCCGCCTTCGTCGTGCTTCTTTCCCATAGCCGCGCAATATTTTTCGTTCCCTGGAATGAGGTGGAGACGCCGGGCATGGCAGCGTTGATCCTGTATACCGTGTCAGGCTGGGGCGACTATGGTGTGCTGGTGTTCTTCGCCATATCCGGCTACCTGATCGGCGGCGGCACCCTGGAGAAAATGCGGGCGGGCCGCTTCGACTTCACGAACTACCTCATCGACAGGGTCTCCCGCATCTACATCGTGCTGCTGCCCGCCCTGCTATTGATCTGGGCACTGGATTCCGGCGGCCTGCACTGGCTCAACGGGTCCGGGATCTATAGCAAGGGCTATCCAATCGGCGCGCTGCCCTACGACACCCGCGAGGTCACCGGAGTGGCGGTATTCATGTCCAATCTCCTGCTGCTGCAGAACATCGCGACGCCGCCCTTCGGGACCGCCCAGCCATTGTGGTCCTTGAGTTGGGAGTGGTGGTCCTACATGGTTTCGCCCTTCCTGATCGGGATGCTGTTGCGACTGCGCGGCCCCGCCGTGGTCATGGTCGTCATTCTGGTCGGTGCCGCGATGGTTGCCGCCGGCCTGGGCTACATGCTGTTGTGGCACCTCGGTATCCTGTTGGCGATGTGGCGCATCACCAGCCGGACGGTCCTGATCGCCGGTGGTCTCCTCGTCATCGCAATGCCCCTCTGCACGAGGTCGGGCTTGCTTCCCGTTCTCCTGCCGACCCAGGCAGCCTTCCTGCTGGGCTTCGTCATGCTGGTTTCCCAGCTCAGGTATTTCAGGTTGCCGCGCTGGTGGTCGCTGCTGCCGAACAAATGGCTGGCAGGCTTCTCTTATTCGCTTTATGTCTTGCATACGACCATCCTGGTATTCGTGATGGCTTGTCTGCAAAATTTCGCAGGTTTCCCACATCAGATGCAGCCGCAAGGTGGCAACTACCTGCTCTATGCGGGGTTTTGTCTGTCGGCCTTCGCCGGCTCCTACCTTTTCGCCAGCTTGACCGAGTTCAGGACACGTTCGCTCAGACGCTGGATGCAGGACCGGGTCCGTGATTTTTCGCGCCCCGGGTCGGAGTGACTGGATGGACGTCAATCCCAACAAAAGCATCTACCGGGACAGTTATGTGCCCAGCCAACTGGAACTCGCGCCCAGAACGGGTTATGACCGAAAAGTCATGGAGTTGCGGTTTGACCTTCTGGGCCGGCATTGCCAGGACAGGCGCGTCCTGGACCTCTGCTGCGGCACCGGGGCCTATCTCACCCGCCTGATGGGGCAGGTGGACTCGATTGTCGGCCTGGATTTCAGCCGAACGATGCTGCAGGCCCTGGCCGAACATCTGCATGCCCGGGAAGGCGCTGAACGAGTGAACCTGGTCGAGGGGGATGCGACCGCCCTGCCGTTCGCGGCGGCGAGCTTCGATACCGTCTTCTCCATGGCCTCCCTCTATCACGTCCCCCATGCGGAACGGGCCATTGCGGAGGTTGCACGCGTTCTCCGGCCCGGCGGCGTCGCCATATTGGACCTTGGGAATACCATGAGCCTTGCGACCCTGACCGGCATGGTCAGCCATCGCTTTTTTGGCTGGGCAAGACCCTATCCCATGTCCTACAAGACGATCCTGCGGACCATCGCCGGGTCGGGTTTGTCCGTGGAGGAGCACCTGTCCTTCCAGATCCTTCCCCTGTTCGGGCCGAGGTGGGTGCAACTGCTGCTTCCCTTCTCGGCCTCGGTATTCAAATATCCGCTGGGGATCACGGTCCGCGGAAGACTGCTGGACAGTCTGGTCAGCGGCTTGCCGTTCCTGAGGCGTTTTGCCTTCCGACATCTGTTCGTGCTGAGGAAAACGACTTGAGCGAGTTGATACGCGCCCTGCGCCGGTTTGGTGGCCGCTATGTGCCTTACCTGCAACCCTTCTGGAGCGAGGAGGATTTCTCGACGGTGGAGCGCTGGCTGCGGGGAGATGTACTCCCGGATGCGGCCGCCTCGCTGCGCAGGGCTCTCCAGGCGCGATTCCCCGAATGCGGTGAAATCGTCTTGACCGACACAGGCAAGACCGCGCTGTATGTCGCCCTGCGCCGCCTGGGCATCGAAGGGGGCCGCGAAGTGATCATGCCTTCCTATTGCTGCTCCAGCGTCCTGGCGTCGATCTTGCGCGCGGGCTGCGTGCCTGTCCTGGCCGATTCCGACGTCGAGCTGAACCTCGACCATGAGAGCGTGCTCGGCGCCCTGTCTCCCAGGACGGGCGCCATCGTGGTGGCGCATTTGTTCGGGCGTAAAGCCGCTTCCATCGAGCGCATCGTCGCCCTTGGGCGGTCCAGGGGGATCGCCGTGATCGAGGATGTCACCCAGGCCTTCGGGCTGCGGTTGGGTGCGGACACGCTGGCGGGATCCGCCGGGGACGCCGCCATCTTCAGCGCCGGGCCGGGCAAGCCCATCATGGGTCCGGGCGGCGGCTGGGCTCTGATCAAGCGTCCCGTCGGCCCGGCGGTGGTCTTGTCGGAAGAGCCGTCCGAGCAGGTGCGGGCTCGCGTGCGGGGCTTTCTCGCCCGCTTCACGGGCCCGCGCTGGCGCAGGGGGCAGGCCGAGATAGGGCATGCGCTGCGCGGTCGCTGGGCGGCCTCCCGCAATCCGGCATCGACGGATCCCCAGGACTGGGCGCGGCGGGAATGCCGCAATCAAGCCATGAGCGATCTGGAAGCGTGGCTGGCCTTGCGGCAGATCGAGCGGATCGAGGAAAACCTCCGCCTTAGGCGAAGCAATGCCGGCCGATGGAGCGGCCGCCTGGCGACGGTGCGGGTTCGCTGCCAGTTGCCTTCATCCCCGGGGAATACCTACGCCATACTGCCGGTTGTTTTCCAGGACGCCAGGGACGCCATCCGGACCAGGCGGTGCCTGGAGTCGGCCGGCATCGCCACCGAGCCCTGCTATACCCCCCTGCACCTGAGGGAGCATGGCCGGCACCTCAGGCGCACGCAGATGCAGGTCGTCGAGGACCTTTGGAATCGTGTCTTCGCCGTCCCGGTAAGGCCAAACCTGACGGAGCGCGACTGGCGGAGCATCGCGCGCGCTACCGACCGGTTGGCGGCGGCATCGCGTTGAGGCGCCGGCATGCTGGATCACCCCGATAGATAACTCAGATTGCGCAATGTCCAGAACCCCTGATACCACGCCGCCGCGCGACGTTTCCGAACTTGATTTCTTCCTGGCGGGCCCGGGCCATTCCGCGTCGACCTGGCTGCGTAGCGTCCTGGACAGCCATCCGGACATCCATGTCCCGCCGGAGTCGAACTACGTCACCTGGCAGATGCGCCATGGCGAACCACTGGGCAAGTTCCTCCGAGGCAAGCGGGCGAAGGTGTATGGTGAGCACGGCAACGACTACTTCGCTTATGCGGAAACTCCGGAGAAATTCGCTACCCTGAACCCTGGGGCGAAATTGATCTTCACCATCAGGGATCCCGTGGTCAGAGTGCTCAAGGCTTACCGCCATGACATCCGATGGGGGACCCTGCCGCGCTATCTCACCCTAGAAGTGGCCCTGCTGGAGGACTTCTTCCAGCACCGCTACATTCATGCCGGCTGCCATGCCTACCATCTCGAGCGGTGGTTGAAGTATTTCCCGCCCCAGCAGTTGTTCCTGTACTGGGTGGACAACAAGGCCAATACAGAACAGCAGATCGCGGACTTGTTCGGCTTTCTCGGCGTGGATGAATACAAGGTGAAGAACCTGGACCGGCGGGTGAACGAATCCGTATTCACCGCCATACCCCTGATACACCGGCATGCCTGGTTCGGAACAATGGGCATTGGCAAGCTGCTTGCCCTGGCGTTCGAGCCATTCAACCGAATACTCGGCAGACTGCTGTATTCCCCTCCCCAGCTGACTGTTGAAGATCGTGCGCGCATCGTCGAACTGCTCGGGCCCCATGCGTCCCTGGAGCGTCTGGTCAGGCTCGGGCTCGAGCAAGGCGTGCCGGGGGCGGAAAACCATGCCTGAATCCCGCCCGCCAGGCCGGTTTTTCAATCCTGTCCGGGCCCTCCCTTTACGGTCGTGACTGGCTACTTCAAGAAAAACCTCGTTGTGGGAGGCGCGGAGATTCTCTGCCGCCTGCCCTACATATTCACCCTGGGGTACATGGCGCAGCAGGTGGGCCCCGCGCTGTTCGGGGTCTGGGCGATCGTCGTCGTCTTCCAGGGCCTGCTGTCCGCGCTGGCTGGCATGGGGCTGCCTTCGGCGCTCTCGGTACATGCGCCGGTCGTGGACGAGGCCAAGGCACGCGGCTATCTCATGTTCACCGTCATGATCGGGGTGGCCGCATCGCTGGCCGGCATCGGCCTGACATGGCTGGCCGATGTGCCGCTGGGGCGCTTGCTCGGGCTGAACCCGGGCGACACCGGCCTCCTGGTGGCGGGTGGCCTCCTGGCGCTGGGCACGGTCCTGGACAGCCTGTTCGACGCCTATTGCAAGGCCCGCGAGCGGGTGGGGGCGCAGCTCGCCTACCTGAGCACGCGCACGGCCATCGAGGTCGCGGTGGTCCTGGTGATCTTCGCGCCGACCCTCTGGACGGCCCTGACCCCCGAAACGAGGCTGTTCGCCTATGCCCTTTGCGTCGTCGCCCTGAAACTGTTCGGCTACGGCGCGCTCGCCGGGCTGGATGGCCGTCATGTCAGGGCGGTCCCCGCGAGCGGCGAGGCGCGCGCCAAGCTGCTGCGCTACGGGACGCGAATGATTGCCGCCATCCTGGTCATGCGCTTCGCCTCCCAGGCGGACCGCTTCGCCCTGGGGCTTTCCGCGCCCGACGCGGTGGTGGGCGTGTACGCATTCGGCGCCTCCCTGGCGGCCTACCTGGTGTTCCTGGGATATGCCATCTATCCTCTGTTGCTGACCCGGGTGAGCAAGCTGCATGCGGAAAATGCCACCGACGAAATCAGGCGGCTGTTCGGATTGTCGCAGGGGGTCTACCTGCGTCTGCTGGCCCTGGCTCTGGCCGGCCTGGCGCTGTTCAGCGGCGAGATCATCGCCATGACGGCAGGTGCGGCGTTCGCCGCGGCATCCGGCGTCCTGTTTGTTCTGGCCATTGCCGTGTCGATCGACCATTTCTTCGGCATCTACGAATTCTCCATGATGGCCGGCCAGCGCCACAGATCCATCCTGCTGACGCATGTGTTCCACGTCACGCTGATCATCGTCCTGGTTTACCTGCTCGGCGGCTATGGCCCGCTGGCGGCGGCATGGGGCATGGTGGCGGCCGCCCTGCTGCATAACGGATTAAGGTATTTTCTTGCGCAACGCAGCATCCGGGTGCCTGTGGATCCGATCAACGTCATGGCCTTCGCCGGCGTCGCCGCGGCCGCGGTCCTGCTGCACAATGTGGCCGGCGGCCTGGAATTGCTCCCGCGGATTGCGATCGCCGCGATCATTCTTCCCGGGTTGTCGGTGTATTCCGTGAGAGGACTCCTTAAATGTGCGGTATAGCCGGCCTGCTCACCACCGATGCCGCCCTGCTCGATGGCGGCGCGCTGGCCGGCATGCGCGATGCCATCCGCTATCGGGGCCTGGACGCCGAAGGCGAGTGGGTCGGCGACATGGCCGCCCTCTGTCATGCCAGGCTGAAGGTCATCGACCTCTCCAGTCGCGCCGACCAGCCGATGGCCGACCTCGGTGGCCGCTATCGCATCGTCTTCAATGGCGAGATCTACAACTACGAAACGCTGCGCGCGGAATATGCCGGGCTGGGTGCCAGGTTTGCATCGAACAGCGATACGGAAGTGATCGTCGAGGGTTTCCGCCTGAAGGGGCCGAAGGTCTGCGAGGACCTGAACGGCATGTTTGCCTTCGCGATCTTCGACACCCTGGAGCAGACCCTGTTTCTCGCCCGTGACAGGCTGGGCAAGAAACCGCTGTATTGGGCCAGGCTGGACAAGTGCTTCGCCTTTGCCTCGAGCATCGATGCATTCCGCGGCCTGCCCGGCTGGCAGCCCGACCTCTCGCAAAGCGCCCTGCTGTTCTATGGCATCACCGGTGCCTATCCCAAGGGGCGCACCATCTACGCCAGGGCGCAAGCCCTGCCGCCGGGATGCCGGGCGGAGGTATCCCCACGCAATGGGCTGCAACCTGTCGTCCGGCGTTACTGGGGCATGGATTTCCAGCGCAAGGAAGGCCGCGGCCTGGACGCCCTGCTCGAGGAATACGGTCACATCCTGGCGGATGCCGTGCGCCTGCGCCTGCGCAGCGATGTCCCCCTGGCGCTGACCTTTTCAGGCGGCGTCGATTCCGGAACCATCGCCGCCCTGGCTTCCGCCCAGCAATCCGCGCCGATCCGCTGCTACACGGTCGATTACCACACCGAGCAGGATCCCAGCGAGGAAACGGTCATCGCCCGGGAGGTCGCGAGCCACTTGGGCTTCGAATGGCACTATGTCCATTTCGATTACCACAGCCGCCTGCTGGCGGAACTCGACCAGGCCTACGCGTATTACGACCAGCCCTGCAGCCGCATCTCCCTGGTCTACAGCGATGGCCTCTACCGGGCGATCAAGCCGCATGCCACGGTGGTGCTGAGCGGCAACGGCGCCGACGAGCTGTTCACCGGCTATATCGGCGACGAGCGCGTGCATCTGCGCGGCCTGGCCCTGGCCGGGTTGTCCTGGCTGCGACCGTTACTGCGTTCACGGGCCGTTTCCCCCTACCTGCGCCTGCCGTTGCCCCAGGCCTATGCGGAGACGATCATCCAGTCGGCCAGGGCCTCCCGGCCCAGCCCCGAGGTGCTGGACGAGGTGCTCGCGGCAGTGGCCGATCTCGCTTCCGAAGCCGACGAGGCCGGCGTGCGTTCCGCCCTGGACCTGAAGATGCTGGTCACCTTGCGCTACAGCAGCGGCGACAGCAACTTCCGCATGCCGGACATCTCCGGCCTGGCCGCCCAGGTCGAGGTGCGCAGCCCCTTCCTCGATCACCGCATGGTCGAGTTCGCCAGCCGGGTGCCGGACCGTTTCAAGGTCGCCAACGTCTTTTCCGCCGCCAGGAACAAGTTCTTGCCGAAAAAGTACTATGAGCGCCTGGTGCCGCCGCACTATGCCTGGAGCCGCAAGAAAGGCATGGGCTGGAATCTGCGCTGGGACCGCAGCATCGCCCGGGATCCGAACTTCGCCACGGCCTTTGCCGAGGCCTGGTCAGCCATGGACCGGATCGGCATAGACACGCGACAATTCCGCGCCGCGTGGCAGAACTATGTCGCGGACATCCGGGCCGGGGCGGAGTTCTCGGGCCATTCGAAGATGATGATGAACGGGCTCATGCTCGGCGCATGGCTGCGCATGCGTCCCGAGGTCCATGTGTCCAGACCGTGATGTCATCCCGGGAGACAGGCTGGCTGGCAACTTTATTGCAGTGTGCGGACAGCCGCATGAGTGGATCGGAACGTGAACGAGAAGACAGATCTTGCCCTGACGCATGACGACCTGGTCGAGGTCGAGGAGAACCTGCGCCGGCAGTACGAGGGCGTATTCGACGAGCCGCTCATCGCCCTGCATATCCGCGAGTTCATCGAGTCGAGCCTGGCGGACCGGATGGCCGCGGTCATCGCCCGGCAGGCGCGGCCGGGAGCGTCGCTGCTCGACGTGGGCTGCGGCTACGGCGCCTTCGTGCTGGCCTGCCGCGCCCATGGCGTCGACGCCAGGGGATTCGAACTCGCCCCGTTCGAAGTGGCGATCGCCAGGCGCCGCCTGGCGCAGCGGGAACCGGGGACAGACCCGCAGGGTGTCTTTCACCAGGGGCACGCCGGCCGCCTGCCCTTCGCGGATGGATGCTTCGACGTGGTCACCTTGTTCAATGTCCTGGAGCATGTCCGGGACGACAGGCCCGTGCTCGAGGAGGCCTATCGTGTCCTGCGCCCGGGCGGCAGGATGTACGTCGTCTGCCCGAACTACGCCGCCGTCCGCCAGGAGGCGCACTACCATGTGCCCTGGCCGCCGTTGCTGCCGCGCGGCCTGGCCAGCCGTTATCTGCGCATGCTCGGCAGGAACCCGGCTTTTTTCCTGGAGCACATCCATTACCGTACCAACTGGGGGGTGCTGGCAACGCTGCGGTCGATGCGCATGCAACTGGCCAGCATGGACCTCCTGCGCCTCGACCATCCGGAACTGATCGGCAGCGGGCGTGCCCGGCGCCTGTTCGATCTGCTCGCCAGCCTGCGCCTGCTGCCATTGGCACGCCTGATGCTCACGCTGAATATGCATAATCCGTTCAAGGCCGCGGTATCCGTCATGGCCGTCAAGGGTGGAGCATCATGAAACGTCTTATGGTCCTCGTGCCGGACCGGATATCCGACTTCGTCAACAAGGGAGAAGTCATCGAGCGCTATTACAACCCGGGAAACCTGTTCGATGAGGTCCATGTGGTCATGACCAATGATGACCATCCGGAACCCGGCGCGATGCGCAGGATGGTGGGAAGGGCAGGGCTCTTCCTGCACAACCTGCCCGACAGCAGGAAACAATTCGCCCCCACGCTGGGCTGGCGTCCGTGGTTGCTGGGATCCTGGGCAGCGAGGGCGGTGGCCCTGGCGCGCGACATCCAACCTGCCATGATCCGCTGCCATGGGGCATTGCTGAACACCTACGCGGCGGCCCGCATCAAGCAAGCCCTCGGCATTCCCTACGTGGTGAGCATGCACATCAACCCGGACGAGGATGTGCGCGGGCGCGCCCGCAGCTGGCTGAAGCGGGTCGTCACCCACGCCCAGCGCGATATCGAGCGCATCGGCCTGCTGAACGCCGACCTGGTGATGCCGGTGTATAGACCCATCGTCCCCTACCTGGAGCGCATGGGCGTCACGCGCTACGAGGTCTGCTACAACATCCTCAACCAGACCAACCTGCGCAGGAAGGACGATTACCGCCTGCACCACCCCGTGCGCGTGCTGTCGGTGGGACGGCAGTTCGAGGACAAGAATCCGGACAACCTGATCCGCGCGGTGAGCCGGCTGCCGGACGTCGAGCTGACCCTGGTCGGCGATGGTCCCTATCACCAGCACCTGCGCGACGTGGCGCGGGAATGCGGCATCGACGACCAGGTCAAATTCCACGCCTCGCTGCCGAACGACGAACTCTGCCGCAGCCTGTCCGACTACGACATCTTCGCCACCCATACGGAGTACTGGGAAATCTCCAAGTCGGTGCTCGAACCCCTGCTCACCGGCCTGCCGGTCCTGCTCAACCGGCGTCATGGCGAGCCCGTCCCGGAGTTGACGGATGACATCTGCGTGCTCGTTCCCAACACGGTCGAGGCCTATCACCAGGCCTTGCGACGGCTGATCACCGACGACGCCCACCGGGAAGGACTGGGGCGGGCGGCCTATGCCCATGCGCAGCAATGCTGGTCGCCGGAAACCACGGAAGCCAGGTTCGTCGGGATTTACCGGCGGATCATGGACTCCTCGCCTGTTCCAGCTGAATAAGGTCAATGCCCGCGATGTTGAAAAGAATTGCGCGACGACTGGCCGATCCCCAGGGCCTGGCCTATGCGTTGGGTGCGCAACTGGACCCGTGGCGCCTGCGCCGGAAATATGCCCGCCTTGCCAGACAGGCGGGATTCAAGCAGCTGTATTTCGTCCTCTCCTTCGACTGCGATACCAAGGAAGACGCCGACGTGGCCTGGGAGGTGCATGCCCGCCTGCGGGAGATGGGGGTGACGCCGGCCTATGCCGTTCCCGGGGAATTGCTCAATCGCGGCGAGCGGACTTACCGGCGCATCCTGGAGGACGGGGGCGAATTCATCAACCACGGCTATCGCGAGCACACCTATTTCGATACGGCGCGCGGCGCCTACGCCAGCTGCTTCTTCTATGACCGGCAGTCCCCGGAGACGGTGCGCGACGACATCGTGCGCGGCGACCACAACCTGCGTGCCACGCTGGGCGTGACGCCGCGCGGCTTCCGCGCGCCCCATTTCGGCACCTTCCAGCGCCCTGCGCAGCTGCGGTTCCAGCATGGCGTGCTGAAGGAACTGGGCTACGCCTTCTCGACGTCCACCGTGCCCCTCTATGCCTATCGCTTCGGCCCCGCCTTCCGCGATTTCGGCGTGCTGGAGCTGCCGGTGTCGGGCATGGCCTCGCGACCCTTGCGCATCCTCGACAGCTGGACCTGTTTCGAGGCGCCGGCGCGTCGGTTCGGCCCCGGCGACTACCGTGACGAGGGGCGTCTGGTGGCCGAGCGCTTCCAGTCGCTCGGCGTCGGCCTGCTGAACTTCTACGCCGACCCTTCCCACATCCACGACCGGCCCGAATTCTACGAGGCGGTGGCGTTCTGGGCCGCCGCCGCAAGGCCGATCACTTACAGCCAGTTGCTCGCGGAGCTGCCATGACGCACCGTGTCGTCGCCCTGTATCACAACCCCTGGCCCCAGGCCGGCATGGAACGGCCCCGGAGCCGCGGTTTGGGTGCGCTATACCGCTATGCCGTCTGGTACAAGGCCAATCCGCGTTCCGCCGAATACATGCGCGCCCTGTTGGCGGAACGCCTGCCCGAGGCCCTGTGGGTAAGCACCGGGACGGATGCGGACTGGCGCGAGCGCATCGCGGCCGCCGATCAGGTGGTCCTGCTCTACCCCGACGCCATCGGCCTGGGTTTTTCCGCCGTCGAACGGGCCTTGATGGGGAGCAAACGCCCTTGGGCCGGGGTCAGCGTCCTCAACGGGCGCCGCCGCAAGTTTCTCTTCAACGGCGCCACGCGCCGTGCCTTGCGGCTGCGCCGCGCGCTGGAGTGGACGATGCTGCCGGAATTGCTCTTCCTGCCGGTATTCGTAGCCGTCACCCCCGTGCTGTGGGCGCTGGACCGGATTCGGGGGCGGGCATGAACGAGAACCGCGAGGTCCAGGCCTGGTGGCGGGACAACCCCATGACCTACGGCGCGGAACACGGGCGCACCGAGTACAGGGACGGCCGCTACGAGATGGGGACGCCCGAGTTCTTCGAGCGCCTGGACCGGGAGTTCTACAGCTGGAACCATCCCCTGCACGGCGAGCGTCCCTTCGACCGGCTGTTTCCCTACAGTCGCTATGGGTCCGGCGCCAGAGTGCTGGAGATCGGCTGCGGTCTGGGCACCATGGCCATGAACTGGGCGAAGAACGGCGTCGAGATGACGGCGGTGGACCTCAACCCCACCAGCGTCGAGCAGACCCGCCGGCGTTTCGAACTGCTGGGCCTGCCGGCACGCATCGAACTGATGGACGGCCGCCGCCTGGACCTGCCGGATGCCAGCTTCGATTATGTCTACAGCTGGGGCGTGCTGCATCACTCGCCGGATCTGGGCCAGTCCCTCGGGGAGATGATGCGGGTGCTCAAGCCCGGCGGCGGCTTCGGGCTGATGCTGTACCACCGGCGCTCCCTGCTGCATGGGTACAAGACCCTCTACACGGAGGGCTTCCTGCACTACGAAAGCCGCTTCCTCGGCCCCCTGGAACTGGCCAGCCGTTATGGCGACGGCGCCCGCGCCGAAGGCAATCCGCATACCTGGCCGGTGACCAAGGACGAGCTGCGCGCCATGCTGGGCGCCTACAGCCGTGATCTTGACTTCCGGGTTCTGGGCACGGACCTGGACACCGCCTTCCACGCCCTCCTGCCCGGCCTGGGGCTGGTCCTGCCCGCCTGGGCCAAGAAGCCCTGGGCGCGCCGCTTCGGCTGGAGTCTCTGGGCCCACGGCCGAAAGGACTAGGGGACAGGGCATGTGCGGCATCGTCGGCGTGGCCGGCCCCCTTTCCGCCGCCACGGCATCCGAGCTTGTCCGGCGCATGAACGCGAGCATCGTGCATCGCGGCCCCGACGATGCCGGAAGCTGGAGCACGGAGGGATTCGCCTTCGCCATGCGCCGGCTGTCCATCATCGATCTGGCCGGCGGGCACCAGCCCATGTGGACCGAGGATGGGGTGGGCATCGTCTTCAACGGCGAGATCTACAACTACCGGGCCCTGCGCGCCGAGCTGGAAGCCGCCGGCTATGGTTTCAGGAGCCACTCCGACACCGAGGTCATCCTCCACCTCTATCATCGCCACGGCCCGGAGATGGTGCGGCGCCTGGAGGGCATGTTCGCCATTTGCCTCTACGACCCGCGGCGGCGCGAGTTGCACCTGTTCCGCGACCGTTTCGGCGTCAAGCCCCTGTACTACGCGCAGTGCCACGACGGCTTCTATTTCGCCAGCGAGATCAAGGCCATTCTCGCGGCGCTCCCCGCCCGTCCAGAACTCGACAGGCAGGCGTTGCACGACTACCTGACCTTGCGCTTCGTGCCCACCCCCGACACGGTCTGGCGCGGAATACACAAGCTGCCGCCCGGGCACCGGCTGATGCTGCCCCTGGATGGCGGCGAGCCCCTGTTGACGCGCTACTGGCGGCTCGATTTCCACGCCGAGGCCGAGGACCCCGCCCGGGACTATCCGCATGAGTTCGCCGGATTGTTCCTCGCCGCGGTGGAAAAACGCCTGCTGGCCGCCGACGTGCCGGTCGGCGTACTGCTCTCCGGCGGTCTCGATTCCAGCGCGGTCAGCGCCGCCGCCGTGGAGCTGGGGCATCGCGATTTCCATACCTTTTCCATCGCCTTCGACGCGGGGGGCGCCTACGACGAATCCCCCTATGCGCGGGCGGTGGCGGCGCACATCGGTTCCCGGCATCACGAAGTTCGCCTGGGGCGGGAGGCTTTCCTCGACTTCCTGCCCCGGCTGGTACGCCACAGCGACGAGCCCCTGGCCGACCTGGCCAGCGTGCCGCTCTACTTCGTCTCGGAACTGGCGCGCAAGGAGGTCAAGGTCGTGCTCTCGGGCGAGGGCGCGGACGAACTGCTGGCCGGCTACAACTTCGACCGCCTGGGTCGCCTGTTCGCTCGCCTCCAGGCCGCCGAGGCCTGCCTGCCTGCCGGTCTTCGCCGCCTTCTCGGGCGGGTGCCGGCGCGCGGCGCGGGGGAATGGCTGCGCCTGTGGGGCCGGAACGGCTGGCGCGGCATGCTGGCGGCCCGGCCCTACCACATGACGCTGCACTGGAACGAGGCGGAGAAGCACGCCCTTTGGCGCGACGCCGAGGGGCTGGCCTCGAGCGTCGAGCGCATCCGCGGCTGGTACCTTGCCGCGGCCGATCGTCACCCCATCGACCAGGTTCAGCAGGTCTACAGCGGCGAGTGGCTGACCGAGGATCTGCTGATGAAGGCGGACAAGCTGAGCATGGCCACTTCCCTGGAGGTGCGCGAACCCTTCCTGGACCACACCCTGGCCGAGTGGGCGGCCCGGCTGCCGATCGCCTGGCGCGTGGGAGACGGGCGCCACGGCTACGCCAGCAAGCGCATCCTGCGCGAGTTCTGCCGCCGCCGCCTGCCCCGGGATATTCTCGAGCGGCCGAAGCAGGGCTTCCCGGTGCCCGCTTATCGTTGGTTGGGCAACGAACTGAAGGCCTGGGCGGAGGATCGCCTGTTCGGGGCCGGCAGCCGGCTGCCGGAACTGTTCCACCCGGAAAGGGCGCGTCCTGCCTTCGCGCGGGCGGTGGCGGGCGACGCTGCTGCCGCGCACAAGATCTGGATACTGCTGATCCTGGGCTACTGGCTTGAGGCCTGGCTGTGAGGGCCGTCTTCCTGTCCTATTATTTTCCGCCGCTGCAGGCGCCGCGCGCGGTGCAGGTGGCGCGCCTGGCGCGCTACAGCAGCCTGCCGATTCGGGTCCTGTGTGCCGCCGCGGGCGCCGAGTCGCCCCGGGAGGGCGTGGAAGTCAGGGTTTTCCCCGACCGTTCGCCGCGCTGGTGGCACTTGGCGAAGCACATACTCTACCTGCCTGATGCGCAGCGACCCTGGGCGCTGGGCGTGGCCGGCGTGGCGGAGAGAGAAGGCCTGGTCGGCCGGGACGACGTGCTGGTCACCTTCGGCCAGCCGATGTCGGACCACCTCGCGGGGTTGCGCCTGAAGCGCGCCCTGGGCATGCCCTGGATCGCCCATTTCAGCGATCCCTGGAGCGACAATCCTTACCTGCTGCCCATACCCTTTGCGCGCGCCAAGCTCGCCCGCATGGAGCAGACGGTGATCGGCGCGGCGGACCGGGTGCTGTTCACCTCCGCCGAGACCGCCGACCTGGTGATGGCCAAGTATCCGGAGGCATGGCGGGACAAGGTCTCGGTGCTGCCGCACGCCTACGATCCGGCGCTCTACGGCGACCCGCCGCCGCGGGGCCGCGGCGGCCCGCTGCTGCTGCGCTACCTGGGCAATTTCTACCGCCAGCGCAATCCGCTTGCCCTGGCGAAAGCCCTGAACCTGCTGCTGCGCACCCGCCCGGAGATTCTCGCGGATGTGCGCATCGAGCTGATCGGGCGCTGGGTCGGCCACGCCGGCTGGACGCCCGCCGCGCTGGGCCTGCCGGAGAACCTGCTCAGCCTAAGGAAGCCGGTGGGCTACGCGGAGTCGTTGCGGCTCATGCGCGAGGCGGATGCGCTGCTGATCATCGACGCCCCCTTCGAGCGCAACGTCTTCTTTCCCAGCAAGCTGGTGGATTACCTGGGCGCGGGACGGCCCCTCGTTGCACTGACCCCCTCGGGCACCACGGCGGACATCGTCGCGGCGGCGGGAGGGCTGGTCGCCTCGCCCGCCAGCGAGGCCGGCATCGCCGAAGGCATCGAGCGTGCCCTCGCCGGGCTGCGCGCCGGATTGCTGCCGGCTCCGGCGCAGGAGGTGGTGCGGCGCTATGCCGTATCCCGGGTGGCTGCCGAGTTCGATGCCCTGGTGCGGGGGGTAGCCTGATGCCACCCGCTCTGGCCGAATTGCTTTGCGCGGCGCGGGTGGCGTTCGCCCACGCGGGCGAAACAACGCCGACGGTCATGAAGAACGCCGTGCCTGGTGCGGGCATGGCCGGCTGGGCAGTTGCGGGCGGGCCATGCTGACCATGCTCAAGGCTTCCCTCCGGGTCGGCCTTGCCACCGCCGTGGTCGGCGTGGCGACGCTGTCGCAGGACGTGACGCTGGCATCCCGCTTCGCCACCGGACCGGAAATCGATGCCTATCAGTTGGCCATGCTGCTGCCCATGCTGGGGGTCAACATCTTCGCCGGCGGCACGCTGCAGGCGGTGCTCGTGCCGGCACTGGTCAGGGCGGAGCTCGCCCATGGCCATGGCGGAGCGGTGCAGCTCGCCGGCCATGCCCGGGCGCGCCTGGCCCGGATGCTTGCGGTGACCAGCCTCCCGATGGCGCTGCTTTTCATGCTTGCCCTGCCTGCGGTCTCGGCAGGACTTTCCCCGGAAGCCCTCAGCATGGCATCGGCGCTGTTCTGGATCGTGCTTCCGACCTTCTTTCTCGCCGGCCTGGCGTCCTTCCATGCTGCCGTGCTCAACGGCATCAAGGCGTTCGTACTGGCGGCACTGTTGCCGGCCACCATGCCGCTGACGGTGATCGTGGGGGTCCTGCTGCTGTCCGATGCCCTGGGGGCGCCGGCCATCGCCTGGAGCGCCTTGCTGGGGTCGGCATTGCAGTGCGCGCTCGCCTGGCACGCGGCACGCCGTCGAGGCTTCGCGGGCGCGGGCGCCGTCTCCGACGCGGCCGGCTACGCAAAGGCGCTGCCCGGTTATGGGTCCATGGTGACGGCGGCGGCACTGCTGGGGGGAATCCTGCTGACCGATGTCGCACTGGCGGCCGGCATGCCGGCCGGCAGCGTCGCCACGTTCGGCTATGCCACGCGCCCCATCCTGCTGGGGTTGGCTTTCGCCACCGTGGTCACGGGCAACGTGGCCCTGCCACATTTTTCCCGCCTGGCTGCCAGGGGGGAAGGCGTCGCCCTTCGGCGTGCTTTCCTGCAGTGGGTGGGCTTGTTGCTGGCCCTGTCCACGCCGCTGGCCCTGCTATGCGCCCTCTATGCCGGCGAAATCACCGCCCTGCTGTATCAGCGGGGCGCCTTCGGCGCGGACGAATCGCTTCGGGTCGCCGAAGTGCTGGCGGTCTTTGTCCTGCAGGCACCGTTCTACCTCACGGCCATGATCGGATGGCGGGTCGCCAATGCGCTCGGGGCGCACCGGGCCATGTCCCGCATCGCGCTGGGCTGTTTCCTGCTCAATGGGCTGCTGGGCTATGGCATGGGCGGGATCTGGGGTCTCGTGGGGGTTGCCGCGGCGACAGTGGTGACCTACCTGCTCTGGTCGGTTCTGGTCAGCGGCTTCATCCTGCGCGCTTGTCGGACGCAACCGGAATATGCCGCCCAAACCGGATGAAGCGTCATGAATCCTGAACACGCTCGACAACATGCCGCGATGGCCGGCCCGGAATACTGGGAAGCCGCCTGGCGTGCCGCCGATCTGCCCGAGCCCCTGGATCCCAACGGGACGAACCCCCTGTTCCGGATCCTGCATCATCGCTTCAGGCGCTTCCTGGCGTCACCGGATGCGCCGGGCGGGACCCTGGTGGAAATCGGCTGCGGCGCTTCGCGCTGGCTGCCCTATTTCAACCGGGAATACGGTCTTTCGGTATCCGGTATCGACTATTCGCCGCTGGGCTGCGACAGCGCCCGCCGGATCCTGGAGAAAGCCGGCGTGGGCGGCGAGATCGTGCAGGGCGACCTGTTCACGCCGCCGGAGGGATGGCAGGACCGCTTCGACGTGGTGGCCTCCTTCGGCCTGGTCGAGCATTTCGAGGATACGGCGGACGCCGTGGCCGGGTGCGCCGCGTACCTGCGGCCGGGCGGCCGGATGATCACGCTGGTCCCCACCATGCGCGGCCTGTACGGCCTGGCCTACAGGATGCTCGACCGGCGGGTCTACGCCGCCCATCTGCCCATGACGAAAGCCGAACTGGCGGAAGCCCATCGCCGGGCGGGACTGGAAGTGGTCGATTGCGTGTATCTGCTGGGACTGCCCGGCGTGCTGGGCGACAAGCCGCCAGGACGGAGGCTGTCGCGCCTGCGTGCCCTGATCGCCAGGGTCGGCCGGGCGTATTGGTGGCTCGAGCGGCATGGCCTGGGCATCCCCCCCAACCGCTTCACTTCCCCATACGCGCTGTGTCTGGCCAGAAAACCAGGGGGGCGTCATGATGAGGCGGGCTGACGGGGGCCGTATGCATGTCCTCGGTTTCCTGGCCGTGTTCGCAGGCACCCTGCATGTCCTGCTCACGGTCGAGGTTGGCGGTACCCAGTTGCGGGTCGGGGCCTCGGACCTGCTGCTGCCGGTGCTGGGCCTGATGCTGGCCGTCTCCTGGTGGCGGCGACGCGATCCCGGGCCGGCCTGGCATGTCCGGCATCTGCCCCTGTGGTTCCTGGCCATGCTGTGCTGGTTCGGCCTTTCCGTCTGGCGGGGATGGGGCCATGCCGACCCGGCGGGCTCCTGGGCGCTGCTCAAGTTCGCCGGCTTTATCGCGTTGCTGGGCTATTTCCTCGCCGGCGGTCTGGTGGCGGCGCGTTGGGGCGCGGACGCGGCGGCGCTGCTATGCCGGGCGTACGTGCTGGTGGCCTGGTCGATCGCGGCCTACGCGCTGGCCCGCTATGCCCTGGCTGCCTATGGACTGTATCCTTCCCACTGGTACCCCCGCCTCCAGGCCTTCGCCGAAAACCCCAATACCTACGGACTGCTGGCCGCCAGTGCGTGGTTGCTGCAAATGGCGTGGTTGCGCGGCGACCCGGTCATCGGCGGGCGCTGGGACCGCCTTGGTTCCACGCTCTTGCTGGCCGCGGTGCTGCTGTCGGCGTCGCGCAGCGTCTACCTGGGCATGGCGCTGGCCTCGGCCGTCCTGCTCTGGCGCGGCTGGATCCAGCCGGCTGCGGCGCTGCGCTCGGCGGCGACCGCCGTGCTGCTGCTCGGCGTATTGCTGGTTGCGGCGCCGGGCTTATTGGAGAATGACTGGGATAGCGGTTTGTTCATCGTCAAACGCGACTACATGGATTCCGGGGTGATCTCCCGGGCCTCCCGGGCGCAGCTTGCCCGTGATGCCTTCGCCATGTGGCTGGACAACCCCCTGCGGGGCGCGGGGGTGGGCGGCTTCATGCGCGCCCAGCTCGCCGCGCATGGAGGTGCCGCCGCCTCGACGAACCACAATTCGCTGCTCTGGTGGCTGAGCGAGATGGGCCTGGTCGGAGCGCTGCTGTTCGGCGGCTTCCTACTCGCGGCCATCAACAAGCTCTACCGGCTCGCCGCGGTCGACCGGCGCAGCGCGGGCGTGCTGGGAGTGACGCTGTTGCTCGCCGGCGCATCGCTGGGCACCGAGGTCATGTACCAGCGCTATGCCTGGTTCTTTCTCGGTCTGGCGCTGTCCAGGAAAGCCGGCGTCGACGACGAACAGGCAGTCGCGCCGCGCGACGCGGGACGGGGCGCATAGATGTGCGGGATCGCCGGGCTGCTTGACGTCGGTGCCGCCCCCGGGGCGGGGGCCGATCTTGCCCGGCGCATGGGGGCCTGCCTCGCCCACCGAGGCCCGGACGACGCCGGCGTGTGGGCGGACGACCAGGCCGGTGTGGCCCTGGCCCATCGCCGTCTCGCCATCCTCGACCTGACGCCGGCGGGGCATCAGCCCATGGCATCCGCCTGCGGGCGCTTTGTCCTGGCATTCAACGGCGAGATTTACAACCACCTGGAATTGCGGGCGGAACTCGAGCGTGCCGGCGCGGCACCGCCCTGGCGCGGCCATGCCGATACCGAGACCCTGCTGGCGGCCTTTTCCGCCTGGGGGATCGAGGCGACCCTCAATAAATCCGTGGGCATGTTCGCCCTGGCGGTATGGGACAGGGAACGGCGCACCCTGACCCTGGTCCGCGACCGCCTGGGGGAAAAGCCCCTGTACTACGGCTGGCTGCGGGGCGCCTTCCTGTTTGCCTCCGAACTCAAGGCCCTGCGGGCATGGCCCGGATTCGACGCGGATATCGACCGGGGCGCCCTGGCGCTTTTCCTGAGGCACAACTGCATTCCGGCACCGCACACCGTCTACCGGGGAATCAGCAAGCTGATGCCGGGTACCACGCTGACCGTCACCGCATCGGGCGAGCGCAAGCAGCCCGTGGCCTACTGGTCCGTCCGGGAGGTGGCCGAGCGCGGCCTTGCCGATCCCTTCCGTGGTGGCGAGGCCGAGGCAGCCGATGAGCTGGAGCGCCTGCTCGGCCGGTCCGTGGCCGGCCAGATGGTTGCCGATGTGCCGCTGGGCGCGTTTCTTTCCGGCGGCATCGATTCCTCGACCGTGGTGGCGTTGATGCAGACCCATGCCAGCCAGCCGGTGCGGACCTTCAGCATCGGCTTCGCGGAAAGCGGCTACAACGAGGCGCCCGAGGCCGCCGCGGTGGCGGCGCATCTGGGCACGCACCATACCGAGCTGTATGTGTCGCCCGACGAGGCCATGGCGGTGATCCCCCGGCTGCCGACGCTCTACGACGAGCCCTTTGCCGACTCCTCCCAGATCCCCACCTTCCTGGTGAGCCAACTGGCGCGCCGCCAGGTGACCGTCAGCTTGTCCGGCGATGGCGGCGACGAGCTGTTTGGCGGCTATAACCGTCATTTCTGGGCGGCCCAGCTCTGGCGGCGGGCGGGGTACCTGCCCAGGCACCTGCGCGGTATTCTGGCGACTGCCGTGGAGGCCCTGTCGCCAGCGGCCTGGGACAGGCTGTTTGCCAGGTTGGGACGCTTCCTGCCCAGGTCCCTGCGCCAGCGCAATCCCGGCGACAAATTGCACAAGCTCGCCGGGGTGCTGGCAGCGCGGGGACCTGAGGAGATCTATCTGGATCTGGTGTCCCACTGGAAATCCCCCCTGGAGGTGGCGAGGGCGGCCTCGGAACCGCCGACCCTGCTTACCGATCCCGCCGCCCTGGCGCGACTGGATGATTTCGAGTCCCGGATGATGTATTTCGACATGGTGACCTACCTTCCCGACGATATCCTGACCAAGGTTGACCGGGCGGCCATGGGCGTCAGCCTGGAAACCCGCGTGCCCATGCTCGACCATCGGGTGGTGGAGTTCGCCTGGCGTCTTCCCTTGGCCATGAAGATTCGCGGCGCCCAGGGCAAGTGGTTGCTGCGCCAGGTGCTCCACCGCCATGTGCCGGCGGCCCTGGTGGAGCGTCCCAAGGCGGGCTTCGGACTGCCTGTCGGGGACTGGCTGCGCGGCCCCCTGCGCGATTGGGCGGAAGCCCTGCTCGACGAGAGCCGGCTGGCGCGCGAGGGCTACTTCCACCCGCGACCGATTCGCGCCCTGTGGGCGGAGCACCTGAACGGCCGGCGCAACGCCGCCTATCACCTCTGGGATGTGCTGATGTTCCAGGCCTGGCTGGAGGAGGCGCGGCGCCATGGCTAGGGTGGTCGTGCTGGGCAGCCTGCCCGAATCCCTCCTCAATTTCCGCGGGCCCTTGCTGCGGGCCATGGCGGCGGCCGGTCATGAGGTGCACGCGGCCTCGCCGCCGGCGGCGCCGGCCGTGGTCGCCGCCCTCGCCGCCATGGGCGTGCGCCATCACGCCGTGCCCCTGGCGCGCGCCAGCCTCAATCCGCTGCGCGACCTGGGCACCCTGCGGGCCCTGGTCAGCCTCTTCAGGCAACTGCGCCCCGACCATCTGCTGGCCTACACCATCAAGCCGGTGATCTACGGCGGCCTGGCGGCCCGTCTGGCGGGGGTGCCGCGCTATTACGCCATGATCACCGGCCTGGGCTACAGCTTCGCCGGCGGCGGGCTGAAATGTCGGCTGGTGGGCCGGCTGGCACGCGCGCTGTACCGCGCTTCCCTGGCGGGGGCGGAGCGTGTCCTGTTCCAGAACCGCGACAACCTCGATGCCTTCACCGCCTTCGGCCTGTTGCGCGGCCCGTCGCAGGCCTGCCTGACGGCGGGCTCGGGCGTGGACTTGGCGCATTTCGCCCCCATGCCCTTGCCGGACGCCCCCCACTTCCTCATGGTGGCCCGCTTGCTGCACGACAAGGGCGTGCTGGAGTACGTGGAGGCGGCGCGACGGGTCAAGTCCTCGCATCCGCAGGCCCGCTTCCGGCTCGCGGGCTGGATCGACGAAAATCCGACCGCCGTGTCGCCCCGGCAATTGGACGGCTGGATCAGGGAAGGCGTCATCGAATACCTGGGGCGGCTGGATGATGTGCGCCCCGCGTTCGCCGACGCCCGGGTCTATTGCCTGCCTTCCTATCATGAGGGCATGCCGCGCACGGTGCTGGAGGCCATGGCCATGGGGCGGCCGGTGATCACCACCCGCGTGCCCGGCTGCCGGGACACGGTGTGCGAGGGTGGCAACGGCTACCTCGTTCCGGCGAGGGATGCCGAGGCCCTGGCAAAGGCCATGGTGCGCTTCATCGAGACGCCGGACCTGGCCCTGGCCATGGGCGCGGCGGGCCGGCGCCGGGCGGAGGAGGAGTTCGATGTGAACAGGGTCAACCGCACCATCCTGGAAGCCATGGAGCTGGCGTGAAACGCTGCATCGATTTCTGCGCCGCCCTGTCCGGCCTGGTGCTGCTGGCGCCGCTGCTGCTGGTGCTGGCGTCCCTGGTACGGTTGTTTCTCGGGGCGCCGGTGCTGTTCCGCCAGGAACGCCCCGGCCTGGGCGGACGGCTTTTCAGACTGTACAAGTTCCGCACCATGCGCGATGCGGTGGACGTGGCGGGCCGACCGCTACCAGACGCGCTGCGCCTGACCGCCTTCGGGCGCTGGCTGCGCGCCAGCAGCCTGGACGAGCTGCCGGAGCTGTGGAACGTGCTCAGGGGCGACATGAGCCTGGTGGGCCCCCGCCCCCTGCTGGTGGAATACCTGCCCCTGTATTCCGCCGAGCAGGCCCGGCGCCACGAGGTGCGGCCAGGCCTCACCGGCTGGGCCCAGGTCAACGGCCGCAATTCACAGTCCTGGGAGGACCGCCTCGCCATGGACGTCTGGTACGTGGACCATGGTTCGCTGGCGCTCGACCTGCGCATTCTGCGCATGACCCTGGCCGCCGTGCTGTTCGCGCGCGGTGTCAGCCACCAGGGCCATGCGACCATGCCAAAATTCACCGGCGACAGGAAGGACGGCGATGCCTGAACGGATTTTCATATTCGGCGCCAGCGGCCACGCCAAGGTGGTGCTCGACGCCGCAAGGCTGCAGGGTTACGAGGTGTGCGCGCTGTTCGACGACAACCCCGCCCTGGCGGGCGGCCGCTTCATGGATTGCGCGGTGGTCGGCGGCCGGGATGTCCTGCCGGCCTGGTGCCGGGCACAGGGCGTGGCGGCCGGGATCGTCGCCATCGGCCAGAACCGCGCCCGCGTCGCGGTGGCTGGAAGCCTGCGCGCCACCGGCCTGCGCCTGGTCAGCGTGGTGCACCCCGGCGCCATCGTCGCCGCCGGCGTCCGCATCGGCAGCGGCTGCGTGCTCATGGCGGGCGTGGTCGTGAACAGCGACGCCGTCCTGGGAGACGATTGCATCGTCAACACCGGCGCCTGCATCGATCACGATTGCGAGCTGGGCGATGGGGTGCACGTCGCGCCCGGCTGCCATCTCTGCGGCAACGTCCGGGTTGGCGCGGAAAGCCTCGTCGGCGCCGGGAGCACGGTGATCCCGGGCATCCGCATCGGCGCGCGGGCCCTGGTCGGCGCCGGCTCTACCGTGATCAGGGATGTGCCCGACGACGCCAGGGTCGCGGGCTCGCCATGCAGGGAGTTGAAGTGAACTCGAACAGCGACAGCCATCGCCTGGCCATCGACGGCGGCCAGCCCGTCCGGTCGGCACCCTTTCGGGCCTGGCCCCACTACGACCAGGACGAGATCGACGCCGTGGCCGCGGTGTTGGCCTCCGGCAAGGTCAACTATTGGACCGGACAGGAGGGTCGGCGCTTCGAGGCCGAATACGCCGCTCATTGCGGCGTGCGCCACGGCGTGGCGCTGATGAACGGCACCGTCGCCCTGGAACTCGCCTTGCGCGCCCTGGGCGTCGGCCCCGGCGACGAGGTGGTGACCACCAGCCGCACCTTCATCGCCTCGGCGAGCTGCGCCGTGGCCTGCGGCGCCCGCCCGGTCACCGCCGACGTCGACCCGGTCAGCCAGAACCTCACTGCCGAGAGCATCGCGGCCGCGCTCACGCCGCGCACCAAGGCCATCGTCGCCGTGCATCTGGCCGGCTGGCCCTGCGACATGGACGCGATCCTGGGCCTGGCTCGCGAACGCGGCCTCAAGGTCGTCGAGGACTGCGCCCAGGCCCACGGCGCCACCTGGAAAGGCCGGCCGGTAGGCGGCTTCGGCGACATGGCGGCCTTTTCCTTCTGCCAGGACAAGATCATCACCACGGGCGGCGAGGGCGGCATGCTGGTCACCGACGATGCCGCACTCTGGGAAAAGGCCTGGGCCTACAAGGACCACGGCAAGAGCTGGGACGCGGTCTACAACCGGCCGCATCCCCCGGGCTTTCGCTGGCTGCACGAGTCCTTCGGCAGCAACT
>Ga0233425_10002713_pt1 | contig 33998 bp, 33 predicted proteins | sample Watercolumn_Towu_2_FD_181712 | JGI IMG/M metagenome (GOLD analysis project Ga0233425, IMG submission 181712) | Freshwater microbial communities from Lake Towuti, South Sulawesi, Indonesia - Watercolumn_Towuti2014_140_MG | ecosystem: Environmental > Aquatic > Freshwater > Lake | place...
GTGCGGATGCCGCGCTCGCAGAGCACCACCTCGAGGTTGCCCTTCTGCGCGATGTACTCCGCCGCCATGAGCCACTCCTCGATCGTGGAGCTCATGCCGCGCTTGAGCATGACCGGCTTGCCGATCTCGCCGACCGCCTGCAGCAGGGTGAAGTTCTGGGCGTTGCGCGTGCCGATCTGGAGCATGTCGGCGTACTCGGCCACGAGCTCGACGTCGGCGACGTCGACCACCTCGGTGACGACCGGCAGGCCGGTCTCCGTGCGCACGTCGGCGAGGATCCGCAGGCCGTCCTCGCCGAGGCCCTGGAACGCGTAGGGCGACGAGCGCGGCTTGAAGGCGCCGCCGCGCAGCAGCGTGGCGCCGGCGGCCACGGCCATCTGAGCGGCGGCCAGCGTCTGCTCGGCCGTCTCGACGGCGCAGGGGCCGGCGATGAGCGTGAAGGTGTCGGGACCGATCGGCACGCGGCTCTCGCCGACGAAGACGGTCGACATCTGGGGGTGGTGCTGGCGGCTGACGAGCTTGAACGGCGTCGAGATGCGCACGACCTCGGCGACGCCGGGCAGCGCGCGCAGGTTGAGGCCGTGGAAGCGGTCGATGTCGCCGACGAGGCCGACGATGGTGCGGGTGTCGCCGCGGCTGACGAACGCCTCGCCGCCGGCGCCGCTCACGCGGTCGACGACGGCGCCGATCTGCTCGTCGGTCGCTCCAGGGGCCATCACGATGACCATGGCCGTTCCTCCTCGGTGTGCTGGTCCCGGCCGCCGGGCCCGGCACGGAAGAAGCCCCGGCCGGTGCGGCTCGGGGCTTCGTGCGTCTGGGGCAGGTGCGCGATCAGCGACCCGCCCGGGGAGCCCCGGACCGGTAGCCATAGAAGAACTGCTCGCGCACGGGACGAGGGTAGACGGCCGCGTCCGCGACACGGACACCGGTTCCAGCATGTGGGACGCCGCGTCGGGCGTCGACGCGTCAGACGATCGACAGCGTGATGGTCGAGCCCCAGCGGACCTGCGTGCCGGCCGAGATCGACTGGATCACCACCCGGTCGCGCGGGGTGACCACGAGCGGGTACTCGAGCACGACCTTGAGGCCGAGCGCCTCGAGCCGCTTCTGGGCGGTCGAGGCCTTGAGGTCGTAGACGTCGGGCACCGTCACGAGCGGCGGGCCGAGGCTGATGGTGAGGGTGACGGTGCCGCCCTTGGGCACGGTCGCGCCGGCCTTCGGGTTCGACGACACGACCGAGCCCTCGGGCACCGTCTTGCTGTAGGCGTCGGCGTACTTCACCTCGAGGCCGGCCTTGGTCAGCGTGGCGGTGGCGGCCTCCTTGGTCTGGCCGACGAGGTTGGGGATCTTCACCGGCGCCGGGCCCTTGGATACGACGAGGTCGACGGTCTGGCCGCGCTTGAGCTCGGTGCCGACCTTGGGCGTGGCGCTCACGACCAGCCCCTTGTCGACCTTCTCGTCGAAGGCCTGCTTGGTGGTGCCGACCGCGAGGTTGTTCTCGGTGATGAGGGCGGTGGCCTCGTCGACGGTCTTGCCGCGGACGTCGGGCACCTCGTAGCGCTCGGGGCCCTTCGACACGACCGCCGCGATGGTCGCGCCCTCGCGCACCTCGGCCCCGGAGTCCGGGTCGGTGCGGATGATGTCGCCCTTGCCGACCGTCTCGCTGAAGTCGGACTGGCTGGCGTCGAGGCTCAGGCCCAGCGGTGCGAGCTTGGCCTCGGCCTGCTTGACGGTGAGGTTGGCCAGCGGCGGCACCGCGACGGTGCGTCCGACGCCGAGGTACCAGCCTGCGCCGGCCGCGAGAGCGGCCAGCACGAGCACGGCGAGGAATGCGATCCAGCCCTTGCGGCGCTTGCGCTTGGCGGGCTTCGCGGCCGGCAGCGGAGTGGCCGCGGTGGTCTGCGAGTCCGCCGTCGGAGCCGGGCCCGACGGCGGCGCGAACCCGGTGCCCGCCCCGGCGAGGGGCACGACGAGCGTAGCGGCAGTGGCCGGATCGTCGACGACGCCGAAGGCCCGCGGTGCGGGCAGCTGGCGGCGCACCGCACGCACGTCGTCGAGGAACGCGGCGGCATCGGGGTAGCGGTCGTCGGGGTCGCGGGTGGCCGACTGCGCGACCAGGCCGTCGATGAGGGGCGAGACCTCGGGGCGCACGCTCGACGGCGAGGGCACTGCGGCGTTGACGTGCTGGTAGGCCACCGCGAGCGGCGTCTCGCCGGCGAAGGGCACGGAGCCCGTGACCATCTCGTAGAGCAGGATGCCGGCGCCGTACACGTCGCTGCGCGCGTCGGCGACACCGCGCTCGACCTGCTCGGGGGAGAGGTAGGCGACCGTGCCGATGAGCAGGCCCTGCGTGGCCGCGGTGGACGTGGCCGACGAGATGGCGCGGGCGAGGCCGAAGTCGGCCACCTTCACGCGGCCGTCGTCGGTGAGCAGGACGTTCTCGGGCTTGACGTCGCGGTGGACGAAGCCGGCCCGGTGAGCGGCCTCGAGGGCCTGCAGCACGGGGTCGAGGATCGTGAGCGCCTGCTCCGCCGAGAGGCGGCCGTGCTCGCGCAGCACGTCGCGGACCGTGCGGCCGGGGACGTACTCCATCGCGAGGTAGACCAGCGGGCCGTCCTCGCCCTGGTCGTAGACGGCGACGACGTGGGGGTCGGACAGCCGCGCGGCCGACCGGGCTTCGCGCTGGAAGCGCGAGACGAACGCCGCGTCGTCGGCCAGGCTCGCGTGCATCACCTTGAGGGCGACCGTGCGGTCGAGGCGGAGATCCGTGGCCTCGTACACCGTGGCCATGCCGCCGCGGGCCAGGCGAGCGTCGACCCGGTAGCGCCCGTCGACCACGCGGCCGACGAGAGCGTCGGGCGCGCGCGTGCCGGCAGACGTCTCCACAGTGCGGAATTCTAGGTGCCGCACGGCGATGCGGCCGTCCGGCTCGCCGGGGGGCGCCTCGCAGCACGGTGACGCCCCTCACCGGTTACCGGGCGCGGAGGTGCGTGCCGGCGCGCGCGTGCCGCCGTGCGCCCCGCACGTATCCCGGACAGGATGGTCGCGTGGCCCACGACCGATCCGGAATCGCGCTCTCCGACGAGGAGGTCGACGGCCTCCTCCGGTCCAGCCGCACCATGGTGCTGGTCACGATCGGTCCCGACGGGCTGCCCGATCCCGTGCCCATGTGGTTCGTCGTCGTCGACGACGGCGCCGTCTGGATGCGCACCTACGCCAAGAGCCAGAAGGTCGTGAACCTCGAGCGCGACCCCCGCTTCTCGGCGCTGGTCGAGGACGGCGAGCGCTACACCGAGCTGCGCGGCGCCCAGCTGAGCGGCCGGGTCGAGCTGGTCGACGACGTCGACCGGATCTGCGACATCGCGGCGGGCCTGCTGGTGAAGTACGAGGGCCTCGCGCCCGAGCACGTCGACGCCGTCCGCGAGGCCTACCGGCCGCGCGCCCCGAAGCAGCGGGCGCTGAGGCTGCACGTCGAGCGCGTCGTCAGCTGGGACCACGGCAAGCAGGCGGGCGCGTGAACCACCTGACCTACCTCGGCGTCCTCGCCTTCATCCTCATCGGCACCGGGTGGCTCGAGATCGTGCTGCGCACCCGCGTGTACGCGCGCTGGCGTCGGCTGCTGCTGACCCTGCTGCCCGTCGTCGCCGTGTTCGTCGTCTGGGACCTCTACGCGATCGCCTCGGGCCACTGGTGGTTCGACGCCGAGCAGACCACCGGCATCGTGTTCCCGGGCGGCATCCCGCTCGAGGAGATCCTGTTCTTCGTCGTCGTCCCGCTGGCCGCGCTGCTCACCCTCGAGGCTGTGCGCTCGGTCAAGCGCTGGGAGGTCGGCGACGAGCCCGAGGGCGCCTGCGAGGACGGCGTCCGGAGGGACGACGCATGAGCTACACCCAGCTCGCCGTCCTCGGCGTCGTCGTCGTGATCCTCATCGACCTCTTCGTGCTGCGCACGCGCCTGCTGCGGCGCAAGGTGTTCTGGGCCTCCTACGCGATCGTGGTCTTCTTCCAGCTGGTCACCAACGGGGTGCTCACCGGCCTGCGCGTGGTGCGCTACGACGGCGAGGCGATCGTCGGCTCCACGACGCCGGTCGACGGCCCGCCGCCCTTCCTCGGCGACGGCCGGATCGCCTTCGCCCCGCTCGAGGACCTGCTCTTCGGCTTCGCCCTCGTGGTGCTCGCCCAGGCGGTGTGGGTCTGGCTCGGACGCCGCGGCGTCCAGCGCACCCCCTACTCAGGCCCGCCCCGCGTCCGCATGCCCGGCCAGGCCGACGACCCCCGCCCCTGACGGGGCGAGGTCGGAGGTCGATACGCGCTCGCCACGACGCGTTCCGACCCCCAACGGCCGAAAGCCGGGACCCGATGCTGAAGTGGCGGCATTCTGACTCGCATGGGGAACGGCGACGAGCCTGTCGATGACGACCTCACCTACGCCTTGGATCCGCTGAGCGACGAGGTCGTCTCGGTGGCCCAGGCCATCATGGAGCGTTGGGAGGACGGACCCGAGAGCCCCTACGCCGGTGTCGTGGTCGACCAGCCGTCAGGCATCGTCACGGTCTACCGGGTGGCGGGCGACCCGGCGTTCGATGACGAGGTCCTCTCGCATCGCACTGAGCGCGTCTCCGTGGCCCTGGTCGATGTGCCCAGGAACAAGGCCGCGAACGAGCAGATCATGCGTTCGATCCTGGCGGAGAACGATCTGCCGATCCACATGTACGTCGTCGGCGTAGGCCCTGACGGAACGGGCGCGGACGTGATTGCTGAGGGCGACCTCGCAGCGGCTCAGTCGATCCTCGACGACAGATACGGCGACGGCTTCGTGCGGCTTGAGCGTGGACAGGTGCGCCTGCTGTAGGTGCGCCGAAGTGCCGCTCGCGCTCGGGTCGCCCGGCAAGATGTTCCGCATGCGGCAGCTGTCCGAGACCGAGCGTGGCGTCCTCGGGGTATTGCTCGCGATGGACTTCCCGGGCGCCCCCGAGCTACGAGCTCAGGTCGATTCGACGGTCGTCTCCGGCAGGTGTGCCTGCGGCTGTCCCACTGTCGATCTGGTGGTCGAGGGCGACGTGCAGCCAGCCAGGGTCACGAGCCGCACGCCCGTCACTGCGGAGGTCGAAGGTGTGCTCGGTGGCGGCCTGATCGTCTTCGTGGACAACGGTTGTCTCACGGGGCTGGAGTACTACTCGGTCGACGGGCACCACCTGTCCGACTGGCCAGATCTTGCGCGGAACCGCCCGTCCGTCTAGCCAGCCGATGTCCCATGGCGTTCGCCTGCTCGGGCAGGATGAGGATGTGGCGATGCCAGGGACAGGGCGCGAGTGGACGTTCGACGGCGTGTCCTACCGGATCATCGCGGCGAGCGACGTCTCCACCCGCGACGGCTTTGGCTACGAGCTGTGGGAGTCCGGCGGTCGAGACCTCCTCCTCGAGGCTTTCTGGGACGACACAACGGGGCTGTTCACGTTCACCGCCCACACGGGGAAGCCTCTGCCCTTCCGTCTGGTCGAGGCGTTCATCGAGAACGCCGCCGCCGGTGTGCCACCGACGACGTAGCGCGTCTCCGCGCGCAGGGCAGCCGAGTTCCTGCCCCAGCCTCAAGTTCGCACGGTCGTGCATTCCACCGGGCCTGATCCTTGTGGAGACCGAGGGGCCGGCCTCCATCACCTCCGTCACCGTTGACACCTACTCCCCGTGAAGGCATGCCGAAGGGACGTCCGGGCGGGCCGGGACGGCGGATCGGCGGTGGGTGTCGCGTGACGGTCAGAAGGGCGGGACGTCGTCGTCCGGCACCGGGGCGTTGGGTCCGGGGTCGTCGGGGCCGGGCGGGGGCGCTGGGTCGGGCGGCTGCCAGCCCAGGTAGGGCCGCGGCGGGATCGAGATCCGCTGGCCGAGCATGGTGATGAGGGTGACCGAGCCGTCGGGTCTGCCGTCGACGAGCTGGATGAGCCCGGCGGTCTTCACCTGGTGGCAGCGCGTCGAGATGGCCCCGGTGTTGGCGGGCGTCGACGGGCCGTGGGGGAACGGTAGCGCGTGGTCCAGCTGGAGATCGGCCTGGCGCCGGCAGCCGCAGCCGGGGATGCGGCAGCCGCCGTCGCGGTGCAGTACGAAGTCGCGCAGCGGGCGGGGGAGGTACTGCTCGCGGCCGTAGTCGAGGCAGGAGCCGTTGACCGGGTCGGTCACGATCCGCCGGAAGGCAGCGGCGTAGCCGGCGATGCAGCGGCCGGCGGCGGCGGGGATGGGAGCGCCGTCGAGCAGGACCGGGTTGTCGCGCTCGCCGCGCAGCGTCTCGAGGTCGAGGACCAGCTGCACGTGCACCATGACGTTGTCGGGCGCCAGGGTGACGGAGCCGTCGGGCTCGTGCGTGCCGAGGATGAGGGCTGCGGCGGCGTCGGCCCGGCAGGCGTGCTTCGCGGCGTCGGCATCGCCCCGGCGCACCGCGGCCGCGCCGCCCCGGGCTGCGTGCAGCGCGTCGGCAGCCTGCCGGATCCGCTCGTACATCGCGGCAACCGTGGAGGCATCGGTCTTGATGCCGAGGAACGACATGCCGTCGGGCAAGGTGCAGGTCCACACGTCGCGCTCTGCGTGGGCCTGCCTGCGGCGGGCGGGCGCGTCGGGGTCGAACGCGATGATCACGGCCTCGAGCGCCTCGGTGAACCGCGGCGGCGTGAGCCGCTCGGCCAGCGGCAGCGCCTGCTCGCCGATGAGCACCAGCGTGGCGGCGTCCTGGATGACCCGGGTGCGCTCGAGCAGGATCCGCACGTGCTTGTCGGACACCCGGCCGGCCGCCAGCGCGGCGTGCATCCCGGGGAAGACCGCGCGGGTGGCGCGGGCGGCGTCGATGAGCTGTCCACCGGCCCGGATCGAGGTGCGGCCGGCCGCTGCGATATCGATCTGCCGGGCGCTCTCCACCACGTGGTCGGACTCCTGCGCCATCACCGGCACCAGCGACAGGACGACGTCGTAGCGGCGGGCGGCGATGGCGGCCTCGAGCCGGTCGAGGACCTTGAGGAAGGCGATGCGGGCGAGCGGGTCGTCGAGCGACGCGGGATCGACCGACTCGAGCAGCGCGAGCTCGAAGGCTCCGCAGCCCTCCCGCTGCGCAGCTGCGGCTGTGATCAGTCCGCCCAGCATCGCGTGGTCGGCCTCAGGAGACCCAGTGCCGAGCAGTACTTCCGGCTCGTCGTCGCGAGCCCATCCCGGCGCGTCGTCCCAGCGCTCCACGTCCTCGTCGTCGGACTGCCAGAGGCGGCGCAGCTCGTCGGCGAGCGCGATCTCCTCGGCCGAGGGAAGGGGCGACCAGCCCTCGGCGAGCCGCTGCTCGAGCTCCTGCCAGTCAGCATCGAGCGGCGTTCCGCCGACGATCTCGACCGTCATCTGCCACCTCCCTCCTGACCACGACCATCGTCCCAGAGGGGTCCGACAATGCTTCGCTCCGACAAGCGGTTCAGGTCTCGAAATCCATTGCGCTGCAAGCGAAATCACGGATCGAATGCGGGCGCCGGCAAGCCGGAACGGGGCGGCGCTACCCGAGTCTCACGCCCGTGCACAACGAGCGCAGCCCCACGAGGTGGCACGAGCGGAAGCGCGACGGCCGCGGACGGCGCGCGCGAGCAGGCAGCGCCTACCGACATCGGAGCCCCCTTGCCCCCAGGGGAACCGGGCGCGGCCCGACGGCCGAGCTGCGAGCGAGAGCCGACTAGGCGGATGCGGGGGAGTGCAGGCCGTACGGGTGGCCCTCGCCGAAGCGGCGTCGGGCGCGGACGGCGTCGCGCCACGCAGGCAGCGCCACCTGCAGCCGGCGCCCCGTGCCGACCGTCGCGCGCTTGTCGAAGACCTCGTAGTCGATCTCCTCGACGGCGTCGACGATGCCGCAGTAGAGGACGCGCGCGGCCTCGATGCAGGGCTGCGACGACGGGTGCAGCATCGCGATGCCGGGGCGCGAGCGCTCCTCGAGGTCGCGCACGCGCGCGATCTGGAACTGCAGAGCCGCCTTGATCTCCGGCGTGAGCACGCGTCGCTCGAGGTCGTCGCGCGTCACCCCGAACTGCGCGAGGTCGTCGAGGGGGAGGTACACGCGGCCGCGCTCGAGGTCCTCGCCGACGTCGCGGACGAAGTTGGCGAGCTGGAACGCGACGCCGAGGTCCTTCGCGCGCTCGTAGGCCTCGGGCTGCGACGGCTCGAGGATCGGCACCATCTGCAGGCCGATCACCGCCGCCGAGCCGTAGACGTACTCGTAGAGGTCGTCGTAGGTCTGGTACTCGGTGACCGTGAGGTCCATCCGCATCGAGTGCAGGAACGCCTCGAAGTGCTCGACCGGGATGTCCCAGCGCAGCACGGTGTCGACGACGGCGGCGCACACGGGGTCGTCGCTGCGCCCCCGGCGCAGGTCGGCGTAGAACCGGTCGGACCACGAGCCGAGCCAGTCGGCCTTCTCCTGGCCGCTCAGGGTCGAGGCCAGGTCGTCGACGATCTCGTCGGCGTACCGGGCGAAGCCGTAGAGCGCGTGGACGTACGGGCGCTTCGCCGGCGGCAGCAGCAGCGTGGCCAGGTAGTAGGTCTTGCCGTGGGCGGCGTTGAGCTCGCGGCAGCGCTCGTACGACGCGCGCAGCCGCGGGTCGCTGATCCCCGCCCGGTCGAGGTCGCGTCGGCTCACCCGGGGATCCTCCCATCCCAGCGGGGGAGCGGCCTCCCGGCAGGTGCCCGCGCGGCGGCGGGCTTCTGCCACGATGCGGGGGTGCAGATGATCACCCCTGTGCGCGCCGGCCTCCCGGCCCGGCGGCTGCTCACCCTCCTGGTCGCGCTCGTCGCCGGCCTGCTCCTGGCCGCGTGCGGCTCCGCGGGCGGCGGTACGACGACGCAGCCGGGCGGCCCCGCCGTCGACGGCGCGGCGTCGCTCGCCCCGGCGCAGCCCACCACCGACCTGCCCACGATGACCGTCTCGCAGCTGCCGCCCGAGGGCGTGGAGACGCTGCGGCTCATCGACTCCGACGGGCCCTTCCCGTACTCCAAGGACGGCGTCACGTTCCAGAACCGCGAGGGGATCCTGCCGAAGCAGACGAGCGGGTTCTACCAGGAGTACACAGTCGAGACGCCGGGGTCCGACGACCGCGGCGCCCGCCGCATCGTCACCGGCAAGGACGGCTCGCGCTTCTACACCGACGACCACTACGACTCGTTCCGCGAGGTCGTGTCCGGGGAGGGCTCGTGAGCTCGCTGCTGAAGCGTCTCGACGGCGTCCGCCGGGTCGAGCACCTCGCCGTCGACGCCGTCGAGGCCGAGGCCGACGAGCTCGGCTGGCGCTGCGTCGTCCTCGACGGCAGCGAGGTGGAGAGCAAGCAGGCGTTCCTCGAGATGTGCGACGAGGCGTTCGGGCTGCCCGACTGGTTCGGCATGAACTGGGACGCCCTCGAGGAGTGCCTCGCCGACCTCGACCTCGACGAGGCCGACGGCGTCGTCGTGGTGTGGACGTCGTGGGGCCTGCTGGCCGAGGCCGACGCCTCGGCCTTCGCCACCGCGCTGGACATCCTGCGCGGCGCCCAGCGCGGCTGGGCCCGCGACGGCGTCCCCGGCGGGGTCCTGCTCGTCGGTGACGGCCCCGACGGCACCGACGACCTCGGCACCTCCGACTGACCCTGGGGTGCGCGGGTAACACCCTCAACTGCACAAGAACCGGGTGCTTCTTGTGCAGTTCGGGGTGCTACACGCGGACGGGTGCCGAGCGGAGCCAGATCTCGCGGGTGGCGGTCCAGGCGACCCAGATGACGGGGACGAGGCGCAGGGCGAGCAGCGCGGTGCCCAGCAGGTTGTAGTCGCCGGGCGTCCAGATCCAGACGTAGAGCACGGGGTAGATCAGCTGGCCGAGGACGCCGGCCACGAGCAGCGCGGCAGCGCAGCGCAGGGCCGCGGCCGACCGGTCGAGGGCGATGAGCGCCGCCGCCACGGGCACCAGCCAGATCAGGTACTGCGGGCTGAACACCTTGTTGGCCACGACGAGCAGCGCGGACGCCGACAGCACGGCCCAGGCGACGTCGGTGGCGGACGCGCCTGCGGGCCGGCGCCAGAGCCGCACGGCGGTCCAGGCGACGAGCCCGACGACGACGGCGGTGGCCGCAGCGCTCAGCGCCCGCACGAGACCGTCGCCGGGGCCGCCGATCTCGAGCGCGAGGTAGTCGGAGAAGAAGATCTGCCACGGCTGCTCGGACACCGCCCACGCCGCCATGAGCGGCAGGGCCCACAGCGACTCGATCTGCACCCCGCGGGCCGACTGGTAGCGCAGCGGCGACAGCAGCCGGTCGGGCCCCTCGAGGACGAGCACGAGCAGCGAGACGCCGGCCCCGAGCAGCACCGCGGCGAGCAGCAGCGGGCGCCGCGAGCTGCGCGGGGCGCCGAGCGCGGGCAGGAGGAGCACGGGCCACAGCTTCAGCAGCGCCGCGGCACCGACCAGGAGGCCCGAGACGACCGGACGTCGGAGCAGCAGGATCAGCGCGGCGGCGACGGCCGCCCCGGTCACGATGTCGAAGCGGGTCCACAGCAGCGGGCCGACGAGCGGGCCGGCGGCCAGCCACACCAGGACGGCGTCGGAGGTCGCGCCGCGCTGGAGGAACCAGGTGAACGCGGCATCGACGGCGAGCATGAGGCCGAGGAACAGCCACGGGTACAGCGCCGCGTCGTCGCGGGCGAGAAGGTTGGGCAGCGATACCAGCCACACGGCGGGGAGCGGGTACTCGCGCAGGCCTCCGGGGAGCTGGTCGTTCCCGCCGTTCAGCGCCAGCAGGTAGTAGTTGACGTCGGCCGAGACGGCCGGTGCGAGCACCAGGATGACGATGCCGATAGCCCGCGTGACCGCCCACAGCAGGACGACGCGGAGCGCCGGGTAGGGCTCGCCCGGGGGACGGCCGGTGGGCAGCAGCAGGCGCAGCAGCCGCACCAGCGCGTCGAGGGCGCGCACGTCAGCCCGTCGCCGCGACCGAGTCCGGGGCCGGCTCTGCGGTGGGCGCCGTCTCGCTCCACGACCGCCGCCAGGCGTAGACGACGAAGCCGACGAGGAACACGTCGCGCAGCGCCAGCAGCGCGACGCCGAGCGGGTTGGCCCAGTAGATCTCGGAGATCCAGAGGTAGAGCACCGGGTAGATGATCTGGGTCAGGACGCCGACGCACAGCAGCAGCACCACGAACCGGCGCACGCCGGAGTCGCCGCGCGGGGCGATCGCCACCATCGCGATGGCCACCGGCGAGAGCCAGAGCAGGTACTGCGGGCTGAACACCTTGTTGCTCAGGATGAGCAGGCCGATCGTCGTCAGCATGATCCAGCCGACGGTCTCCGCGCCGATGGCCTTGCCGCGCCGCCAGGCGCGGTACCAGAGCGTCAGCATCCCGGCGCCGGCGGCGACGGTGAGCAGCGTGGCGAGCTTGAGCAGGACGGTGTCGCCCGGGCCCCAGATCTCGCTGGTGATGAACCGCGTGAAGTCGACCGTCCACGGGTCGTGGACGATCGACCACGGGATCATCAGCGGCAGCGCGATGAGCGACTCGATCTGCAGGCCGCGGTCGGACTGCCACGTCAGCGGCGAGAGCAGCCGGTCGAGCCCGCCCACCGCTACGGTGCCGGCGACGACGACGAGCCCCGACACCACCGCCCCGACGATCACCCGCCAGCGGGTGCGCGACGGCGCTGCCAGGGCCGGGAGCAGCGCAGCAGGCCAGAGCTTGAGCGCCGCCCCCATCACGATGAAGACCGACGACAGAGCGGGACGCCGTCCGAGCAGGAGCACGGCGGCGCCGGCGAGGATGCCGGGGACGACGTCGAAGCGGGTCACCGCGAGCGGGCCCATCATCGGGCCGGCGGCCAGCCACAGCGTGACGGCGGGGCTCTGGTGGCCGCGATGCTGCTTGTAGAGCAGCCAGCAGAACAGGGCGTCGATGGCCAGCATCATGACGACGAACAGCGTCGCGTAGACCGTGTGGTTGCCGAAGGAGAGCAGCCACGGCAGCCCTACGAGCACCAGCACGGGCGCCGGGTACTCGTCGAGCACCTCGCTGAGCGGCTGGCCGTCGGACCACTGCTGGAGGTTGTCGGCGTAGTACAGGACGTCGTTGATGATCGTGCGCTGGGGGAGCGCAAGCAGCAGGAGCATGACGGCGCGGGTCACCAGCCAGCCGACCAGGATCCGCTTGCCGACCGTCAGGCGCGCCCACGGCGCGCCATGGCCGACGAGCCGGTCGATCCACGGCGCCACGGCGTCGACGAAGTGCGTCGTCCACCTCGTGACCGTCGGCATGAAGCCGCGCCCGGTACCGGGAGGGGCGTCGTGCACGGCGACGAGGTCGTCGATGTCGACGGCCACGGGGATGCCCGGGACCGTGCGGCGTCGGCTCATGCGGCCTCCGGCCCGCGCACGACGAGGCGGGCCCCGCGCGCCGCGGCGGGCGCGTCCTCGGGGAGCAGCCCGTGGTCCTCGGGCGGCCCGAACAGCAGACGGCGCTCGCGGCGCGACGCCGTGACCGCCACGACCACCGCGACGGCGGAGGCGAACATGGCCAGGCCGTCGGAGAGCTCGAGCAGCGGGTCGGCCGAGGCGCTGGTCTCCCACAGGCCGTAGAGCGTGAAGCCGGCGGTGAGCAGCATGACGGCGCGCAGCTCGCGACGGCTCAGGCCCGAAGCGGCGGCCAGCGGCAGCACCCACAGCAGGTACCACGGCTGCACGACGGGCCCGAGCACGACGACCGTCAGGAACGCCAGCATCATCGAGCGCACCGCGGTTCGGCCCTGGGGCTTGAGCACCAGCAGCGCCACGATGACGACGGCGGCGGCCATGCCGATGAGGCGGAAGAACGTGACTGTGGTGTCGGTGTGGTCGCCCAGGCCCACGGCCGACAGGAAGTTGCCGGTAGCCATGCCGAGGGCGGTCATCGGCGACAGCCAGGTGCGCACCTCGCCCGGCGTCGTCAGCGCCTGGATCCACCCGAAGCTGGCCCCGACGGCGAACGCGACGACGGCATAGGTGACCGCGGCGACGACGCCGGTCTTGAGCCAGGCCAGCCAGCGCTGGCGGCCGGTCTGCACGCTGCCGGCCCACATGATCCCCACGAAGGGCAGCGCCAGCAGGGCGATCGGCTTGACCATCGCGGCGCCCATGACGAGCGCGACGCCGAGCGCGCCGCGGCCCTCGATCGCGTAGCAGGCTCCCGCCACGAGCAGGCCGATCATGAGCGCGTCGTTGTGCACCCCCGCGACGAAGTGCATGAGCACCAGCGGGTTCATGACCGCCAGCCAGAGCGCCTTCGACGCGTCGATGCCGCAGTGGAACGCCAGTCGCGGCACGTACCACGCGAGCAGCGCCACGCCGCAGACGGCGAGCAGACGGAACGCGAGGACGGCGAGGTAGGCGTTGTCGCCGGCGATGTCGGCTACGCCTCGGGAGAGAGCCAGCCACAGAGGGCCGTACGGCGTCGGGGTGTCCTGCCACATCGGGTCGACGCCGTTCTGGAACCACCCGGGGATGGAGGCGACGCCCTGCGTGTAGGGGTCCTGGCCGGCGAGCACGAGCTTGCCCTGGAAGAAGTACGAGTAGACGTCGCGGCTGAACAGCGGCGGTGCGAGCAGCAGCGGCACGGTCCAGAGCGCGAGGATCGCCCACAGCCGGCGAAGGTCGCGCAGGTGGCCGTGCAGGACGTCCGCGCCGATGACCAGCCACGCCTGCAGCAGCAGCGCGCCGCCGATGATGACCGCCGAGCGCGAGACGAACTGCCCGACGGGGTCCGTGTGCAGGGTCTCGAGGATGGCCGACGACGTGATGGTGTCGGCGGGCAGCCAGCCCACGCCGACGGCGCCGAAGGCCAGGATCGCGCTCGCGACCAGCCCGCCGAGGGCGTAGCGCAGCGTGACCGACGCCTCGGACGGCTCGCCATGCGGCAGCCGGGCGTCGGGAGCGGACATGGTCACGAGGGTACCGGCGAGCGCGCCCGCCGACGGCGTCCCGAGACCCCGGGACGGACGTGGCCGCCGTCACGGGACGTGACGGCGCGGCCCGCCTAGTGGAAGTACGACGGCGCGTACGAAGGGTCCGGCCCCGTGACGCGCTCGGCGGCGAGCCGTCCCGACACGAGGACCATGGGCACGCCGACGCCGGGCTGGGTGCCCGAGCCGGTGAACACGACGTTCTCGCCGAACAGGTTCGACGGGCGGAACGGGCCGGTCTGCTGGAACGAGTGGGCGGCCGCGAACGGGGCGCCGCGCTCCATGCCGCGCTCGGCCCAGTCGAGCGGCGTGGTGACGTGCTCGACCTCGATGGCGTCGCCGAAGCCGATGTAGCCGCGCTCCTCGAGCGTGCGCACGACCTCGTCGCGGTAGCGCGGGCCGGTCGTGCGCCAGTCGATGTCCGCATCGAGGTTGGGCGTGGGGAACAGCACGTAGTAGATCTCCTTGCCGTCAGGCGCGAGCGACGGGTCGGAGTGGGTCGGGTTGGTGACGAGGATGCTCGGGTCGCTCATGAGCCGCTTCTCGTCGATGAGCTCGCGGAAGACCTTGTCCCAGCTGCGGCCGAAGTGGATGTTGTGGTGCGCGGTCTTCGTGTACCTCGCCGACGAGCCGGCGAGCAGCAGGAAGCACGACGGCGAGTAGGTGAGCCGCCGCACGTCCCACGGGTCGCGGCCGAGCAGCTGCTTGTAGGCCACCGGCAGGTCGGGGTTGAGCACGACGACGTCGGCGGGGATGCGCTCGCCGTCGACGGTGTGCACGGCGGTGGCGCGGTCGCCGCGCATCTCGACGCGGTCGACCTCGGTCGAGTAGCGGATCTCGACGCCGTGCTTCTCCGCGGCGCCCGCCAGAGCCCTCGGCAGCGCGTGCATGCCGCCCTTCGGGAAGTAGACCCCGGCGACAGAGTCCATGTAGGCGATGATCGCGTAGATCGCCAGGGCGTCCTGCGGGGCGAGCCCGGCGTACATCGCCTGGAAGCTGAACAGCCGCTCGGTGCGCGGGTCGTTGAGGTACTGCCTGACCTTGGGCGTGAGCTTGCGGAAGCCACCGATCGCGACGAGCTTCGCGAGGTTCTCGGTGAGCAGGTCGAGCGGGGTGTCGATGTTGGTGTCGATGAAGTCGCGCATCTCGTAGCGGTAGAGCTGCGAGACGAAGTCGACGTAGCGGCGGTATCCCGCGGCCTCCGCGGGCGAGATCACGCGCTCGATCTCGGCGGCCATCGCGTCGACGTCGGAGTGGACGTCGAGCTGCGAGCCGTCGGGGTAGTAGGCGCGGTAGAGCGGCTCGACCGGCATCAGGTCGAGCCAGGAGTGCATGTCCTCGCCGACCGCCGCGAAGGCGTCGTGGATGAGGTCGGGCATCGTGAGGACGGTGGGGCCGGTGTCGAACCGGTAGCCCTGGTCCTCGATGACGCCGGCGCGCCCGCCCGGGACGGCCTCGCGCTCGAGCACGGTGACCTGACGGCCGGCCCCGGCCAGGCGCAGGGCGCACGACAGCCCGGCGAGGCCGGCGCCCACCACCACGACGTGGTCGGTCGGTCCGGTGACGGTGCGGGGGGAGCGGCGGAGCAGGCCCATGCCGACCACCCTAGGGACGCGGCGGCGATCCGGCCTCCCGGCGGCCGCCCGTGCGGCCCTCTCAGCGGGCAACGGCGGCCCCCGCGGCGGGAGACTGTGCGGGTGCAGGGCAGGGGTGCGCGGTCGGCCGTGGCGCGGTTCGTCGCGTGGCCCTTCTGGGGCCTGGCCGCCTTCTCCGCTGTGCTCATGCTCGCCCAGACCAGGACCGAGCAGCCGGTGTTCCTGCTGCTCGGGACTGTGCTGCTCATCGCGGTCGTCCTCCTCGCCGACCCGTGGCGCGTCGCGGCGCTGTGCGGCATCGGCGCCGTCCTCCTCGGGCTGGAGCCGATGCTCGACCCCAGCCCGCTGCCCGGCTACTGGTCCCGCGTGGTCTGGATGCCCCTTTTCGTCGTGCTCGCCGTCGTGCTGGCCCGGGTAGAGCAGAAGCGGCTGCGGGCGGCGCGGGCCAACAGCCGGCTGCTGCGCGGCATCCTCGACGCGACCGACCAGCCGATCTTCGTCAAGCGCTACGACGTCGCCGGCGCCGGACCGTCGTATGTGCTCACCAACCCCGCCTGGAAGGCCGCGACCGGCGTCGACGACGCCGCGGGGCGCACCGACGCCGACCTGTTCCCGGAGTCGCTGGTGGAGGCCGTGGCAGCGGCCGACGCAGAGGTGCTGGCGAGCGGGCGCGCCGTCACGGTCGAGGAGCACGTCGGTCCTCGCGCCGGCAGCGAGCGCCCCTACCTCGTGACCAAGTTCCCGCTGCTCGACGAGGACGGCCGGCCCTGGGCCGTCGCGGGCATCGCCACCGACCTGAGCGAGCAGCGGCGCGCGGAGCGACGCATGGCCGCGGTGTTCGACGAGTCGCCGGTCGCTGCGGTGCGGCTGCTGCTGGGGCCGGGCGGCGTCGGCGTCCTGCAGTCCAACGAGGCGGCCGAGCAGCTGCTGGGGATGCCGCTCGACGGCATGGACCAGGCGGCGCTTCGGCGCTTCATCCACGCGGACGACCTCGACCAGGTGTGGAGCGGCCTGGCCTCGGTGGTCGCCGTCGGCGGCGACGTCACGTCGGCCCGGGAGCTGCGGCTGGTCGACCTGCGCGGCGGCGTCCACTGGGTGCGCGTCAGCGCGTCCCAGGTCGGGGAGCCCGACACCGACGGCAGCGTCGAGGTGGTCGTCCAGCTGGCCGACCAGACCGAGCTGCGCGCCCTCGAGACCGCTCTCACGTCGCGGACCCTCACCGACGCCGTCACGGGCCTGCCCAACCGTGCCGCGGTCAACGACCGCCTCGCGACCGCGCTGGCCCGCCTCCGGCGCGGCACTGGTGTCGTCAGCGTCATCTTCTGCGACCTCGATCGGTTCAAGACGGTCAACGACGTCTACGGCCACCAGGTGGGCGACCTGCTGCTGGCCGAGGTGGCGCGCCGCCTGCAGTCGGCCGTGCGACCGGAGGACACGGTGGGCCGCATCGGCGGCGACGAGTTCGTGGTGGTGTGCGAGGGGCTGTCCGACCCCCGTGAGGCCGCGCTGCTCGCCCTGCGCATGCAGGAGCACCTGGCCGGCCCGTGGCACCACGCCGACCTCGTGTTCAGCCCGACGGCCAGCATCGGCGTCGCGGTGACGTCCGACCCCGACGCCGACGCCGTGGACCTGCTGCGTCAGGCCGACGTCGCCATGTACCGCGCGAAGGACTCCGGGCGCGCGCGGATCGAGACCTACGACCGCAGCCTCGACGAGGAGCTCGCCGGCGCGCTGACGATGCAGCAGCGCATGCGCGACGCGCTGGTCGATGACGGGTTCGTCCTGCACTACCAGCCGGTGGTGCTGCTCGCCTCGGGCGCCGTGGTGGGCGCGGAGGCGCTGATCCGGATGAAGGACTGCGACCGCGGGCTGCTCGGCCCGGACCGCTTCCTGCCGCACGCCGAGGCCAGCGGCCTCATCGGGCCCATCGGCGACTGGGTGCTCGAGCGCGCCCTCGTCGACCGCGCGGCATGGGAGCAGCGCGGGATCGCCGTCGACGTCGGTGTCAACGTCAGCCCCAGCCAGCTGGCCCATCCCGGCTTCGCCGCAGACCTGCTCGCGCGTGTCGCCGCGCACGGGACGTCGCCCGCCCGCGTGCTCGTCGAGATCACCGAGACCGCCCTCATGGTCGAGGGCACGGCGTCGTCGGCCGCGCTCGAGGAGCTGCACGCCGCGGGGGTGCGCATCGCCCTCGACGACTTCGGCACCGGCTACTCGAGCCTGTCGTGGCTGCACAGGTTCCCGGTCGACATCGTCAAGATCGACAAGAGCTTCGTGCAGGCGATGCTGAACGACCACCGGCGCGCGACGGTCGTGCGCGCGGTCCTCGACATCGCCGACGAGATCGGCCTGGGCGTGGTGGCCGAGGGCGTCGAGACCGAGGAGCAGGCGGCGCTGCTGCGCGAGCTCGGCTGCGAGGCGGCCCAGGGCTGGCTGTTCGGACGCCCGGTCCCCGCCGACGACCCCGTGTGGACGGCGCTGGCGGGTCTGCCGCGGGTGGGCCGGTTCGGCTGACACGCTGTCGGCGTGAGCCGCGACGCCGCCGACCCGCGCCACCGCGTGCTGCCCGTCGGGCGCGACTCGGTGCTGTGGGCGGGCCTCGGCTCGGTGGTCGTCGTCGGCGCGCTGGTCGTCGCGCTCGGCGGCACCGGCGACGGCGGCCTCGACCTCGGGGTCTACCGCTCGGCCGTCCAGGACGCCCTCGCGGGGCAGCCGCTCTACGACCGCTCGCTCGCCGAGGGGGACGGGTTCCCCTTCACCTACCCGCCGTCGGCTGTGCTCGTCCTCGCGCCGCTCGCGCTGCTGCCGCCGCCGGCCATGCAGGTCGTGTGGCTGCTCGTGTCGGCCGCGCTCGTCGTCGTCGGCGTCCGGATCGTGCTGCGCGCGCTCGGCCGGGGGAGCGCCGACGACGTGGCCACGTGGAGGACTGCGGCCTGGGTGCTCGCCACGTGGGGCGTGCTGTTCGGCCTGGTGCTCGGGCAGGTCGGCGCGCTGCTGCTGGCGCTGTGCGCGGTCGACCTGCTGGCGCCGGGACGCCGTCGCCTCGTAGGTGCGGGCATCGGCGTGGCCGCCGCCATCAAGCTGACGCCCGCGGTGTTCGTGCTGTGGCTGCTGCTGGCGCGCCGGTTCCGGGACGCCGCTGTCGCCGCGGCCGTGTTCGCCCTGCTGACTCTCGCCGCGTGGGTCGCCCTCCCCGACGACTCGTGGGACTACTGGGCCGGCCGCGTCGTCGTCGACATCTCGCGCAACGTCACGCTGCAGGCGGCCGGCAACCAGTCGGTGCCCGCCTGGGTCGACCGGCTGGTCGGCGGGGCCGACCCCTCGCTGCTGCTGGCAGCGTCCAGCGCGACCCTGGTCGTCCTGCTCGGCGCCGCCCTGCTGCTGCGCAGCAGCGCCCCGGTGTCGGCCGTCGCGGTGGTCGGCGTCGCCTCAGCCGCGGTGCCGCCGATCGGCTGGACCCACCTCTGGATCTGGCTGCCGCTGCTCGCCGTCGCCGTCTGGCACGAGTGCCGCGACACGGTCGCCCGTGCGATCGCCGTCGCGGCGGGCGTCGTCGCGACCGTGCCGCTCGCGGCGCCCCTGGTGGTGGCGGCGGACGCGCCGCCGTGGGTGCGGGTCGTGTCGGGCGCCTACGTCATCGCGACGTGCGCCCTCGTGGCCGGTGTCCTCGCGGTGCGGGTGCGACCGGCCGTCCCGTCAGCGTCCTGACCGGATCGCGTCAGACCGAGCGGGACGTCGCGGCGTGGGCGAGGCCCCGCAGCACATCGCGGGCGGCGTCGTCGATCTCGGCCTTCTCGAGGGCGTCGAAGCACTGCGTCGTCAGCGCCTCGATGAGGCGCTCCACGTGGCCGAGCGCGCCGGTCTCGGTGATGACCTCGCGCAGCAGCGCGACGCCCTGGGCGTCGAGAGCCGGGTCGCCGAGGTGACGGCGCAGCAGCGCGGCCTGCGCGGGGGAGGCGGCCTCGACCGCGGCCGCCACGAGCACCGTGCGCTTGCCCTCGCGCAGGTCGTCGCCGGCGGGCTTGCCGGTCTGCGACGGGTCGCCGAAGACGCCGAGAACGTCGTCGCGCAGCTGGAAGGCCTCTCCGAGCGGCAGGCCGTAGCCGGAGTACGCGATGAACGTCTCGCGCGGCGCATCGGCCAGCGCGGCGCCGATGTGGAGCGGCCGCTCGATCGTGTACTTCGCCGACTTGTAGCGCACCACGCGCATAGCCCGGGCCTCGGAGCCGCCGCCGCGCGCCTGCTCGAGCAGGTCGAGGTACTGCCCGGCCATGAGCTCGGTGCGCATGTGGTCGTAGACCGGCTTGGCGCGCATCACCGACCGCGGCGGCAGCCCGCAGCTCATGAGCATCTCGTCGGCCCACGACAGGCACAGGTCGCCGAGCAGGATCGCGGCACCGACGCCGAACGCCTCGGGCGAGCCGAGCCACTCGCTGCCGCGGTGCAGCGTCGCGAAACGTCGGTGCGCGGCCGGCAGGCCACGGCGGGTGTCGCTGCCGTCCATGACGTCGTCGTGGATGAGGGCGCAGGCCTGGAGCAGCTCGAGCGCGGTGGCGGCGGTCACCGCCTCCTCGCAGTCGGCGCCGCCGGCGCCGCGCCAGCCCCAGTAGAGGAACGCGGGGCGCAGCCGCTTGCCGCCCCGGATGAGGTCGACGAGGGCCTCGGCGAGGGGAGCGAGGTCGGGGCTCACCTCGTCGAGCAGGGGCACCTGGGCGCCCATGAAGTCGTCGAGCCGCTTCTGCACGCGGACGCGGAGGTCCTCGGCGTCGAGCGGCGAGATCGCGGCACCCGTCATGCCTGCAGCGTAGGCGCGGCCCCTTCCCGGGGCATCTCGCGCAGCCGTGGGCCCTGTCGCAGCTGTGTCGCAGGCACGGCTGCGCGACCACGATCTGGACCGGATCCGGCCCGCTGGGCGGTACGCCGTACCCTTCGGACCATGTCCGCCACCACGCCCGGGACGCCGTCGCCCCAGACCGTGGGCGCGCTGCTGCGCGAGGGCGGACGGTCGTTCTCCTTCGAGTTCTTCCCGCCCAAGACCGACGAGGGCGAGCGCCAGCTCTGGCAGGCGATCCGCGAGCTCGAGGGCCTGCGGCCCACGTTCGTGTCGGTCACCTACGGCGCCGGCGGCTCGAACCGCGACCGGACCGTGCGGATCACGCGGCGGATCGCCGAGGAGACCACCCTCCTGCCGGTCGGCCACCTCACCTGCGTGGGCAACTCTGCCGCCGAGCTGCGGTCGGTGATCGGCGCCTATGCCGACGCCGGCGTGCGCAACGTCCTGGCGCTGCGCGGCGACCCGCCCGGCGGCCCCGGCTCCCCGTGGGAGCAGCACCCGGAGGGCCTCGCCCACGCCGACGAGCTCGTGCGCCTGCTGCGCTCGCTCGGCGACTTCTCGGTCGGCGTCGCTGCGTTCCCCGAGAAGCACCCCGAGTCGGCCACTCTCGACGACGACGCGCGCGTGCTGCTGGCCAAGCAGGAGGCGGGCGCGGAGTTCGCCGTCACCCAGATGTTCTTCGAGGCCTCGCACTACTTCGAGATGGTCGAGCGCGCCCGCGCCCTCGGCGTCACCATCCCGGTGCTGCCGGGCATCATGCCGCTCACCAACATCGGCCAGCTCGAGCGGTTCGCGATCCTGTCCGGCACCGCGTTCCCGTCGGCGCTCGAGGCCCGGTTCCGCGCCGTCGCCGACGACGCCGACGCGGTCCACGCCCTCGGCGTCGAGGCCGCGACCGAGCTGTGCCAGGAGCTGCTCGACGGCGGCGCGCCGGGCCTGCACTGGTTCACCCTCAACCGCTCGACGTCGGCCCGCGAGATCTACACCGGCCTCGGCGCCGCCACGACGGCCTGACGGGGCGCCCCGGGTGGGGCAGGATCGCGGCATGGGCCGATCTGTCACCGTCACGGGCACCGGGCGCGCGAGCGCGCCGTACGACGTCGCCACGCTGCAACTGGCCGCGAGCGCACGTGCCGCGAACCCGTCCGATGCCACGGCGCGGGCGACCTACGCGCTCAACGCGATGCGCGAGGCGGTGATCGCGGGCGGCGCCGACGAGTCGACGCTGCAGACGACGTCGGTCTCGCTCAACCCGGTGCACGACCCGTGGCCGACGGTGTCGGCGTACGAGGCCTCGCTCTCGCTCGCCGTGCGGCTCACCGACCTGCAGCGCGTGGGCACGGTGCTCGTGGCGGCGGTGCAGGCCGGAGGCGACGGCGCGCGCGTGGACGGCATCTCGTTCAGCCACGACGACGCCAAGGCGCTCGAGGCCGCGGCGCGCGAGGCGGCGTTCGCGGAGGCGCGGGCCAAGGCCGAGCAGTACGCCGGCCTCGCGGGCCAGGCGCTCGGAGAGGTGCGCCACGTGGTCGAGGGCGCGGTGCGCGGCGCCGTGCCGGTCTACAAGGCGATGGCGGCGTCGGCCGACATGGGCGGCGCGCCGTCGATCGACGGCGGCGGCGGCACGGTGACGGCCAGCGTCACCGTCACCTGGGCGCTGGGCCCGTCGGTCTGAGCCCGTCGGTCTGACCCCTGACGCGCCGGGCGGACGGAGCGCCGACGCCGACCCGCGCGGATAGCCTGCGGGCGTGGCCCGATCCGTGCTGACCCGCGACGAGTACCTCGACCGGTGGTCGTCGCTGCACGGCGGATACGACCCGCGGTCGTCGGCCCTCGTCGGCGGCTGGCTGCGCACGATCCACGCCCTCGCCTCCCCGTTCGCCCGGCTCGGGGTGCCGCCCGACGCCGTGACGATGCTCGGCGTCGTCGTCGCGGCCCTGGTGATCTGGCTGTGCTCGCTCGGCGGCCTGTGGCTCATCGCGGCGGCGGTCGTGGTGGGGCTCTCCGGCGTCGTCGACTCCCTCGACGGCGCGGTCGCCGTGATGACCGGCCGCGAGTCGCGATGGGGCGCGGTGCTCGACTCGGTGGTCGACCGCGTCAGCGACCTCCTCTACCTGGTGGCGCTGTGGGTCGTCGGTGCGCCGGCGTGGGCGTGCGTGCTCGCGGGAGCGCTGCTGTTCCTGCTCGAGTACGCGCGAGCGCGCGCTGCCGCGATCGGGCTCACCGAGATCGGCGTCGTGACGGTGGGGGAGCGACCCACCCGCGTGATCATCGCCGCGATGTTCCTGCTCGCCGGCGGCATCTACCCGTCGTCGGCCGCGATGTGGGCCACGTACGGCGCCTACGCGACGGTGCTGGTCTGCGCGGTCGCCGTGGTGCAGCTGCTCCTCGTCGTCCGCCGCCGCCTGCGCTGACCCAGATCTGGTAGTCGATCCGCGCGCCTGCCGCGCGTTCGTACTACCGATCGACGAAGTCCTCCGGCCATCGCCGGCAAAGCGGGGCGTCGCGCCGGCTGCCGGTGCCACACTGAACGTCGAGCGGACGTCGTCCGCAGCGACAGGGGGTATGCGATGGCCTGGCTGATCATCCCGGCGATCGTCGGTGGCGCGATCGGGGTGCTGGTGTGGAAGCGCCGCGGCAACCCGGGCACCGAGGACTTCGACGTGAACTCCCTGCGCGATGTCGGCGGCATGCACGGCGATGCGCTCAACCCCGGCTCCGGCTCGGTCGCTGGCCGCACCCGCTGATCCGGTAGTCGATTCGCGCGCCCTGCCGCGCGACCCGACTCCCGGATCACGCCGGCTGCCAGAGGCGGTTGGGGTCGGGCGGCCAGGGCGCGTCCTCGCCGACGCGTCCGTCGACGGCCTCGCGTAGAAGATCGGCGTGGCCGGTGTGGCGGCCGTACTCCTCGATGCCGTCGAGCAGCAGCCGGCGCAGCGTCGGCGTTGACCCGTCGGGCCAGGAGAAGCGCGCGGGGAACGACAGGCCGCCCTCGGCGAGCGCTTCGTCGATGTCGGCGCGGGCCGCGAGCACGGCGTCCTCGTAGGCCGCGACCAGCTCGTCAGGCGGCAGCTGCTCGCCGGTGCGGAACTCGAACTGCGGGTCGGCGTCCCAGTCCACCGACGCCCACGGCTCGCGCAGCGGCCGGCCCCACAGCTTGGTGGAGAACGTGTGCTCCTCCACCAGCGCCATGTGGCGCAGCAGGCCGCCGAGGGTGAGCTCGGAGGCGCCGATGCGCAGGCGCGCGCCCTCGGGGGAGAGCCCGGACGCCTTCCACCAGAACGTGAACCGCATGCGCTCGAGCGAGCCGAGCAGCGAGGCGGCCTCGTCGCCGTCCATCGGGGGCTCGGGCCGGTCGCGCCACGTCCTCGTCATGGCGCCCACCGTAGGAGTGCCGGGCTGCGTCCACGCCCGTTCGGCGGACACCGCTACGGGCGGGCGTGGATGCTGGACGGCGAGGAGGCGATCCGGATGGCAGAAGCGCAGCCGCGGCTGCCGCCGCGATGGTTCGTCACGTCGGCCTGGCGGGTTCACCGCGGCCTCTACGCGGCGACGAGGGGGCGCAAGGGGCTGTGGCCGCCGGGCGGCAAGCGCGGGTGGGGCGCGATGCGTCTGACGGCCGTCGGCCGCCGTTCCGGCGAGCCGCGCAGCGTCATCGTCGCCTACGTGGAGGAGGGGGAGTCCCTCGTCACGATGTCGATGAACGGCTGGGGCGAGGGGGATCCCGCCTGGTGGCTGAACCTGCAGGCCAACCCGGACGCCGAGGTCACGACCGTGGACGGCAACCGCGAGGTGCGGGCGCGGGAGGCCCACGGCGAGGAGCGCGAGCGGCTGTGGGCCCGGTTCCGCGAGTACGACCCCCAGCTCGACGCCTACGCCGCGATGCGCTCGACGCCCGCCGCGATCGTGGTGCTCGAGCCCCGGTGATCAGCCGCGGCCGATGAGGTTGGCGACGATCTCGGCCGACATGCCGACGAGCGGCAGGCCGCCGCCGGGGTGCGCCGATCCGCCGACGAGGTAGAGGCCCGGCACGGGCGAGGCGTTGGCGGGGCGCAGGAACGCCGCGCGCGGGCCGTTGCTCGACGAGCCGTAGATCGACCCGCCGGGGGCGCGGGTCGCGCGCTCGAGGTCGGCAGGCGTGCGGATCTCCGACCACAGCAACCGGTCGCGGACGTCGTACCCGCGCGAGGCCATCACGTCGAGGATCCGGTCGCGGTAGGAGTCGGCGAGACCCGGTGCGTCCCAGTCGATCGTGCCGCGCTCGCCGGTCGACGAGTGGCGCGGCGCGTTGACCAGGACGAACCACGACTCGTGGTCGGCGTCCGGACGCATCTGCGGGTCGTCGGGCGCGCAGACGTAGATCGTGGGGTCGTCGACCAGGTTCGGGCTGCGCCCGAAGATCGCGTCGAACTCGGCGTCGTAGTCGGCGGGGAACCACACGTTGTGGTGGCGAAGGTCCGGCGTGCGCCCGCGGACGGCGAGCAGCAGCACGAAGCCCGACAGCGACGGCCGCGTGCGCGCCAGCCGCCGACGTGCTGAGGCGGCGCGGGGGTCGCGCACGAGGTCGCGGTAGAGGTGCGTGGCGTCGGCGTTGGCGACGACGACGTCGGCCGGCAGCACCTCGCCGTCGGCCAGCCGTACGCCCGTCACGCCGGCGTCGCCCGTGAGCACCTCGACGGCGTCGGCGTCGAAGCGGTAGGCCACCTTGCGCTCGAGCGTGCGCTGGTAGAGGGCGTCGGCGAGGCGCCGGATGCCGCCAGCCACGTGGTAGGCGCCGAACGTCTGCTCGACGTAGGGCACGGTCGCGAGCGCGGCCGGCGCGCGGCGGGGGTCGGAGCCGGTGTACGTGGCGTAGCGGTCGACGAGCATGCGCAGCCGCGGGTCGTGCAGGTACTGCTCGGAGAGCTTGCGCAGGCTGGTGAACGGCGCGACGGTGCGGACGTCGTCGAGGTCGCGGGCGAGCGGCAGCAGGTCGCGCATGCCGGTGAGCGGCGCCTCGAGGAACGGCCGGCGGGTCACCTGCCAGATCGAGGCGGCGCGGGCCATGAAGGCGCGCCAGTCGGCCTCCGCCGTCCCGCCGAGCGCGTCGCCGAGGACCTTCGCGCAGACGCCGGGGTCGACGCCCGGCATGTCGACGGCCGTGCCGTCGGGGAAGCGGTAGCGGAACGCGGGCTCGAGGTCGACGAGCTCCACCGACGACTCGAGCTCGCCGCCGGTCTTGTTGAACAGGTCGCGGTAGACGGCGGGGATGGTCAGCAGCGACGGGCCGGTGTCGAAGACGAAGCCGTCGCGCTCGAACGTCGCGACCTTGCCGCCGTACGTCGAGGACTGCTCGACAACCGTCACGGAGTGCCGCTTGACCGACAGCCGGGCCGCGGCCGCCATGCCGCCCATGCCCGCGCCGACGACCACGACCTCTGCCACGCCGCGAGCCTACGGGGGCCCCGAGGTGCGCGAGTAACTGGCGTTGTCGTCGGTCTCCAGGCCCCGAAACCGATAGCAACGCCAGTTACTCGAGGGACCTCCCGGGTCAGGCCGGAGGCAGCGAGCGGCCGCGCCAGGTGAGGGCACCGGAACGCTTGCGCCGCAACGACTCCGCGACGAGGACGCCGAAGGCCGCCACCGACGCCGGGTGGGCCAGGGAGTCGACGGCGCGGCCGCCCGTGCGGCGCGCGACGAGCACGCGCCCGGCAACGCCCGCCGCGTAGCCGAGGGCGCCCCAGCGCCGCGACGCCGGCGTCGGGCCCGCAGCCGCGGCCGCCGCGGGGACGACGTAGAGCCACGACAGCGCGCCCACGACACCCGCCGCGCCGGCGGGCGAGCCGAACGCCGACCACAGCGACTTGGTGTAGCCCTCGACGAGCTGCTCGGAGGAGTCGTACATCCGGCACACCGCGACGTCGGTGCCGTCGGCCACCACGCCGCGCCCGCCGCTGCGCTTCACCGCGCGCAGGAGCGCGACGTCGTCGAGCACCTCGCCGCGCACGGCGGCGTGACCGCCCGCGCGGTCGTAGGCATCCCGGTCGACGACGAGCAGCTGGCCGTTGGCGGCTGCGAGCGACTCGCGGGGCGAGGTCTCGGCGGCGCGCAGCGGCAGCGTCGTGGCCCACGACCACTGCAGCAGCGGCTGCACGAGGCGGGGGAGGGCGCCGTCGGCGAGCTGGCGCGGGTAGGGGCACACGAGGTCGAGGCCGGCCGACCGCAGCAGGGCGACCGAGGCGGCGATCCCCTGGGGCGACAGGCGGACGTCGGCGTCGACGAAGACGAGCACCGAGCCGGTGGCCTGCTCGGCGAGGCGGTGGCAGGCCCATGTCTTGCCCAGCCAGCCCTCGGGCACGGCCGCGCCCCCGCCGTCGATCACGCGCAGCCGAGGGTCGCCGGCCGCTACTCGGAGGACGACGTCTGCGGTGCCGTCGGACGAGCCGTCGTCGAGGACGAGCACCTCGACGTCGGGCAGGCCGCCGGACTCCAGCAGCGAGGCGATGCACGGGCCGATGCGCCCGGCCTCGTCGCGCGCGGGCACGAGCACCGAGACCCGTTCGCGCACAGGCGGGGGCGACGACGACGGGGTGCGCAGCAGCCGCAGGTTGACCGCGGTGTGCGCCGTGGCCGCGACGGCGCCGATCGCCCCGACCGCGACGACGGCCTCGGCGGCGCGGGTCAGTCGCGCCCGGCCCACAGCGACCACGCGTACGGGATCGCGACCAGGCCCATGACGACCCCGCCCCAGATCGCGACGCCGGCGCGCTGCTCGAACACCGCGTTGAGGATCACCGACGACACGTAGGTCCACAGGTACATCAGCGCCGGCACGCCGTCGCCCTCGCCGCCGTCGGTGCGCCGGCGCGGGAGCCGGTCGAGCACGAGCATGAGGACGAACGACACCAGCACCCAGCCGACGAAGTTCTGCGCCGGGATCCCCGCGATGCCGGGCAGCTCGGGTCCGCCGGCCTGCCAGGTCCAGTGGCCCTCGCCGACCATCTGCGGGTCGAGGAACAGGTCCCACGACGCCAGCGCGATCGCACCGACGACGGGGGTGAGCAGCGGGCCCCGTGCCAGCCGTCGGGCCGCCAGCAGGGCGGGGTAGCTCATCATCGCCCAGGCCAGCGGGATCACCGCGGGGACGCCGAGCACCATCGGGCCGAGCCGGTCGTCGTAGACGTACTCGCCGAAGGGCAGGCCGGTGCGGGTGCCGAGCACCTCCGCGCCGAAGCCGACGCCGGCGCTCGCGACGAACCAGCCCAGCGCCCACAGCCAGCCGCGGACGATCACCGCGTGGGAGGCGCTGGTGAGGAAGAACAGCACCACGGTGGCGGCGGTGAGCACGTCGCGGGTCTGGCCCGAGGTCAGCGGCCAGGCGATCTGCGCGCCGATGGTGAGCAGCGCGAGCACCCAGGGCAGGGCGCGCCACGACCCGCCGCCGCCGCGTCGGCGGGCGGCGCGGGGTCCGGTGTAGACGCGCACGCTCATGGCGCCCCGACCCTAGACGACGCCGACCGCTGCTCCGACCGGGTGGTGGCCGGGCGCCCGGCGAGAACCCGCCGGCACGGCGTGCCGATGATCTTGGGCATGGGGATGCACGAGGCGCAGCGGCCCGAGCCGCAGGTATGGCTGTCCGGCCCCGCCGAGCCGCCGGAGGAGCCCGCCGAGCCGGTGGAGTCCTACGACCCGCAGCAGCACCGGCCCCCGCGGCGCACCCGGCTCGAGTGGGACGACATGGATCCGGTGCCGCGGCGGATCCGCAGCAGCCCCACGACGTTCGGGCTGGTCGGCCGTCTCGTGGTGACCGGCGTGATCCTGCTCTACATCGTGATGATGCTGGAGACCGGCCTGTTCGCGTTCTTCCTCGTCGCGGCGGTGCCGGCTCTGGCCTGGGTGCTCAAGGACACCTGGCGCAGGGCCGACGTCGACCGCGCCCCGGCCCCGACGCAGGCGCGCGACCTCGGCGGCCGTGTCGTCGCGCGCGGGCCCGACGACGACCTGCTCCCGAACCGGCTGCACGCGATCGTGCCCGTCCTCGGATGGGACCCGGATGCTCCGGGCTCCGAGGCCCACTTCGCGGCCACCGGCGCCGAGCCCGTCGCATCCGAGCCCGTCGCGTCCCAGCCGTCCTCGGCAGCGACGCCGCAGCAGCCAGCCACGAGCCGGCCCAGCAAGGACGCCGAGTGGCTCGAGCGGCTCATGCTCGACCCCGGTCTCGCCAGCCGGGTGCGCGACAAGCCGAGCGTGGTCCCTCCGCCGTTCCCCGGCGAGGGCGGGCGCGCCGCAGCTCAGGCCGACGGCAGCGCGAGCGGCTCGCCGGCGTAGGTGCCGCGCGCGTCGACGATCGCGAGCCGCGCGAAGAGCTCCTCGGAGTACCAGCCGGTCTCGTGGGTGCGCCGCACGGCCTCGAGGTGCGGGGTGCGCCGCTGCGCGAACTCGGTGATGGCGCGCCCCGACGACCACGCGCTGAAGGTTCCCTGCAGGCCCACGGGCGCCTCGCCGATGCCCATCGAGAACAGCAGACCGTCGACGTCGTGCAGGTCGGTCGACACCGGCGGCACCGCCGACCAGAACGTGCGCCACTGCGACGGCCTGATCCGCGCGCGGGTGATCGCGGCGACGGGGCCGTCCCAGCGGTGGGGCAGCGGGTCGCCGAAGGGCTGGCGCCCGGCCCAGGTGCCGCGCGATGCCAACGGGCGCAGGAGGAACCGGGCGTCCTCGTGCGCGACGCGGGTCCACGACGCGTGCGCCGGCGACTGCTCGTAGCGCTCCGGGCCGCCCTCGTCGGCCCAGCAGGCGAGCACCGCCCAGTGACCGAGGTCGGCGTCGCCCATCGTGAACGTGCGGCCCGAGCCGGTGCCGAGCAGCTTGGCGAACGTCGCGCCCTCCATCCGCCGGACGCGGCCGCGGTCGAGGCCCATGTGCACCAGCGCGCTGCCGATCGCGCGGCCCTGGACGCCGTAGACGTGCAGGCTCACCACGGCCGGCACCGGCTCGCGCGCCTGGTCGCCGTCGCGGACGTGGTAGCCCCGGGAGGTCTGCTGCTCGCTCATCGCGTCCCCATCCTCCCGCTCCCGGCGCGCGGCCGCCCCTAGGGTCGGCGCATGACCCCCGTGACGACCTGCCTGTGGTTCTTCGACGATGACGCCGAGGCGGCGCTGACCCGCTACGTCGAGCTGTTCTCGGCCTACGGGCCGGCGTCGGTGGAGCAGGTGTCGCGCTACGGGCCCGGCTCGCCGCGGCCCGAGGGCACCGTGCTCACGATGACCGTCGACCTGCACGGCCGTCCGCTCATGGCCATCAACGGCGGCCCGGCCGGCTTCGCCCACAGCCCGGCGGCGTCGCTGCTCGTCACGTGCTCGTCGCAGGAGGAGGTCGACCACTACTGGTACGGCCTGCTCGAGGGCGGCGAGGAGAGCCAGTGCGGCTGGCTGGTCGACCGGTGGGGCATCAGCTGGCAGATCGTGCCGTCGCGTCTCGGCGAGCTCGTGGGCGGGCCCGACCCCGAGGGCGCCGCGCGCGCGATGCAGGCGATGCTCGCCATGCGCCGCCTCGACATCGCCGCCCTCGAGGCCGCCTACGCCGGCGGCTGACGTACCGGCTGTCAGCCGGGCTGCTCGCCGACCTCGGCGGCCTCGCCGGCGGTGATGCGCAGGAGCTCGTCGTAGGTGGTGGGGAAGACGTAGTGCGGGTGGCCGCCCGCGGCCCAGACGACGTCGTAGCGGGAGAGCTCGACGTCGACGACCGTGCGCAGCGGCGCCGGGTGGCCGACCGGGGCGACGCCGCCGATGGGCTGGCCCGTGGCGGAGCGGACGAAGTCGGGCGTGGCCCGCGAGACCTTCTGCGCGCCGCAGATCGCGGCCAGCAGGACGGTGTCGGCGCGGTGGGCGCCGGAGGTCAGGACGAGCAGCGGCGCGCCGTCGGCGTCGAAGACCAGCGAGTTGGCGATCGCGCCGACGCCGACGCCGAGCTGCGCGGCGGCGGTGGCCGCGGTGGGGGCGGGCTCGGGCAGGGCGCGCACCTGGCCCGCGACGCCGAGGCCGGCGAGGGCGAGGGCCACCTTCTGCGCGTTGGGGTGCAGGCCCTCGAGCTCGGGCTCGGGCAGCGCGAGGGTGCCGTCGGCGTTGATCGCGGGGTGCTGAGGGGTCGGGCCCTCCGGGCTGCCGGATCCGGCGGCCTGCGGCTGGTCCGGGCTCGGCGCGGGCGCTGCCTGGGGGTCCATGGCGGGCAAGCGTAGGGGAGCCCGGGCGAGGACTTGACGCGCTGTCGGGGGCGGGGTCTACCGTGGGCCCTGTTCGAACAGATGTTCGATCCTCTCCTCCCTGAGGGATCGGTCCTGCCGTTCGGACGCACCGGGCGCCCGTCGCCCGGTGCGGCGGATTCGCGGCCGCCGCACCGGGCGCGGCGGGCCTGCGGGGAGCTCGCGGTCCCCGCAGGCCCGCCGTCGGTCCCGTCCCCGGGTCACGGCGTGGGGAAGCGCCGGGCCCGTGGCGGGGCCGCGGGAGCCCGGGCCGGTCGTCTTCCCCCGGCCGTCGCGCACCCGTCCGGGTGCGTGGACGCAGGTCCCGAGCAGGGACGACGACCGAGGAGGACCTCATGCGCACCTACGGCGACCCCGTCGACGTCCGGGTGGCCCGTCCGGTCCTGCTGCCCGCGGCCGACGCCCTCGAGCCCGACCCGTTCGACGCCGCCCCGGAGCAGTTCCTCTGGCGCGGCCGGCTCTACGTCGTCACCGCCGTCCTCGCCCACTGGGTCGAGCTCGGCGCCTGGTGGGTCGGGGCCGCCCGGGCCTCCCGGCCGCGCGCCGAGATCCCTGCTGCTGGCGGCCCTGCCGCCCTCGGCCCTGCGGCCGTCGACCACGCCGCCGTCGACAGCTGGCGCGGCACCCGCGCTGCCGCCGCCCGCGCCGCCGTCGGCGAGCCCGAGCCGGTCAGTGCTCCTGCCGCTGCACCTGCCGCTGCTGCTGCCCGCTCGGTCGCCCTCGACGTCGGCGCGATCGAGCGCGCGGTCTGGCGGGTCGAGGCCCGCGCCGGCCGGGCGCGCGGCACCGGCGTCTACGACCTCGTCCGCGACGTGCCCGCCGCTGCCGCCGGCCGGACGCCGGGTGCGCCCGGCCGCCCCGGCCGGTGGCGCCTCGCCCGGGCCCTGGACTGAGGGGGCCCGGATGCGTCGTCGTCCTGCGCGCCACCTCCAGCTCGTGCTGCTCGAGCCGGAGGCCGCCCCCGGCGCCAGCACCAGCAGCCCCAGCGTCCGTCCTGCCCGTCCTGCCCGTCCTGCCCGTCCTGCCCTGCCGAGAGGAGCCGTCATGCCCGACCTCGATGTCGCCGTCGACCGCGACCACGATCTCGACCGGAGCGGTGCTCCCGTCCCCGCCGCTGCTCCCATCCCTGCTGCCGATCCCGGCCCCGCGGCGTCCCCGTCGGAGCCGGAGCAGCCGCTGGCCGCCTCGCCCGGCCTGCCCGCGCCGAGCCGCGACCTGCTCGCCAGCGCCGCCCGCGAGCTGCTCGCCGCGGCCGGCACCGACGACACCGGCCTGCGCTACGCCCGCGCCCACCTCTCCGCGCTGCGCGCCGCGGCCGCGGTGCTCGCCGCCCGGGCCCGCCCGCGCGGGTCGCGCGCCCGGCTGCGCAGCGCGTGGGTGCTGCTCGCCGAGGTCGCGCCCGAGATGGCCGAGTGGGCGCAGTTCTTCGCCGCCGGCGCCGGCAAGCGGGCCGCCGCCGAGGCGGGGCTGCGCGGTGTGGTCACCGAGCGCGAGGCCGACGACCTCGTCCGCGACGCCGAGGCCTTCCTCGCCCGGGTCGCGCGGATGCTCGGCGTGCCGCACCAGCCCGTGCTCGCCGCGGCCAGCTGACCCGCCGCCCGTCACCCGCCCGCCGACCCCGCCCGCCGACCCCGCCGACCAGCGACCGCAGACCCGTCATGCCCGCCGACCCCTTCGTCCACCTCCACGTGGCCTCCGGCTACTCGCTGCGCCACGGCGCGAGCAGCCCGGCCGCCCTCGTCGCGCGTGCGGCCGACCTCGGGCAGGGCTCCCTCGCCCTCACCGATCGCGACGGCCTCTACGGCGCGGTGCGCTTCGTGCTGGCCTGCCGCGATGCCGGCATCGCCCCGATCCTCGGCGTCGACCTCGCGGTGCGGGGCGGCCTCGAGGTGCCCGAGCTGCCCCTCGGGGGAGCGCGCGGCGGCGGGATCGGGGCGCGGGTGCAGCGCACCGCCGCCGGCCGGCTGGGGTCGGGCCCCACCCTCGCGGAGCGGGTGGGCGCGGGCGAGCCGGCGCCGGCCCGGCGCACCCCGGCGCGCGGCGGCGCCGAGGTCGACCCCCGCCACCCGCGCGCGGTGCTGCTGGCGCGCGGCCGGCAGGGCTGGGCGTCGCTGTGCCGGCTGGTGTCGGCCGGGCACCTCGGCCTGGGCACCGAGCCGTTGGCGGGGGAGCGCGACGACGCCGCGCGGCGCGGGCAGCCGGTCGTCCCGCTCGACGTCGTCGCCCGCCATGCCGAGGGGCTCGTCGTCCTGCTCGGCCCGGAGTCCGAGGTGGGCCGCGCCGTCGCACGCCGCCGTCCCGACCTCGCGCTCGCCGCGCTGCGGCCCTGGCAGGAGGCCTTCGGCCGCAGCCTCGCGATCGAGATCGTGAGCCACCGCGCCCGCGACGCCGGCCTCGCCGCCACCGACCTCACCGGGGCGCGCACCCGCGGGCTGCCCTACTCCTCGGCCTTCGCCGCCCGGATGCTCGGCTTCGCGCGCGAGCACGGCCTGCCCGCGGTGCTCACCAACGCGGTGCGCCACGCCGACCGCGACCAGGCGCCGGTGGTCGACGTCCTCGACGCGATCCGCCGGCTGGTGCCGCTCGACTCCCGCCACCTCGACCGCGCCAACGGCGAGGGCCACCTCGCCGACGGTGCACGGATGGAGCAGGTGGCCCGCGAGGTGGTGCGGCTGTCGGGCGCTGCCGACGGCTCGACGGAGGACCGCGAGGTCGCCCGCCTGCTCGCCGACACCCGCACCCTCGCCGACGCCTGCCGCCTCGACCCCGTGACCGACCTCGGCATCGGCGAGGTGCACGTGCCCGAGCTCGATCTGCTGCTCCCGGCCGCCACCGCCGGGCGCAGCAGCGCGGTGCGCGACCGCGGGCCCGCGGCGCTGGCCGCCGAGGCGGTCGAGGCCGACCGCCACCTGCGGGCCCGGTGCGACGCCGCCCTCGCCGACTACCTGCGCCGCACCGGCCGGCGCGGGAGCGCGGCGCGCGAGGCGCAGGAGCGGCTCGACGACGAGCTGGCCACCATCGCGGTGCTCGGCTTCGCCGGCTACTTCCTCACCGTCGGCGAGGTCGTCGGGATCATCCAGGGGATGGGTGTGCGCGTCGCCGCGCGCGGCTCCGGTGCGGGCAGCCTGGTCAACCACCTGCTCGGCATCTCCGGCGTCGACCCCCTCGCCCACGGCCTGCTCATGGAGCGGTTCCTCTCGCCGCTGCGCCGCGCGCTGCCCGACATCGACATCGACGTCGAGTCCGCGCGGCGCACCGAGGTCTACGAGCGGATCCTCGAGCGCTTCGGCGGCGAGCGGTGCGCGTGCGTGTCGATGCGCGACACCTACCGCGTCCGGCACGCCGTGCGCGACGTCGGCGCCGCCCTCGGCCTGCCGCG
>Ga0233425_10002715_pt1 | contig 33995 bp, 40 predicted proteins | sample Watercolumn_Towu_2_FD_181712 | JGI IMG/M metagenome (GOLD analysis project Ga0233425, IMG submission 181712) | Freshwater microbial communities from Lake Towuti, South Sulawesi, Indonesia - Watercolumn_Towuti2014_140_MG | ecosystem: Environmental > Aquatic > Freshwater > Lake | place...
TGCAGGGAAAGGATATCTAACTTCTGGGATACTTACCTGTTTTTCTTCCAATGGGTCCAATAGAGAAGTAACTACGGCCTCTCTTAAAAGTCCGAATTCTTCAATTCTCAATAGTCCGTGATGGGCGAGACTTAATTTCCCATCTTTAACTCCTCTTGGTCTTGATTCATCTTGTTCTCTTTCTGCGTCATTTCCATTGCTTCCAGGCATTTTCCAGCCTATTATCTCGTCTAGTCCGGTATCTGAACTGCATACAAGTTTTTGAATTCCATTACCCATGCAGAATTTCATTGTGGTAACCTTAACTCTGTCTGCAGGTACAAGTTCAAAGTATCCATTTTTTTTGAATGTCTCGCTATATTCTTCCATACATCTCGCGCATGGAGGAACTTTCTCACTAAACTCTGCATCAAATAGACTGAAGGGGTTGCAATTATCTCTGCAGGTTCTTCCATCTCTGTATTGGACTACAAACAAATTGTTTATTCCTTGTTCCATTATCTCTTGGAAGTCTCTCGCCATCGTACTTTTACCGCTCCCGGGAGGACCAGCCCAGAGAATAGGTCTTCCTATAAGCAGAGTAATTAGAGAACGTTCAATTCTCTTGGATTCTAAACTAATATGTGGGAAAAATTCTTTATATATTTCTTCTCTAAGAACTTCGGCCTTTTCTTTTGGAAGAAGAGTTCCTCTTGAAGAAACTTTTACTATATCTTTTATATTTTTTGCAGCAAATATTAATTGGTCTTCATTACCTGCTTCAGGCAAATTCCCATCAAATTTAATAACTAATGCATTCTTGTTTGGATCTGGGTCGTATCCCACCAGGGTGCCAATTCTTCCTTTATTTACAGTTTTGCTTACCTCCCTTGTACGAGCATACATCGATCCAGTATATTCTTGGGAAAACATAACTTTGTGCCCAATGGCTGCTTCGGGGGATGCAACTACTCCATCTGCAAGAGATAATTTATTTCCAGATTGAACAACTACATCTTTCCAGGCACCAAGAACATCTTCTCCAAGACCATCTGCTTCTATTTTTCTCCTTATTGCCTGCATTCTTTCCCTTATTACGAGTGAGATATAATGATTAATTGTTTTAGGTTTTACTCCAATTTTGATTAAGTCTGCTCCTGTTCTAACTCCGAGATATTCTGCGCTTATTTTGGTTTCTAGCGTTGCCATTTTAAATGTATATTAACTTTTGAGTAGTAACCTTTTATAAACCTTTCGCCTGAGCTTTCAGTGCGATTTTTAGGGTTTATTCTCATTTGCCGACGCAGATTTCAAGTGCTTTCTCGAACGAATGTGCTTTTTGCAGTATTCAATCTTTTAGGGTCTTCCCTAAACGCCCTAGAGTAGGCTTCTGCAGCCATTTGTCCATTGGTTGCAAATCTCTGTTTCCGGAATGGCATGTCTTGGTAAAGAATTTTATCTAGTCATGTTTTATAATTGATTTTTCTTTGTAAAATAAATGTGCAAAGCTATAAATGTTGTTACTTTTGTCTGTAGTTTTTCGGGAGAAGGTTTATAATCTTATTTTGAATGAGTTTTTTATGGGAAAACTATTATTGCCACTTATCGCAGGATTAGCAGTATTATATTCTGTTAACACTGCACCAAGGGATTATGGAAAATCAGATAGATATCCCTTACCTAAAGAGATAGAGGTAATAGACACTACTTGTCCATATGAAACAAGGACTGAAATAAGGAACAAAGATGGGCTTGAGGTTAAGGTAGAACATAAAATAGTAAAAACTGAGGATATTGATTTCTCTAAGCCGTTTCAAATAAGAACTGAAAGATATAGAATTGTAAGTGACGAAGACTGGTTGCCTTCAAGATTGATTGGGCATTTGAACTCTCTCCCTATGAAGTTATTCTTTTGGGATTGGAATTATGCATGGGGGCAGAACAAAGAAAGAATTAGGGCTTCTCTTTCAATGATTGAAAATGATAAAGAAATAAAAAATCTTACTCTAAGATTAAATCATAATGAGGCTTTCTATGATATGTATAGAATGTTTACGGAAAAGCATTTGAGAGAAAGAAATAATTTTTTCGCAAGAGTATTATTGGGTGTTCCATCTGCTTTACTGAATGAAATTTTTGCAGAGTTTACAAGGGGCAGTTATTATAATCCACTTACTGGAACTGCAGCGTGCTACAGTAACATAGAATCTGTGACTGCACATGAGCTTGGACATCATAAGGACTTTCAAAGATTTGACAGCGACTGGTTTTATGCACTTACAGGAGCAATTCCCCCATTTCCTATAAGGCTTTATCAGGAATGGCAGGCAAGCAAGAACGCTGAAAAGATAATGATTAAAGAAGATAAGTGGCAGTTTAATAGATATCTTATACCTGCATTTGCAACATATGTACTTGCATCTTTGGGCGCAACGCACAGGATACTTTTTGGAAAGAAAAAAGAATAAATTAACAATATTATCTGAGGTCTATTGGCTGAACAATTTTTTTTTCTTTAAGTTTCCTATGCAAATCAAGAAAATTAAGATAGCTGGGGAAATAGAAATGTGCTTCTTTTTTATACCACTCTGCATATCTTATGGGCAAGTCATTCGAATCGCTTATTAAATCCACTGCAGTTGAAAATTGATATCCTCTTGTCTTTGCGTCTTGTGCCGTTTCTGCTACACAGGCTCTTGCACTTACTCCTGTGAGAATTAGATGTTTAATCTCCCATTCTTTTAATACTTGTTCGAAATATTCGTGGCTAAAACCACTATCATCTCCTTTTACGACAAGAGCTTTTTTCTCTAGCTGTTCAAATTCGGTTCTTATCTCCGGGATAGTTGAGCCATAGCAATTAAATTCAAGAGTAATGACTGGAAGATTCTCTTCTTTGTATAATTTTATCATGTTCTTTTGCGCCTGTATGAGTGATTTTTTCTTTTCTTTATTATATCCACAATTAAGAAATGGAAATTGCATATCAATAATAACCAAGGCAGATTTATCAAATATGGACTCATTCATGGTTTTTACTTAAATAAGACATTTTTAAACTTTGTTATTAAAATTATTAGTCTACGTCATGCAACCTATAAAATGCTCCAGATAAAATACCTTATCTTTTGTTTAAGATTTTAACTTAAATCTTTAATGTTTACGAGTTAATTAACTGTTTTATAAATAATTATCTTGATGTTGGATGCTTTAGCTTATTTATTTAAGTCGAAGAAGGAGGATTTTCATCTGAAGGGGGTTGATTGTTTGGTGCGTTTTCTCGGGCTTCTTCACTTATTTTTAGGCTGAGTATTTTACTTACTCCATCGTGCATGGAGACTCCGTAAAGGACATTTGCGTTTATAATTAGAGCATCATTGTGAGTAACAACGATGTATTGCCCGGCTTTCATGTATCGATTTAACAAAGCTGCGAGTTTTTCTGAGTTTCTCTTGTCGAGGGCTGCATCAATTTCATCGAAGACATAGAAATGATAGGGTTTGTGCTCTTGAATTGCGAATAATAGAGATAGCGCTACCAGGGTTTGTTCTCCTCCTGAAAGAGAAGTTACATCGAAGTATTTTCCTTTTGCGAGCTTTACAATTATGTTTAATCCTCCTTTGAATATATCTTCCTGGTTTTCAATTTCAAGGAATGCCTGCCCTTTTGTCGAAAGTCTTGAGAAATTGTTTGAGAATAATTCATTTATTGCCTTGAATGATTTCATGAATTCTCTTGTCTTTTTCTTATCAATTTCTGCTATAATTGCCATAATGTCTTGTTTTTCTTTATCTAAGACAGTTACTTTTTCAACTATTAGGTCATATTCTTTCTTTATTGCTTCATAGACTTCTAATGCTCTGAGGTTAATTGAACCTATTTTCATTACTCCTTCTTGAGCTCTCTGCAATCTTTCTTCAAGGACATTCATACTTGCTTTTATTAGTTCAACTCCGGAATATTCAGTAATTTCCATTTCGAATGCTTCTTTTTCGGCACTTAGTCTTGCTTCTCCAACCTTGAGATAGTTTATCTGGTCCTCCTCAGCTCTTACTCCGTTTTGAAGCTCGGATAAGGCAAGACTGCTTTCTTGTATTTGTATCTGTATTTTGTCTCTTTCTTCAAATAATTTTTTGAACTTTTCATTTAATTCTTTTTCCTGCTGTTCTTTATCTGCTAAACTGGAGGATTTATGCTCTAATGTTTTGCTAATTTCGGTAATTTGTTCATTCAATTCAACAAGCCCCTTATGACTTTCTTTTATTATATTGTTTAATTTTTCTATTTCTCTTTCCTTGTAAAGCAAGGTAGTGTCTACATCTTCTGAAGTTCTGGATGAAACCTCTTCTATATCTCTTATCTTGGCAAAGTATTCTTCCTCTATCTTGCTTACATCAAAAGTTTTTGCTTCTAGCGTTTTTCTTCTATCATCAAGTGTTTTTATCTCGTTCTTTATTGCTTTTTCGTCTTCCACTAGCTTTCTAAGTGCTTCCTTCTTTTCGCCTATTTCTCTATGTTTATGCAACTCCCCAGAGCTTTGAACTATTTTATCTTCTATTAATCTTATTTCATTTAGAAGATTTATTTTATTATTTCTTACTTCATTTAAAGTATTCCTTATTTCTTCTATAATATCTTTTGATTTCTTTATATTGTCATCTGCATCTTTGAAAACATGTTCCTTATGGTCTCCAGTTATTTTGCTTTGGCATAGCGGGCAGATGTCTATGTTTTCAACTTTTGATTTAACTTCGTTTGCTCTTTCTATTTTTGATTCCGCAACGGAAGATATCTTTTCAGATTCCATTTCTTTTTGATTAAGTTCTTCAATGAGCTTCTTTTTTTCAACTAAATTTGTTTTTAATTCATGAATTGAATTTGCGCATTCATGCTCGCTCTTATAGTGTAAATTTATTGATATTTTCTCAAGTTGTTTGAGGGTGAACTCTGAATCCGAAGTTATTCTTGCAAGCTGTCTTTCTTTATCTCTTGTTCTATCTCTTAGAGATATGAGTTCGCTCTTTAAAGAAAGAAGGATTTTTCTTTCTTCTTCTATTTTTGCCAGTTCGTCTTTCTTTTTCTTCAATTCCTGAGCTTTTTTTGCCATCAATGGAGATTCTTTCTTCAATTCCTGTATTTCATTTTGCATTGTAGGTATTGATTTGGAAACTTCTTCTATTCTTCTTTCAATTTCCGCTTTTCTATTTTCGTAGTTTTCTTTTCTTACTCTAAGTCCTTCTAAATCTGCCCGAAGGTCTGCAACTTGAGTATGTAGGGTTTCTCTTTCTATGCCTGTTGCTTGTTGAATTGTTTTGTTTATTTGATTTATCTTTTCTCCAAGGGCATTTATTTCTGCTTGAAGTTTTTCAGACTTTGTTTTTATTTTGTCTTTTTCTTCTGTTTTTTTTCCTATTGCTTTCTTTATGTCTTCAACTTCTTTTTGCTTGTCTTCTATTTTTCTATTCAATATGCTTGCTTTACATCTTCTAATATTTAGCTCTAAGTCTTTGAATTTTTCTGCTTCTTTCTTTTCTTCTTCAAGATTTCTTAAATAGGCTCCTTTTTCTCTTAGAACAGTATTTATTTCTTTTAGTTTTTCTTCTGTTTTTTCTAGTTCATGAATGCTTTTTTCCTTTCTACTTTCATATATTGCAATTCCTGCAACTTCTTCTATGATTTTTCTCCTATCTTCAGGACGCATTCTTACAATGCTTTGAATCTGTCCCTGAAGAATAAGGTTGAATCCGTGAGGGTCTATTCCTGCTTGTGCCAAAAGCTCTATTATTTCGGTTCTTGTTTTATTTTCCCCATTTATCTTGTATAAACTCTGACCGTTTGTTCTTACTGCTCTTTTAAGAACAATTTCATCCCTATCGATTGAAAATGCTCTGTCTCTATTGTCAAAGAATAGTTCAACAGAAGCTTCATGAGCAGGTTTAATGTATTTGCTTCCCATAAATATGAGGTTTTTTGCCTTTGCAGCTCTCATTGACTTAATGGAGAGTCTTCCGAGAACAAAACACAATGCATCGGAGATATTTGATTTTCCAGAGCCATTTGGACCTATTACAACGTTAATTCCCTGGTCAAATACTATTTCCGTCTTCTGTGCAAAGCTCTTAAAGCCATGCATAACCATCTTTTTTATATGTGCCATCTCTTTCTTCAGGAGTATCTAATTTTTTAGATATATAAATATATTTAAGGTGAAAACTTCACAATAATATTTATAAGCATGGAGTATGGGTAATTTTATGGAATTATTGGATAAACTAAAATGCTTTATTTTACCTGAAGTTAAAGTAGATGATGAGAGAAGAACGTACAAAATAGTGACTGAAGGGATGTTTTTTAATAATATAACTGAACTTTTTTATGTTATTAGGGGATATAGAAAGGCCGAAGATAATGAAGATTATTCGATTTAACTGAAATCTTAATAATTATCTTATGTTACGGAGATTATTCATAATATACATAAACATCAAGACTTTCATAGAATAGATAACTCATAGAGGTGTTTATTCTAAAAGCAGTGCAGCACTTATCACAGTTGTCCAGAGACCATCCTTATTTCCTTCAGAGCTCTGGCATACATGCAATGTTTTGAAAACTTGTCCAGAAGCTTTGTAAATTTGTTCTCTCTCTTCCCAGGCTTGTTCTGTATTGAATTCTATTCCTAAGGTAGTTGCAAGCATTGTGGCTGCAAGGTCTTCTGCGTATTCTCCCGCTTTTTTTGCAGTTTCTCCAAAACTATGGTGCTCGGAAAGATATCCATAGTTATTTGTATCTTTTGGAACTGCAAGTCCTATCGCAGAAGCAATCAGTCTATTTGGTTCGCAGGTTTCATTTCTTGCCATTACACAGAAGGCAATTTGTCCTGCCTTTAACAACGGCAATCCTTCTTCTTTAGTTATTATCTTGCATCCTGGAGGAAAAATGGAAGAAACGTAAACTAGATTGCATTTTTCTATCCCTGCATCTCTTAACGCTAATTCAAAAGATGCTAGTTTGTCCTTATGAACACCAACGCCTTTAGTGAAAAATATTTTTTGGGGTACAAGTGTAGTCATTCTTTGTTGTTTTATTTTTTCCTTTCAGTTGTAAACTATTTTAATAAATAACTTAGTAAATTCTGCTTTAAAAACTTATTCCCTATTTTATTTTTTTAAAATAAAATAATTTTTGAATAATTTTTTAGATATAAAAGAAATAAACTATTTTTTGTCATCCCCGTCTTCATCTTTTCTTTTATCTTCTTCATATCCGTTCCATCTTGGTTTACCCCAATCTTCTTGGTCTCCTCTTAATTTTTTATCTTTTCCTAGTTGAGGTTTTTTCGGTATTGTTTTTTTACAGTTTTCCATTATTATTGTCATGAAAAAATCGTCTCGCATTGCTTGTTTCTTGAACTCTTTTGGAAGATGTCCAAATCCTTTTTCGTTTACTATCGCTCTTCCTGCGTAAATTCCATCTCCCGAAAATATTCCGTCTGCTATTTCTTTTGCAGTTAAAGTATCTCCATAATGATCTACAGAAGTTTTAATTAAATCTGCAGTATGTATAAATGAAAATCCTCTTTCATCTTCATATTCGCTTACTTTTTCAATTAGTTCGTCATTTCCGAATAAAGCTTCATCCATTACATTAACTGCTCTTTTGTATATCTCATATGCAATAACTGCGTTATCTGCGTCCTTATTGAATGCCCATCTATATACTTCGTTTTTATCTATCCCACATGAAAGGAGTTGTTCTCTTTTTAGGTTACTTCTTGTATCTTCTCTTACCGCTCTTCCTATCGAGAGTAAATTAGCTCTAACTGAGAATAAAGAGTCTTCCCGATATATCTTAACTACTTCTTCCAACAAGTTTGGTGTTTCTGTCATGTAAAATCAGATTGAGGAGAGTTTAATTAATTTATGGTTTACCCTAGAATGGCGAGCGTATCATTATACATTTTTCTACTTTTGAAGAACATAAATCCATTATCCAATTCTAACCATCCTCCAAATTGATTATATGGTTCTTTGTCTACAGTCATTGCTTCTCTGAAGAATGGGTTTTCCTTAGGTCTAACATTATCACTATCAAATTTCCTTTCATATATTGTATGTATTCTTTCCTGAACCTCATCTTCTTCTCCTTTCTCACATATAAATGGAACTTTCAATGAAATAACTTCTCCCGTATATGCTCTTCCTTCTTTGGCGTAATCTTTCATTCTCTGCAATGCTTCAGCAACAGCACCATACTCAAAATGCACGTTTCCCATATAATCGAATGCCCAAATGTTTTTTATGACCTCCATGTCTTCCATAGAAACTCCCCCATTTTTCATTCCTCCCCCGAATGAGTGATGTATCCTCCCATCAGGATTTCTCAATCTTTGTATGAGAGTAGTTTTAGGCATCGTAGTCGCCCTATTCACAAGTGTCCTTATTGCGTTTATCATTTTTGGTCCTCTCTTAAAGGTTTATCGCCCATATCAACAAATGGCTCACACGGCTGAGATTTTCTGCAATATCTGCAATCTTCAACAGTATCTATTGGAGAGCCAACAACATATTCATGTCTTCCATTTGGAGATTTTTCGCATCTATCATTTCTAAGAGCAATCTCCTCTATTTTAACTTCTTCATTTAATCTCTCCAACTCTTCCTCATCTAATTTTTTTAATCTCGAACTTTCATAAGCCTTAACTGCCAAAACTCCTGCAATTCCCAAACCTACTCCGATAATAGAAATAAGTCCTTGTTTTTTTCTAATCTCTTGTCGTTCTGCAGATATAATACCTGTAGTTGCAACACTATCATTTTTTCCATAAGATAAACTTCCACCATACAACAATATTCCCCCAACGGCTAGCAATATCCCAGCACAACCTCTTCTTACATTATTTTTTATTCTAATTCTTTCATTTCTACAATAACTAATTACTTCATTTACTCCAAGCAAATCATAAGGTATCTGTTTTTCCATTATCTTATTCTCCACTACCCTCTTTGATCCCATTGCTTTTATGCCTAGGAATCAAAGCAGTTCCAATTTCTACATAATCGTTTTTAGGTTTACAATCAACAACTACCTCGGTACCCTTGGGAACATTCCACACACACTCGTTCCAATAAGTTGCTGATCCCCCAGATGCTCCAACCATATCATAATCCTCCAATCTTTTGCCTTCACTTTCAACATAATCTCTTGCAGAAACAGTTAATACTCTTTCTACTGGAAAATTAGTTTCATATGGACTTTCTACTTTTTGAACTAGAGCTGAAGAGGGTTTTGGGGGATTAAACAAAAAGTTATAGGAGAAATAGGAAGCTGCTGCCGCTATAGCCATAGAACCTACTAAAAATAATGTTCTGGGTTTTAATGTCGATTGTGTCATTTTATTGTTTTCTCTCCTTTGGAATTAATAATGTTCCCATAAAATTATAACCTTCTCCTTTTTTTAAGTCAGTAATAGCCTCCACATTATTTGGGATGTTATCCATATAGCCACATCTCGTATTGAATTGTAGGGTAGATATTTCATAGTCTTTTAACTCTTTTCCTCTCATTTTAACATAATCCCCCGCGGTTAGAGTCCAGACATTAGAACTACCAATTGAAAATTTTTTAGGCATGTTTTCTACTTTTTGAACGAGATTTGTCTGAGGAGATTGTAATAAATTTTGATTTTCCTTATTTCCAAATACGAAATAAAACGATGCAACTCCGGTAAATACTGCTAAGACCATTCCTGTTGCAATACCATGCATTAACATATTTCTTTCTGAACTCATCTTATCATTATCTCCTGTGATTTATCAACTCTTCTTTCTCACATCTTTCTTTTTAAATCTTTCCCTTATTCAAATGAAGGGAAACTAAAAAAAGTTTAAAAAATAAAATAAAAAAATCTAAACTTTATTTAGTAGTAACTCTCTCCGAATTCTTCCTTCTTAGGTTTTCTTGTTAACAAAACTATCAAGACAACTAATAGAACGACAAATACTATTGCTAGAACGACAGTCAATACTAATGTAGTATTTCCTGTTGAACCTGCAAAACTACTTGTGCCTTCAACTTTAGCTGTGAAGCTTTGTGTTTTCACCAATGCGCCATCCGCGTTAACGTCGGCTGCGAAATTGTATTCTCCAGCTTTAGCAGCTTGAGCTTCCAACTTAACAGTTACGCTACTTCCGGCAGGAACTACAACAACAGAACTTTCTGTGTTAACAGTCAATCCAGTTGGTGTGTCTACGACAACGTTGTAAACTCTGATTTTATTACCAGAATTAACCAATGTCATCAAATAGGTTGCCTTTTCGCCTACGGCAAAAGTTTTAGCTGTGGATGATGGGATAACTTGTGAGTCATCGCCAGCGCCAACAACTGCAACTTTTTTAGTCATTGTAGATACAGAGTCAGCATTATATGCTTCTATCTGTACTGCATAGACTCCGGCAGGGGTGTTTGCAGGAACTCTCAATGCAAGTGTTCTTTCACCAGCATCTTGTTTATCAGGGTTAGCCTGATGAGTTCCATCAACAGCAGACAAGTCACCAAAGTAGCCTGTAGTTTCAATTCCCAATGCAGGGATTGTAGCTTTGACAAATGTGTCTGAGGACATTTCGAATCCTCTGTTCTTTAAGACAACATTCATCAACAAGTTATCTCCGGCTTTAACTTTTGTGTCCATGTTCACATTAAGAATCTCTATAACATAGGATTCTCTTTGTGCTGCCAATTTAATGGCAGTTGTGTTGTAAACAACTGAACCTGCGTTGCTATCTATCATAACCTGTAATGTTAGAGTTTCGGTTGGATTTATGTCAGATGGGATAGGCACAGAGAAGAACTTAACATAAGTTGACCCGCTTATAGCAGGGAACTTTTTGGTTTCGACTGTAGTGTCGCCCTTATGACCAGATATCCAAGCACTTACAACAGTGTCTGAAGCATTAGCATTAGCTACAAACTGTACTTCTACAGGTATTGCGCTTCCAGCAAATGAGGCTACAGTGTTACCTGTAACTCCATTAACCTTAACCACGCTAATGTTTGCAAAATCTGCTGCGCTAACAGTACCTGCTATTAAAACAGCAAGTGCAATCAGTGTAACAAGGTAAACAGTGTTTTTTATGTATACCATGGTTTTATATAAATTTAGTTAATTCTGCAACAAAAAACCCGTTTATAAACTTTATGGTTCTATAGTAATTCTAGAGTGACGAAAACCTTATATAGTATACCAAAGTATCCTAAAGATGGTAAAAAGTCCAACCGGCAAGAGCAAGGTTATATCGACTATAAAGCTTTCTAAGGATACAAAAAGAAGACTGGAGCACCTCAAGGTATACCAAAGAGAAACCTTTGATGAAATCATCCAAAAGATGCTTGGAATTCTTAATTTAACTAGAGCAGACCCTGAAAGGGCACAAATGAGATTAATGTCTCTAGACAGACAAAGAAAAAGAACCCCTGAACAGATTAAAATTGAGAAAGAGCAAATACAATTAGAAAGAGAAAACTTAGAATCTGATTTAGTCAATCAGGACTTGGAAATAAAAAGAGAATCAAGAGCAAGCATTCCTTAATAAAATGAAATATGAAGTAACAACCGCAATATACCCTATGGGAAGAATGGACTATCCGTTCATTCCAGGAACTGAAAGAACACAAGTCTTAGACACAAAAACAGGACTAGGCAAAACTATCTGGGAGGGTTATCTTGAAATGAATAAAGGACAATTGCCTCTCAACAAAGATAATTTCAGGAAAGGAGCAGATACTTTCTTTGAGTATCTTTTCAAAGAAGGCAGAGATAACTGGCCAAGAATTAGAAGTATAAGGGAGATAGATTAGCATTTAATCTTTTCGAGCTTGTCTTCTTTTTAACTTTCTTTTTGCCAATCTTAAAGCATACGATGGAAAATTACCAAATAATGAATGATAGAAAGCTATTGGATGTTTGAACAATCCAAAATTGTCATAAAAGAAAGAATGATTCTCTGGAAGAAGCCCGAACAAACTCAAGGAAAAATAGTCTGCTTCTGTTTCTCTTTGTTCCTTGCCCATTTTAGAATTATGTCCTAATAAGATATGGCCAAATTCATGTGCTTTATTATCTATTCCGCAAAAGACTTTACAGTATGGTGAAACGCAGACTACTCTGTAATCCTTAACGGGATAAGTTTGGGCAACAAACACTCTCTCATCTTCCCAGATAATTATTTTTCTATCTTTTGCTAGTTTTTCCCACTCTATTTCTCCAAGATTATCAGAATAATTATCTCTAACACTTTTTGCTATCTGCTCAATAAGTCTTCTTCTTCCAGGTAATAACTCTTCAATGCTCATCAGAAAGTCGAAAAATACCACTTAATAAACCTTTTTGAATTACTTCATCTTCTCATTCATCTTCAATCCTTCAACAGAATCTTCAACCATTGTAGGGCTTTCATTGATAATTCTTATTTCTTTATCTTTTGGTAAATTGCTTAGGAGTTCTTTCCAATTCTCTTTTCCTGTTGGGATATGATTCTTTTCTCCTAACTCTCCATATTCAATTCCCGAGAAATGGCAATGCCATTCATTATATGGGAATAGTCTTTTCACTTTATCATAATCTCTTTTCTTTTCTCTTGCTAAAATGTGAGCAAAGTCAATGCAGAAAGAACAGCCAGTTTCTTTAACCAATCGGCTTATTTCTTCCAATGAGCCAAAAACATTCACCTTCCCCATTGTTTCAGGAGCAATCTTTATCTTCCATCCCTTTTGTTTTATTGTTTTTATTATTTCTTCTACTCCTTCTTTTATTACTTGATAACTCTTTTCTCTATCTTCTTCACTTTTCCCCTTATTTGTATAAAAACCTGGATGAAATACTACTAACTTTGCTCCCAAAAGCTCTCCAATTTCACAGCAATCAATAATCCTTTTCTTTGTTGCTTCTCTCTTAGCCTTTTCCTGGGAATTAAGATTAACCCAATATTGAGCATGAATAGATAAATCAATTCCAAGTTCCTTGGCTTTTTCTCCTATTATTTTAGCCTCGTCGGGCTTTATGTACACTGAATATGTAAATGCAATCTCGCAAGCTTTTAAGCCAAGCTTATGATAATGTTCTAGAACTTTTTCTGCTGTATCAACAGGGCCAATGCCTGCAGGACCGAATTTAATCATCTTTTACCTCCAAGATACCTAAAAAGGAAAAGTTTATAAAATTGATAGTTTTATGATAATTGTATAGGGGAACGCGACCTGACGAAATCCATATTTTGTTATGGGGAGTAGGATAGACGGACGCTCTTACCCTGTCGCTTATAGTATTATTTATTTTCATTATTCACCCCACCAACATTAAGGAAGCAAAAGTTTATAAAATTGATATCAGTATTATAGATGTACCAATTGCTAGGGCATTCGTCCGTAAATTCGGGGGGGTAAACTAGGGTTGCGACGCTCTCTGTAGCGCCCTTTGGTACTACTTTTTTATCAACCATTTTTCAATCTCTTCTAAATTTATTTTTACATAAGTATTCATTTTATTTTTAGAATCAATTCTCATCATATATGCATATTTATGGGCATTCGAATCAGGCGAGAGTTTACCGAAATGTATTCTGGTAGTTAATCCCAAATTTTTTTCTAAAAAAATAAACAAGTTTTCTTTTATCTCTTTTTCCCTCCCTGAAAAATCTCTGCAGATAGCAAGAGACACTTCTCCAGACAAGCGCATAGACTGAAATAAATAATAAATAATTATACAATATAATCTAATCTTAAATAGCGCTTTTCCTTTTTGAGATTTATGATACTTGTATAAACCTTGCCCATATCTAGAAGATAATATATTTATTAGTTCTTCATTAAACTTAAAACCCTTTATGATACTCTTTTTATTAGCTACACAAATTGTATAATTCTTACTCAATAAATCTTCCCCAGAAACATCAATTTCAAACTCTTTCATCCCTAATCTCCTTTTTTATCACCATATTATGATTGAATTTGTATTGTTAATAAATCTTTAGCACAGAAGTATTTATAAATACTTTAAACACAGGATTTTTATGTCGGATGATACAACATTAAGGGAATTTGGACTGTTGTTTGCAGGAGCTTTCGCAGTTGGATTAGCGAGAGGGGCAGCGCATAAACACGGACTTCCTTATATCCCTCTTGAAGGTTTAGTTGCATTTGCCGGAACTGCGGTTGTTGCAGCGCCTATAGGCGGAAAAATTGTTGCAGATAAGCCGTATGGATTTCTTCATCATGTTGGAAGTGTTGTTGGAGCTGGCGGGGCTTATGTTGCTGAAGAAGTTGGTAATTTCTTGGGATATTTGGCTGCTTGATTGTAAATAGTTATGTTAGCTCTTATTGATATCTTATGTTCGATGATTAAATCTTTTTTAATCTAGTTAAGATAATTACAAACAAGATTAATGTCTAAGAAATCTTGTGCCTACAACTTTTCCTTGAATAATTGAATCTAGAACGTCATATTCAACTCCAAACTGCGCCTCTTTTTCAACGCCCCATTCATGATTACAATATTGCCCATTCGCGACAACAGTGGTTATCCCAAGATTCGCAAGCTCTTTTCCAACTTCAATCTTAGATATAACTCCTCCTCTTCCTCTTGAAGAAGATTCTGGAGAAACTCCATTTTCTAACCCATTTGCATTCTTAATTATTCTAACAGGCTCATATTTACCATTTGAGAAAGATTCCGGAGTATAAATCCCGTCAGTATTAGACAATAAAATAAGCAGAGGATTATACCCTGCTTCTTTCAACATTTTCGCATGTAAAGAAGCAAGTCCATCATTATCTCTGAATACTTTTTCTCCTTTAAACTCAGTTTCTATTTCAACAAGGCTCTTTGCATCATGCTCATTTATTATCGGAATAATTCCATAATGGAGACAATCTTGGTATCTTCCAAGTAATTCGTACTTCCTTTCATTAACAAGAAAATCGTCATTTACCACAAGAAACTCCTTTGTTTCCTGTTTATGTTCTATCCTAAATTTATCCCACCATAAATCATAAAGTATCGGCTGTCCTATTGTTGCGTCCCTTTGTTTTTCAGTAATTGATTTACTCTCATTTTCGGGAATACTCTCCCCATCAGCAATTCTCGCCCTTCTTCCAAGACCTATTGCCCCAGAGGTTATAAGAAGAACATTCAATCCATGAGATTTTAATCTTGTCAAATCTCTGGCAATCCTGTCCATATTATATTGTCCGTCTACTTCATCTTCGTGAGTAACTATGCTTGTTCCAACTTTAACAACAAGAGTATCTATCTTCCCGATACCATTATAGGATTTATAATTTACAGCTTCTTCAAAGTTCAAAGGGTTTTCTAAAGAGCCATCATAAACTAGAAATGGTTTTTTAGGGATGTCTCTGAAATATCTCTGAATGTCCTCTTGATATTCAACAACATCTATTCGTTTTTCCATAAAAATCTTGAACTAATAGCGTTTAAAATACTTTCTAAAAAGGTTTATCCTAGGTAGAAAGACAATAAAATAAACAAAACCCCTAGAATAATAAAAGGTATCCCAAAGTACCATTTCATAATCTTAATTGTCTTTTTTGTATAAGTTATACCAATATCGAAGAATTTTTTGTTTATCTTTTTTTGGAGTTCCATCATATTCTCTGAGAAGACAAAGAACAATAATCCGATGGCTAGGAAGATTATACCGTCAAATGCAAATATAGAACTTATTACCATTTTTAGAATATCGGTTTATTTATATTAGATTGTAGATTTTTAGTTATTTAAAGGTTTTTATAGTGATATTAAATTGACTTTTGTTCCTTCAACGCTTCCGAATTGAGTTGCTCCAAGATGCTTTATTCCTTTTTCCTCACAAGCTCTTATAACTCCTGAAGTGGCAGAACCATCAATAACAACAGCATAAACTTTGTGCTTTGAAAATTCAATGGATTTTCCTATTTCTCTTGCTGAGACTTTTCTTATTACTTCAAGATTATTGTCTAATAATAATGCAGACTTTGTTCCTTTTATTCTCTCAAAAACGCTTCTTATTCCTGCCTTTAAATCTCCTTTGTATTCTTCGGCTTCAACTGCGCTAACTGCTACAGGTGCCGATACTGGAGCAGAAACAACTGCGGAAGCAGGAACTTCCATTCTTTCAGCTCTATCATCCCTAAAATTTCTTGATTCGTACTTTAGACTTCTAAGATATTCTCCAATTGTAATTCTTCTTCTTAATGCGATTAGAATTTCTTTACCCATTAATTCTTCAACTTCTTTTCCATCTGGAGCGGCTGCAACAAAAGCAATTCTTGCATTGTTTATAACGTTCTGAGCAATTAACTTTCCGCCTCTGTCTCCATCAACGAATAAAGTGATTTCCTTTGTTTCTCCAAGTCTTGCAATTTCTCTTGGAAGTTTAGTTCCATTCATTCCAATAACATTATTTACTCTATTCTTCAAAAGGTTGACTACATCTGCTCTTCCTTCAACAACAATTATCTCATTTCCTGAAAGATCTCCGGCTGGAAGCTTCTCTTCTCCATATTCCTGAATCTTCGCAGCTCTGCTTTCTTCCTTTAGAGTCTTTGACATTTCTTCAAAATCCCCATGTCCTTCTAATCCCTCAAGAAGCTTCTTAGCTCTTTCAATTATGAAATCTCTTTTGCTTCCTCTTACGTCTTCAATCTTTAGAACTTTAATTTGTGCTTCAGTTGGCCCTATCCTGTCGATTGTTTCAAGGGCAGCAGCAATTAATGTGGTTTCAGATTTATCCAAGGCAGAAGGAACCTGTATTTCTCCAACAGATTTTCCATCAACTATCTCTAATTCAACTTCAATTCTTCCTATCTTTCCTTCCTTTTGAAGCTCTCTCATTTCCATTTCGGCTCCTAGAAGACCTTCAGTTTGCCCGAATAGAGCTCCGATTACATCAGGTTTTTCCAACGGGCCTTCCGATTTGAAACTTGCATGTATCATGTATTTTATTGATACTGGACTTACTTTTGCCATTTTGTTTTCATTTACTCCTATTAGTCTTACTTCTGTAATTTCTTACTCAGTACTACTGTTTTTTTAGAAAGAAGCTTTTAATCCACTGAAATGCCCAACACGGGCGTGAATATGATGTGTTAATAATCTCCAAAGGCTTATTAACTTCTTTCTACCCTCATAATCAATAAAGAGCATATTTAAACCTTTTGCCTGTCCTTCTTATCCAATCTCAAAATCCGTTACTTTTATTGTTCTTTCCCTCGGTTTTACCCTCTTGCACAGATATTCTCTATCATTTATGTCCAAGCTTTTGCCCATCCATCTTCCAAGATGGAGTCCACAATAATCGATATACCCAAACCTGTAATGCTCTTCTCCCTGTTTAAACACAAGCGAAAATTCAGCATGCCTCTCCCCTTCATATTTCAGCTCATTTTTCACAATGACAATATCTTCTATCTTCTGACCATCATCCATTCTCATCATTTTCTCCAAAAGACTTTTTCTAAATGACTTATCTTCAGGATTCCAGCAGAAATTTCTTATCCATTCATTGCATCTCTCTTTTGCTTCCCCTTTATTCATATGGAGCAAATTAGGATAGACTTTTGGGTATATCTGCTGTCCTTTAGAATTAACGACGACATATAAGGGGGTTCCATACGGCAACATCATTCCCTTTGTTTCAAATTTCCCAACCTGCTTTAAACTTACCTCAGAACTCTTGTATATCTTGGGATATTTTCTCTTTTCCATAATCCTAAAATCCTCAATATTATTTAAAGATTTGTATACTTCCCGTTAGATTAATAAACCTTATTTAACATTAAATAACTTAAATCTCTTCCTTATGTGGCACTAATAAACCACAAGGTTTATTAAGATTAAATAACTTTAATAAACATAATAAAAGAGAAAAAATGGCACTAAAAACTTTCAATTTAGATGATAAAGCATATAAGGCTTTTGCGGAACACTGCAAAAAAGAAGGAATATCAATGTCAAGAAAGATAGATAATTTCATAAGAGCAGAATTAGAAAATCTTAAAGTCCTCTCAATAAAGAAAGAACATAAAGATAAAGAAGCCCAAAAGGAAAAAACAATAGAAACAAACGCTCACACTGTTAGTGCTGAGCAGCATTCGTTTTCTAAGTATTGTTAGTTCCATCAGCACAACAATCCTTATATAGTAAGATTACTGCCCGACGCCATGGATTATATATTAAGACTTTATGATGGAAATGAAAATGTAAACCAAAAAGTTTGGGGGCGCAATACAGATTCAATAATCCGCAACGCACATGCCATACCAACTATGATATCAATTCGACCGGATTGCGCAGATGATAAGAATTATGCGGGAAATTATAAAGTTACTAATGTTGTTCAACCAATCGAACCAAATGGATGGCAGAGCGGATTTAAGATATGCAAGCCTCTTTTATTAATGGTTGAAGCACAAAAAATATAATGGTTTAAAATTTTTATGAAAACTCAGATATTCAAAGATATATTTTATCTTGAGTGCATTAGGTTAGCACAACAATCAAAAGGAAACGAAAGATATGGTTCTATTTTAGTAAAAGATGGGGAAATAATTGGAAAAGGTTTCAATAGGGCAATAGCTCACTCTTCATTCGGAAAACTTGAAAGAAAAATAAAGCAAGGGATGGCAAATCATGCAGAAATTGAAGCGTTAAACGATTCTTTAGATAACTCCAAGAATGTTGATGGTTCAGATTTATACGTCGCAGGATATTTCCCTGAAAACAATCAGTTATTTTTTAAAAAATATTACACTTGCGTTAAATGTCTCTCCCATTTTAAGAATTATAAAATCGCATCAATATACGTTCCAACTCCTGAAGGATGGATAAAGAAAGATCTGGAAGAAGCGACGGAAGAAGCACAAGAATTCAAGCAAAATACTCATAAAAAAAGATTGAAAGTAATCCTGGGAAATTTCTTTCTATCAGATATTTGATGCAAAGTCTGGGATCCAACTCTCCCATTACTTCTTACTGAAATGAAAAGAAGTATAGAAACCCTCTTTAAGCACGAAGAAGAATACAGAGCTCTTTGTAAATAGTAAGCTAAGAGGTATCTAAAGACGAAAACCAATTATTATCTCCTGTAAGCAAGACAACCTAATTGAGTGATATTTAAGGCTCACGCCACTAGCTAAAAAAGAAAGCCCAAAAGGGCAATAAATAAGAAAGTTTTTCTGTTCGGGATTAATCGTCTTCAAGTGAACTAAGTCCGTCAAATACTTCGTCTAGGGGTTCCACTGCTTCTTCTTCCTCTTCGAGTCCCTTGACGAAGTCCTCATCACTTGCTACGTCCTCTTTTTCAATTTGCTTTTTTCGAGCCATTGTCAAACAATGGGGCTTAAGGTTTAGGATATATAAATATTGCTCTAGTAAAAGTCTTATCTTTTGAGTGATAAAAAAGTTTAAATAGCCTATTTAAACGGAATTTTATTTTTTAGAAAATTAATGCCTCTCCAACAATTAGATAAAAACAACTGCATAAATATCTACAATACTACTAAACTCATCAAACAAAAAATAACGACGGTTACGTCTAAATAATTAAAGTGACGACTTGTTTTTGTCGTCACTTTTATATAAAACTGAATATAATAAAACTTATAAACTAGGAAATTAAAGAAAGAGTATGTTTCAAAGAGAGGCGATACCAACAAAGAGAGAAATGGAAGCAAAATTGGCTTCTGTAGGCGATTATGTCAAGATGGACTATCTTACTGCTTGCTTAAAAAAGAACTTAGACTTTGATACAAGAAAATTTGCACTCGCAAAATTGGCAGAGATATATGAACCTAGAGGAATGTTCGCGGAGGCAGCAAAACTTATGAATGCTTCTGCTGAGATAAACACTACTTTCGATGGGAAGATAAAAGATTTCATGAAAGCAATGGAGTTGTTCATTAAATCTGGAAACTTTGATGATTCTGATGCTTCATTTGCAAAAGCACTTGCATGCGGAAATGAAAGACAAAAAGTGGAAATAAAGAATAAAAGAAAAGAATTTTATGCAACTCAGGCCCTTGCTCATTTGAATAAGGACAAGAGAACTAATGCAATGAAAACATATGAGAGATTTTTGTCTATCGTAGATTTAACGCCTGGGGAAAAGGGACAGGCACAGAAGAATCTTCTTGCTTTGTATGAAAAACTTGGGAAGGTTAGAGAATTTTATAATTTAAAGAAGATGATGTAATTCTCTTCGATGAAGCAAGGGATTAATTTATTATATACAGGTTATGGAGGATTTTACTTTTATATTTAAGGGAATGTCTTTTTTGTTGGAACTTTAATCTCAAAGTCGTGGTATAATATTTTGCATCCTGAAAAAATCCAGCTATCTAAGAAAAAATGCGTAAAATTAATAATTCTACCTGAAGGAACTTCATAGACTGGGTAAATTAAAAGAGGAGTTCTTATTCCCTTAGATTTCCCCCCTGTCCAATTAATGTATCCTTTAAATTCATATATCAATCCCTTTCTATCATAGATAGGTGTCAGAGTGATATCTGCTCTTTGATGATTGTTATAGTAATCTCTTTTTCCTTCATTATTATATTTTATGCTTTCAAGTGAGCCTTTCAATTTAGTTATCCTTTCATTTTTAAAATCAAATGTGGGGGAGACTTCAAATTTTGCTCTTTCATCGGTAAAAAATGCAAAAGGCTCTTTTACTTCTTCTTTTTTCTCTGCATCATACGACCTCCAGATTCTTCTAAGATTTCCATATTGCTCTTTTATCGCTCTTTCAAGCTGTTCTGGTTTCATTGCTGCAAATTCTTCATCTGTGAATCCCTCTGCTCTTACTATTTCATAGGCTGAAGGATATCCTTCTTCTTTTGGTTTTGTTTGTTGGGGAGTTGTTTCGTCAGTCATTTTAATTTTATCCGAATACCTTCTTTTCAGTTGTTGGAAGAGAAAGTTCAAAATTTCTGTATTCTATTTGCCCATTTGGGAAAATGCCCTCTGGATATCTCCATTGACAAATCATTTTATCAACGTCAACTCTTAGTTTGATAATCTTCCCTGAAGGAAGCCCATAAACTGGAATTAATCTTAGCGGATATCTTTTTGGATGTTCATCGTTTTCGGATATAGATTCTCCTTCAAATTGATAAATCAATCCTCTTGAGGTATAAAATGCATTAAGGTTTATTTTTCTGCTATTTTCAAAATATCTTCTTTCTTTTTGTTTTCCCAAGTTATATCTGAACCACCATCCTGAAAATCCTTTCAATTCTCCTTTTTCAAGATTAAAAAGTGAAGTTAAATCTAATAAGTCTTCATAAAAATTCTTCTCATCGTCTTGAGGCGTGTTTAATTCTTTTCCTGTTTTTTCCTGCTTTCCTTTTATGGCATACATGAAAGAGTACCATTCTTTTATTCTTTTATCAAAATCTTTTTTAGCTTTTTCAATATCTTCAGGAGTTGCTTCCTGTTCTATTTCGACTTCGAAAATGCTTCTAATTTCAGATGTCTGTTTAGGTTCATCCATAAAAATCTGCCAAATTATTAGTATTTAAGTCTTGCTATTTGATAGGGTAAACTAAGCATAAGGCAATGAGTTATCTCATATATGATTTCATAACCGAGGTCATAGTATCATTTTTTAAGATTTTTACTCAAAAATCTTTAATATTGAGATATAATTTTATATATCATTGGGGGTTTTGGTGAGACTTTACAATAGATTAACTCGTTATAACCAAGGTTATAATTAGCATTCACAGCTCGATTCTGATTCTGAATATTCCATTTTTTGTTGTTGGCTCGGTTGATATCCAATTCCATAACTTCTTCCCGGAATCATACTTTCGTATCCTTTGAATCCTAGGGGGGTATAGTTAACGTTCAATCTTCCTCTTCCTGCGTATGTTTCGTATGTCATGTTTTTATTTTTCCTCCCGTTTTCCCAATTTCTGATTTTTCCATAAAATCTGAACAAGCATTATCTCGATATCGGCTTGTCTAACTTCTCTAAGAGAATATCTCGAGTAAACTTCAGGATTTTCATTTTTATCTTTCAGCATCTTAAAGGGTCTTGTCATAACTTCTCCGATATACTCTAGTTTAGCTCTCTTATCATTAGAGCACATAACATCATATATCCTTTCAGCAACAATATAAACTTCCCTTCCAAAATTTGTGCCAGATTTTACAGCAGAAAGAAGACCCTCTGGTTTAAAGAATGAGCCATCAGACACAAAAACACATGATCCTGCCTCCTTACCATAAAACTTTTTAAGATGTCTGATAACTTCAGGTCTTGGATTCCATTTTTTTGTCATGAAAATAATCTATTTGAACGATATTTAAAGATAATTGTGATAAAAGATAAATTACAAAACTTAAAGAACTAAAGTCTAATTAAGCCAATGGCTTTGCTTTGATTTCAATGCAGACACCTGCTCCAACTGTGGCTCCAGCGTCTCTGATTGCGAATCTTGCCATGTGTGGGTTTGTTGCCTGTGTTTCAATAACTAGGTTTCCTATAGGCTTAAGTCTTACTTTAGCAACGTCTCCATTCTTCAAGAAATCTGGGTTCTTTGCAGTTACTCCATCTGGGCTTGTCTTTTCTATAAGCTCGACGAATTGTACTGGAACTTGTGCTGTGTGAACGTGGAATACTGGTGTATATCCTTTAGCAATGACTGTTGGGTGTGAAATGATAGCAACCTGAGCAACGAATTCTTCAGCAATTGTAGCAGGCTTGGCAGCGTCACAAACGACATCTCCTCTTGCTACGTCCTTCTTTCCTACTCCTCTTATGTTGATACCAACGTTGTCTCCAGCTTCAGCTTGAGGCAATTGTTCATGGTGCATTTCAACGGATCTAACTTCTCCTGGAACTCCTTTTCCGGATCTTCCTGGTAGAATTATAACTTTTTGTCCAACTTTCATTACTCCAGTTTCAATCTTTCCTACTGGAACAGTTCCTATACCTGTAATTTCATAAACGTCCTGAAGTGGCATTCTCAATGGTAAAGTTGTTGGTTTATTAGGCATTGTGAATAAGTCCAATTGCTCCATAACAGTTGGTCCTTTATACCATGGCATGTTTGTTGACTTTTTAGCAACGTTGTCTCCCTTGAATCCAGAGATTGCCAAGAATGGAACAGTTTCAGGCTTATAACCAGCTTGCTTCAATATAACAGAAGCTTCAGCTTTAACTTTGTTGAAAACGTCTTCCTTATAGTCGACAGAGTCCATCTTGTTAATATTAACTGCTACTTGTCCAACTCCCATTGTTCTCAAAAGCCATACGTGCTCTTTTGTCTGTGGTTGAACTCCATCTTTTGCAGATAGTGTTAAGAATGCTACGTCTGCCTGTGATGCTCCAGTAATCATGTTTTTAACGAAGTCTTTGTGTCCAGGTGCGTCGATTATTGTAACTTCATACTTGTTTGTAATTAATTTCTGATAAGAAAGGTCAATGGTAACTCCTCTTTCTCTTTCCTCTTTGAACTTATCCATAACGAATGCGAATTCAAATCCAACTTTTCCGTGCTTCTGAGCTTCAGCTTTCAATTTCTCCATTTCTTCAGGAGATACTTTTCCGGAATCAAACATCAATCTTCCGATAGTGGTAGACTTTCCGTGGTCTACGTGACCGACGAAAACGACGTTCAATGTTGGTTTTGTTTTTGCCATGTTAATTATTTTAAGTAATAGTGCTTATTTTTTTGGGTATTTAAACATTTCTATTTTGCAAGAAATGTTTAGGCTTGAGAAATTTTTTATTTCTCATTGTTTAAATGTTTTTATTTTCAAGTTCATAGTTTATTTTGATTGCAAACTTCATCGGTAAATTTTGAAAGTCTTTTAACCAGAATAATCTTGAATCGCTCTTTCGAGTAAACCTCTGGCACATTTGTTTGTAAGATTTGGCAATGTTGTTCTTGCAGTTTCTAAATAATAAAATCTTGTTGCACATCCTCTTCCTGCGTTAACGCAAGGATTTTTTATATGCTCGATTAGTTCAAGGACCATTCGTGTTTCCGAGACTTTTGTTTTCTCATATTTCATTAAAATTTAGCTTCGCAGAGACTTTTAAATGTTCTTAATTTACTATTTCATTCTGTAAATTATGTAACTAATAATTAGAATTATAATTCCTATTGATAGACAAACAATCCCCAGGACTCTAAATATTAACATTAGTCTTCTATTTGGAATAAATGCAGAGAGAAATTTTATTCCGTGCTTTGGAATGTGGTGTTTTGTTAATATTCCCGGGTCGAATAGAAAGGCAAAACCAATTACGAGAAATATAGCTGAGGCGATTAAATCGCCCAATAAGTCCTCTACTACCATGAATGAATTAAGAAATTATAATTTAAATAGGTTCGCAAATGAAGCTATTTAAATAGCTTATAAAAATAAGTTGTTATCTCCTCAACTACTCATCTTCATCAGGTATTAGATAATAAACTATTCTCTTTAATTGTATAATAATCTCTTTTTCACAAAGCTTATATAGTTTAAATCACATCTAAAACAGATGAAGGTGATTTTAGATTCGAGTTTTATTATTTCGTGTGTTAAGAGGAATATAGATTTTATAGACGAACTTGAGGGGAAGGGGTTTGAGATTCTTCTTGCTAAGGAAGTTCTGCAAGAATTAAAAGATTTAAGGTTGAAGGTAACCCATGATGAGAGAATGGCAATAGATATTGCTGAGCAATTATTTGCTAAAAGGAAATTAAAGAAAATTGCTTTGGGAAAGGATAAGGTAGATACGGGATTAATACATAAGGGTAAAAGTGGATATTATATAGCTACTTTGGATGCAGCCATAAAGAGAGATATTCCAGATAAGGTGACAATAAGCAATGCTAAGAATGGGATACAGATAGAAAGAACTTAAAAACCCTTATTTCTCATTTTTTTGATGAACAAAAACACGGAAAAACAAATAGAAGATTTAACAACTGAGTTTTTACATAAATTGAAGAGAATAAAGGACAAATCAGATATAACAATGACTGAAGCCATTCTCGCTTTTAGGGCATTTTTTAATGATAAGACTTCGATTTAATCTTCCTTTTGTAATTAATAAAACCTAGATATCTTATACCTCTTGATTAATTTACTTTGTAGGAGATAATAATTTTTAAAAGCTATTAATTGATTTGTTAAAGTGTAATTAACTAAAATTTATTCTCACTTTCAAGATTACACAAATCCTTTTAAACTGTGTTAAACAAAAACAACGATGAAGAGGATGATGTTTGATTCTAATGGCAAATTGATTGGAGTAGACGGGAAACTTGAATCATATGAGGATAATCAGAAGCATAAAAAATATAGCGATAATCGAACATATAAGGAAAGAGATTTTAATTTTGATGAAGATGAAGATAATGGATATGAACATGAAAGATTGAAGACCTCCAAGGATTTGGGATATTTGGAAGAGGAAAGTGGAAAATTTGAACAAGTTATAGATAATTCCACTTGGAGTCTATATGCAGATGATAAAAAGCTTAATCCTTTGTTATTTTCAAATGGAAAGACACAGGAAGATATTGTAAAAGAGGTAATTGGACATATTAAGAATGGAAAGAAGATAATTCTTATTCACGGAGTATGCGGTACTGGAAAATGTCTAGATAAAGAAACTTTAATATTTTGCAAGCCAAATGGAAGTAAATATTTTAGTTACTACAAAATATCTGAAATTGAAGGCAAGGAAGGAGAAATATTATCCTTAGACAAAATGGGTAATTTTGTGAAATCAATTTTCAAAAATGTAAGAAAGACTGGGAAAAAGAAATTATTTAAACTAAAAACGAGGACAGGTAGAGAGATAATTGCCTCTGAAAATCACCCATTTTTAACAATAAATTCTAGAGGAATAGAATGGATTCCATTAGGCAAATTGAATGAAAAATCATATATTTGTTTACCGAATAATTTGCCTATTGAACATATAAAAAACTCACTAGAAAACAGTAAATTAAAGATTCTTGGACACCTAATCTCTGAAGGAAAATTGAGCGATAAAGGAGGCTCACCAAAATACTATCAAGACAAAAATATAACCCCTCTAATTAGACAAGATTATGTTAACGCACTCAGGGAGATTTTTCCAGATGGCAGGATAGTAGATAAACATAAAACAGAAGTCAAAATAAATTTCGATAACAAAGATACTAGATTTGGCACAACAAATAAATTAAGATTATTTGTGCGAGAATTCGGTCTAGATGGAACGAAATCTGGGGATAAGTTCATGCCAAATATAATTTTCAACCTGCCGGAAAAGAAAATAGCAATATTTCTTCAGGCATTGTTTTCAGGTGATGGATGTATATATACTAAAAATAATACTCGCCAGATAATAATTGAATATGATTCAATTTCAAGAAGATTAATACAAGATATTTCTATTTTATTGACTAGATTAGGTATTCAACACACAATCACAACTCATAAATTTAGGAGTAACCTAGAATATAACTGGAGAATAACAATCTCAAACTACGAGAATGTAAAAAAATATATCGAAAAAGTTGGATTTTTGGGAGAAAAACAAAAACTTGCTCTCAAACTTTTGCCAAATTGTAAAAAACACAAATTTACTAATATTGACAAAGTTCCAAGAATACTTAGGGAATATCTAAAAAATAAAGGATATTCATTTAATGAACTGGACCGGTTCTTAAACTATGAACCAATAGAGAAACTAAGAAAAGAGCAGGGTTTTAAGAAAATAATAAAAAATAAACTAACAAATACTCCCCGTGTATTCAAACAAAGCAAGATAGACTTTTTAAGAAGTCATCTTAGAAAAGTTAATGAATATGTAAAAGACAAAGTTCTTTCAATAATTTGTAACAGGCAAATATTTTGGGACAAAATAAAGTCTGTAGAGTTTATAAAGGAAGATATTACTTATGATTTAGAAGTACCGGAGCAACATAATTTTATCGCAAATGGAATAGTAGTTCATAATTCAGCTATCGCATTAAATGTTGCAAGGTTATTGGGAAAAACATCAATTGTAGTGCCCGTAAAGGGCTTGCAGAGGCAATATGAAGAAGATTATACCTCAAAGAAATATCTCCTAAAACCAAACGGAAAAAAGATGAAAATCGCGATGATTACTGGAAGAGATAATCATGATTCAATTATTCAACCGGGCGTTCCATGCTCTGATCAGTTTTTGCCAGATACAATTAAAATTACAGATAAAAATTATCAGAGGATAAAAGAATACTATGAGCAAAATCCATTTATGAGAAGCAAGACAATGCCCGAGACTAAGATGATAAAAAGGATTGCAATCGCTCCGGCAAATCCCCATTGGAGCCCAATTGTAAATGCAAATTATGAACTTCCTTTGAAAGATGCAAGAAAGAAAAAATACCAAGGACTTTCAGGAAAGGAGTTTATATTTTATCATAGAAAGCCCGGGTGCTCATATTATGACCAATATCAAGCATATTTGGACGCGGATGTTATTATATTCAATGCTGCAAAATATAAAATAGAAACAGTTTTAGATAGAAAACCGTTTACAGAAGTTGATATAATAGACGAAGCAGATGAATTTTTAGATAATTTCTCGACAGAAGAGGAGATAAATTTGACTAGATTATCAAATGCTCTAGATCAAATAAGCCCAGATAGCAGTACGACAAGGGAATTGATAGAACAAGTACAGGATTTAATAAAATTGGAGGAGAAAAATAAAATGGCTCTGGGAATAGATGAAGCAAGCTTATTCGAATTAAAAGATACTAAAATAGACAAAATACTTAGATTAATAATAAATAATCCTGAACTTGAGGCAGAGATATCTCTAGATGAATTGAATTATGGAAATAAAGTTCTTGAGATTTCTTATATGTTTAAAGATTTTCTGGATGAAACGTATGTATCTTTTAGAAGATATGAAAATGCCCTTATGGCAAGTCTCGTCTCTACAAATTTATCAAAGAGGTTCCAGGAAATAGTAAGTAAAAATAAGTGTCTCGTTTTAATGTCTGGAACTCTTCATAGTCCCGTTGTACTTAAGGAGATATTTGGAATTCAGGATTTTGCAATGGTTGAAGCAGAGACATTAAATCCGGGAACAATAGAGATGCATAGAACTGGGAAAGAATTTGATTGTAGTTATTCTAATTTGAAAGCGAGCACTAGTTCCAGGAGCAAATACCTTCTTGCTTTAAGTGAGAGCATGGAAAAGGCAAAGAAACCAGTATTAATACATGTAAATGCATATGAGGATCTTCCTTCGGAAATAGAAAAATCTCAAATTGATTTGTATAATGTTATGTCTAGGGAAAAATTAAGGGAATTACAGATTAACGATAAAACTGGAAGAATGATTTCTTTATTTAAGAGCAAGATGTCTGATGCCTTGTTTACTACAAAATGTTCTCGTGGTGTGGATTTCCCGGGAGATATATGCAATTCGATTATATTTACTAAGTACCCAAATCCCAATGTCCGAGGAGTGTTCTGGAAAATACTTCAAAAGACGCATCAGAAATATTATTGGGATTTTTATAGAGACAAGGCAAGAAGGGAGTTTCTGCAGAGAATTTACAGAGCAGTGAGAAGCAAGGACGATCATGTATTTATTCTAAGTCCGGATTTAAGGGTATTGAATGCCGTCAGAGATATGCAAATGAATGAGAATAAAAAATAAATTTATCGTTATCTCCCTGCTAACTCTTCGAACGTTATATATTGATATTTATTATCCTATATTTAAATTACAATTCTACTTTGCTCATAAATCTCTAAATACCTCATAAACGATGAATTCGTTAAGAACTATTTCTTCTTTGGCTTTTTAACTTCTTTGACTTCGACTTTCTTGTCTTCCTTTTTTCCTTGGTGTTTCTTTTCGACAATCTTTTTCATACTTCCGATAAACTTCTTTCCGTTCATATAAGGTATAAGGATGTTTGGAACTTTGACTGAGCCATCTTTTTGCTGATTATTTTCTAAGATAGCAACCATTATTCTTGATGTTGCCAATGCAGTATTATTTAATGTATGCAAAACCTTTTTCTCTCCTCTTCTATCAAGACATTTTATCCCTAATTTTCTAGCCTGATAATCTGTACAATTTGATAAGGACATTACTTCTCCATAGAGATTTGCCTTTGGTCTCCAAACTTCGAAGTCAGCAGATCTGTATTTCCAATCTGCCAAATCTCCAGTGCAGATTTCTAAAACTCTGAATGGTAAATCTAATGCCTCTAATATTTCTTTTGAATTATTATACAACTCATCGTACAATTTCTCAGAGTCTTCAGGCATACAAAATACAAATTGTTCAACCTTGTTGAACTGATGAGTTCTCCATAGCCCTTTTTCATTTATTCCATGAGCCCCAACTTCCTTTCTAAAACACATAGAATATGCAAAATATTTCTTTGGAAGATCCCATTCGGCAATTGTCTGTCCAGAGTGCATTGCCAAAAGTGATTGTTCTGCTGTCCCAATTAAATTTAAATCTTCTCCTTTTATTGAATAAACTGATTGTTCTATTGCTGCTTTATCCATCGAAGCAAAAACCTCTTTCTCATGCAACATCAAAGGAGGTTCAATATAGGTATATCCTTTCTTATTCATAAAATCAATTGCAAATCTTATCAATGCCTGATTAAGCAAAGCCAAATCTCCTTTGATATAATAAAATCCATTCCCTGCTACTCTTGCAGATGCGTCAAAATCTGCAACTCCTAGTCCTTCTGCCACTTCGACATGTGTTTTAATTGGAAAATCGAATTTTGGTATCTTTCCGCCTCTGTATGTTTCTGGGTTTCCCGTGCTATCCTTTCCCACCGGAACTCCTTTCCACATAATATTTGGCAGTTGCTTTAATATTACTTCTATATCTGCTTCAGCTTTTACCATTTTCTCTTCAATCTTAGCTATTTCATCTGGAATTTGAGAGGCTCTTTTCATCAGCACTTTTGTATCTTTTCCCGCCTTTTTTGCTTCACTTATTTCTTTGGAAACAGAATTCCTTGAAGCTCTCAAATTATCAGATTCTGTTTTCAACTTTCTCCATTCTTCATCCAACTTAAGAATTTTATCAATAAGAGGCAACTTTTGTTCTTGTCCTTTTTTCTTGGTATTTGCTTTTACAATTTCAGGCGTTTCTCTTAGTAGTTTTATATCTAGCATTATAGAATAAGAAATAAGGGTTATTTAAATTTGGTGATTATTAGTTAGAGATAAAAATTAAAAACTGCTTTCTTCTCTGGCTTTTATGAGTTCTTTCATATGTGATTTTCCTAAGTCCTTGAACTTGTTGTAGTTATTTCCGAATTTATCTATTAAATGTGAAACATAATCTCCTCCGAGATGGTGGGGGATGATGACATAGTCGGCGCCTATATCATATAAGTCCATTGCTGCTCTTGGCTGCTCTGCCGTGGCGATGAACGTTGCTTTAGATTCTACTTCTTTTAGAATTTCTTTTATTGCTATATTTGCAGATTCATCATTTACAGTTGAGATGATTAGTTTTGCTTTTCCTAATCTTAGTTCCGCAAGGAAATTTTTGTCTGCAGCATCTCCATATATATAATCAACTCCTTGTTTTTCTAAGCTTAATATTACTTTAGGGTTATAGTCTACTACCAAGACTTTTGCTTTTATTTGCTTTAATCTCTCTAAGATTTTATATCCAATTCTATGATGCCCAAACAGAACAACATCATAAACTCCGAGGTTTTCATAATCTTTTTCTTCTAGATTTCCGTCGAATAGATGCAGAAGAGGGCCGACTTTTCCGTATATTGCTCTAGAGTAATAAATGTTATAACTGCTTATTCCTATTGTAATTAATGCTATTAAAACAGCAAGATTCATGAATTCTTGATTAAGATATCCTAATTCAAGCCCCATGAGAACAATAACTAAAGAGAATTCACTTATCTGGGCAAGAGCAGAACCGGCAAGGAAATTTGTTCTCTTCTTATATCCAAAGAATCTTAGAAAACCCATTACAATGAATGGCTTTCCTACAAGAATAAGAAATGAAAATGCAATGGCTTGTACAATTAATCCCGTGCTAATTGGGCCTACGAGCTGACTTCCAAAGAAAACGAAAAGTAAGACAACAAAGAAATCTCTAAGAGGTTTTATTTTTCCTCCGAGTTCAAGATTGTACTTTGATGATGCCAGAGACATTCCTGCAATTAGCGCGCCTATTTCCAATGATAATCCTAAGTAATTGAATAATGCGGCAAGAGCAAGAGCCCAAGCAATTCCGAAAAGGAATAATGTTTCCTGAGATCTTGCTAAATAGTCCATTAGTTTGTTGAGAATAAATGATGAGAATATGAATATAATGAATATGAGCCCAATTATTTTAATAAAGCCGAGGATAAACATGGATATCGATGATCCATTTAGCAATGGGATAACCATCAAAACTAAAGCAGCAACAAAATCTTCAACGATAAGAATACCTAAGGCAATCTTTCCATGCAAGGTATCTATTTCTTTTTTGTCTGAGAGAATTTTAACAACTACAACAGTTGAGGAAAAGGCGAGTGCGGCTGCAAGATATAAAGCAATTTGATAGGTAAAACCTAGCCATATGGAAACTCCGAAAACAGCAAGAGAAGTTACTATAATTTCTCCTAAACCTGCAAGGGTGGAGACTTTTCCTACTTCCTTAAGAACTCTGAAATCCAAGGAAAGACCAACGATAAACAAAAGTAGCGCAACGCCCATTCTTGCGAATAACTGCACATAATCTCCGTTTGATGAATCTATTAATCCGAGGAACATGGGACCAACAAGAACTCCTGCAAAAAGATAGGCAATTATTGGGGGCTGTCTTATTACTCTTGCAATTATTGTGGCAAGAGCTGCAACGCCTATGACTAAACTTATGTAGAATAAAACTTCGTATGCCATCTCTTTCTTACTCGTAAAAACGATTTTTTACTTTATATACCTTATCCTGCGCAGAGGTTAGATTAAAATCTTAGATACAAGAGATTATTTTCACTTGAGATTAATAGTAACGTTTAAATAGGTTTCAAATAAGGGAAAATGATGGCAAAAAGAAATAATTCGCAGAGTTATGCATCTTATAACCCTCTTTTGCAGAGATATTTGAGGCAAGTTGAACAGATTCCATTAGTTGAAAAGTCACAAGAAAGAGAACTTGAAAGGAAAGCGAAGAAGGGGGATTTGGAAGCTTTAACTAAGATATTTAGACTAAATATAGGTATTTTTATTAAACTTGCTAAGGAATACGAAAGTTCTAGAGTGGAAGTAATCGATTTGATACAGGAAGGACAAATAGGACTAATGAAGGCTTTGGAAAGACATGATCCTGATAATGGGTCAAAATTAATAACTTATGCTTTTAATGATATTGCGGGAGAAATGAAAAGATATCTTACAACTAATAAATATCCCGTTGCAAGACCTGTAAATAAGGCAAAAGTGGTTCTCGAGTTTACTTATTTGGACGAACCCAGAGAATATAAAAATGGAGAAGGCAGAGAAGCTCACGAAGAAACTCCTTCTGATGAACCAACACCTTCTGAGAAAGCCGAAAGAGAGAGTCAAAAACAAGCGATAAGAAAATCTTTGAATATTCTAAGTAAAACTCAGAGAAAAATAATAGAATTAAGATTTGGATTAAAGGATGGGAGAGAAAGAACTCAGAAAGAAGTTGCAAAAATTAGAGGGACAAGTAAAAATAACGTCTCTCTTCTTGAGATAAGATCTCTTGAGAAATTGAGAGATTATATAGAAAGACATCCTGAATTGTATTTGGAGTTATAAAATGATGAGATATAGCAATTACGAAACGACTGGAGGTTTTCTTATTGAAGAATATATGGCTGAAGTCTCACAATATCCTCTTTTGACAAGAGAGCAGGAAAGAGATTTCGGGAATAGAGCAAGAAGGGGAGATTTGGAAGCGAGGACGATTATGATAAATTCTAATCTTAAACTTGTAGTTAAGATAGCAAAGCACTATTCAACTATCACAGGTGTGCCCGTAATGGATTTAATACAAGAGGGAAACATTGGATTAATGAGAGCAGTAGAGATATTTAATCCAAAAAAGGCAAAATTCTCAACGTATGCATCCGGATGGATAAAATCAAAAATAAAGAAATACATAACAACAAAAGGATATGGTGTAAAAAAGCCGGCTAATAGGGGAGACTTAAGGTTTGAATTTATTTCTTTTGATGCTCCAAAAAAAGATAGTGAAGGAGAAGATGACAGAGAAATGTATGAAAGAACTCCATCTGGAGAACCTACTCCGTTAGAACATATATTTGATAAAAATAGATTGGATATTATAAATGAATCTCTGGGGATATTAAATGAAAAAGATCGAATGATTGTGGAAATGTTTTTTGATATAAATCAAAGGAGAGATTACAGCAGGGTAGAAATAGCAAAAAAGTTTGGAGTGGTAAGACAGGCTATAGAAAGAAGAATAGCCTACAAAATATTGCCAAAGCTGAGAAAACATCTCGAGGGAAATAGTTATAGGGCGAAGTTTAATGACATATAATTCTATAGTTTATAAGGTATAAATGGTTAGATCATAGTAGTTAAAAGATATCAGTTATTTTAACTGAGTTGCTGAGAGACATTAACTCGAAAAGTTTGTAATCCAAAAGCCTAAATACTCTTTTTAATTTGTGACTTAAAGCCCAGATGGGACAATGGTACTCTGCCGCACTCGAGATGCGGTTTCCGCAAGGATTTCCCGGTTCGATTCCGGGTCTGGGCGTATTCTCGGAATTCTTGCCCTCTCGATTCCGGGTCTGGGCGTATTCTCGGAATTCTTGCCCTCTCGATTCCGGGTCTGGGCGTTTTGTTGCGGGGGGTTTTAAGGACAGTATAAAAAATAATATTAAAACTAAGAGTTATCCTATAATTGTCAATTAATAATATAAATTATTATATGCCTCAATCTCAATTATCTTTAAAAGCTCTTTAATATAACTTT
>Ga0233425_10002716_pt1 | contig 33994 bp, 32 predicted proteins | sample Watercolumn_Towu_2_FD_181712 | JGI IMG/M metagenome (GOLD analysis project Ga0233425, IMG submission 181712) | Freshwater microbial communities from Lake Towuti, South Sulawesi, Indonesia - Watercolumn_Towuti2014_140_MG | ecosystem: Environmental > Aquatic > Freshwater > Lake | place...
ACCTCTCCCGCACATAAAAGCGGCACCGAACGCTGTGCCGAAGCGCTTGCCCGGTACCTCGAGGATCGGGATGCCACCCCTGTGGATATTGTGGTGAATATACAGGGAGATGAACCATTCATCCGACCGGAGCAGATCTCTGAAGTGATCGCCTGCTTTCAGGATCCTTCCACCCCGATCGCCACTCTTGCACGGAGAATCCGAGATTCTGCAGACCTTGCCGATCCTCATGTGGTGAAAGTGGTTTTTACCCGCGATCACCAGGTCTTGTATTTCAGCCGGTCGCCTGTCCCTTACTTCAGGGAGTCCTCCCTCCGGGAACCGGCGGGCCCGGGTCAGTGTTATGAACATGTGGGCATTTACGGCTTCAGGACCGATGCCCTCCTCCGGCTGGTGAAGCTACCGGAAACCTGGCTGGAAACTGCCGAATCCCTGGAACAGCTCCGATGGCTTGAACACGGGTATCCCATCAAGATCCACGTTACGGAATATCCCGGCATCTCCATTGACACCCCGGCGGATCTGGAAAAAATTCCGGATACATTCCGGTAGCCAGGAGAAAATTTGGTAATTTAGCAGGGCCTTCACCGGTGGATCATGGATATGCATAAGTACATCTCGGAACTTCTGTCGGAGCATGACTGTGTCATCATCCCGGGGCTTGGGGGATTTGTCGGCAGCTACCAGCCTGCGCAGATCCATCCTGTCTATCATACGTTTCAGCCACCTTCAAAGAAGATTCTTTTTAACATCAACCTGAAGCAGAACGACGGATTACTGGCCAATCATATTGTTCAGGCCCAGAAGATCAGCTTTCAGGAAGCTGCAGAGAAAGTCAGGGTGTTTGCGGAAGAAACCCAGCGCACCTTGAAAGCACGAAAATATCTGATCCTTCCCGCCATTGGGAAATTGTACGTCGGGAAAGAAGGGAACGTTCAGTTCGACCAGGATCTGAGAACCAATCACCTGCCGGAGTCGTACGGCCTGCTTCCTTTTTTCTCGGCACCGGTGAAAGCTGAAACAATCCAGGAGAAACCAGTCAGGCGGGTGTCACCTCCAAAAGAGTTCCGGGAACTGGCCCGGAAAGCTATCCCGAAACCATTGAAGTGGGCCGCGATTCTGGCTGTTCCGGTTTCTGTAGCCGTGCTCCTGAGCATTGCAGGATACGATTCGATTAAAAACGGAACCTGGAGTACGGCCGATGTTCTGTCGTCATTGTCCCCCTTCACAACCAACGAGACCAGGGAGATCAAAACGATTCCGGAAGAGGAACTGCCTGTACTCCCACCAGAAGAGATCCATCAGGATCCGGATACCGTGTTGCCACCCCCTGCACCCACCCAAAATGTGATTACTGAGGAGGTCCCGCATGGAAAATTTGCCGTTATTATCGGTGCTTTCAGGATTGATGAGAATGCCCGGAAGCTGGTTAACTCTGTCAACCGGAGAGGGATCAACGCCTTTATCCTTGATCAGTCTCCAGGCGGATTATCACGGGTGACCGCCGGTGTCTTTACCGATGGACACGAAGCGGCAAAGTGTCTCAACCGGATGAGGGATGAAGGATTTCCCGGAGCGTGGTTGCTGGAAAAATAAGCTCGTTTGTGGCGAAGAAAAAGCTTATCCGTTTTACTGAAAACCTTTCTTACCCCCATCTCCTCCAACCCCGGTACAGGGACTTATTGCCGGTTTTCCGTTTATACGGGAATTGGGGACCGGCTTACTTCCGGAACACCAATCCAATCACTCTCGAACTGGGATGCGGGAAAGGGGAATATACGGTCGGATTGGCCCGGTCATACCCGGAGCAGAATTTCATTGGGATCGATGTCAAAGGAGCGAGGTTATGGAGAGGTTGTAAGACCGTATCAGAAGAAGGCCTTCAGAACGTTGTATTCCTTCGCACCCGTGCCGATCACCTGGAATCTGTCTTCGCTCCCGGCGAGATATCTGCCATCTGGCTCACTTTCCCCGATCCGCAATCGGGAAAAGAGAGAAAGCGTCTCACCTCTCCGGTCTTCCTGGCCAGATACAGGAAAGTCCTGTCTCCTTCCGGGATCGTTCATCTGAAAACCGATGATCCTGATTTGTTCGCATATACCCTGCAACAGCTTGAAGATATGAAAGCTGAACTGCTGCTTGTGACCGAAGACGTCTACCAGGCATGTCTTCAGGATCCTGTAACACAAATTCAGACATACTACGAACATCTCTGGCAGGATGAAGGCCGGAAGATCCTGTATCTGAAATTCCGGTTCAGATGATCCGGGAAGGAGACTCCCGGTAAATCGCCACCAGGGCTTTGTCCAGGGTGGGATAGGAAAAGCTGAATCCATGTTTCATCAACACTCCCGGGAGCGCCTTCTGTCCTTCCGTAAGCACCCGGGCTCCCTCTCCATATAAGATCCGGAGAATAAATCCAGGAATGGTAAAATAAACCGGTTGCCCGAACATCTTCCCGAGGGTTTCGCTGAAGTAATAATTATCGGTCGGATACATCCCGACCGTGTTCACCACTCCTGTGATCCCGGGAGTGTTCATTACAAAGAGGAACACCCGCATCAGATCCTCCATGTGGATCCAGGAAACGCCCTGGTTGCCGTTCCCGACCTTTGCGCCCAGCCCGGATCTGAACCAGGGTGCCATTTTCTTCAGGGCACCTCCATCCCGGTCCAGGACCAATCCCAAACGCAGCAGGACCACCCGGCATCTGGTACCGGCAATACCGGCTTCCGCTTCCCAGTCACGGCATAGCTTTCCCAGAAAGTTGTCAGCCAGGTCCATTGAGTCCTCCGAGCATTTGTTTTTATCCAGGTAAATTCCCACAGCCGAAACATTGATCAGGGTTTTGGGAGGGTGGGCCGACCCGAGAATGGCTTCAGCGATTTTGCGGGTGGTAAGGATACGGCTGTCCCGGATCTCCTGCTTATATTGTACGGTCCATTTCCGTAATAGCGGCGCTCCGGCCAGGTTGATGACAGCATCATGCTGATCGATGTATGCGGTACAAAAATCATCCGGGCTCTTCCTGAATCCTTCCCGGAGGATTACGGTAAGATCCATCCCTTCGGTACGCAGGGTCCGTTTCAGGGAAGTGCCGATAAATCCTGTCGCTCCGGATAAGGCAACTTTCATGGCTTTTTTCCGTAAAGGTACGGTGATTTTATGTATAATGATTACTTTTGCCAGACAGCATGGATAGCGAAACAAGCAGGAAATCACAGCTATTTGACCAGTTCCCTCCCGTTTCAACCTCCGAGTGGGAATCGCAGATCAGGAAGGATCTCAGGAATGAGGATTATTCCCGGAAACTGATCTGGAACACCCCGGAAGGATTTCCTGTCAGGCCCTTTTACAGGGCAGAAGATCTGAAAGGTCTGGAATTTCTTTCCATCCCTCCCGGTGTATTTCCATTCCCCAGAGGTCATAAAATCAGGGATAATTCCTGGGAGGTCAGGCAGAACATCCGGTCAACAGATCCTGGGGAAGCCAACCGGTTGGCACTGGAAGCGATCGGTCAGGGCGTTACAGCTATCGGTTTCGATGCCTCAAAGATTCGTTTGCTGAAGGAGATGCGACTGCTCATGCATGGCATACCCCTGGAGCAGGTTTCCATTCATTTCCTCAACCAGCATTCCTGCCGGGAAACACTGAAATTATTCCTTTCCCTGCTCAGGAAGTCCGGGCAGGAACCAGGGGATGTCAGAGGATCCCTCGCGTTTGACCCCATCGGCAATTTGCCGGATACAGGTACTGCGGGGCAGTTACCGGAGAAGGATTTCGGAAAAGCTGTTGAGTTGCTGAACACCTGTTCCCGGGATATTCCCGCTTTCCGCGTGATCACTGTTCACGGCAACAGATTCCAGGATGCCGGCTCCACCCTGGTACAGGAGCTGGCCTTCGCCCTGGCCGTTGGGAACGAATATATGGCTGAGCTGACGGCCAGGGGATTGCCAGTCACAGAGATCGCTCCCCGGATGACTTTTTCATTTGCCCTTGGTCCCGCGCTGTTCCTTGAAATCGCCAAGCTCAGGGCAGCACGGCTCCTGTGGGCCGTTATCACGGAACAGTACTCCCCGGGAGATCCACGGAATTGTAAAATGAATATGCATTGTTCCACTGCAAACTGGAACAAAACCCTTTTTGATCCCTTTAACAATCTCCTGAGGACAACCACAGAAGGGATATCTGGTGTGCTGGGCGGGACCGACTCCCTGGAGATCCTTCCGTTCCAGGTGGCTTCCCGGTCACAGGATCCGTTCGGGGAACGGCTGGCCCGCAACCAGCAATTCATTTTCCGGGAGGAGTCATACCTCGGGCATGTGGCAGATGCTGCCGGAGGATCTTATTTACTGGAAAACCTTACCGATTCCATTGCTTCGCATGCCTGGGATCTTTTCCGTGAAGTGGAAACCAGAGGAGGCGTTGTCCGGTGCATCCGGGAAGGCTTTCTGCAGGACTCGATCCGCCGGTCCAGGGAGGCCAGGGAACAGGATGCTGCCGCGCGGAAGTTTTTCATTCTGGGGACCAACCAGTTTCCGGATCTGCAGGAAACCGTATCAGTGGATATCACAGGTTTGGCGGCAGGGAAGCAACCGACCCCTCCTGGCGATACAGGGATTCCTCCCTTTCGGGTGGCGGAGCCATTTGAGCGTCTCCGGCTGGCAACGGAACAATTCGTCGCTTCCGGGAATCCAAGGCCTGCCGTATTCCTTTTCCCCGTTGGAAACCTTACGATGAGGCTGGCCCGGACAGGTTTTTCCGCTAATTTTTTCGGTTGTGCCGGTTACCGGATCGTGGAATCTGCCGGGATTACCGACATCGATGCAGGGATCCGGGAAGCACTTGATTCCCGTGCAACGCTGGTTGTGATCTGTAGCTCCAATGAAGAGCTTCCGGCAATAGCCCCGGAGATCACCAGGAAGATAAAAATGGAAAAACCTGCAGTGCGGGTGGTGGTTGCCGGTTATCCGGCAGAGGCAATCCCGGAACTGACCCGGGCGGGGATCGATGACTTCATACACCTTCAGAGCAATCTTCTGGATACACTCTGCCGGACTCACCGTTTTTTCGGAATTCAAATTTAGGAAACTATGTCACGAGCTCTTTCTATCCTTGTTGTAGAAGATAACCTGATCAACCTCCGGCTGTTAACCTCCGCCCTGGCCCGCGTCGGCCATACCGTGAATTCTGCGGCCAACGGCAAGGATGCCGTTGACCAGTTCCTTGCTAATAAGTACGACGCCATCCTGATGGATATTATGATGCCTGTGATGGATGGGATCACAGCCACTCGGGAGATAAGGAAACTTGAGCAGGAAAGAGGCACGGCGAATGATAACCGGGTGAAAATCATTGCTATTACGGCAAATCCCCTGGAAGATGACCGGGAATCCTTTCTGGCCGCAGGAATGGATGGGATGATGAATAAGCCGGTTGATATTGAGCAACTGAACCGATACCTTGAAGGTATTTAGGAACCTCACGGATATGCAGCAGAGATCCATAAAACAGGCATTCTCCTTCCGGACCTTTTTTCTTCCGTTGGCCATTTACATTCTCGGGGTTGTCGTTTATGTTTTCTGGACCAATTACATCGAAAAGCAAAGGATAATCAATGAAGTAAATGCACGACTGGTGGAAGCCGCTTCGGAACTGAAAGGTTTCCTCGCACCCGATTATCACGACCGGGCGGTTGCACCGGGATCGATCCCCGACTCGGAATATTATGAAACAATGGCGGCATTGTCCAGGGCAGCGAAGGTTGCCGGTCTTACTTATCTTTATGCTGCAGTGGTGCGTGATGGCAGGATCTATTTCACGGCTACCAGCGCATCCGATGAGGAGTATCAGAACAACGAATTGCCGCCCTTCTGGGATGAGTACCCTGAAGCCACTCCCGCTTTCTTCGCAGCAATCGATAGCGACACGCCAACGTTTGAGTTTGCGGAGGACCGCTGGGGAACATTTGAGAGCGCCATCATGAGGCAGGTGTCCCCGGGAGGAAACAGGTACCTGGTTGGAGCTGATATGGACGTGGGATTCATCCGTACAAAACTCATGCAGCGGATCCCAATGACCCTCCTGCGGGCCTTTTTTATCCTGGTCCTGATTATGCCCATATTCATTGCCCTCCGCAATTTTTATAAAAGGTATGTATCCCAGCTCCAGGTGGAGATTCAGGAGCGGATCCGGAGTGAAAAAGAGGTAGAAAGATATAAGGATCACCTGGAAGAAATGGTCCGGAGCAGGACAGATGAGCTGGAAAAAGAGATCGCCGAAAGGAAACTGATCGAGATCGAACTGGAAAAAGCCCGGGAACTTGCCAATAAGGAGAGCCAGGCCAAATCGAGTTTTCTTGCCAATATGAGCCACGAGATCCGGACCCCGATGAACGGCGTGATCGGAATGACCAATATCCTGAAAGAAACGGAACTGAACGAGGAACAACGTGAATACCTCGACATCATTGAATTATCGGGGAACAACCTCCTGAATATCATCAATGATATCCTGGATTTCTCAAAGATTGAAGCCGGGCAGGTTGAACTGGAAAAAATCAACTTCAACCTCCGGGAACAGGTGGAAGAGGTCTTCAAGATCCTGGGTGTGAAAGCAAAGGCAAAAGGCCTGAAACTGTACTTTTCCCTGTCGCCCGACATCCCTGCCGAGATCAAAGGTGATCCCGTGCGGCTCAAGCAGATCATCATCAATTTGACAAACAATGCTCTGAAATTTACCAGCCAGGGCTCGATCAGTGTCGAGATATCTCCCGAGTGGATTAAGGCCGAACAGTTGATGCTCCGGTTCCGGATCGTCGACACGGGGATAGGTATCTCGCCGGAAGGCAAGCAGAAATTATTCCGCGAGTTCTCCCAGACCGATCTTTCCACCACGCGCAAATTCGGAGGGACAGGTCTTGGACTGAAGATCTCGATGGATCTGGTCCATCTCATGGGAGGTGCGATTGACGTGGAAAGCCAGGAAGGGAAAGGATCCACTTTCTGGTTTACAGCGGTTTTCGGTCAGGTGATCAAAACGGAAGAGGAACTCCGAAGGGAAGAGGAACAGCGGCAGTATTCCCGGTCGGTCAGTATCCTGCTCGTCGAAGATAACTATATCAGCCAGAAGGTGGCGAAATCATCCCTGGAAAAGGAGGGATATGTCAATATCGACATTGCCATAAACGGCCGTATTGCAGTTCAATACTTTAAGCAGAAAGCTTACGAGATCATACTGATGGATATCCGGCTACCGGTCATGGACGGTATGGAGGCGACCCGGAAGATCCGGAAACTGGAGCGCTCCATGACCGACCGAAAGCCTGCTTACATTGTCGCGTTTACGGCCTATGCAATGGAAGGGGACCGGGAACGGTTCCTTGAAACGGGGATGGATGATTTTGTGGCTAAACCCTTCCAATCGGAAGAGCTGATCAGGTCAATTGAAAAATATACCCAGAAATACCGGTACCGGGTGACCCGGTCCATGAAGCTGCTGCTGGCTGAGGATAACAAGATCAATCAGAAAGTAGCCATGAAAACCCTGGAAGGATTGGGCCATCATGTCGATGTTGTGGATAACGGCAAGGAAGCTGTCGAACGGTTTGTTGAGAACCGGTATGATCTGATACTTATGGATCTGGAGATGCCTGGTATGGACGGACTGGAAGCCACCCGGGAGATCCGGTCGAAAGAGCCGGCCCTGCTGTCTGCCGATCCGGAAAGAAGAAAAGTCATAATCGTAGCCCTTACTGCACATTCCACTACGGCTGACAAGGACAAATGCCTCGACGCGGGCATGAATGATTATATCAGTAAACCCTTCCGACAGCAGGAACTCCTACGGGTTCTGGCTTTACAAAACAGATAATAACAGTTGAATCATGAAAAAAAGTATACTGATTCTGGCAGCCGGATTGTTTGTTCTGATGCAATCGGCGCCTGCTCTGGCTCAGGAGGAGGTTGCCCTGAAAGAAAGCGAAATTGCTGAAGAGGCAAAGATCACATTCAATGCAGGCGCCGATTTGGTAAGCCGCTACATCTGGAGAGGAAATGATTACGGGAATTCGGCCGCTTTTCAGCCAACAGTTTCCTTTTCAGCTTATGGGATTACCCTCGGCGCCTGGGGATCGTACGCCCTTTCGCGGTCGAAATACTGGGTGAATGACTCAGTTTCCCTCGATGCTCCGTACATGGAATGCGACCTGTTTCTCGCATATACTTACAAGTATTTCACGTTGGTGCTGTTCGACTATTATACGCCCAGCCCCGTCGACTCCCTCCCGGGGAACAACTACTTCAACTGGAAGAACAATACGACTTTTCACACCCTGGAGGTAAACCTGATCTTTGACGGACCTGAAAAGTTCCCGATGCAGGTACTGGCTTCCACGCTGGTTTACGGGGCCGATAAGGACAAAGATTCAACGGGAGTATACGGGGAAGGGACAAAGAACAATTTCTCCACGTACTTTGAACTTTCGTACTCGTTTAATGTGAAAGGATTCGAACTCCGTCCCTTCATAGGCGGGATCCCCTTTGGAAGTTCCTGGTACGGGCCTGAAGGGGGTGTCACCAATGTAGGCATCCATGTCGGAAAAGAGATCCCGGTGTCTTCGAGGTTTTCGATCCCCATCTGCTCAAAACTGGTGTTCAACCCTATGTCCAAAAAGGTCTATCTCGTATTTGTACTGACAATATAATCTGATGATCCGGTATGCCTGTCCGACCCAGCTTCAACGATATCCAGTTCAGAAGAGCAGCAGTTAACGCTCTGAATTTTTCAGAATGGGAGCAGAAGCATCAGACGGGTGCAAACTGGATGACTCCCGAGCAAATTCCTCTGAAACCGGTATATGGCGAAACCGATCTCCGGGATCTGGAGCACCTCGAATTTGCCGCCGGCATCCCGCCGTTTCTCCGGGGGCCATACCCCACCATGTACGTGACCAATCCATGGACTATCCGGCAGTATGCCGGTTTTTCAACCGCAGAGGAATCCAATGCTTTCTACCGGAGGAATCTGGCCGCCGGCCAGAAGGGATTGTCGGTTGCATTTGACCTTGCAACGCACCGCGGGTACGATTCCGATCATGAACGGGTGGTGGGAGATGTGGGTAAAGCAGGGGTCGCCATCGACACTGTGGAGGATATGCAGGTGCTGTTTGACCAGATCCCTCTCGGGAAGATTTCCGTTTCCATGACGATGAACGGAGCCGTACTCCCGGTGCTGGCTTTCTTCATCGTGGCGGCGGAAGAACAAGGGGTATCCATAGATCAACTGACCGGAACGATCCAAAACGACATCCTCAAGGAGTTCATGGTGCGGAACACTTATATATACCCTCCGGTCCCGTCGATGCGGATCATTGCCGACATCTTCCGTTTCACCGCCGGACACATGCCGCGCTTCAATTCCATCAGCATCAGTGGCTATCATATGCAGGAGGCAGGAGCCACCTGCGATATCGAACTGGGATACACCCTTTCTGACGGACTGGAATATCTCCGGACAGGCGTGGGTGCCGGACTGGATATTGACGATTTTGCCCCGAGAATCTCCTTTTTCTGGGGTTCCGGGATGCATTTCTTCATGGAGATCGCCAAGCAACGCGCTGCAAGGATGCTATGGGCCAAGCTGGTGAAGCAGTTCCATCCGAAGAATCCGAAATCCATGGCGTTACGGGCTCATACGCAGACTTCGGGCTGGAGCCTGACCGAACAGGATCCGTTCAACAATGTTACCCGAACCTGTATCGAAGCCCTGGCTGCCGCGCTGGGCCATACCCAATCGCTGCACACCAACTCCCTGGATGAGGCCATTGCACTGCCTTCAGAATTCTCGGCAAGGATTTCCCGGAACACTCAGATCTACCTCCAGCACGAAACCCAGATCTGCCGCTCCCTCGATCCCTGGGCCGGCTCCTATTTCGTTGAAGCTCTGACGGATAAGATCGCCCATCGTGCCTGGGATCATATCCGGGAGATTGAAGATCTCGGGGGAATGGCCCGGGCAATTGAAACCGGGCTTCCCAAGATGCGGATCGAAGAGGCTGCTGCCCGCAAGCAGGCACGCATCGACTCGGGGCAGGATAAGATCATCGGGGTGAACACCTGCCGGCTGGAGAAAGAAGCGCCGATCGAAACGCTGGAAGTTGACAACACCGCTGTAAGGGAAGCACAGATCGGGCACCTGCGAAAACTGAAATCGGACCGGAATGCGGCCGCAGTGACAGCCAGTCTGGAGGCGCTTACGCACGCTGCCGCAAGTGGGGAGGGAAACCTGCTCGCACTGTCGATCGATGCCGCCAGGAAACGGGCCACCCTGGGAGAAATTTCGTTTGCACTGGAAAAAGTTTATGGGAGGTACAAAGCAGTGATACGCTCAATTTCAGGAATCTATTCCGCTGAATCAAATGAAAACGAGTCATTCCGAAAGGCGAGAGAACTAGCCGATGCCTTTGCCGAACTGGAAGGACGCCGGCCACGGATCATGATTGCCAAGATGGGCCAGGACGGCCATGACCGGGGCGCTAAAGTGGTAGCCACAGGATACGCCGATATCGGATTTGACGTGGATATCGGTCCGTTGTTCCAGACACCCGCCGAATCGGCAAAGCAAGCCGTGGAAAACGACGTGCATATTCTGGGAGTGTCCAGCCTGGCCGGAGGGCACAAAACACTGGTCCCCCAGGTGATTGAAGCCCTTAAAGCACTCGGGCGGGAAGATATCCAGGTGATCGTCGGTGGTGTTATCCCACCACAGGATTACGATGTACTTTACCAGGCCGGCGTAGCAGCTATCTTTGGTCCCGGGACCACGATCCCGGATGCAGGGATAAAAATGCTGGAGGTCTTGCTGGAAAGCAGAAAATAATTACCCGGCTTTATACTGAAATTTCAACTTTCCCAACTCTTCGTTGGCAGCCACGATTTTTTTCTTTAATCCTTCTTTGAAGTCCGACAGTCTTCCGCTGAGCTCAGGATTGGACAATGCCAGTATTTCCGCAGCCAGGATCGCCGCATTCTGTGCCCCGTTGATCCCCACCGTGGCAACCGGGATCCCGGGAGGCATCTGGACGATGGACAGCAGGGCATCCAGTCCTTCCAGGGACGATTTGACAGGAACCCCGATCACAGGGAGAGTGGTCATGGAAGCAATCACCCCGGGCAGATGGGCCGCCATCCCGGCAGCCGCAATGATCACCCGAATGCCACGGCCGTGGGCTCCTTTGGCAAACTCCTCCACCTTCTCCGGGGTCCGGTGAGCCGAAAGCGCATTGATCTCAAACGGGATCTGCAGATCATTCAGGAATCTGGCAGCCGCTTCCATCACCGGGAGATCGGAGGTGCTGCCCATGATAATGCTGACAAGTGGTTGCATGCGGAACATTTTACGGTTGCAATGCACGAAATTAAGATTTTCTTCTTTATTTTGTATTAACAGGCAGTATCTGACACTATGGATGTGGTGACCATCAGGGATAAAACTTTCCGAAAGTATATCCCCCGGGATCAGATCGACCGGGCGGTGAAGCAACTTGCCGTGCGGATCAGCGCCGATTATACAGGAAAAGATCCCTTGCTGCTGGGAGTGCTTAACGGCGCCTTCGTCTTCGCCGCCGACCTCATCCGGAAACTGGATATCCCCTGTCAGATTTCCTTTGTGAAATATGCATCCTACGCCGGAACCCATTCAACGGAAAACATCAAGGAATTGATCGGGATCAACGAAACAGTGCAGGGCCGGCATGTGCTGGTGGTAGAGGATATTGTGGATACCGGGATCACGATGGATCACCTGTTGCAGGAGATTCGGAAGTTACACCCGGCTTCAGTGCGGCTGGCCTGTTTCTGCCTGAAAAGAGAAGCGTTTGTGAAGCATTTCATGATCGACTACCTGGGGATGGAAATAGAAAATACGTTTGTCGTCGGATATGGCCTGGACTATGACGGGTACGGACGACATTTACCGGAGATATATAAGCTGGTTAGTGCGTGACACAGAAAGAATGCGCAGGACTGGTTTATGATTGTTGAATTTATCCTGTATGCTGAACCTGGTATTTTTTGGCCCCCCCGGAGTGGGGAAAGGAACCCAGGCCGTTAAAGTGGCCGGGCATTATAGGCTGGAACATATATCTACCGGTGATATCCTCCGGGAAGAGATCAGGAATGCCAGTACGCTGGGGCTGAAGGTGAAAAACATCATCGACAAGGGGGAGCTCGTATCCGATGAGCTGCTGATTGAGATTCTGGAGAAAGTCTGCAGCCGTCATCACGGAATCGGGGGATTCATTTTTGACGGATTTCCCCGTACTATAGGGCAGGCGGAAGCGCTCGATGCCATGATGGTACGCACCGGTCAGACCCTGTCCGGTGTGATCTCCCTGATCGTCACTGAAGAGGAATTGCTTCAGAGACTCCTGAACAGAGCCCGGCAGGAAGGCCGGACCGACGATACGGAAGCAGTGATTAGGAACCGCTTGCTGGTATACAGGAAGCATACCGAACCGCTCCTGGATTTTTACAGGGAGAAAGGGATTTTAGCAGAAGTGCAGGGGATGGGATCGATAGATGAGGTGTTCCGCTCGCTCTGCCGGGTGATAGATCACCGATCGGGGTAGCCGATATATTGCGTTTGGAATGGCCGGGTCAAACTTCGTGGACTATGTCAAGGTCTTCTGTGCTTCCGGAAGGGGAGGCGCAGGCTCCGCTCATTTTCTCCGCACGAGAGGAAGTCCCCGGGGAGGCCCCGACGGGGGGGACGGAGGCAAAGGCGGCGACATCATTCTGAGAGGGAACCGGAACCTCTGGACGCTGCTTCACCTGAGGTACACTAAACACCTGAAAGCCGGCCACGGGGAACACGGGATGCGCAGTTGTAAAACCGGTGCCAACGGGAAAAGTGTGGTGGTGGAAGTCCCCCTGGGAACCATCGCCCGGGATACATCCACACAGGAAATGATCTGCGAGGTCACCGGTCACGGGGAAACAGCCATTCTGGTGCCAGGCGGCAGGGGAGGACTGGGTAACGACCACTTCAAATCCTCCACTAACCAGGCTCCCCGCTATGCCCAGCCAGGGGAACCGGGGCAGGAAGGATGGTTCATCCTTGAGCTGAAACTGCTGGCCGATGTAGGGCTGGTTGGATTCCCTAACGCCGGGAAATCGACATTCCTCTCCGTCATCTCCGCTGCAAAACCTCAGATCGCCGATTACCCGTTCACCACCCTGGTTCCAAACCTTGGCCTGGTTCCCTATCACGGGCACCGCTCTTTCGTGGTGGCTGATATCCCGGGGATCATTGAGGGAGCGCACGAAGGAAAAGGAATCGGACTGCGATTCCTCAGGCACATTGAACGGAACTCGGTGCTGTTGTTCATGATCCCGGTGGATAGTCGGGATATCGGGAAAGAGTATGAGATCCTGCTCCATGAACTGCGGATGTACAATCCCGAACTGCTGGACAAGCCCAGAATCCTCGCCATCACCAAGTCGGACCTGGCAGATGAGGAGATCATAAGAACGCTGATACCTGAGTTGCCGGAGCTCCCTTTTGTTTTTATTTCCTCACACAGAAAAACCGGCCTGCAGAAACTCAAGGGCATTCTCTGGGAGGAGCTGAACCGTGGATTGCTGTTCCGGGAAACAACTGTCTGACGAAAAGGCGATTATGCTGACATACCTCTCCTCCATCGACCAATCCCTTTTCCTGGCGCTGAATAGCGCGCACAGTCCTTTCTTTGACCACTTCTTTTATTATGCCACCAGGCCCATTGTATGGCTCCCGCTGTACCTGGCCCTGCTGGTTCTGGTCATCAGGGAATTCAGGTGGAAAACCCTGATCGTTGTCCTGACTGCCGCTATCCTTATCACGGCATCTGACCAGCTGGCCAACCTGGTGAAAGCTGGTTCCGGGCGGCTGCGCCCTTCCCATGAGCCCCGGCTGGAACAGCAGGTTCACACCGTGAACGGGTACACCGGCGGAAAGCTTGGCTTTTACTCGAACCACGCTTCCAACAATTTTGCGTTTGCCTTGTTCCTGATCCTGCTGCTCAGGAGGAGATACCGCTGGTTAACTGCCGTCCTTCTCCTCTATGCGCTGATAATGTCCTATTCCCGGATTTACCTGGGTGTGCATTACCCGGGAGATATCCTGGCAGGTGCTGCGATCGGGTGCCTGCTGGGATGCCTTTTTGCCTGGGCCACAAGTGGGGCGATGCATCTCCGTCGTGGTGCAGCAGGCAGTGAAAAAGCGATCCGATAAAAAAAATTCCGGAAGTTGTTATTCTGCTAACAAATTAATTACATTTGCAAAATAATACCTTGATGTATTATTTATGGTTTTATCAAAAACCACCTCATACTCACTCAGGATTCTGATCCGGCTGGCCTCCCTGGAAGGGGAGGAAATCACGGCCGGCCGGTTGCAACAGGAACTGGCCATCCCGAACCGGTACCTTCGTCGCCTGCTTACTGAATTAACGAAACATGGGCTGATCCGCAGCATTCAGGGACGATACGGTGGATATTTATTAGCCAGGCGATCGGATACCATCAGGATCTCCGAGGTGATCGAAGCGATAGAGGATTTCGAATCGCTCAACCAGTGCATTCTGGGTGTACCCGATTGTGCGCTGAAAGAAAAATGTGCCATGCATGATATATGGGAAGAGATAAAAAATAAAATGGTCTCGACTTTCTCAGGGACTTCCTTACATGATTTGAAAAACAGAAGCATGGCAGGTTAAGTTGTTTTTTGAAAATCCTGCTGACAGGTACAATATGAATTTCAAATTTCTAAATCTTAAATCGGAGTATTATGGTTGATTCAACAGATGTTCTGCATGGGATGGTATGGGTATATACCGCCTATGCGCTGGCGATCATGTCGGTGATGGCGTGGTTTGGATACAAGATCACCCGGAAGGGCAGAGAGAAGCCGACCCGGTCCGCCCTGTTTTATATATGGGTGGCGTTTCTCATTGTGACAGGCGTAAGTCTGCACATTTTTACCTACAACACGATCCCATGGGCGCCCATGGATCTGAACCGGAGCGGGATTCAGCCCGACAAGAAGTTTTCCATTGAAGTGGCCGGTCATCAATTCATCCTTCCGGCCGGGAAGATGGTGGTGAAGAAGGGGGAGAAAGTGCTCTTCAGTGTAACCTCAAAAGACCTCACGTATGGATTCGGCATATTCCGTCCCGATCATTCGATGGTATTCCAGATGCAGGTGGTCCCCGGTCATCGGAACGAGATTCTCTGGCAGTTCGCAAATCCCGGCACTTATTCCATCCGTTCGACCGAATATTCGGGGCCGAAAGGAGCATTCATGGAGGTAAAAGATGCTGTGGAAGTCGTCGAATAATCCTTTTGCTAATCATTAATCGCAAATCATAAATTGAAAAGATATGAGTTTCATTAACACATTCATGAACGGGGAACAGGGATTGTTCAAAGCCGACTCCCTGACCCCCATGCAAAAGATCACCCTTCGCTTCGTGGTGGTGGGGTTGGTTTATTACCTGTTTGCTGCCGTTGAAGGGATGATCATGCGCATTTACCTGATCACTCCTATCCCTGTTTTTGACACCCATCACTATTTTGCCATGATGACGGCCCATCCGCTGGTCGGGATCTTCGGATCCACTTACATGATTGTCTTCGGTGCGTTTCTTTTCCTGGTCCCATACCTGATGAAGAAACCCTTATGGAGCATCCGGGCAGCCAACTGGACTTTTTTTCTCATTGCGATCGGAACCTTTATCATGTGGTTGGCCGGTTTCATATCCCATTATGCCCCTCTGTACACCCTTTACTGGCCCCTGCCTGCCGACTTTTCCCAGTTCAGTCCGCTCGGGGGAGCCATCTTTATCCTGGGTATTGCCCTGATCATGGTGGGGACCCTGGTCTATGTATTCAACATCTTTAAAACTATCATGTACACCCCGGGGGGATCGGAAAAACAACCGGCTTTCGCTCTGCTTGGATCGGCACTCGGCACCAGTGGATTCGCCAACCTCTTCCGGAAGAAAAGCAACCGGAAAGAACACCTCGTCTCACTGCCGGTCGCTTCCATCGCCCGCGGATCGGTGGATACCTTTCTGAATGCCGCTGTAATCACCTTTACAGGGGTCCTAATCCTCATTTATATGATCGCAGCCGTAGCGGGATATGATCTCAAGACCACCGCCATTGACGCGTTGCTTTATAAAAACTGGTTCTGGTGGGGATTGGATCTCATCGCCGACGGGATGGTGCTAATCTTCGTGGCAGGCGCCTGGTACCTGATTACTATGCTGATCACCGGAAGGAATATTTATATGCAGAACATCGCCCGGGCCGCCTTATTGCTGGAACTGATCGTTTCGTGGACCGTTTGGTCGCATCATCTCCTATCGGACCAGGACCAGCCGGGGATATTGAAAGTTGTCTCAGGTGAGATGGTAACGGCTTTTGAGCTGATCACCCAGGGACTGGCCTTCTTCCTGGTGCTTGTCACGCTATGGAACGCGCGTCCGCTGAAGATGACCAATCCGCTGAAATTCCTGCTGGGCGGATTGCTGGGATTTGCCCTGGCGGTTCCGGCAGGGATCCTCCAGGCCGATATCGGACTGAACCGTGTCCTCCACAATACGCAATGGATCGTGGGACCCCACGTACATGTGGCCGTCCTGGTGGGATTGACAATGACACTCTATTCGGCCATCTACCTGTTGTTACCGATCCTGACGAACGGAGCGCAGCTGTACAGCCAGAAACTGGCCAACTTTCATTTCTGGGCTCACCTCCTGGGAGGAATCGGCATGGGCGCCTTCATGGGAATAGCAGGGCTTAATGGTATGCTCAGGCGGGCATTGTACCTGAACGGGGAGTTCAACCTGTTCATGGTGCTGGCCGGAATCTGCGGAGCATTTCTGCTCCTGGCGTTTCTGGCCTTCCTGTACAATATCGTGATGACGGTTGGATTGAACGGGGCGATGGGAATCTTCCGGCCGGCAAAGATCAAGACAAAGGAACTGGTCCCAACGGCGGCCTGATTCCGATTTACAGACAGGTTCCTGCTTACAGAATGATTATTTTCCGGATCACGGGATCCGGGAATGAAGGACTTTGCACGGAAAGCTGGTAATATCCGGGACGAAGCCGGCTTACGTCCAGGATCTGGTCCTGACTTGCCTGACTGTAAGAAACAATCACTTTGCCTGCAAGATCCATGAGAGTCAATTTTGTCACGGGGAAATCTGATTGAACAGTGATTCGTTCGTGTGCGGGATTCGGGAAGACCCGGAGGATGCGGATTCCTGACGGGCCAGGGACGGCGGTGTTCATTTGCTTTCCGGTGAAGATAATGTCGTCGATCTTATCAATCCCGTTGGATGCAACCGGCGATCCGTTGGAGTTGGTGTTGCTGGTCATGATCCACCGGACGAACAGGGATGCCTGGTTTTCACAGGATTCGGGCAGGTCCACGCTGTCGAGCACACCGGTTGTCCAGTCGTTTTGCACGTTCAGCGTGGTATTGGGGACATCGGTCCAGGTTCCGGTGAGACCAAGACGATACTGCACCTTCCAGTCGCGGGGCCCGGGATTGTTTCCGCCCGATTGTTGCCGTGAACTGATTTTCAGATTCTCATAGTTGGCGGTAGTGATCTCCACTATCCAGCACTTCAGGTCGGCTCCGTTATCCCAGCCCGTGGCCTGCGCAGCTTTTGTAGTGTATCCGTTTTTTGAGAAATCGATCGCACTGGTACCGCCTTCTGTGTGGATCGCTTTGTTCAGGTTGGCGGCAATACCCCCATCGGCAATGCTGTCGCTGGCATTCCCTGTGGGAAAGGTCCATCGTGCAAGGAGCACCTGGCTCTGGGCCACCGATATGCCCAGAAATAAAATACAAACGGCAATGCAGAACTTTTTCATAAGGTTTTGGATTTGTTGGTTAAACATGGTATTTATTGGTTCAATGACCCGGAGAAGGTATAGGTAAGGCTCAGCAGGCAATACCGGCCGGGGCTGAGAAGTCCTTTGCCGTCGGTCCATTGCCGGTCGAACAGATCCTGGACCTGCAGCGCCAGGTTGAGACACCGGAAGAAGGTATGGGATACTTTCAGATCGACTGTCCAGTACCCGGGTGACTGTGCCGTGTTCTCATCATCGATCCATTGGCTGCCCACATACCGGAATACCAGGGTGGCGCTGAGCCAGCGGGGAAGATATGTCAGCCCGGCGTAAATCTGGTTCCGGGGGACCTCCATCAGAAATTTTCCCGTGAGGTCTTTATCTCCATGCCCGGTGGTATCGAAGCGGGTGATCCGGGAATTGTTGTATGCATAGCTGGCAGTGAAAGTGAGATTCCGGACAATCGGGTAGTTCAGATTGACCTCCCCTCCCACGACTGTCACCTGGCGGATATTCTGCCGCTGCAACACCGGCTTGAGGTTGTCGCCGCCCGTGTAAACACTGTCACCGGTGGCGACAAAATACTGAAAATTATGCCCGACCGACAGGTACAGCGACGGTGAAAGAATAATTCGCCGGAAAAAGGTGAAATCCCCTCCAAGTTCCACGTTTTCGATGGATTCGGGCTTCAGTTGCGGATTGGCCAGCTTGAAGCCCTTGGTGATATTTCCGTTCTTGCACATATCGTCCAGCATGGGAGGCCTGAAGCCATGAGAATACGAAGCGTACACACTTTGCCAGGGATTGAACGAATATTTGAATCCAAACTTCGGGCTCAGGGCGATCCAGGTGGTGTTACTGTACGTGGAAGGATAGTTCTTCATGAATTCGGTGAGCGCTGATGGATCCTCAACAGTGAACGAACCGTCGGTGAACCATACGGCATCCAGCCGGAGACCTCCCTCCACTGCCAGGCGATCCCGGAACAACAGCAGTTCATATTCGGCAAATGGCGCAACGAACGACATTTTACCCTTATTGGTCAGGATGTCGCTCGATGTGTAATAGATATCGGATGCGTCTACAGTTCCCTGTTTCAGATCCATACCGAAGGTGACAGCCTGGTTGAATTTCAGGGGTGTGGTACAGTTCATCCAGAGACCCCAATCCATCCGCTTGCTGTCGGTTTGATAGAGGGTGTACCGGTTATTCTTTTTCACGCTTTTTGTTTCGTTCTGGGCAAGGTAATGTTCACTCTGGAAAAAACCGTTCACCGCCAGGCTGGACCTGCCTGACCGGTTCCGGGATCCGATACGCACATAATGAGTCGGGTATCGGGTGTAGCTTCCTTTGGGCTCGTAAATTTTAGTGCCGGCTCCCCGGATGTCGTTGTAATAGTTGTACTCGATTTCCAGGTTGTTACGGCTGTTGAAATGATACCCCAGCTTGCCTGAAAAAACACCCTCTTTCAGGTATACCGGTGAGTCCATCGTGTCACGCGTGACCTCCGGTTCAGGAATGTACCCATCCCCTTGCCGGTAAAAACCGGTTACATTATAATAGAACCCGCGCCCCTTTTTTTGCATGTTTCCACCCACCTTCAGCAGACCACTGAAGGTGTTGTATGTGCCATAGGCAACTTTGGCTTCACACGAGAACAGGGAATCAGCCTGCGGAGTGATCAGGTTGATCACTCCGCTCATGGCGTTGCTGCCGTAAACGGCCGAAACAGGTCCCTTCAGGACTTCTATCCTGCCGATGTTTTCAGGGATGATCCGGTTCCAGTTGATCCCGCCACCGTCGGCCTTGTTCAGAGGCACTCCATCGAGAAGGATCAGGGATCGGTATGACCCGTTCAATCCCCTCATGGTGATGCTGGAGTTCTTCGAAAAGATCCCGAAATCCCTGTCAAAATGAATGCCCGGCAGTACCTGCAGCGCTTCGTCAATACTGGTGACAGGAAGATCGGTGATCACCTGCCCGCTGATCGTGGCAATGCGTGCAGGAATCTCCGCAGATGGCTGCGGCGTTCGGGACGCAGTTACATACACTTCTCTCATTTCCACCGTCCGGGGTGTCAGGCACAGGACCACATGGATGGAGTCCATCAGTGGGTTGTAGAGCACGGTATGAATCAGGGTTTCATATCCGACAAAGGAAACCGAAAGCTTCAGTTTTTTCTCGGTCCCCAGAATCATCAGGAACCGCCCTTCGCCGTCGGTCACCATCCCTGTTCCGGTGCCCACTACCTGGATATTGGCTCCTTTCAGCGGACGGGAGGTGGAACAATCGGTGATCATGCCGGTTAGCAAATGCTGGGCGTGCCCCGACATCACAGCCAGAATCAGGAATGACCAACAGAACACAATTCTTCCCATCGTACCTACTTTTGAATTTTAACGGATATCCTGATCCTTCCGGTATCGGATGGATATACTTCCCGAACATAGATCAAACCCAGTTTGCCGGAAGGAGCCCTGAAGGAAATGATCATGCCCGGGGTGACAAACTTGGCTTTCCGTTTCAGGTTTACAGGCTCATAGACCGATAAGATAAGACTGTCATTCTCAGCCAGGCCGAAATCGGCTGGCGTAAGAGAAGTAGTATCATACCGGGTTTCATTCTTCACAGTCCAGTTGGAAAGTCCGGTGGGTCCGGGAAATATCCCTGGGGCGTCCGATTCGTTGGGGGAGGAGAGAGTAGCGTCATAAACATCATAGTAATACAGGATGTCGATGGAATCCTGGCACAGAAACGCCCCGTCCAGGAACCAGGTTCTGCCGCCGGAAAGGGACAGGAATCCCCCTTGTTGGAGATTGTGCTGGGCACCAAGCCATATATCCGGATAGGTGGTAATCTCCCCGTAGTGGGCCGAATCCGACCTGGACAATACCAGTTGTATCCCGGAAATGTTCCGGTTCCGGTCCATAACGCTGAAACTCCACGTTTCCAGGCTGTCGGTGGTCTTGATGACCGGCAGGATGAAGTGAAGGGCCGGGTGGTTCATCCCGCTGTCGAGAACAGTCTGTTCACGGCCATTATTCCATCCTACATGGAACCAGGTTATGTGAGCGTCGGTACCTGCAGCTTCAATTCCGATCAGGATGCGGCTACCCACCGGAAGGAGGGTGTCATGAGCCACGAATCCCGAATCGGTGAGGAATCCTATGCGGGGCGGCACCTGAATTTTGTCAGCTTTCCGGCAGAAGGTCAATCCCAGAACGAGAATTAAAGCAGCTACCGATATGCTTAATTTAGCATATCGATAAAGTGGTTTTTCCCCGGATCGGTTCATGCGTGGATCATTTACGGATGTAACGGGTAAGGATTTTCAGCAAAGCCATACCGAGCAGTCCTCCGGCAAATCCGAACACAAAATGTGTGCAAACAGGCCAGGCAAGACCGTGGCGGAAGGAAGAAAAGGTAATTCCGGTAAGCAGGGTGAGGAGGAAACGGATGAGCGGAATGCACATCCATGCCATTGCACAGGCCAGGGAAACAGACAGGAATCCGGGAATGAGAATGGACCACAGGAAACAAAATAGATCCAGCAGGATACCAATGCATACGTAAACCACGGGCATCAGCGGTTCGTGAAATCCCAGCCAGGGAGTGACCAGCAACGCGGCGGAACCGGCAGAGATCAGGGTTCCGGCAAACGGGTAACGCGACATTCCCCGGCCGATGACCACGATCGCCAGGTAGAGGATCCCCTGCCGGCCCGGAAGTTGCATGGGAATGCGCAGTTTGGAGTGAAGGGCAATCGCAACCATGCCAATGACAACCAGGAACAACACTTCAGCCACGGTCCCCAGCAGCTTATTCGGAAATACGCTTGATATACTCTTTGGAGGCCGACTGGTAGCCGGAATGTTCATTTCCTTCGGATTTTTCTGCAAATAAAACGATTTTTTTATTCCGGATCACCGGGCGGCACCAATCGGTGATCCTGATTATCGTCTCCGGGCCGAGCGTGTTACCATCCATATCGACGATGTCGTCCACAGGCACCAGATCCTGGTATTTCCGTACAGTGAAAAGTCCCTGGATCTCACGTAATCCGGGTAACCATAATAACCGGCCATCGTTTCCGTGGTACCTGAGGCCCACTGCAGCCAGTGCACCGATGATCCCGGTTTTATCACCGGTAAGGCCGGCCAGGAAGATACGCCTTTTCAGGGCCACCATGTATGCCTCACAGGATTCCAGGACCTCCTGCTTCGCCCGTTGGCCAAAACCAGCAACCGCACGGTTAAGATTCTCCTCCAGGGCGATGCACAATCCGGCATCGGAACCCGCCGCAGCGTGTTTCAGGATGAAATCGGAGCAAACGTCCTGGATGCGGTATTCATTCCCCTTGATTTCCCCAACGATGCAGGCCGACGAGTTATGCGAGGTGTACTGGATTCGGGGATCGACCAGAAGCTGGTGACGTGAAACGGTCCCGACCAGGCACAATCCTTCTTCCTGTAAAACCTGTGCAAGGCTCCGGGCAAGAAATCCGGTCCCGCGGCTTTCATTATTATCCGTATCATCCACTCCGATATAGAGCAGCGAACCCATTGTGAAAAAATTAACGCAAAGATAAATCAATATCCGTAAGTCCGTCCTTCGAACCGGGAAATTTTTACTTTCCAGCAATTGACTTCACGGATGGATGGGGGATTGTAGCTGAAACGGAGGCCGGTATACTGAGCCATGATGACATCCAGGGCGGCTTTTTTCTCCTCCGGATCAACGATGAATTCGGCTGTGCCATAGCACAGGACACTGCGGTATTTCATGCTCCAGGAACAGGCAACCTCTTCATTCTGGTATCTCAGGAGATGGTCGGTACTGAAATGGATGCAAACCACGGGATTCTGCTTCAGGATTGTGATCTTCTTACCCTGCTGCGCCCCGTGCAGGAAGATAGTGTCGTCAAGGAATCCAAAATTCATCGGCAGTACATACGGGTTTCCCTGCAGATCGGACATTCCAAGGTGACACCACAGACATTTCCGGATGATCGACCGGATCTCACCCGGATCAGTCAGGATCTTGCTCCGCATGTGCTAGAACAACGGCAGGATCAGATATTCGAGAAGGTACTGGATGATGGTCAGGATAACGCTGAACAGCATTGCCCACCAGAATCCCCTGACCTCGAAGCCCCTTATCAGGGAGCCGGCCAGCATGATGATAAGGGCATTGATCACAAGAACGAATAATCCGAAGGTCATAATGGTAAACGGGATGGTCAGGAAGAGGATCAGCGGTTTCAGGAAGGTGTTCAGGAGGGCCAGAACGATGGCCACCAGCAGGGCTGTCCAGAACGATTTCACCGTTATGCCGGGAAGCAGGTAGCTGGTGAGTATGACAGCCAGCGTAAGAATCAGGATTTGAATGATGATGGTTTGCATGGGATGGGATTTTAAATATCCTGCAAGATAGTGAATTATCGGAATAGGGAAGCCAGAAGGTCTTCCGTTTTTTTCACCGGCTTCACCTGGATCCTGAATTTTTTTTGGTCGGTCCCTTTGAGATTGTACCTTGAGATGTAGATTTGTCCGAAGCCCAGTTTTTCGGCCTCCAGGATGCGGGATTCAATGCGGGTGACAGGCCGGATCTCCCCCGAAAGTCCGACTTCCGCAGCAAAGCAGATCTTGTTCTCAATCGGCACCTCTTCGCTGGAAGAGAGAACGGCAGCCACCACCGCCAGGTCGATGGCCGGATCATCAACCCGGATCCCGCCGGCGATGTTGAGGAAGACATCTTTCGCTCCCAGCCGGAAGCCACTCCGTTTTTCCAGCACAGCCAGGAGCATGTTCAGCCGGCGCGTATCGAATCCGGTACAGGATCGCTGGGGGGTTCCGTAAGCTGCCGAGCTCACAAGGGCCTGAATCTCAATGAGCATCGGGCGCAAGCCTTCAATAGTTGCAGCAGTTGAAATCCCGCTTACTTTCTCGTCCCGCGGCGAAAGGAGTATCTCCGAGGGATTGGATACTTCCCGCAGGCCGCGATCATGCATCTCGTAGATGCCCAGCTCGGAAGTGGATCCGAACCGGTTCTTCACCGCCCGGAGGATCCGGTAACCGTAGTTCCGGTCGCCTTCAAAATGGAGGACGGTATCCACCATGTGTTCCAGGATCTTCGGGCCGGCAATGGAGCCATCCTTGGTGATATGGCCGATCAGGAACACCGGTGTATGGGTGATCTTGGAGTATTTCTGGAGCTCAGCGGTGCATTCCCTGATCTGGGAAACGCTCCCTGCGGAGGAATCGATGACTTGCGTCGTAAGTGTTTGAATGGAATCCACCACGATCAGTCCGGGCTTCAGTTCTTCCAGCATGGGGAAGATCTGCTGCGTGGACGTTTCCGTCAGGATATAACAGTTCTCATGCCCCTTCCCGATCCGCTCCGATCTCATCCGGATCTGCTGATCACTCTCCTCCCCGGTGATATACAGGACACGCATTTTATTGCAGTGCAAGGCTACCTGCAGCATCAGGGTTGATTTGCCGATGCCGGGCTCCCCGGCGACCAGCACCACGGATCCGGGGACCAGACCTCCGCCCAGCACCCGGTTCAACTCCTGGTCTTTCAGATCAATCCGGGTTTCGGTGTCGGCCGTAATATCGGTGATCCTTATCGGTTTCCGGTTCCCGGTGTCCGGCATGCGGTATCCCCTCTTCCCCTCTTCCCGCTGGATCACCTCTTCCACAAACGTGTTCCATTCCCCGCAGGAAGGACATTTCCCCAGCCATTTCGGAGACTGTGCTCCGCAGTTCTGGCAAAAGAAAGAGGTTTTAAGCTTTACCATATTCGGTTTGTGAAAAGGTGACCGGGTGGCGGGTGGTCAGGTAGCCGGGCGACCGGGTAACCGGGTGATCAGGTCAGTGGTGGAATATCCTTCCGTAAGCGGGATAGTCACCACTTTTCCTCCGCGCGCCAGCACCAGGTCGTGGCCTGCAATCTCCTCCACCCTGTAATCGGCGCCTTTTACCAGGATATCGGGCTGAATCTGCCGGATTAACTCATATGGCGTTTCCTCATCAAAGAAAACCACTGCCGTAACGTACGACAGCGAGGCCAGTAATGTAGCCCTTGCATTTTCCGGGTTAATGGGACGGCCCTCTCCTTTGATCTGTTTCACCGACCGGTCGGAATTCAGACCGATAACCAGCACATTGCCGAGATCGGCCGCCTTGCAGAGGTATTCGGCGTGACCCAGGTGAAGGATGTCAAAACACCCGTTGGTGAACACGATCTTCCGGTTCAGGAACCGCCAGGTGTTGCATTGTTTGTGGATTCTGTCCCTGGGGATGATCTTCGATTTCACCTGTTCAAGTCGTTCCATTGCGAGATTTGTTAAAAGTGAGAAGCAGGAGGGAGATCCCTCCCACGATTAGGACCATGAGCGTTTGTGCGGTCCAGGCGATCCACCCCAGAGCAAGACCGGTGGCAAGGCCCGCACCGTATAATTTCATGGTTTCCTGAATGATGGCCGGGTACAATCCGATCCCGCCGGGGGTGATCATGATCCCGATGGTCCCCAGCACAAGGGCCGACAGGCCTGCCCCGGGAGAGAGAATGGAAGTTTCGGGGAAACAGAAAAAGCAGACATAAAGCATGAAATAATAAAGCATCCAGATCAGTAAGGAATAGACGATAAACAGCCAGCCCCTCCTGATCCGGATGAGGGACTTCAATCCCTGCCAGAATCCTTCGGTGAATCCGACAGTTTTTTTATACACACCCAGGGTGACAATCCTTTTACGAAGCAGCAGGAACAGCCCCGTAAGGATCACCAGGATCCCGCCTGTGGTCAGCACGAGGATCCGGGAAAAGTGAATGGCGCCGAACCGGGAAACCAGCTTGGGATATACCGTTTCGTCGAGGTATTCGCGGATCGTCCCCATCTGTGTAAGCAGCATCAGGAGGAACAACCCGAAAAACATCAGGATGTCGATCGTCCGTTCGGTGATCACGGTGCCGAACGATTTCTGGAACGGGATCTTTTCGTACTTTGCCAGGATCCCGCAACGGGTCACCTCTCCCAGACGCGGAAAGCCCAGGTTTGCAAAATAACCGATCATAACGGCAAAAAAGGTGTTCTTCAGGTGCGGCCGGTATCCCATGGGCTCCAGGAACATTATCCAGCGGAGCGCCCTTAAAATATGACTGAGGATACCCAGGAACACTGCAAGGATAACCCAGTTATAGTTTGCGGTCCGGAAGGCATTGAAGATCTCCTGCTTCTCTGATGAGGTCAGGTTTTTCAGGGACAGCCAGATGATCAGGATACCCAGGCCAAGGAAAAAGACGAATTTGACAATCGTGAGGAATCCCGCGTGAAACGGTTTGACATCGGGAGTGGGAACAGGCATCAGGTGGTTTTTTTGCCTTTGGGAAGCTGGTTTTTTCCATCGGGGAACACGATGGTTGGCCGGAACTGCCTGGCTTCTTCGAAATCCAGCTGGGCATATGAAGCAACGATGATGATGTCTCCGGGGATGAATTTCCTGGCAGCGGCCCCGTTCAGGCATACCGTACCACTTCCTTTCTTCCCTTTGATCACATAGGTTTCAATTCGCTCCCCATTGTTGATATTCAGGACATGCACCTTCTCGTACTCAAGGATATTGGCAGCCGTCATGAGCCGTTCATCGAGCGTTATGCTGCCAACGTAATGGATGTTCGCTTCCGTGACCGTCGCCCGGTGGATCTTCGACTTCAGCATTTCAATCTTCATGCGGCAAAATTACGGAAAAAGTTCCATATTGTCGATGAGTCGAACGTCGCCTACATGAACAGCGGTGCATGCTATAACGTGCTCCGTGTCTTTCCACGAATGGATGGGAAGGAGGGTGGAGGCGTCCACGATCTCGAAATAGTCGGGCCTGAAATCCGGCGCTTCGTGAAGCCGTTTCAGGGCCATGGTCTGGAGCTTTCTTACAGGCAGGGTTCCTGCATTGGCTTTCGTGTACATCAGCACATCATATATCCGCGTGGCGGCTTTCCGTTCCCCGATGGTCAGCCGGAGATTCCTGCTGCTCATTGCCAGTCCGTCGGGCTCCCTGACGGTGTCGCAAGCCACGATCTCGACAGGCAGGCCGAGCAGCCGCACCATTTCCCGGATGATGACCAGTTGCTGGTAATCTTTTTTGCCGAAATAGGCCCTCCGCGGCTCTACAATCGCGAAAAACTTCCGCACCACCATAACCACACCACGGAAATGCCCGGGACGGTATCTCCCTTCCATCACACGTTCGAGTTTTCCGATGTCCGGTACCGGGACCGGCTCTTCCCCGGGAGGATATATATCATCAACCGAAGGGGTGAACAGCAGATCCACGCCTTCGGCGAGGAGGAGTTTCTCATCCTGCTCCGGGGTACGGGGGTAATGCTTCAGGTCGGCCGGATTGGTGAACTGTGCCGGATTCACAAAGACAGAGCACACAGTGAATGCATTCTCCTTCTTCGACCGCCGGATCATGTCCAGGTGCCCATCATGCAACGCTCCCATGGTAGGGACAAAGCCGATGCTTTTTTCCCGTTTCCGGAAGGGGGCGAGGATTTCTCTGACTTCGGCAATAGTGACGCTGTGGAACATAGGGAGAAAGATTGGGGCTGAAGGGTACAAATGTAATAAAAGAAGGATATTTGCAATCTGTCACTCAACCACCGGCTTCCCTGTCGCGACCGTTTAAAAATCTGACACTTCCGTCAAATCTCTACGATCTTGTGCTTGATCGCAAACTTCACCATCTCGACCGTTGACTTCAGTCCGAGTTTTTTAACGATGTGGTTCTTATGGGATTCGACAGTTCGGATGCTGATATGTAACCGTTCGCTGATTTCCAGGTTGTTGAACCCTTCGGCGAAAAGTTTCAGGATTTCCCGTTCGCGCGGAGTCAGGGCATTGACTATGTTGCCGCTTGCGGATTCCGGCCGGGTGGCCTGTCGTACGAAGCTTTTCAGGATCACTTTCGAAATGGTGTCACTGAAAAATTCATACCCCCGGTGAACTGCGTGGATGGCATCCAGGATTTCCTGCCTGGAAGTGTTCTTCGGCAGGTAACCCCTGGCGCCGGCCTTCATGGCGTTGAAAACAAAGTCCTCGCTGGTGTACATCGACAGGATCAGCACACGGATCTCGGGGCGCTCTTTCGCAAGGATCCGGGTAAGCTCGATCCCGGAGATATCCGGCAGGGAAATATCCATAAGGATCACGTCGGGATGGGAATCCCTGAGCTTTTCCATCAGCTCCTCACCGGTATTGGCCTCCCCGGTGATCTGAATGTCGGGAATGCCGGCCAGCAGGGCCTGGATGCCGTCCCTCACGAGTTGGTGGTCATCCACCAGAAATATCCGGATCGATTCCATGTTCAGTGAAATACCGGCAGTTGTATCCGTATCTGGGTTCCTTCGTTCACATGCGATACGATGTCGATAGATCCGTCGAGCAGGATAACCCTTTCCCGCATGTTGTTCATCCCGTGACCGGTGCCTGCCTGTGCTTCCTGCAGGTTGAATCCTTTACCGTCGTCACGGATGGTGAAGAACACTTCATCCTTCTGCCTGGCCAGGTTCAGTTCCACCGTGTGCGCCCTGGCATGCTTGACAATATTGTTCAGGGCCTCCTGGGCTATCCTGAAAATATATGTCTTCAGAGTCTGGTTCAGCGATTCGAAATCCCCCTTGAAATCGAGGGAGATCTTCAATCCGGTCTGTTCGCTGGTTTCCACACAAAGGTTACGGATAGCGAACACGATGCCGAACGCTTCCAGGACGGTGGGCATCAGGTTGTTGCTGATCCGGCGGATCTCGTCCACGATCTTGTCGAAATCGGTCCGGATGAGGGAGATCTGATTCCTTATGTCCTGACCATCGAGATAGAGCAGGCTCTCCAGCTTCATCTTGATGGCAATGAGATACTGGCCGACCCCGTCGTGAAGCTCTCGTGATAACCGCTGCCGTTCCTTTTCCTCCCCCTCGATGAAGGACTTCAGGCTGCCGAACGGGTCATGGTTCAAAGCCGTGAGTTCGCCGCTATTTTTACTACTTTTGGGCACCCTTACAGTTCCTGTTACCGGAAACAAACATACTAAATTTCAAGGTCTGAAGTAACACCCGCCGCAATGAACACTCCTGCCCTGCGATTCACCCTGTTGTGGTTGCTGGTCCCTGTCCTGCTCGGGGCACAGCCAAAGACAGTCACCTATGTCAGTGATCCAAACACCGATCCCCCGGCTCTCACTATGGCACTGTCCCATGTTGAAGGAGATCTCCGGTTTGTTCCGGAAGAATGGAAGGTGGAAGGTTCGGTCCGACTGTCATTCATGCCAGCCGGATACCGCACCGATTCCCTGGTGCTTTATACGCCCGGATTCATCTCGGCTGCAGTCACTATGGAAGACCGGGAGATCCCATCCCGGATCCGGGGAAACAGCCTGGTTGTTTTCCCGGATGCCGGCCTCCGGAAAGGGAAACTGTACCGGATGTCGGTCCGCTATGTTTCCAATCCGGTTGCCACCGGGATCTATTTTATCGGGTGGAAACCGGAAGAAAACGGAAAACGGAAGCAGATCTGGGCGCACCGGCCGTTCGGATGGCTTCCGTATGCCGAGGGAAGGGTCACCATGGACCTCCGGATCACTTTCGACTCGGCCTATACCGTATTCACCAACGGCGAAAGGATTTCCGTGATGGAAAATCCGGATGGAACCTTTACCTGGCATTACCGGATGGCAACAAACCATCCCTATTTCTCCACGGCGCTGGGGATCGGTGATTACTGGGTGGCAGGCGACAGCACCGCCCGGGGAATCCCGCTGGAACTTCTCTATTACGGGGGAATGAAGGACCGGGTAAATCCCACATACCAGTATACCCGGGAGATGTTCAGTTACTTTGAAAAGGAGCTGGGTGTGCCGTACCCGTACCCGGTCTATCGGGAGATCCCGGTGATCGATTACATGTACGGCGGGATGGAATGCACCACTTCCACGGTTTTCGGGGATTATATGTTGATTGATCCGCGGGCATACTGGCAACGCAATTACATTAATGTGAACGCCCATGAGCTTGCTCACCAGTGGTTCGGGGATTATATCAGCCACCTGGCTCACAAGGATGTCTGGCTGACCGAAAGTTTCGGGACCTATTACGCCAAATTGTTTGAACGGTCGGTCTTCGGGGAAGAGTTCTATGAGAATAGTATGCGGGAAGAGCGGGAGCAGGTACTGGAAGCCTCCCGGCAGAACAGCTATCCGGTTGGCGGAAGCCAGGGTGGCCGGGCACGGATCTATTATAAGGGATCTCTGGTGCTGGGTATGCTCAGAGATGTGATGGGGGAGAGGGAGTTTCAGGATGCAGTCAGGGCCTATTTGGAGAAATTCGGATCCGGCTCCGCCGAAACGGCCGATTTTATCCGCACTGTCTATAACACAACCGGACAATCCTACCGCTGGTTCTTTGACCAATGGATTGAACGCCCGGGAGAACCGCATTACCGGGTCGTCTGGCGCGTGCTTGACACCCCCGCCGGGGAGCGTAACACCTATATCCGGGTGGAACAGATCCATCCGGTCACCGAAATTACAGGATTGTTCTCCATGCCTGTATGGTTCCAGGTCTGGTACACCGATGGCACCTGTGATTCCACCAGGGCATGGATCAGGGAGCAGGAGCAGGAGGTGGTTATTCCCGGTTCGGGTAAGAAGCCGGTCGCATTCGTACTGTTTGATCCGGGGAGCCGGGTACTGAAGCAGGTGACGTTTGATAAATCACTGCCGGAGCTCGAAGCACAATCTCTGGGCGCACCGTTGATGATCGACCGGTATGATGCGCTCACAGCCCTCCGGAAGGTTCCGGTGGAACAGAAACGGACCATCCTGCTCCGGTGTTATGACAAGGAGCATTTCCATTTGACCCGGTCGGAGATTCTCCGGCAGCTTGAAGGAGATACGGCTGTTGAGACCACGGCCCTGTTCCGGAGGGCTATCGCCGATGCCGATGCCAGGATCCGGGAAACCGTGTTACGGGTGATTGATCCTGTGCCGGCCGGTTTGAAACCGCAGGCTGAAGCCTTGTTAGGGGATTCCTCGTACCTGAACGTGGAACTGGCGCTGGAAAGGTTATGCCGGGATTTCCCTGAGGATGCCAGCCGGTACCTGGAACTAACGAAACATGAAACGGGATGGCGCGGAAAGAACATCCGGATTCAGTGGCTGAGGATCTCGGCCGAACAGGGAGACCGGTCATTTCTTTCCGACCTGGTCTCTTATACATCGCCTGCCCAGGAATTCGAAACAAGGATCAATGCGTTTGCAGCTCTGAAAAGACTGGGATTCATCAATGAACCAACCGCCGCCCATGCCCGGGAGGCATCAACGCACTGGAACTACAAGCTGGCTGCAGCCGCTAAAGAATACCTTGACTACTTTGCTGTGCAGGATCAATACAAAGACTTCATATATGAGAAGTAACCGCATCATCACCCGTACTATCCTGCTGGTCTCATTCGTCAGTTTTTTCACCGACATCGCCAGCGAGATGCTGTACCCCGTCATGCCCGTTTACCTGCAATCAATCGGCTTCTCGGTGTTGCTGATCGGTATCCTTGAAGGCATCGCGGAAGCCACTGCCGGGCTTAGCAAAGGGTATTTCGGCCACTGGTCCGACCTGAAACAGAAGCGGCTGCCGTTCATTCAACTGGGCTATGCATTCAGCGCAGTATCCAAGCCCCTGATAGCGCTTTTTATCTTTCCGGCCTGGATCTTTTTTGCCCGCACCCTCGACCGGCTTGGCAAAGGGTTACGGACCGGCGCAAGGGATGCCATTCTGAGTGATGAAACACCTCCGGAACACAAAGGCAAGGTGTTCGGCTTTCACCGAGGGATGGACACCCTGGGGGCAGCGGTTGGCCCGGCGCTTGCCCTGGTTTATCTCTGGCTGTTTCCCGGGCAATACCGGTGGCTGTTTTTCCTGGCAGTTATTCCCGGTCTTTTTTCAGTTATCCTGACTTTCCTGGTCCGGGAAAAACGGCAAACCGGCATGACTCAAGCCAGGGCACGGCTGCATTTTTTCTCTTTTTTCTCTTACTGGAAAAGAGCTCCCCGTGAATTCCGCCTGCTGGTGACCGGCCTTCTGATCTTCACGATGCTCAACAGCTCTGATATGTTCCTGCTCCTGGCGGTGAAGAACCAGGGACTTTCTGATCTCCGGATGATCGGGGTCTATATTTTCTATAACCTGGTCTTTGCTCTCTTTTCCTGGCCGGCGGGTTGGCTGGCCGACCGGATCGGACTGAAAAATTTGCTTGTGGCCGGACTGGTTTTATTTGGTGCGGTATATATTGGATTTGGATGGGCGTCCTCCATGCTGGTTTTCGGGATCCTGTTCTTTGGGTATGGATTGTATGCCGCCTGTACCGACGGGATCTCAAAGGCATTGATCACCAACCTGGCGGATCGGCACGAAACCGCTACAGCCATAGGTTTTTATACCAGTCTGTCCAGCATCCTTACACTCGTCGCAAGCAGTCTGGCCGGACTTCTGTGGTTTACCCTGGGTCCCCGGCCGATGTTCATGATCTCCGGCGCAGGGGCAATGCTGGTGGCTATCTACCTGTTCCTGGCCATGAAAAAAGGGTAACGCCGGAAACCGGCGTTACCCTGTCTGGCATACCCCTTCCCGCAGTGTTATTTGGAAATGCTGTAGATCTCGTTTGCGTTCCGGTACCCGGGAAGATCCAGATACCAGTCGGGATATTGCACGCCACCCGACTGGCACCAGTCGGCAAAGTGGTTATATCCGTCCAGTATGGGCACCATCTCATAGGTATAATCGTACCTTACCGCGATATTCATTCCCCAAGGGAGGTTGGTTGCCGTTTTGTAATACCTGCCGGTAGCTGGATCCGAATCGTCATCCAGCGTTCCGAAAAAGGCTACATTGGCCAGTGAAGTGGGAGGATAATCCGGAAGATGGATCTCGATGTTCCGGTCCATATTCTTGATCAGGAATGGATTGTAGGGTGGTGTTCCGACAACCGCCTGGGACTGCGGGGTGGCAAAATGCAGGTTGATGGATACCGTGTCGGCATAGCCGGACGGATAATTCCGCAGGGTGTTGTACATGGCGCTGGGGCCACCGCGATGGATTATGTTATCGGCATTGTCCCATACGATCACGACGGCAAAATCCTGCAGGTTCTCCACACCGTTGGCGGCCAGGCTGATGTAACCGTATTCTATGCTTTGTCCCGTAACGGACTGCACCGCCGCAGGCAATACATCGTCGAGCTGGAATCCGAATCCGTTTTTCAGTGTGGCACCGGCGGCACGCAGGTAGAATTTGGGTTTAATGTCCACCAGTTTGTTCTGTGCATTGGTGACCACGCGGTACTGGTAGTCGATTACGGCATCATTCAGGTCATAGTCGCCACGGGAGGGCCAGAGGTCTTCAAACACAACGGAACTATAGGTCGTACTGCTGGGATACCAGTTGTCGTATGCCCGGGTGGGATCCAGGGGATAATCATCGAGGTTGTCGGGAACTCCGTCGCCGTCGGTGTCAGTGGGAGTGGGCTGACCGCTTCCTTCCGGATTGCAGGAATCCACCGGGATATATGCCGATGCATTGGCGATGCTGTGCAGGACTGCACCGTTCTGGAAGTTCGCAGGATAGCTGCCATTGACCAGGGTTCCGTTGGGGGTTAGAAGCTCAAGAGCCCCTGAAACATAGGTTTGCGAACCGTTGATCCGACCCGAGACGGTGCATTTGATCACGTTGGTGGTGCCCTGCCCGATCACCGTGTTGTTCATAACATAATCGGCACAGGAAAGCATGGACTGGTTCTGCAGGGTAAGGTTCGCCCCCCCGTTCACCGTGGCTTCAAGGTCGGCATGGATGTATCCATTGTTGGAGATATAGTCCACATTGTTGAAATTGATGTCCTGATGCCCGATGATTTTACAATCGTTGATGACATCGCTCTGGTTGAAGTTGATGTCGCCGTACACCTCGATCGTGCCTTCATTCGTCACTTCATTGACTACATTCCAGTGGCTGTTGATGGTCAGGGTGCCCGAGTTTTCCAG
>Ga0233425_10002717_pt1 | contig 33989 bp, 27 predicted proteins | sample Watercolumn_Towu_2_FD_181712 | JGI IMG/M metagenome (GOLD analysis project Ga0233425, IMG submission 181712) | Freshwater microbial communities from Lake Towuti, South Sulawesi, Indonesia - Watercolumn_Towuti2014_140_MG | ecosystem: Environmental > Aquatic > Freshwater > Lake | place...
GCCGCCGGGGTTCCACCCCGGCGGCCCGCCAAAGGGATGATCCCTTTGGGATCCCCTGATCGACGTCGCCTCAGCGTGCAGCGACGGTCTTGGGCAGGCGGAAGGCCCAGAAGCTTCCGCCTTGGTTGATGCCGGCGGTGGTCTTGGCGACCTCGCCGCCCCACAGCGGCACCGCGCCGCCCCAACCGGCCGCGACGCCGATCCACTGCTCGCCGTCCTGCTCCCAGGTGATGGGCGAGGCGACGACGCCGGTGCCGACCTGGAACTTCCAGACTTCCTCGCCGGTCTTGGCGTCGAAGGCCTTCAGGAAGCCCTCGGGCGTGCCGGTGAAGACGAGGTTGCCCGCGGTGGTGAGCACGCCGGCCCAGAGCGGGGCCTTGTTCTTGTACTCCCACACGACCTTCTTGGTCGCCGGATCGATCGCCTTCAGCGAGCCGATATGGGTGTCGAAGGTCGGCTTGATGGTGAAGCCCGCGCCGAGATAGGCGGCGCCCTTCTTGTAGTTCACCGGTTCGTTCCAGATGTCCATGCCCCATTCGTTGGCGGGGACGTAGAACAGCCGGGTGTCGGGGCTGTAGGCGATCGGGTTCCAGTTCTTGCCACCGAGGAAGCCCGGCGTGGCGTAGACCGCCTTGCCCTTCTTGCCGTCCTCGGACTTGGCCGGGTCGCCGGGGCGGTTGGCGTCGTCGTAGATCGGGCGGCCGTTCTCGTCGATGCCCTTGGCCCAGTTGATGTTGGCGACGAACGGAGTGGCCGACAGGAACTTCCCGTTCGTCCGGTCGAGGACGTAGAAGAAGCCGTTGCGGTCGGCGGTGGCGCCGGCCTTCACGGTCTTGCCGTCCTTCTGCATGTCGAAGGGCACGAACTCGTTGACGCCGTCGTAGTCCCAGCCGTCATGCGGCGTGGTCTGGAAGCCCCAGACGATCTCGCCGTTGTCGGGGTTGATGGCGAGCCGCGAGGCCGACCACTTGTTGTCGCCCGGGCGCAGGGCCGAGTTCCACGGGCCCGGATTGCCGGTGCCGAAATAGATCAGGTTGAGTTCGGGATCGTAGGTGCCCCCGAGCCAGGTGGCGCCGCCGCCGAACTTCCAGGTGTCGCCGGGCCAAGTCTCGTTGACCTTGCCGGTCATGGTCGAGGGCTTGCCGTTGAGCTCGCCCATATGGCCCTCGATGACGGGGCGCTTCCACACGATCTCGCCGGTCTCGGCATCGCGCGCCTCGACGCGGCCGACTACGCCGAACTCGCCGCCCGACACGCCGGTGATGATCTTGCCCTTCACGATCATCGGCGCGGCGGTGTAGCTGTAGCCGGACTTGAAGTCGTCGATGTCCTTGCGCCAGACGACCTTGCCGGTCTTCTGGTCGAGCGCGACGAGCTTGGCGTCGAGCGTGCCGAAATAGACCTTGTCCTTGTAGAGGGCAGCACCGCGGTTCACCACGTCGCAGCAGGGCAGAATGCCCTCCGGCAGGCGGGCGTTGTATTCCCACTTCTTCTCGCCGGTGCGGGCATCGACGGCGTAGAGGCGCGAATACGAACCGGTGACGTAGAGCACGCCATCCTTGACCAGCGCCTGGCTCTCCTGGCCGCGCTGCTTCTCGCCGCCGAAGGAGAACGACCAGGCCGGAACGAGGCCCTTGATGTTGTCACGGTTGAGCGTCTTGAGCGGGCTGAAGCGCTGTGCCTGCGGACCGAGGCCGTAGGTGACGACGTCGCCGGGGGTCTTGGCGTCGTTGAGGATGTCCTGCTCGGTCACTTCGGCGATCGCGGGAAGGGCGAGGCCGACGCTGAGGGCGGCAAGCCCCACCGCCGTCAGGAACTGGTTCCGCACTCTCATCGGGCATGTCCTCCATCGTACCGGACCCGGTTTTCCGGGATCCGCGGGGCTTTGCCGCCCCGCAGAATCGGCGGGGCGCCCCTTAGGATTCGGAGCGTAGAGTGGTTCTCAGGAAACGCTTATTGGCCTTTGGTCGAACTTCGCCGGATCAGGCTCACGCGTGCTGTGGAAACTGAAGATCCCACCGCGCTCGACAGAGCGGCGAAATCGAATTCAGGCGAAATGCATGACAGATCGACTGGCGCGTTGCTTCTCGTCGACCGGGCGAAGCATTTCCACGCTCCGACGACTATGGAACGACCTCAATACCCCTGCGGCGCGGTGTAGCTGACGCCGTAGCTGGCGCAGATCGCCTTGAGCCGTCCCTCCTGCGCCAGGGCGGCGAGGGCATCGCCGACCGCGTAGGCGAGATCGCGGGAATCGCTGCGGACCGCGCCGCCGAGATCCCACCGGGTTCGCACGAGGCCGGGGATCGGCACCTCGACCACGGGGTTGTCCTCCCCTGCGGCTCCGGCCGCCGCGAGCGCCGCCTCGATTCCCGCGCGGGTGCCGGCGAGGATCGCGGTCTCGCCCGCGAGATAGGCTTTCACCGCCTCGTCGAAGCTGCGGAAATGCCGGACGGTGCTGCGGAAGCGCCCGCCCTCGGCATTCATCACGAGGCTGTCCGAGGCGCTCGTGCCCTCGACCGCGACGGTGTTGCCCTCAAGGTCGCGCACCCCCTCGAACCCCTCGATCCGGCCGCGATGATAGGCGAAGGCGAGGCGCTGCTCGAAATAGGGATTGGTCAGGAAGATCTGCTCGTTGCGGGTGGCGAGGATGCGGTCGTGGGGCACGTGCAACATCAGGTCGGCGAGCGGGGTACCGGCGAGGTCGCCGCGCCACAGATTCAGCCGGAAGTCGCCGTCCACGTTCTCGCCGGCATCCACCACCCGCAGGTCGAGCTTGAGCTTGAGCCGCTCGGCGATGGCCCGGGCGAGATCCGCGTCGATGCCGCGGGGACCCGCTGTCCCCGCTTCGGAGAAGGGGCGGTTGTCGTCGTAGATCGCCACGCGCAGAACGCCCGAGGCCGTCACCTCGTCGAGCGGGCGCGCGGCGGCGGGCCTGCCGGTGATCACCCCGGCGGCGACGAGGCAGGCGAGGAGGGCGCGGGCGACGGCGCGGCGGCGGGGGAGGGCGCGCATGGGCGGCCTTCCTACTCCTCGTGCTTGGCTTCGATGTAGGTGCGGATCGCCCACAGGGCCTCCTGCGACAGCACGCCCTCGAAGGCCGGCATCTTCATCACGCCGTTGGTGGTCGCGCCGTGGCGGACGCGCTCCACGAAGTACTCGTCACCCTCCTTGCCGAGGGGCAGGTAGCGCAGGTCCGGCGCCAGCCCGCCCGAGATGACCTGCAGGCCGTGGCAGCGGGCGCAGTTCTGATTGAAGCCGGAATCGCCGATGGCGATCGCCTTGGCGTCGCCGCGATAGGGATTCTCCTCGCGCCACGCGTCGCCCAGCGGCGCCAGGCCGGTCGTGTCCACGGGCTGCGGCTGCACGTCGCCATGGCCGAAGGCGGCGGACACGGACAGGACGAGCCCGACGGCGAGGAGCCCGCCCTTGAGGGGTGCAGCCTTCATTCTCGTTCCTCCCATTCTTGCCTCCCATTCTTGAGAGGACGGTTAGCAAGCGCGCCCGGCCGAACCCATTGTGCTTTGGTACGGGGGCGCTGGGGAGGTGAAGGAGGAGGTGAGGGGGAGGTGAGGGGGAGACCTTGGTCCAATACCGGGGGCCCCTCGATCGAACGTATCCTCGGCTCCAACAACAATCGGGAGGCGAGCAGGGCGCGATGCTGGCGCGGCTCGGGAAACGGCAGGGCGGCCCTCTCCGGGCGACGCCGCGGCGCAAGGCGTGCGGCGTCGGGCTGAGCCTGCACGGCCTGCTGTGGCTTGCGCTGCTGTCGCCGGCGCGGGCCGAGCCGCTGGCGATCCACTACCTCGAGCGGCGCGTCGAGCGGCCCACGCCCCTCAACAACGAGGATCCGATCCCCGACGACGAGGGGCTGAAGGGCGCCGAACTCGGGCTCAAGGATTCGAACGCCACCGGCCGCTTCGTCTCCCTGAACTTCACCCTCGACAGTCGTGTCGCCGCCGCCGGCGAGGACATCCGCGCGGCGTTTCGCACCCTTGGCGAGAGGCCGCGCTTCGTCGTGCTGAACGCACCCGCCGAGGACGTGCTGGCGCTCGCCGACATGCCCGAGGCCGAGGGCACCGTGTTCCTCAATGTCGGCGCGCCGGATTCGCGCCTGCGCGAGGCCGATTGCCGGCCGCGCCTGCTTCACGTCCTGCCCTCGCGGGCGATGCTCGCCGACGCGCTGGTGCAGTTCCTCGCCTACAAGCGCTGGACCCGCATCCTGCTGCTCTCCGGCCCGGCCCCGGCGGATGCCCTCTATGCCGAGGCGGTGAGGAAGAGCGCCAAAAAATTCGGCGCGCGGATCGTGGCCGAATCCCGCTTCGACCCGCAGGGCGGCGACACCCGCGACACGGCGCTCCGCGAATTCGTGCTGCCCACCCGCGGCCCCGAGCACGACGTGGTCGCGGTCGCCGACGAGGCCGGGGCGTTCGGGGCGAACCTCGTCTACAACACCGCCGCGGCCCGGCCCGTGGTCGGCACGCAGGGGCTCACCCCGGCGGCCTGGGGGCGCCCGGTCGAGGCCTGGGCGGCGGTGCAGCTCCAGACCCGGTTCCGCCGCCTCGCCGGACGGGCGATGCGGCCGATCGATTACGCCGGCTGGATGGCCGTGCACGCGCTCGGCGAGGCGGCGGTGCAGGCGCGCAGCACCGATCCCGAGAAGGTGGCGGAGCTGGTGCTGTCGCCGCGCTTCGAGGTCGGCGGCTTCAAGGGGCGCCCCTTGAGCTTCCGCGCCTGGGACGGGCAATTGCGCCAGCCGGTCTTCCTGCTCTGGCCGGGCGCGGTGACCGCCACCGCCCCGATCGAGGGTTTCCAGCACCACCGCACCGAACTCGACACGCTCGGCCCCGACGAGCCGGAGAGCGCGTGCCGGGCTTTTCGGAAGCCGGGCTGATGCGGGCCCCAACCGCCGAGCCGCCGACGAGAACGGGATCCGCCTCATGAGCCGCGCCGCGCCCCTCCGCCTCCTCCTCTGCGCCGGCCTGCTCGGGCTCGCGGGATCGGCAAAGTCGCAAGAAATCTTCGTCTCGAACGAGCGCGACAACACCGTCTCGGTGATCGACGGGGCCACCCTCGAGGTCACGCGCAGCTTCCCCGTCGGCCGCCGCCCGCGCGGGCTCACCTTCTCCCGCGACGGCCGCACGCTCTACGTCTGTGCCAGCGATTCCGACGCGGTGCAGGTGATCGACCCCGATACGGGCGCGTTGCGCCACAACCTGCCCTCCGGAGAGGATCCGGAGCAGTTCGCGCTGGCCCCCGACGACCGCACCCTGTTCATCGCCAACGAGGAGAATGCCACCACCACCGTGGTGGATGCGCAGACCCGCAAGGTGCTGGCGCAGATCGATGTCGGCATCGAGCCCGAGGGCATGGCGGTGAGCCCGGACGGGAAGACCGCGGTCACGACCTCCGAGACCACCAACATGGTCCACTGGATCGACGTGCCGACGCTCACGGCCATCGACGCGACGCCGGTGGGCCAGCGCCCGCGCGCCGCCGCCTTCTCCGCGGACGGGCGGATGCTGTGGGCCTCCTCCGAGATCGGCGGCACGGTCGCGGTGATCGACGCCGCCACCCGCAAGGTGGTCGAGACCATCGAATTCGCGGTGAAGGGCATCGCCGCCGACCGGCTTCAGCCGGTGGGCATCACCCTGACCGGGGACGGGCGCTTCGCCTTCGTCGCGCTCGGCCCCTCCGACCGGGTCGCGGTGATCGACGCCAAGACCTACAAGGTGCTCAACTACATCCTCGTCGGTCGCCGGGTCTGGCAGCTCGCGATGACGCCCGACGAGACGCGGCTCTTCACCACCAATGGCGTGTCCGGCGACGTCACCGTGATCGACGTGGCGACCCAGCGGCCGATCCGCAGCGTCAAGGTCGGCCGCTTCCCCTGGGGGGTCGCCGTGCGCCCCGCTTCCGGCACGTCCGAGCGCTCGGCGGGCGCCGCCCCGTGACGCGGGTCGGACGCGGCCGCACCGCATCGAACGCCCTGCGGTCGGCCCTGCTCGCGCTGCTGGCCCTGGTCCTGGCCGCCCCGCTCGCCGCGGCGGGCAGCCTCGACCGGGCCGCGATGGAACGCCACTTCCCCGCCCCCCTCGTGGTCGGCGAGCGCGACGCGACGCTGCCGGTCTGGCCGATCCTGAAGCAGGAGGCCGGCAGCTACGAGGTCTTCGCCTATGCCTTCGAGTCGATCGACCTCGCGCCGATCCCGGGCTTCGGCGGTACGCCCCCCGACCTCCTGATCGCGCTCGCGCCCGACGGGACCTTCCGCGACGTGAAGGTGATCGCCCACCACGAGCCGGTCTTTCTGGAGGGGCTCGGCTCGGAGCCGCTCTTCGCCTTCGTCGAGCAATATGTCGGCCTGTCGGCCCGTCAGCCGATCCGGGTCGGGCGCCCGAACGCCCGCGGCTCGGGCGCCGCGCCGCAGACCACGGTCGACGGCATCTCGATGGCCACCGCCTCGACGCGGGTGATCAACGAATCGATCCTCGCCGCCTCCCTCGCGGTGGCGCGGGCGAAGCTCGGGTTTGGGGCCGCCAATCTCGGTCTGAGGGTCGAGGCACGGCCCGAGACCGGGGACGCCCCGACGGTGACCGAACTGGCCGCGCGGGGCTGGCTCCGGCGCCTGACTGTCACCCACGGGCGGGCCGAGGCGGCCTTCCGCGATGCGGGCGTGACGGTCGCCGGTGACGGCCCGGCCGAGGCGCCGCTGGTCGAGCTGATCTTCGCCTATCTCAACGTGCCGGCGATCGGCCGGGCCCTGCTCGGACCGGAGCGGTTCGCCGCCCTGACCCGCGAGCTCGGGCCCGGCGATCACGCGGTGCTGGTGGTGAGCCACGGCCCCGAGAACCCCCTCGGCGACGAGTTCGTGCTCGGCTCGATACCCGACCGGCTGACGGTGACGCAGGGGGGCCTCGCCGTGAACGCCCGCGACATGGCGATCGAGCGGCGCGGAGCCGCCCCCGGCCTGCCGGACGGGCCCTGGACGATCCTGCGGATCGCGGGCGCGGCGGGCTTCGATCCCTCCGCGCCTTGGACATTGAGCGCGAAGATCGTGCGCGAGCGCGGCCAGATCTTTCCGGAACGCATCGCGCGTGAGTTCTCCGCCGATTACGCGCTGCCCGCCGCTCTCTTCATCCGCGAGGCGGCGGAGGCGGGTCCGAGCTGGACCGATCCGTGGCGCGCGCGCGCCATCGAACTCGGCGTGATCGCCCTTGCGCTCGCCGGGCTGCTCCCGGTGCTGGCGCACCAGCGCGGCCTCGTGGCCGACCGCCGCCGCTTTCCCCTGTTCCGTCTCGCCTACCTCGCGTTCACGCTTCTCTTCGTCGGCTGGTACGCCCAGGCCCAGCTCTCCATCGTCACCCTCGTCGGCCTCGTGCGCGCCGCGACCGTGACGCACGACCTCACCTTCCTGCTGTACGACCCGCCCTCGCTGCTGCTCTGGGCCTTCGTGGTCGCCACGCTCGTCGTGTGGGGCCGGGGCACCTTCTGCGGCTGGCTCTGCCCGTTCGGCGCCCTGCAGGAATTTTTCGCATTCTTGGCCAGGCCCCTGCGCATCCGGCCGCGCACGGTGCCGCCCGGGCTCGACCGTGCGCTGCGGCAGGTGAAGTACGTCCTGCTCGCCGGCATCCTCGGTGCCGCCGCCCTGGGCTCGCCGCTCGCCGACAGCCTGTCCGAGGCCGAGCCGTTCAAGACGGCGATCACCCTGTACTTCGTCCGCGCCTGGCCGTTCGTGGCCTACGCCCTCGGCCTGCTCGTGCTCAACCTGTTCGTCTACAAGGGGTTCTGCCGCTACCTGTGCCCGCTCGGCGCGAGCCTCGCCGTCCTCGGCCGCCTGCGGCTGCTCGACTGGATTCCGCGCAGGGCCGAGTGCGGCAGCCCGTGCCAGCTCTGCAAGGTGCGCTGCCGCTACGGCGCGATCCGGCCTTCCGGACGGGTCGACTATCCCGAGTGCTTCCAGTGCATGGATTGCGTCACGATCATCCACGATCCCGGCCAATGCGTGCCGGAGGTGGTGGCGCGCCGGCGCGGGAAGCGGATCGTGCCGCAGCCGGTCGCGGCGGAGTGACAGGGATGCCGATTCCGCAACACCCGTCCCGGCGCCGCTTCCTCCTCGGCATGGCCGGGCTCGCCGGCCTGGCAGGCCTCGGCGGTCCCGCCGCGTTCCGGGCGCTGGCCGCCGCGCGGGGGCTCGCGAGCCGCACCCGCGCCGGCCTCGCCTTCGGCACCACGGTGGCGCTCACCGCGGCCGGCCCCGACCCGGCGGCCCTCGATGCGGGGCTGTCCGGGGGCTTTGCCGCTTTGCGCGCGGTCGAGGCCGCCGCGAGCCTGTTTCGCGCCGACAGTGCCCTGTCGCGGCTCAACCGCGACGGGTGGCTCGACGCGCCGCCCGCCGACCTCACGACGATGCTCGGCTTCGCCCTCGATCTCGCGGATCGGACCGACGGGGCGTTCGACCCGACCGTGCAGCCGCTCTGGCCGGTCTGGGCCGAGGCCGCGGCCCGGGGGGACAAGCCGGATCCGAACCGCCTGCGCCAGGCCGTCGCCCGGGTCGGCTGGCGCCGCGTCGCGCTCGGGCCCGAGCGCATCGTGCTGGAGTCCGGCACGGCGCTGACGCTGAATGCCCTGATCCAGGGCCACGCCGCCGACCGGGTGATGGCCGCCCTGCGGGGGCGCGGCATCACGGACGCCTTCGTCGATACCGGCGAGTTCGGCGCCATGGGCGCGCATCCCGACGGCACACCGTGGCAGCTCGGCATCGCCGACCCGCGCCGGCCGGAGGCGATGGCGGCGGTGATCGCCCCGTTCTCGGGCTTTGCCGCGACCTCGGGGGATTACGGCACGAGTTTCTCGCCCGACCGGGCCGACCACCACATCTTCGACCCCACAACCGGACGCTCGCCGCGCGGCCTCGCCTCGGTCACCGTCACGGCCGGGACGGGCCTCCTGGCGGACGGCCTGTCGACCGCCTGCATGGTTCTCGGCCCCGAGAAGGGCGGCCGGCTCGTGGCGCAGTGGCCGGGCTGCTCCGTCCGCTTCCTCGGCAAAGCCTGAGCCCGAACCTCGACGATGTCGCTCCTCCCTCTCGACCGCCGCAGCCCCCCCGCACGAGCGCTTCGTCGCGTCGCCGGGTTCCGCCTCACGGCCGCCGCGGCGCTCCTCACGGCGGTCCTGGCCGGAGCGGCCGCCGGCGGCGCCCGCGCCGAGCCGGCGGGCGCGGCCTCGGTCGCCCTCGTCGTCTCCGTCGACGTGTCGCAATCGGTCGATGACAGCCGCTTCGTCCTGCAGATGGAGGGCATCGCCGAGGCGCTGGAGGATCCGGGCGTGATCGCGGCGATGACGGGCAATCCCGGCGGCACCCTCTTCGCCATGGTCACCTGGGCCGACCGCGCGGGCCTCGCCGTAGGCTGGCGGCGGATCGCCAGCCGTGCCGACGCCCTCGCGGTGGCGGCCCAGGTCCGTGCCACGCCCCGGCAATCGGGCGAGTTCACCTGTCTCGGCCAAATGTTTCGAACCGTGGCGGGGACCATTCTTCCGGCGATGCCGGTTCCGGCCGAGCGGATCGTCGTCGACGTCTCGGGCGACGGCATCGACAACTGCACCGATCCGGAGGATCTCGAGGCGGAGCGGACGGCGCTGCTGGCCACCGGCGCCACGATCAACGGCCTGCCGATCCTGGTACCGGGCGAGAACGACGTTGTCGGCGCCGGCGCCTACCGAGCTCCGGGATACGGGCTTCGCGCCACGCCGCTCCCGCAGGAGCGGACGGATCTGGTGCAATGGTACCGGGCCCACGTCGTGGCCGGTCCCGGGGCCTTCCTCCTGAAGGCGGCAGGCTACGGCGACTTCTCGCGGGCCCTGCGGCGGAAGTTCATCATCGAGGTCAGCCGGCTGGCGCCGGGACGCCACGAGGATTGATCCGACGCGGCTAAACGAACCCCTCCGCGACCCGGCGGCTTCCCCTCGAGGTGATCTCGTGCCGCTGCCCGGAGCCGCCGACGACGCGGCACCAGCTCTCGGCGACGAGCACGGCCTCGACGCCGTCGGTTCGAAGGCGGTAGGCGAAGCCACCGTACATGCCGGGCACGGCAAACCAGATCGTTTCGTCGGCCGGAATTTCCAGCAGCGGACCGAGCTCGGGGAGCCGGAGGCCGGATTTGCGGACGAGGTCGTCGGCGCGGCCATGGATGACGGCGTGAAAGTGGGTCTGAACCACCGCAAGGACGCCCGCCGGAACGCGGCGGAGCAGCACCGGGCGCAGGATCTCGGCGGCGCGCCGATGGCCGCAACGCTCCGCCACGTCGACCGGCCGCTCGCCGCGCGCGTTCGGGAGCATCCGCCAGGCACCCAGCCGGATCAGCTCGTCCAGGATGCCGGGCGGCGCGTTCCCGTGCGCGGCCTGATGGAGCGGCGCGAACAGTGACGAGCCGCCGGGCCGCGTCGTGTTCACGAGTTCGGGGCGCTCGCGCAGCAGAGCCAGCACCTTCGTCCAGTCGTAGGCCTTGGCGGCATCGGCCAGCCGATGCCGATCCGACGCACTTGCCTCGCTCACCACGCCGCCGGTGATGATGCCGTCCCAGACCCGCGACATGGTTCGCCCCCGCCCGTTCGAAGCCGTCATGGTGCCGGCCGGACGGCGAGCGGGCGACCCCGGCCGCTTCGGCTCCGCCATGGCACCAGGATGGCACCAAGATGGTACCGGCCACACGACGCCTCGAAACCGGTCCGCGTTCCGCCGGCGTCAGAGACCGAGGGCGAGGCCGTCGCTGCGCGGATCGTGGGCGCCGACGAGGCCGTCAGGCTCGATGCGGATCGCGCCCGGATGACCGGCGAGCGGGCTCTGTGCGGGGATGGGGCTGATCTCGTGCCCCCGCGCCTTGAGTTCCGCGAAAACCGCTTCGCCGGCATCGAGTTCGAGTTTCAGGCTGTCGCGGCTGTCCGAGAACGTCCTGCCCAGAAGGAACCGGGGCCGCGCGAGGGCGGTGAGCGGGTCCATGCCGTAATCGATCAGGCGCGTCAGCACCGCCGCGAGGGTCTGCGGCTGCCCGTCCGCGCCCTGCGTTCCGTAGAGCAGCCGTGGACGGCCATCCTTGAAGTACATTCCGGGATTGAGGGTGTGGAACGGGCGCTTTCCCGGACGCAGCACGTTGATGCTGCCGTCGTCCGTGCTGAAGGCCGCACCGCGATTGTGCCAGAGGATGCCGGTATCGCCCGCGACGACGCCGCTGCCCCAGTCGAAATAGATCGTCTGCAGGAGGCTGACGCAGTTGCCGTCCCGGTCGGCCGCTCCGATGAAGACGGTGTCGCCGGTCTTGAAGACGTGCGGCCAGGGCGCCGCCTTGCGCGGATCGATGCGGCGGGCCAGCGCATCGAGATGGGCGGGCGACAAGAGTCGCTCGACGGGAACCTCGACGAAATCGGGATCGGCGATGAAGCGGTTGCGGTCGACGAAGGCCAGCTTCACCGCCTCGACGAGGAGGTGGTAGTAGTCGGCGCTGCCCTCGGGGAGGGCGGCCACGTCGAAGCGGTCGAGGACGCCCATGATCTCGAGGGTGGTCAGCCCCTGCGTCGGCGGGCGCAGGCTGACGAGCTCTCCGCCCCGGTAGGGTACGCGCAGCGCGCTCTCGTTGCGCGCCCGGCAGCGGGCGAGGTCGTCCGCCGTCAGGGGCGAGCCCGCCTTCTCCAGCCCCTGCACGATCCGGCGAGCGAGCTCGCCCTCGTAGAAGTCGCGTCCGCCATTCTCCGCGAGCGTCGTGAGCGTGCGGGCGAGATCGGGCTGGCGAAACGTCTCGCCGGCCTCCGGGATGCGTCCCCCGGCGGTGAAGACGCGCACGATATCGGGCCAGTCGCCGATCTCCTTGGCGCGGAAATTCGACCAGAAGCGCTGCGACGGCGTCAGGGGAAAGCCGTCCGTCGCGGAGGCGATGGCGCGCTGGAACAGATCCTTCCAGGATTGCCGCCCACCGAGAGCCCGCTGGCTGTAGGTGAAGGCCTGGTCCCAGGTATCGACGGCCGCCGCCGCCGTGATCGCCGAGCCGGGGCCGCGGACGGGAATCGTCCGTCCCTCGTTCGGCAGCTTCGCCGCCGCCTGACCGATGCCGGACAGGGTGAAGCTGGCGCCGTTGCGGTCGCTCACGATCATGAACGCGTCGCCGCCCAGGCCGCAGAAATGCGGGTAGGTCACGCAGAGGGTGGCGTTGATGGCGATTGCCGCCTCGATGGCATTGCCCCCCGCCCGCAGGACCTCCCGTCCCGCCTCGCTGGCGAGTTCGTGCGGGCTCGTCACCATGCCCTGGCTGGACCGGGCGAGGGCGCCGCGGGCAGCGCCCGCTTCGGCGAAGAGTCGGCTCGGCATCGTCGTCGCCCCCAGGGCAGAAGCGGAGGTCAGGAGAAGCGCGCGCCGCGAAGGGTGCGGGCCGACAGGTCGACGGTCTTCGCTACGATCCATGGTTCAAATCCATCACGGCGTCTCCGAAGATGGGGCGGAACGGGAGCCTGCCGCCGCGCAATGCGCGGGGCCGGACCGCACGGGGCCGCTAGATCGCCCGCTCGGCGGCGCGCGCCGCGATCGCGCCCGCGGTGGTGAACCAGACCGCATCGCGATGCCGGGCGATGCGTTCGAGCGCCTGACGCAGGGGGCGTAAGCGGTGCGGCTGGCCGACGATGTAGGGGTGGAGCGCGATGCCCATCACCAGCGGCGCGCGGCGCGACTGTTCGAGCATCTCCTCGAAGGCATCCGTGATCGCCTCGGCGAAGGCCCGCCCGGTCTCCTTGCGCGCGACGATGGCCGGGATGTCGTTCAGCTCCTGCGGATAGGGGACCGAGAGGATGCGTCCGCCGTTGCGGGTCGCGAACCAGGTCGGCTGGTCGTCGTGACACCAGTCGAGCAGGTAGCGGTAGCCCGCCTCCGCCAGCAGGTCCGGCGTGACCCGCGACTGGGAGATCCAGGGCCCGAGCCAGCCGGCCGGCGCCCGGCCCTCCTCGCGCGTCAGCACCGCGGTCGCCTCGGCGATCAGCGCCCGCTCGTCGGCCTCGGAAAGGGTGCCCTGCCGCTCGGCATTGGTGCGGCCGTGCCCGACGATCTCGTCGCCGCGGGCGCGAAAGGCTTCGATCAGGCCCGGGCAGTCCCGGTAGATCCGGCTGTTGACGAGGATGCTCGCCGGCAGGTCCAAGGCGTCGAGCATGTCGCGGATGCGCCACGCGCCGACCCGGTTGCCCCAGTCGCGCCAGGCGAAGTTCAGCACGTCCGGCTGCGGCCCACCCGGCGCCAGCTCGGCGCCCAGGCCGGCGCCGAAATCGAAGGTCTCGAGGTTGAGCGCGAGATAGACCGCGAGGCGCTTCCCCTCCGGCCAATCGTAGACCGGCCGGTCCGGCAGGGCGGAATAGGCGTAGCGGCCATGGCTCGACACTGTCGGCTCCGATGTCGTCACGGGGAAGGTCTCGATCCTGTCGTGGAGGGATAGCGCGCGGTCTCACGCGGCGCCGAGATAGGCCGCCTCGAGCGCCGCGTCCGCCTTGAGCTCCGCCGCCGTGCCGGAGGCGGCGACGCGCCCCTGCTCCAGGACGTAGCCCCGGTCGGCCACGGTGAGCGCGAGCGCGGCCATCTGATCGACGATCAGGATGGTCGTGCCCTGATCCCGCAGCTCGGCGACGGTGGCGTAGAGGCTGTTGATGATCGCCGGCGCGAGCCCGAGGGAGGGCTCGTCGAGCAGCAGGATGCGCGGATGCGCCATCATCCCGCGGGCGATCGCCAGCATCTGCTGCTCCCCGCCCGAGAGCAGGCCGGCGCGGCTGCCCGCCCGCTCGCGCAGGCGCGGGAATCGGTCGAGCAGGGCCTCGACCTCGGCCGGATCGACCCGGCCGCCGCGGCTCCAGGCGCCCAGGCGGATGTTCTCGACGACGGTGAGTTCGGGAAAGACCTGCCGTCCCTCCGGCACCAGGGCGAGACCGAGCCGCGCGATGCGATGCGCCGGCAGCGCGGCGATCGGAGCGTCCGCCAGCACCACCGACCCCTCGACCGGGCGCAGCAGGCCGGCGAGCGCCCGCATCGCCGTCGACTTGCCGGCGCCGTTCGAGCCGAGCAGGGCCACGGTCTCGCCGGGCCGCACCGCGAGGGCGAGGCGGTCGAGGACGGGCGCGGCGCCGTAGCCCGCGCTGAGGCCGTGGGCGGCCAGCACCGCGTCGGCCGGACCGTCCCAGGGCGCGGCCCGCGGCCGGGCCGGGGTCTCGGCGGCCCCGAGATAGGCCCGGAGCACGGCGGGGTCGCGGCGCACCTCGGCGGGCGTGCCGCGGGCGATCGGGCGGCCCGCATCCATGACGAGGATGCGGTCGGACACGCCCATCACCAGGGGCATGTCGTGCTCGACGAGGATCACGGCGATGCCGCAGCCCGCGATCCGCCGCAGCAGCGCGCCGAGGCGGTCGGTCTCGGCGCGGGCGAGGCCGGCGGCCGGCTCGTCGAGGAGCAGGACGCGCGGGGACCCGGCGAGCGCGCGGGCGATCTCCACCAGCCGCCGGTCGACGTGGGGCAGCTCGCTCGCCGGCCGATCGAGGGCGCCGGCATAGCCGACGAAGGCCAGCAACGCCGCCGCCTCCTGCCGGTCCCGCGCCCGCGCCCGGCGCAGCAGGCGCCCGGGCGCACGGGCGAGGATCACGTTCTCGACGACGCTGAGCGAGCCGAACAGCCGCGTCGTCTGGTAGGTGCGGGCGATCCCGGCGCGGGCGATGGCGTGGGCCGGCCGTCCGCCGAGCTCGCGCGCGCCGAGGCGGATCGTGCCGGCGCTCGGGCGGTAGAAGCCCGAGATCATGTTGAGGACGGTGGTCTTGCCGGCCCCGTTCGGCCCGATCACGCTGGTGATCGCGCCGGGCAGCGCCTCGAAGGCCACGCCTTCCGCCGCCCTGATGCCGCCGAAGGCGATCCCGAGACCCTCGACGGCGAGCGGCTCGCCCGCGTCCCGTTGCAGGAAGTCCGGCGCCTCGGCCTGCGCCTCCGGGTGCGCCTCGCCGCCCCGCGGCAGCAGGCGCGCGAGGCTGCCGACGAGCCCCGCCGGCACGAGCCAGAGCACCACCAGGGTGGTCAGGCCGAAGAACAGCAGCCGGTACTCGGCCAGCCCCGACAGCGCCTCGGGCAGGAGCACCGTCACCAGCGCGCCGAACAGCGGCCCGAGCACGGTACCGGCCCCGCCGACCACCACCGCGAGGACGAACAGGATCGACTGCGTGAACGGGAACGAACTCGGCGCGATGAACAGCATCAGGGGCGGCAGCACCGCGCCCGCGAGCCCGGTCAGCGCCGCCGAGATCGCGAAGGCGGCGGTCTTCACCCGGACTGGATCGAAGCCGAGCGAGGCGGCGGCGACATCCGCGTCCCGCACCGCCCGCAGCGCCTGGCCGAGGCGGGCATGGCGGAGCCGGTGGAAGCCGTAGAGGCTGAGGCCCGCCATGATCACTGCGAGAAGCGCAAGGTCGCGCTCGCCGAGGGGGAGGCCGAACAGGCTTGGGCCGGTCGCGACCACGAGGCCGTTCTGCCCGCCGGTGAGCTCGCCGCCCTCGATCAGCGCGTGCTCGACGAGGAAGCCGAAGGCGATCGTCACCATGGCGAGGTAGGGCCCGCGCACCCGCATCGCCGGCACGGCGAGCGCCGCGCCGACGACGGCGGAGATCCCGGCGGCGGCGGGAAGCGCCAGCCAGAAGCTCGCGCCCTTCAGCGTCAGGATCGCGCTCGCATAGGCGCCCAGCGCGTAGAACCCGGCATGGCCGAAGGAGATCAGCCCGCCGAGTCCGAGGAGGACGTTGAGGCCGGTGCCGGCCACCACCGTCAGCGCGACGAGCGCGATGACGAAGTGGCTGTAGCCGCTCGTCACCGCGACGAGCCCGAGGCCCGCGAGCGTCAGGGCCAGGATGGCGAGCGGCATCGCGGCCGGCGCCCGGAAAGGCGAGCGCATGGTCTTCAGACCTTGTTGACGGCGGCCCGGCCGAGGAGGCCGTTCGGGCGCAGGGCAAGTGCCAGGATGATGACGGAGAAGACGACGATCTGGGTCGCGCCGGAACCGAGCGTCGCGGTGACGCCGGCCTCCACGAGACCGTAGAGCAGACCCGCCAGCACCACGCCGGTGGCCGAGCCGATCCCTCCGAGGATCGCCACGGCGAAGGCCTTGATGCCGAACAGCGCGCCCATCTCGGCCGAGACGGAGAAGAGCGGCGCGATGAGCAGGCCCGCCGCGCCCGCCAGCACCGCCGAGAGCGCGAAGGCGCAGGCCACGGTGCGGGCGACGTCGATGCCCATCAGCCGCGCGGCCTCGGCGTTCTGCGCCACCGCCAGCAGCACACGGCCGAGTTCCGTCCCGCGGAACACGGCGCGGATCGCCACAGCGGCGGCGATGCCGACCACCGGAATCAGGAGCTGAAGCGGATAGATGCCCGCGCCCAGGATCTGGACCGGAGCCGAGACCAGGGGGGAGGGCAGGCTGCGCGGCTCCTTGCCGAAGGTGAACAGGAGGACGTTGTCGAGGATGATGCCGCCGGCCACCGTCGCCAGGAGCCACGCGTCGGAGCCGCGGGCCACGAACGGCCGCACCAGCAGGCGCTCCACGGCGAGCCCGAGCAGGGCGCAGCCGGCCAGAGCCGCGGCGGCCGCCAGCGGCATCGGCCAGCCGAGCTGAACCCCGAAGGCGTAGCCCAGCACCGCGCCCAGGGTGACGGCGCTCCCCTGCGCGAAGTTGACGGTGCCGGAGACGGCGAAGGTGATGTGGAAACCGAGCGCCACCAGCCCGTACATGCTGCCGAGGCCGAGCCCGCTGACGAGGGTTCCGGTCAGCATGGACGCCTCCCCGCGCCTCGGCTCGAACCGCGCCTCACTTGGACACCGCGACGATCTCGCCGTTGCGGAAGCTGGCGAAGATGTAGTCGTCCGGCTTCAAGGCATCGTGCCGGTCCGGCGCGAAGGGCGCCTCGTAGGTCTTGATCAGGCCGGCATAGGCCGGGACCTTGTAGAAGCCGTCGCGGACCTTCGGTCCTTCCGTCGCGCCAGCGGCCTGGATCGCTAGGGCGATCAGGTGGGTGGCATCGTAGGCGTTGGCGATGCCCACGGCGGGCGTGACGTCGGCCATGGACTTGATCGCCGGGTACTTCGTCTTCAGGGCGTCGAGCACCGCCTTCGCCTTCGGGCTGTCGTTGCCCGCGAAGGTGAAGGTCTGGACGAAATGCACCCGGGCCGCGCTCGGGCCGGCCAGTTCGTCGAAGCGCCCGCCGGCCGGTCCCCAGTGGGAGATCACCGGCACGGCCCAGCCCATGCGGTCGAGGGACTTCACCACCTGGGCCGAGGGACCGACATTGCCGACGAGGAACAGCGCGTCGGCCCCCGCCTCCCGCAGGCGGGACAGCTGCGGCACCATATCGATGTCGTTGGCCTCGTACTTCTCGATGCCGGCGCTGGGGAGCCCCGCGGCCTTCAGGGCCGCGACGAGCCCCTGCTGGTTCGATTCCCCCCAGGCATTGTTGACGAGGATCGCGCCGGGCTTCTTGGCGCCGTAGGTCTTCACCGCATAGGCGACGATGGCCTCGTCCACGAGCGCGTCGACCGCGGAGACCCGGAACACGTAGTTGTCGGCCGCCCCGTTGCGGGTGATCCCGGTGCCGGCCGCCCAGGGCCCGACGAAGGGCACCTTCATCTGATTGGCGATCGGGACGATCGCCATCGAGACCGGCGTGTCGAGCCCGCCGATCAGCGCCACGACCCCGGCGCGCTGGATCAGTTCGCGGGCGGCGAGCACGCCCTTCGACGGGTTGGCCTCGTCGTCGCGGGCGACGAGTTCCAGGGGCCGCCCGAGGACGCCGCCGTTGCGGTTGATCTCCTCGATCGCCAGCCCGATGCCGCGGGAGATCGCCTCGCCGGACTTCGCGGATTGGCCGCTGAGCGCGGTGACGAGACCGATCCGGACCGGCTCGGCGGCCTTGACCGGTCCGAGGCTGGCGAAACCCGCCAAGAGGGCACCGAAGGCGAGGCGCCGCGTCAGGGAGCGGGCGGCAGTGAGGCGGTGAGGCATGGCGATCCGATCCCCCGTATGTGGTCGACCGACGACCGCAACAGCCGTGCCAGTCGATGCGCCGTTGATTTTCCTCACTTTTCCCGAATCGGGCAGCGGCTGCCGGAAAAGTGTGCACAAAGTCACGGCAAAGTGCATACACTTTCTGCATGCAGGTATTCGCCGACTCCGTCATGGTCGGTCGGTGTCGCCGAGCGGGATGGAGGATTCGGGCATGGACGCGAGGGAAACGGCGGCCGCGCGCGACGCGGCGGCGGTGACGGCCTATCTGGAGGCCTCGATGGTTCCCGACCCCGAGACCGCCGCGCGCTACATGAAGCCCGACATCGCGATCGTCTTCACCGGCGGCCGGCTGTTCCGGCATCCGCGCGAGGTCACGGCCTTCAATGCCGGCCGCTATGCCTGGGTGAAGAAGCGGATGGAGCGGCTCGACGTGGTGCCCGGCGAGGGCAGCACCACCGTCTACAGTCTCGGCACGCTCTACGGCGCCTGGCCGGACGGCACCGCATTCGAGGGCAACCGCTACGTCGACCGCTTCACCGTTCAGGATGGCCTCATCGTCTCCATGGAGGTGTGGAACGACAGCGCCGAGCGGCTTCTCGAGCGGCAGGGCGCGTCGGCCTGACCGGTCGTACAAAATTCGGTCGTTCGTTTCGCAAGGTGGATCTCGTGCGCCGCTCAGGCGCCGCGCGGGCTCGCTGATCCGGGCTGGCTGCGCTTCGATCGAGCGGAGACCGGATCAGCCCTCGACGTAGGGCGCGAGCAGGCGGATGAGGTCGCGCTCGCGCCGGGGCTCGGTGAGGATGCGCGCCCGCTCGGCCACCGCATCGAGATGGTGATCCATCAACGCGACCGCCCGACCGGCGTCGCCGGCGACCAGCGCCGCCACGATTTCTCGGTGCTCGCTCACCGCGCAATCCGACGAGTGCGGCCGGCTGTAGAGCGACAGGATCAGGGCGCAGCGATAGCCGAGTTCGGCGACGTAGCGGCCGAGCACCGGGCTTCCGGTCATCTCGGCGAGCAGCAGGTGGAACTCCGTGGCGAGCCGGATCGAGGCCGCCTCCGGGCCGCCGCTCGCCCGCTCCTCACCGGCGATATGGTCCGCGAGCGCGGCCTGCTGCTCGGCGCTCAGGCGGCCGGCGAGCCGCTGAACCACGAGGCGCTCCAGGCTGATGCGCACGTCGAAGGTGTCGCGCGCCTCTTCCCAGCTCGGGCTCGCCACCACGGCGATGCGGTTGCGTCGCAACTCGACCAGCCCCTCGCCCGCGAGTTGAACGAGCGCCTGGCGCGCGATGGTGCGGCTGACGCTGAACCGCTCGCCGAGCGCGTCCTCGGGCAGCCGGTCCCCGGGCGTCAGGGCCCGCTCCACGATGGCCCGGCGAAGGGATCGGCAGATCGTTCCAACACGGTCGGTCGGGGAGCTCGTCTCGCCCTGTCTCATCGTCGACGCACATCCTGTTGCGGAGCGCGGGCGCTCCCGACCGAAACACCGCATCGGTTCCGTGGAACGCGACGCCCCCGGTTCATGGCATGGGCTCCGCGGCATGGGCTCCGTGGCAAGGGCTCTCGGCCCCAGCGCATTGCCCAGCTCATGGCCCAGCCTATGGCACCGGCTCGCGTCAGATGCATGATTGACGCCGAGGCGTTCCGCTCCGGCCAGGCTCGCATCCGCCACGCCTCAGTCCGTGGCGGACGCGACGGCACCGCGAGGACGATCGCGTCGCAAGCGGAGCCGTCTGGACGGCAAGGCCGGAAACGAAAGATGCTTTCGCGCAGGAGGCCGGTCGCAGCCACGGCGCGCTCCCGGCGCCCGACTGGACGACGTTCGCAGCGTACCCACGCAGCGTGATGACTGCGAGAGACGTGAAACGAACTGGTTGGCTAAGAAATCTGAGTGGCTGGGGGACCTGGATTCGAACCAGGACTAGCGGAGTCAGAGTCCGCGGTTCTACCGTTAAACTATCCCCCACCGGAGCCGTCGCGCGCCCGTCCGGTCGGAGGGGCGCGTTCGGGGAAGCGTTGGCCGTATCCCCGCGCTCGGTGCTGGCGTCAGATAGGCTGTGACGGCCGTCGCGTCAACCTGGCTGCACGCATCGTCGGCGCGGTGAGGCCTGACGGCCACGGTCGTCCGCTCTCGTCCCGCTGCGATCGCACGGCCCACGGGCCCGGACGCGCCGATCAGTTCATCGAATGCTGCCGCTGGCCGGGCTCGGCTTTGACGAGCGCCTCCCCCGCGGACGGGGGAGCGTGCCGGGCGACCGGCCCTAGCGCCAGCGTCTCCTTGATGACGTAACGGGCCAGCGCGTCGAAGGTGTAGACCCGCTCGATCAGAGCCTGGGCCGCGGCCGTCATCCGATCGACCTGTGCGTCGTCGGTGCGCAGAATGAGGTCGAGGGCGCGCTCCAGATCCTCCTGCGGGTCGAGATAGAACCCCTCGCGGCCGTGCAGGAAGGGCTCGATGCCGGTCAGCGGGCGGGTATCGAAGACCGGGACGCTGCCCAGCGAGGCGACCTCGTAATGGCGGTAGCAATCCCAACCGACGCCGCCGGGCGACAGGCAGAACCGGCTCTGGCCGATGGCCTCCACGAACGCGTCCCGGCTCAGGCGGCGCGCGGGGGCGTGGATGCGCCAGCCCCGGGCGGCCAATCGCGGCAGGACGCCGTTCACGGCCTCGCGGAACGCGATTCCCTGCGCCGAGCCGACGTAGAACAGGTCATGGCTGCGGGCGGAGGCCGGGATCGGCGGCTTTACGGCCGCAGTCTCGATCCCGAGAGCGAAGGGACGCAGCTTGGCCCGGAGCGCGAGGCAGCCCGGGTCCTGCCGGGCATGGCCGGCGCAGGCCCCGCGGGGCAGCACCGTCTCCAGCGTGTTCCACCGGTTGGCCGCGAGCTCCCGCTTGAAGAACAGGTCGCAGCGGCGAAGGAAGGCGCGGTCGCGGGGATGGATCGTGAGGTGGTCCGTGACATCGAGGACGACGAGCCGGACCCGGCGGCCGCGGGCGGCGAACAGGACGAGCCCGCGGAAGGCGAGGCCGATCAGGCTCAGGGCGGCGTGGACGGGCAGCGCGCGTCCGGCGCTGTTCACGGGGCCGACGCAGCGGGCCACGACGATGTCGTAGTCTTGGACGAAGCAGGCGCGGCCGATTCCGGCGACCCGCCGCGCCAGACCCAGCAACCGCATGGGCAAGCTGCCGGAACCGGGCGCGCGGGTTCTGACGTCGGCCCAGCGCAGCCGCGTGTCGAGGAAAGTCGTACGCTCGGGAAAGGCAGCGGTCACGAGCGGCATCAGGCCGAATTCGAGGATCCGCGGCGCATCCGCGGGACCCTCCGATGCCCCCGGGCGGGCTCGCTCGGTCATCGTCTGCATGACGGCTCCGGGGACGGACCTGCGACGCGCTCGCGACGATCCCCGCTCCCCCCGACGGGATCGATGCGAGGCCGCGCCGAACATCAGAAGTGGGCGTGCGGCTGAAGCTTCAAACGGCTGCGGCCGAGATCGAGCTGCTTGCTGACCAGCCAGTCCGGGTTGCGGGCGTTGAAGTAGCCCTTCAGCGCGTAGCGCCAGAACCGCTCCTCCATGCGCGAGGACGGCCCGTGGACCGCCTTCACCCGGGCGACCTCGCCCAGCGCCCGCGCCTTGTGGGCGAGATTGGCGCTGTTGTTCTGCCCGGTGCGGCGGAAGCAGGCCACCGGGCGAGCGACGCGCGCGTAGGGCTCCCGTGCCAGGGCACGGCAGAACATCTCGTAATCGCCGCAATCCTTGAACGCGTGATCGAAGCCGCCGAGTTCGGCGTAGAAGTCGCGCGATATGTAGGTCGCCATGTGCATGACCGGGTTCCAGCCGAGGCACACGAGCATGCGCGGCGTCATCCAGTTGGGCGGAGCGGCGAGGCCGCCGAGGCCGCGACCGCGACCGTCGATCCACCGGATCCCGCCGACGACCCACCGCCTCCCGCCGCTCCGATAGGCCTCGACCACGGCTTCCAGCCCGCCTTCGAGCAGGACGTCGTCGGCGCCGAGAAAGCCGAGCAGCTCCCCGGAGGCGGCGAAGGAACCCTTGTTGATGGCATCGAAAATGCCGCGATCCTTGCCCTGGAGCACGGTGGCGCCGAGGCTTTGCGCCAGTTCCACGGTGCCGTCGGTGCTGCCCGCATCGACGATCACGTGCTCGACCTCGATGCCGTTGCGGGCGCTGGCGCGCGAGGATTCGATGCATTCGCGCAGGTATTCGACGCCGTTCAGCGTCGGGGTGACCACGGACACCTTCATGGCCGGCTTCCTCGTCTCTGGCGTGGCTCGCGCTTGGATCGCGCGGGTGGCGGGTGCGTTGGGGGCGGGCGGCACCGGGCCCTCACGGTGCCGCGCGAGTCGTCAGGCGACGGCCGCCAGGGTGCCGGAGGTGAACCCGTCGCGGCCGGAGACGAGGGGGAGAGGGGACAGAAGGCTTCCGAACCGCTCGGCGGGCGCGGCGCCGCTCGTCACGATGCCCCTGTTCATCGCCCAGACCGCGGCCTGCGTCCGGTTCTTGACCCGGACCTTGCGCAGGATCGCCTTGACGTGGACCTTGACGGTGGCCTCGGCGATATCGAGGTTGCGGGCGATGACCTTGTTGGACTCGCCGAGCGCCAGGCCTTCGAGGATGTTGACCTCGCGGCTCGACAGGCTGGAGAGGGAGGTTCCGTCCGCCCGCTGAAGTCCGGTCAGGGGAGCGACCGGGCCGGGCGCCCGCACGGGGTCGGCCGCCAGGCACAGACGCCCGAGAAAGCTCATCGGCAGCACCGCGCAATCGGCGATCACGACCTCCAGGGTCTTCAGCAGATCGGAGGGCGAGACATCCTCGGTCAGGTAGGCCGAGGCGCCGAGTTGAAGGCTGCGCAGCATCAGACCTTCGGTGTCGCGCAGCGCCAGCGCCACGATCTTGACCTCGGGCAGCGCCTCGGCGACCTGCCCGACGATGCAGGCCGCCTCCTCGTCGATGACGACGAGCGCCAAGCGCGCCGCCTCGAGGTCGGCCAGGTGCAGCCCGGGACTCGCCGCGACCTGTCGCACCGTGAAGCGGGTACCGGACAGGAGCGCGACCAAACTTTCTCTAACCATGCGATTGTCGCTGACAATCAGCGTATCGATGTGTTCCATCGGAGCTACTCCCCTGATCTGCAGGAAACCTCCCGCGCCCGATTCTCCTGAACGCCGCTTCTATTCGGGCCATTCGCACAGAGGTATTGTGCGTCGCAGGATGTTAGGCACAAATTAACTAGACCGAATGGGATCTTTGGAGTGCGCCCCTGGGAGTGGACGGCGCTGGACCTGAGGATTGACCCGCCGCGCTGGGCTTCCGGAGGATGGAAGTCATGGCTCGGTATCGAACCCACAGTGTCGCGTTCAAGCGGCAGGTCGTGCAGGCGTATCTCGCGGGCGAGACGCTCCGCGGCCTCGCCCTGCGTCACGATCTTTCGCGCAATCTGATCCGGGTCTGGATCGCCAAGCACGAGGCGGGCGCCCTCGACGAGGACGTGCAGGCTGCCGACCTCCTGCAGGAGTACGAGGCCCGCATCGCGATGCTGGAGCGCTTGGTCGGACGGCAGACGCTGGAGATCGAGTTCCTCAAAGGGGGGCTTCAGCCCGCACGAGCGCAGAAAAGCGTGACTATGTCCGTCGTTGCCGGCCCGCCGGTCTCTCGGTCAGCCGAGGATGCACGCTGATGGGCCTGCCGCGCTCGACCTTCTACGACCAGCCGGCGATCAGCACGGATGCAACCGAGCTGCTGGCCCGCCTGACGGACCTGTGCGACGCGTTCGAAGGCTACGGTTATCGACGCGTCGGAGCGGCGTTGCGCCAGCAGGGGATCGTCGTCAACGGCAAGAAGCTGCGCCGCCTGATGCGCGAGCACGGCCTGCAGCCGCGCCTGCGCCGACGGTTCAAGGCAACGACCGACAGCGACCACGACCTGCCCGTCTTCCCGAACGTGGCGGCCGAGCGGGTGCCGGACGGCCCCAACCAGCTCTGGATCGCCGACCTGACCTACATCGCCGTCCCGAACGGCTTCGTCTATCTGGCCGTGATCCTCGATGCTTGGTCGCGCAAGGCCGTCGGCTATGCCGTGAGCCGCTCGCTCGAAGCGCGCACGGCCGTGGCCGCGCTGGAGGCCGCCCTGGCGGCGCGCTCGCCGCCCAAGGGCTGCGTGCATCATTCCGACCGCGGGTCGCAGTATGCCTCTGCTGCCTACCGGAAGGTCCTGGCCGAGCATGGACTGGTCGGCTCGATGGGACGCCGCGGCAATCCCTATGACAACGCCAAGGCCGAGAGCTTCATGAAGACGCTCAAGGTCGAAGCGGTGTACGTGACGGAGTACGAAACCTTCGCCGATGTCGCGGCTGACCTTCCGCGCTTCATCGACGAAGTCTACAACGCCAAGCGGCTGCATTCCGCGCTCGGCTATCTGAGCCCCGTGCAGTTCGAGGAGCAACACGCCCGGCAGCGGGTCAAACCCCTCGCCTGAGCCTGTCTACCGATAGGGGCGCACTCCACTTTCCTGTCATGTCAGAAAAAACTTGGACACCCCAACAGGACCTATCCAGTTCGTACTAGATTTTGCCCTTGAGGATTGTCGGAGCGAGGAGCGCAGCCTCAGTCCGATTTCTGACTCCGAGCATCCGGATCACGGCGGAGACGTGGATCTTCACCGTCGCTTCGGCGATGTTCAGCGCGAACGCGATCTCTCGATTGGACAGCCCCTTGCCGATGAGAGCCAGAACTTCGCGCTGACGCAGGGTCAACCCGATCGTTCGCACGTTGCGCTCCGGCGGCCGTATCACCGGGGTGGCCTCGGGCGGCTTCGCGGCCAGGATCGCGTTGGGAGCGTAGAGCCGGCCGTCGAGCGTCGTGCGGATCGCCTCGACCATCTCCTCGGGACGCTGCCGCCGGATGATCAACCCGTGAAAGCCGAGGCTCAGCGCATCCTGAAACAGGTCGGCGGAGGCATGCGGGACAACGAGCAGGAGGCGTGCGACGCCGGCCGCCCGCTTCAGAGCCCCGAGATAGGTCGGATCGCCGGCGGGAAGGAGGCGGGATCCGACGATGACGAGGTCCGTCTTCATCGGCGAGCGGACGTTGTTGAGCAGATCGGACGCTCCGGCCACATCGACGATGATCACGCCGCTCAAGCTGGCTTCCAGGGCCCTTCGCAGGCCGAGCCGGAAGCTCTTCTGCTCATCTGCGATGATGATCCGCCACATGATTGAGCATTTACTCCACTGGCGGCGCATATCGTTCGGATGAGACCCGACTTGATCTGGCTGTCGCGCTCCGAGCACGAGGGAATCGCGCCGATTGCGCGCAAAGGCTCTGCCGCCGAGTTGTACAACGGCAAGCGCGCCCTGATCTGGCGGTCAAACCTCTGGTTACATGTAATATTGCAAGCTCGCCACGCCACAGCAAAGCTCAACACCGCCGATTTTTAGCACTCGGCCCATGGACATCAAGCTTTCTTCAAGAGGCTACCCTCTATGGTCGAATAATATTTTAAATCGTCGCCCAAACGGCAGATGGCAGCCAGGATACGCCCACTTGGGCCAGAATCCGCCACTGAATACGTCCTTTGGACTATCAACAATGAGGTAACATCGAATCTCTTTTGTTATATACTGCGCTGCAACGGAGGCATATCGTGAAACCCTACGGTCGCCTGGGCGACGATGATCCAATGTTCACGCCGTAACCCGAATGGATCATGCCGCGACGGCCGCCGTGCACAGTTGGGGGGCTCCGATGACGTCAGTAATCGCGGCAGGCGATGACCGCTCGCCCACGACTTCGACGGCCAAGCGGCCGAGCGCCCCCTCGTGGGCGACGCCGCGGGCACGCTCTGCGCCATGCCGTCCGTGCGACGGACCGACCCGGCCCCGCACGCTCAGACACGTCAGCCACTGACGAGCCGAGAGGGGGGCCTCGTCGATGGACCAGGACATGGTGTCGGCAGCGGTCGGCCCGGGTCCGCTGAGCCCGGAGGACGTGCGGGCCCTGGAAGCGATCGGCGACCCCGTTCTGGTCGTCGCCCGCTCCGGCGGCGTCGCCTTCGCCAACGAGTCCGCCCGCCTGCTGCTGCCGCGGGAGGACCGGTCCCGGATCCATCTCACCGGCAAGGCCTCGACGGCCTTCCTGGCGCGGGCCCGGGCCGCGCGGAGACCGCTTCCCGGCGTCATCGCGCTCAAGCGGGGCACGGGACTGCGCCGCTACCGCTGTCACGGCTGCCGCCTGAGCCGTGAGAGCCGGGATCCCCTCGTTCTCGTCCGGCTGCTGCCGGTGCGCGACGCGCGCTTCAGCCTGCTGGCGAGCGAGGCCGTCATGTTGCGGCGTGAACTCGCCGAGCGCGAACGCTATCAGAGCCGCCTTCAGGCGCTGCTGCGCGAGCGTGATCTTCTTCTGGCCGACCTTCGCAGCACCGACCAAGCCCGTACCCGGGCCGAGCGCGACAGGGATGCGGTGCTGGCCCAGCTCTACCGGGCCCATCAGGCCGAGCGGGAACGTCTCGCCCGCGAGCTTCACGACGAGGCCGGACAGCAGCTCGCATGGCTGAAGCTGCGACTCGACCGCCTGCGGCGCGAGCCCTCGCCCGAGGAGGTCGGGGCGATGCTGAAGCAGGTCGATGCGATTTCCGCCAGCCTGCGACAGGTGGTTCGGGAGCTGCGCCCGGTCGCGCTGGCCGAACTCGGCCTCATCCTCGCCCTGAACAGCCTCGTGCGCGAATGGTCCGACCGATGCGGGGTCCCGATCGAGTTCCAGCTTTCCGGAACCACGGTGCCGCTCACGCCTGAGATCGAGGTGACGATTTTCCGCCTCGTTCAGGAGGCGCTGACCAACGTCATCAAGCACGCGCCGGGGGCGGGCCACGTTTCCGTGACCCTTCAATACAACCGCGACGGCGTCACGCTGGCGATCGAGGATGACGGACCAGGTCTCGGACCGGAACGCGAGCCGGGATCCGCGGGCGAGCCGGGGCCGGCGGAGCGTCGCGCGGGGAACGGGTTCGGACTCGCGGGGATGCGCGAGCGGCTGATGCTGCTCGGAGGGAAGCTCATGATCGAATCGCCTCCCGGCGGCGGGACGACGATTCTTGCGCGTTTGCCGATGACAGGGGGATGATGTGCGCATGGCGAAAGCACGGATCAGGGTCGCCCTGATCGATGACCACCCAATCTTCAGGAGCGGCGTCCGCGGCCTGCTCGGCGAGACCGCCGGCATCGAGGTCGTCGGAGAGGCCAGCGACGGCCGGCACGCTCTCGACCTCGTCGGCCGAACGCTGCCCGACGTCGTCGTCATGGACATCACCATGACGGGCATGAGCGGCCTCGCGGTCGCACGGGCACTCCGCCAGGCCGGCTCGGCGGTCTACATCGTCTTCCTGACGGTCAACGAGGATCTCGCCTTCGTCGACGAGGCGCTGACCGCAGGCGCACAAGGCTACGTCCTGAAGCGCTCCGCCGGCGCCAGCCTGCTGGAGGCCATCGAGGCCGTCGTCTCCGGCGGCCGCTACATCGACAACGAGATGCGCTCGCCGCCGTCCCTGCCCGGCCGCACGGAAGCCGGACCGCCCGTCCCCCATGCCGGCGAGGAGGGCGGACTCACTGTGCGGGAACGCGAAGTGCTCCGGCTGATCGCCCTCGGCATGACCATGAAGGAGGTCAGCCTCGCGATCTCGATCTCGGTGGCCTCGGTCGATACCTATAAGATCCGCGGCTGTAAGAAGCTCGGCCTGCGCTCCCGCGCCAGCATCGTCCGCTACGCCCTCGGGCAGGGCTGGCTTGAGACAGAGAGTAAACGACATCCGTCGGATCGGCCATCATCCGTCATGTGAGCTTTTCGAAAACATCCTTTCGTCCGTTGGGAGTAGGCCACCCCTTCAGGATTAGACTGTCCCTCGAACCCGCTCGGCGGCGCCCATCCGGCCGGATCGAGCCCGTCCCCGCAGCTCCGTTTCCACCGGGCCCGATTTCTCCCGCCCCGATGCCCCGCTACGCAGGGCGGGATGAGCGAGCCGATCGGCCGAGGCGCTTCAGGCGAGTTCCCGCGCCGCACGCTCCAGCGCCCCCAGAAGCGGTTCGATCTGCGCGGCACTCAGGTCATGGAAGCCGAGGGTGCGGCCCATCACGAGACCGAGCAGCGCGAAGAACAGCGCCGCCCCGACCCCCGCCGGCCCCTCCGCGGCCTCGAACCGGGTGAGCCGCTCGGCCACGAAGGCGCGGTAGCCGGCGAGCGCGTCCGGATTCTCGGCCGAGGCGAGGAGCAGGGCGCGGCTGAACTCGTCCTCGTCGCAGTAGCTGCGGCGCAGGTGCTCGATCATCCCGAGCGCGAGCCCCGCCGCTCCCCCCGCCTGCTCGGCTTCGCAGGCGGCGATCCCGGCGCGCAGGTGCTGCAGCTTGCGCTCGACGAGGGCGAGGATCAGCGCATCCTTCGAGGCGTAGTGGTGCAGGACCCCGCCCTTGCTCAGCTCGGCCTGCGCCGCCACGGCATCGATGGTCAGAGCCCGCGCCCCGCCGCGGCGCAACACCGAGCCCGCCGCCTCAAGAATCACTTCCGCGCGATCGTCGCGGCGGCTGCGCGTCCTCTGCGACATGATCGACTCCGAACTCCACTCCCGTACGCCATATCTGGATCGCCAAACTAAATCGCTGTGAAATATTGTTTTTTCGAAGCGATCAGATCGGCTTCTCGGATCGGCCGCGATAAAAACCGTCTGGACGGTCGGTAAGATACGCGATAAGCCTGCGCCGCGAAAGCCGACTCGTCGGAACCGGTCGCCGGACCTTCCCGGGTCCGGATCCCGACCCAAGTCCGGCTCAAGTCCCGGTCCAAACCGCGCAGCATTCCACCGCGTCCCGTCTCAAGCCCCATTCCCTGCCCGGAAGCTCGGCCGATGTTCTCAGGGCGACGCCCCATCCTCACCGCAACGGCGCGCGCCGCCGTGTCGGCCCTGCTCGCGACCGCGGCGCTCCCGACACCGGCTTTTGCCCTCTCGGAGGCGGAGAACCCGTCCGTGGCGATGGTGCGGGTAGTGACGGCGAAGAAGGAGACCTTCACCTCGGACGTGGTGCTCACCGGCGACATCCAGGCTCAGGCTCAGACCAACGTCGCCTTCCGCACCAACGGCAAGGTCGCCGAGCGCCGGGTCGAGGTCGGCGACCACGTCGCCGCCGATCAGGTGCTCGCGGTACTAGAACCGCTGGTGCAGCGCGCTAATCTCGACAATGCCCGCGCCGCCCTGGTCTCGGCGGAGGCGCAGCTCACCCAGGCCAAGGTGACCTTCGAGCGCCAGAAGCAGCTCATCAGCGGCGGCTACACCACGCGTCCGGCCTACGACAACGCCGAGCAGCAATTGCGCACCTCCCAGGCCGCGGTCGATTCGGCCAGGGCGGCGCTCGGCACCGCCGAGGAGCAGCTCTCCTACACGGAGCTGCGCGCGGGCGTGCCCGGCATCGTCCTGAGCCGGACCTTCGAGGTCGGGCAGGTGGTGCAGTCGGGACAGGCGGTGATGGTGCTGGCCCAGGACGGACCGCGCGACGCGGTGTTCAACGTCTACGAGGCGCTGACCGCCCACCCGCCCGGCGACAAGACGATTCAGGTCACCCTCCAGTCGGACCCCGCGGTGGCGGCGAAGGGGCACGTGCGCGAAATCTCGCCGACGGTGGACGCGGCGAGCGGCACGGTGCGGGTCAAGGTCGGGCTGGAACAGACCCCGCCCGCCATGTCGCTCGGCGCCGTGGTGATCGGCCGGGGCCGATTCGCCTCGCGCGAGGCGGTGGTGCTGCCCTGGTCGGCGCTCTACCGCTTGGACAACCGCCCGGCGGTGTGGATCTACGAGGCCAAGACCGGCACGGTCGCGGTCCGCACGATCGAGATCGACCGCTACGGCTTCGACGACATCGTGCTCAAGGGCGGCGTCGAGCCCGGCGAGGCGGTGGTGACCGCCGGCATCCAGTTCCTGCGTCCCGGACAGCACGTCGCGCTGGCGGGGCAGGAGCGCGCGCGAGACACCAGGAGATCCGCGGCGGGGGAGGACGGACAATGAAGTGGGCGCCCCTCGTCGCTATCCTCGTCGTCGGCGCCTCTCTGCTCACCGCCTGCCAGCCGTCACAGGAGGCGCCTGCGCCGCCGCCCGTGCGGCCGGTCCTGACGACCGTGGCACAGCCCACCGACAGCGTGATCTTCGGGCCCTTCGCCGGCACGGTCGAGCCGCGCTACCAGTCGCAGCTCGGCTTTCAGATCGGTGGCCGGGTGGTGGCCCGCGACGTCACCGTCGGCGATGTCGTGAAGAAGGACCAGCGGCTCGCGGCCCTCGACCCGATCGTCTCACGGTTCGACCTCAGCCGGGCCGAGGCGGAACTGGCCGACGCGAAGGCCCAGGCCGAGAACGCGACGGCCACCGAGGCGCGCACCCGGCGCCTGATGGAGGGCGGCAACGTCACCCAGGCCCAGCTCGACGCGGCGGTGGCCCGGCGCGACACCGCCCAGGCGCGCCTCGCCCAGGCCGGGGCCAGCCTGCAGAAGGCCCGCGACCAGATCGGCTACACCGAGCTGCACGCCGATTTCGATGGTGTCGTCACCCAGCGGCTCGCCGAGATCGGGCAGGTGGTGAGCCCGGGCCAGGGGATCGTTACGCTCGCCCGGCCCGAGACCCGCGAGGCGGTGGTCGACATTCCCGAGACGCTGACCGGCGCCATGCCCAAGGACGGCCTGTTCACGGTGGTGCTCCAGAGCGCGCCGGAGATCACCGCCCGCGGCCGGGTGCGCGAGGTCGCCCCCTTCGCCGAGTCCGGCACCCGGACCCGCCGCGTCCGCCTGACCCTGGAGGAGCCCGGTCCCGCCTTCCGGCTCGGGGCCACCATCACCGTCGCGCTGGAGCGCAGCACCGAGCGCCGCTTCATCCTGCCGGCCACCGCGCTCCTCGACGCCGACGGGCGCCGCTCGGTCTGGATCGTGCCGGAAGCCGGCCAGCCGGGGGAGGCCGATGCGGACAAGGCGGCGGGCGACCGGCACGTCGAGCGCCGCGATGTCACCCTCGACGGCGACCGGCCGGACCGGCACGGGCGCGTCGCCGTTCGCGCGGGGCTGAAACCCGGCGAGCGGGTCGTGGTGGCGGGCGTCCACTCCCTGCGCGACGGCCAGACCGTCCGGCTGGCCGACGACCGCAACTGAGCCGGAACCCGGCAGCAATCCCGGCAAGAGAGCCGCAAAGGTTTTTCGCGCGTGAAGGACTTCAACCTTTCCGACTGGGCGCTCGGCCACCGTTCACTGGTCTGGTTCCTGATGCTCGTCTGCCTGGTCGCCGGCGTGATGGCCTATTCCCGGCTCGGCCGCGAGGAGGATCCGCCCTTCGCCATCAAGACCATGGTGGTTCAGGCGAGCTGGCCCGGCGCCACGATCAAGGACACCCTCGATCAGGTCACCGACCGGATCGAGAAGGAGCTGCAGCAGATCAACGCCCTCGATTACGTGAGGAGCTACACCACGCCGGGGCAGGCGACGGTGTTCGTGCAGTTCCGCGACACGACGCGCAAGGAGGAGATCCAGCCCGCCTTCTACCAGGTACGCAAGCGCTTAGGCGACATCCAGCACACCTTTCCGCAGGGCGTGCAGGGCCCGGCCTTCAACGACGAATTCGGCGACGTCTACGGCAACGTCTACGCCTTCACGGCCGACGGCCTGACCCACCGGCAATTGCGCGACTACGTCGAGGGGGTGCGCACCGAGATCCTCAAGGTGCCCAATATCGGCAAGACCCTGCTGATGGGCGTGCAGGGCGAGACGATCTATCTCGACTTCTCCACCCGCAAGCTCGCGGGCTACGGCATCGACATCCAGGCCCTGATCAAGGCGCTGCAATCGCAGAACGCGGTGGCCGCCTCCGGCGTGGTCCAGGCGGGGCCGGAGCGGGTGAGCCTCCGCGTCAGCGGCCAGTTCAGCTCCGAGGAGTCGCTGCGAAACGTCAACCTGCGCTTCAACGATCGCTTCTTCCGCCTCGCCGACGTCGCCGAGATCTCCCGCGGCTACGAGGACCCGCCGGCCGCCCTGTTCCGCGTCGACGGCAAGCCGGCGATCGGGCTCGCCATCGCCATGCGCCCGAACGCCAACCTCCTGAAGTTCGGCGAAGATCTGAAGGAGCGCATGCACGTCGTCGAGGGCAAGCTGCCCATCGGCGTCGGCATCCATCTCGTCTCGGACCAGCCCAAGATCGTCGAGGAGGCGGTCGGCGGTTTCACCAAGGCGCTCGTCGAGGCGGTCGTCATCGTGCTCGTGGTGAGCTTCGTCAGCCTCGGCCTGCGCGCCGGGCTCGTCGTCGCGGTCTCGATCCCGCTCGTGCTCGCCATCGTCTTCGTCATCATGCAGATCATGGGCGTGACGCTGCAGCGCATCTCGCTCGGCGCGCTCATCATCGCGCTGGGGCTTCTCGTCGACGACGCGATGATCACCGTCGAGATGATGGTGGCCCGCCTCGAACTCGGCGACAACCTGAAGAAGGCGGCGACCTACGCCTACACCTCCACCGCCTTCCCGATGCTCACCGGCACGCTGGTGACGGTGGCGGGCTTCCTGCCGATCGGCTTCAACGGCTCTTCCGCCGGCGAGTACACCTACTCGCTGTTCGTGGTCATCGCCGCCTCGCTCCTCGTCTCCTGGGTCGTCGCGGTGCTGTTCGCACCGCTTCTCGGCGTCACCATCCTGCCCAAGACCATGAAGCACCACGCGGAGAAGCAGGGCCTGTTCACCCGCGCCTTCATGGCCACCCTTCGGGTCGCGATGCGGCTGCGCTGGATCACGGTGATCGCCTGCGTCGCCCTGATGGGGCTGGCCGTCGTCGGCATGGGCCACGTGCAGCAGCAGTTCTTCCCGTCCTCCGATCGCTCCGAGGTGCTGGTCGACCTGACCCTGCCGCAGAACGCCACCATCACCGAAACGCGGGCGCAGATGGACCGCTTCGAGGCCCATCTGAAGGACGACCCCGACATCGAGCGCTGGTCCTCCTATGTCGGCCAGGGCGCGGTGCGCTTCTACCTGCCGCTCGACCAGCAGCTCGCCAACGCCTTCTACGGGCAGATCGTGATCGTCACGAAGTCGCTGGCGGTGCGCGATGACGTCATCCGGCGGCTGCAGAAGTTCGGCCGGCGCGATTTCGTCGGCACCGACGTGCTGGTGCAGCCGCTCAATCTCGGCCCCCCCGTCGGACGCCCGATCCAGTACCGCCTGTCCGGCCCCGACGTGCAGGAGGTGCGCCGCCTCGCGCTCAAACTCGCCGACGTGGTGGCCACCGACACGCGTCTGGCGGTGCCGACCTTCGACTGGAACGAGCCGGGGAAGGTGCTGCGCGTCGAGATCCTGCAGGACAAGGCGCGCCAGCTCGGCGTCACCAGCCAGGACATCGCCGGCATCCTCAACGGCATCGTCGGCGGCCAGGCGATCACGCAGGTGCGCGATTCGATCTACCTCGTGAACGTGGTCGGCCGGGCGCGCACCGTCGAGCGGACCTCGCTCGACACGCTCCAGAGCCTTCAGGTCGCCCTCTCCAACGGCTCGGTCGTGCCGATCCTGGCATTCGCCAAGATCGACTACGATCTGGAGCAGCCGATCGTCTGGCGCCGCGACCGCGTGCCGACGCTCACGGTCCGCGCCACGATCAACGACGCGACCCAGCCCCCCACCGTCGTCGCCGCGCTCCAGCCCGCCATCGACGCCTACGTGAAGGCGCTGCCGGAGGGCTACACGCTGGCGACCGGCGGCGCGGTCGAGGAGGCGGGCAAGGGACAGGGACCGATCGCCGCCGTGGTGCCGGTGATGCTGCTGGCGATGGCCTTCTTCCTGATGATCCAGCTCCAGAGCTTCCAGAAGCTGTTCCTGGTGTTCTCCGTGGCGCCGCTCGGGCTGATCGGCGTGGTCCCGGCCCTCCTCCTGTTCG
>Ga0233425_10002718_pt1 | contig 33977 bp, 34 predicted proteins | sample Watercolumn_Towu_2_FD_181712 | JGI IMG/M metagenome (GOLD analysis project Ga0233425, IMG submission 181712) | Freshwater microbial communities from Lake Towuti, South Sulawesi, Indonesia - Watercolumn_Towuti2014_140_MG | ecosystem: Environmental > Aquatic > Freshwater > Lake | place...
GCGGCAGCACTACAACACGGTCCGGCCACACAGCAGCCTGGGAGGGCAGCCACCGGCCCCCGAAGCCATCCGGCTTGCGAGCTGAAGACTAACATGGTAAGTGGTACAAAAACTCCCGGCTGGTCAGAAGCTGAGGCTAAGTCTTTGGTTTATTAGCGAACACCGTGGCGTCGCAGGCGATGTACTTGATCTGCTTCATGGGGATGATGACGACTTCCTTGGCCGAGTCCACTTCCAGCACTTCCATGTCCTCGCTGATCGTGTGCCGGATCGCGTCCTTGACCAACAGTTCCTGGTTGTCGGTGAACACGACTTTGACCCAATAGACCACGGTCGTTCCTCCCGTCTCTCGTTGTTCGTGAAGCGTATCTCGTTCTGAAAGTCGTACGGCGTACGCAGTGGTCAGTTCACGGTTGTCGGGCTCGGATCCAGTTCAGCAACCGACTACTGACGACTGACCACTTCTTTCACGATATACGAACGACGAGCAACGCTTCACGTGTTGTGGCTGGGGAGTCTACTGGATTGCGGCGGGACGGGCAAGCCTTCTTTGTCCCCTAGTCCGGATGCTCAGCCCCTAACTCTTTCGACCGCTTGGCTGCTGCCTCCACGGCGTTGATGAGCGTGGCGCGCAGCCGGCCTTCTTCCAGTTGGTGCAGGCCGGCGATGGTCGTCCCGCCCGGCGAGGCGACCCGGTCTTTCAAGACGGCCGGATGCTCCCCGCTCTCGACCACCATCCGCGCCGCGCCCAGGACGGTTTGGGCTGCCAGGAGTTGTGCCGTCTGGCGGGGAAGGCCCATCTTGACCCCTCCATCCGCCAAGGCCTCGATGATCAGATAGACGTAAGCCGGTCCGCTGCCGCTTAGGCCGGTGACTGCATCCATCAGCCGTTCTTCTATGGTAACGACCGTACCGACCGACCGAAATATGGCCTCGGCCGTTTCCGCATCGTCCTTGGTGACGCCAGGCCCCAGCGCCAGCGCGGTCACCCCTGCTTCCAGGCTAGATGGGGTGTTCGGCATGGCCCTGATAATCCTGGCGCCTGAAGGAAGCTGTGCGGCCAAGCTGCCGATCGGATAGCCGGCCGCAACCGAAATAGTCAATGTATTTTTCTTTATAGATCGAGTAATTGCAGGCATAATCTCATCGAGAATATGAGGTTCGATGGCAAGAATCAGCACGTCGCCCCAAGCTGCCGCCTCCTTATTGTCCGCCCCGGTTTTGACCTGGTACCGGCTCTGAAGGTGGGCGCGCCGCTCCGGCAGGATATCGGTGGCGTAGAGCTGCTCCGGCTTGGCGACGCCGGATTTGACCATGCCGGCCACCAGAGCCTCCGCCATGTTCCCCGCCCCGATGATGGAGATCCGTTTCCCGATAGTCATGGCGCGATTATACTGGCGGCTCCCCTCCCCTTCAACTTGCAACCCCCTGAGGGCTTGGGTACAGTTGGCCCGTTCGACGGTTTGCATGCCCTTATTATGTAGCCTCATTTTTTGCTCCTGGAGGTTCCGATGACACGAACTCTCTGTTTCCTCATGGCCATCCTGACAGGATTGCTCGGCACCGACGCGTCGGCCAGCCGGAATATCTTGGAGCCGGAGCAAAAAGCTCTGCTGGCAAAAGTTGATCGGATTCTGGTCGAGGTGGTCGCGATCACGGACCAGGGGCCGGTGGAACCGGGCCAGCTCCAGGATGTCGTGGTCAAACGGCTCAAGGAAGCCGGGTATCAGGTGGTGACCGATCCGGCTCAACCGTCCGATGTGCTCTTCAAGGTGAAGTGCGAGCAACGGAAAGTCTGGGAAGGGACGACCACGATGGGCAGCGACGCCGACTTGCCCGACTCCCCGTCCCGCGTGTGGAAAGGTCCGGCCTGCCAGTTGCTCTATTTGCTGGGCGGCAAGAAGATGGGCTGGCAGAAGGAAGTCTGCACGGAGTTCTTGGATTCGCTTCAGGCGGCGGCTGCGGCCAAGGCGGCGGACCCGGGCCAGTACGCCCTGGCGAAGTTGAAGGAGCGGCTGGAGCAGTACGACTTCCCGGTGCTGGTGACGGCGGATTGGGGGCAGGAAGACCGGCTGCTCAAGATGCTGAACGATCCGGCGGCCACGTCGGGGCGTAAGACGCAGATCGTCGTTGCGCTGGGGGATCTGTTTTCAGCGAAGGCGGTCCCGCAGTTGCTCAAGGAGCTGAAAGGTTCCGACCTCGAAGTGGCCAAGGCATCGGCCGTGGCTTTGGGCAACATCGGGAACAAGGACAGCATTCCGGCCCTCGTCGGGGCCATGCAGTCAGGGAAGCCGGAGCTACAGGCGGCGGCGGCCAAAGGGCTGGGGGTGCTGGGCTCCCTGCACAGCGACTTCTCGGTGATCACGCCCTTGCTCGAAGCCTTGAAGATCGACGACGCAGGGGTGAAGACCGAGGTGGTCCTGGCGCTCGGCAAGCTGCCCGACAAGCGATCCTATGATCCGCTCTTCACCCTCTCCAAGTCTCTCCAGAAGATGCACAGCACCGAGCCGGACCCCAAGCAGAAAAAACTGAAAGACGCGGTGAACTACACGCTCAAGCAGATCGATACGTGGGAATACATCCAATAGTCGGATTCCGTGAAACGTGAAGCGTGAGAGCAAGGAGCTGCGGGGGGACTTGCTGCGGCCGAACCCGTGGAAGAGGCGCGTCTTGGCGCGCCTGGGGCGGGCGGGTGAGAAAGTGGCCTGTTTGAACATCCTGATCGTGCTCTCTCTTGGAAGTGGAGGCTCGATCCTCTTCGCGCAGGTTGTGGGAGACGAGGCCGAGATGCAGCGGTTGCAGAATCGCGCCGAGGAGGCGATGGCGAACGGCGATGCGGATGGGGCCGCGCTGCATAGCGGAAAGGCCGCGCTGATGGCGGCGCAACTGGCGGCGCAGCACCATGAACCGGCCGTGGCCGAACTCTATCGAGGCGCGGAGGCCCTGTTTCGCGCACAGGAGCATGCCTATCGAGCCCAGGCCCTCTTTCAGCGAGCCGGCGGCCAGCTCCCCGCGTCTTCGGGGGTGTGCGGCACGCTGAGGATGGCGGAGCTCAAGGTGACGGACGCCACAAAGAGACTGAATGAAGAGCCGGTGTCCGCGATCGAGGCCGGCTATCGGTCGGAACGGGAGCGGCTGCGCGGGCAGACTGCCGATTGGGCGCAGACGATCGACGGGATGGCGAAGGATTTTCAGTGCTCCTAAGAGGTGTTCGGTGAGCAGTTGTCAGTTGACAGTTCCGAGAACCGAGAACCGAGAACTGACCACTGAGAACTGCCAACTCTTAACGAGCAGAGCGGTTCCCTCGCCGCTATCAGCTCTTCTCTTCAATCGTCCTCCGGATTGATCGGTGTGATGCCGAAGGGGCGACAGAGTTCCAGCGCCTGCCGGTCCGAACTCACGAACGAGAGCCGCAAGGGGCGCAGTTCCTGCGCCAGCACCAGATGGATGGCCTGGGAACTGCGGAGGAACGGATAGTCCAGGATGAACTGCTTGGTCGCCAGGAAGGTCCGGCTGGAGGGGGTCACGAACTGAAAGAGCCCCCGGTCCGCTTCCGCCTCGAACTTGAACAGGACCGAATACCAATCGTCCCTGGTCAATTCCCCGAGCCGGGCTTTCAACGCCAGGGCCGCATAGAATTCCGGGATGGCCACCGATCCGAGGATCGCGAGGCGGCCGCGCTTGGCCAGGATGGCGTTCACGGTCTTCGTGCCCCGTTCGTGGCTGTAACGTTTGACGAGCGCTGACGTATCGAAATAGTAGACGGGCATCGTTCATCCTCTCCTGGATACGATGAATTCCGCGAGCGACGTGCGGAGCTTGGACAGCCGGTCCTGAATCTCCTCCAGCGGCAACTCTTCATAGCCCTGTTTCCGCAGCGTGCTCAGCAGGCTGCCGGCTTGGATCTGGTCCGTGTCCTGCTTGATGCGCTCCAGGACGCGCTTCGTTCCCTGGCGGCTGGAGCCTTGTCGGCTGTCGCTCTGGGCGGCCTGGTGATCGCCGGACATCTGCTTGTTCGCCTTGGCCTGGCTGCGTGTGGTCATGGCGCGCTTCACCGATGTGGACATACGTTCTCCCTTATGGATGATCCCATGTCGGCGGCAGTCCCCTACCGCTCCTCTTCCCGCGGACAGGCCGCCGGAGGAATGGCCGTCGGCGGGTCCGTTTCGCCATAGACATAGCCGGCCAGCGTCTTGGCCAGTTCGGACGTCAATTCCTGTTGCATGACCCGGACGGCTTTGGCGTTGGCCTCTCCCTCCGTCAGGTGGCCTTCCTTCCCCGACCGGGACACGGCTCCGACCACCCGCTGGGAGCCGGCTTCCACGACGACGAAGTCACTGCACCAACGGACGTAACGGAACCGCGGGTCCGGGACGTTGGCATTCCAGAGCCGGACGGTGCCCTTGGCCAGGAGTTCCAGCGGCCGGCCGCCCGGCTCTCCACCAGCCTGCCCGTTCGTGCCGGCTGGGAGCGCCGGCTTGGCGATGACGGGCAACCCTTCACGGATCAATCCTTCCATGACGGCCCTGCGGACCGGCTCGGCCTGGACGCCGGTCACCTCCACGCTGATGGCCAGATTGGAGGAGAGGAACTGCTCGAGCTCCGCCGTCAGTTCGGCCACCTTGTAAGTGGAGGAAGTCCCCTGCCCGCTTTGGCGGATGATGCGGAGGTCCGCATTGTGGGCTTCCCGCAAGACCAGACTCTTGATGGCCCGCCGGAGATGCCGCAGTTTGGCCAGCTTGTCCTGGGCCTGGCGAAACTCCTTCAGCTCGGTCTCCACCTGGTCGTCCAGCTCTCCGATGCGCCCCAGCATGGCGGTTCCGGCCTGCGCCCGGCTCATGACGGCGAGGGCATAATGCTGGCCGGTCTTCTCGTCCGACCAGCCGGCCATGATCCGCACGTTCTCCAAGACCTTGTCGGTCGAAACGTTGGTGACATGGTCCAGCGTGAGGCGCCGTTCGACGCTGGTCGTGCCGCGATTCTCGAATTGCAGGAAGGACTCCCAATCCCTGGCCTGGGCATTGACCTCGGCCTTGAAGATCTTGGCCACGGCCCCGTAGGCCCGGTCGTTCGCCGCGTCCTGGGCGTCGGCCTGGCCGACGCCGGTGAGGTATTGGTCCGGTGGATACTCCTTGCCGGGGCCGAGGATCCAGGACGGAGGTTTGCCCTGGCCGAACCAGGCGCACCCGCCCAGGGCCAGCAGAGTGAACAACGAGCAGGAGATGACGATCAGGCGTCTCATGTGATGCGCTCGGTGGTGATCCATCGTCGTTCTGCGAGGGTAGTGTCTCTCAACGACCTTGTCATATCCCGTTCGCCCTGAGTCCGTCGAAGGGGGAACTCCACCGAAGGGTTCCGTGCATGGTTCGACAGGCTCACCACGAACGGATTGTGCAATGAGTGATTGTTGAGACACTCCTTACGGCAATGCCTGTTCGGTCAGCAACCGGGTTTCTCCAGCTTGCAGGGTGACGGATTGAACCGGACCCCGGGAGGCCGTCCCGCTGCGATTGAACGGACGGACCCGCACCTGGTAGGAGCCCGGCGGAACCCAGAGCCGGGCGATCTGAATTTCGTCCGGCAGCGTGCGCCAGCTCCGTTTGTCCGATTCCTCCGTGCCGATCGCCAGGGCATGGGCCAGCACTCCGACCAGCAGGCCGATCAGGGGGCCGACATTTTGATTGCCTTCGCCGGACGCCACCATGCGCGCTCCCCGCCCCGCCCCTTCGGCCAACGCATACTTGACCGCCCCTCGGGCCACGGCCTTGCGCACGATCTGCGCGTACCGGTCGTTTAAGTTCTTGGCCGCCAGGGCGCCGATGTCCTGCGTCAACTCGGTCCTGGCGAAATAATCTCCGCCCGCGCCAAACGCCGTCACCTCTTCGTAGGCGATCGCCGTCTTGTGCGGGACCAGTTTGGGCAGCGCGACGCGCACCACATGGCCGCTCAGCCCATAGAGCCATGTTTCCGCTCCCCGCGTATCCTGGTTGCTGCGCCCCAGGGCCCCCTTGGTCATCAGCACCAGGCGCAGGGCGTCGAGGCTGATCGGGAGGTCGATGAACTGGTCTTCTTTGTGCGGCGCCCGGCCATTATAGCCGATCACCACGATCTGGGCGAATTGCCGGAGTTTCTCGGCCGGCTCCCAGGACTGACCCGGGAAGGCTTGCTTGTACTCCTCGTGCTCTTGCGTCAGGCCCAGGGCTTCGCTCGTGCGCAACAAGTCCGCGCGCAGCATGGGCGGCGGCGGGACGCGGGCCCAGGGCAGGGCCGATTGATACCGGTCGTGGGCTTTGCGGTACGCGATGAAGGCGTTGTTCAGGTCGCCGGTGGATTCGTAGAGGATGCCGGTCAGGTAGCGGGCGAAGGCGTCGTCGCGGTACGTGTCTTTGTCGCTGGCCAGATCGGCCAGCAGGTTGAGCCGCTGATCGATCCGCCGGGCTTCCACCAGGGCATCGTCCCACTGGCCCATGACGGCATAGTTCAGCGCCTTGAGGACGTTGAGCATGACCTGCTCGTAGGGCTCGCCTTCATAGGGCAACAATGTATCGTTGACGAGAAAGGCTTTGGTTTCCGTGCGCACCCGCCGGGTGTAGAGCTCTTCGACTTCGAATTCCGCCTGTTCCAGCAACGTGCTGCTGTCCCGATAGCGCCCCGCCAGATGGAGGGTCATGCCCCGATCCATCCGGTACAATACCCGGCTGACGGAGCCGTACTCGTCCTCGGCCTGTTCGATGATCCGGTCGGCTTGCTGGGGATTGCCGGCCAGGAGACTATGGTCGACCCGCGCGTAGCGGGTGCTGAGGGAGCTGCAGCCGGCCAAGGGCAGGAGTCCGAGGAGGCACGCGATGACGGAGAGCCGAAACCGCGAGGCCGGCCTGGACTGTGTCCAAGCCGGAGAGGCCGAGGATGACATGGCCGGACTCACGAACAGGCGGGCCTAAAAAACCGTGCGTTTCCGTTCGACGACTTTTTTGATCTTTTTCTGCCCGAACCAGGACTTCACGTTGTTTTCCAGATCGATCATCTCCAAATCCACCTGATAGAAAATCGCGCGAACGCCCTCGGATTCGTCCACGATCGTGGAGATATTGCCTTTCAGCATGAAGTCGGCGCCGATCTCCTTGCCCGGCGATTTTTGCGTGTCCTCGCGGGCCTGCTCGGCTTGCGCGCGCCGCTCCTCGCGGAGTTCCTCCCGTTCGGCCTTGCCGGCCACGAACGTGACTTTTTGCGAATTCGTCAGTTCGCGCGCCAGGTCGGAGACGAAGGTCTGGACGTTGATGTGCTCGCTGCTCCGGTTGAGAATGGCGCCGACAACGACTACGGGCTGCCGCCCCTTCGCGCTCCGGTACTTGCCGAGCCAGGGGTTGTCCAGGGCTTCCTTGACCATGGACTCGGCCACGAGGCGGGAGTCGGTGTCGTTCCAGCGGCCGCTGAAGTCGGTGACGGCGCCCGTATCCACGCGGGTGACTCTCGTGGATTCGCCGCAGCCGGTCGCCGCGGCGGCGAACATGACGGCAAGGACCGCCGCCGCGTGAAGGGTGAGGAGTGAATGGTGAATGGTGAATCGAGAGGCGATCATGTCTTCATTCATCATTCCTCGTGCAGCGTTGTTACTTGCTGTCCCGCTTGGTTTCTTCTTTTTCCAGCTTTTCGAAGAGCTTCTCCCCGTTCTGGCGGACATAGTCGCGGACTTGGGGGGAGAGTTCCTTGCTCTGGGCCAGCGCTTCCTGCATGGACTTGAGGTCCATCTTGACGAGCACGTAGTAGGTCAGGCTGTCCTCGTCCTTGTACCGGTCCACCGGCATGACGCCGGACAGGGTGCCGGAGGAGAAGGTCTTGACGGCCCGCTCGATGTTCTGTTCTTCCGTGGACTTGCTGAAATCCGCCGCGGTGGTGGAGGCGGCGTAGTTCCGCATCAGATAGGCGGTATAGGTCTGGAACCGCTTGGTGATCTCCGCGCGGGCCATGTTTTCGGCCGCATCCCAGGCCAGGGCCTCGTTGCGGACGCCCGCGACCGAGCCGATCCCATAGATCTGCTTGGAGTCCTTCTCGTTGTAGGCCGCGGAGCCCTTCTTCACCCAGGCGGGCGGGCCGCCGCAAGCCGAGAGGGCGACCAGCAGGGTCAGCGCCAGACCGCTGCGGAGCCACTGCGACGACACATTCTTGTTCAATCTCATGGAGCGCCTCCTTCCTACCTGTGACTGGTTGTTCGGAGTCAACTGGAGATCATGGGCCGGTAGATCGTGATCGGCTGCCTCGTCGAAAAACTTGACGATGGGATGTTAGCATGCACCCCCCACCCTGTCAACGAAAGGGCCGCAGCCCGATATCCGCCGACGATGGTCTCTGGCCGGTCATGATGCCTTGTCTTTGTCCTTCGAGGCGACTACACTCAGGCGGCGACTAGCTTCATTCCGAACCTCGCGGAGGTTGTCCTGTGGCTGATGTGAAAATCGAAGACGGGATCATCAAGGTCAAGGATCTGGATGTGATGGACCCCAAGGCGGCGGCGGTGTTGGCCGAATATCCGGAAGTGCGCTGGGCGGAAATCACCCGACGGGCGCTCAAGATCGGGCTGGGGTATATGAAGGGTGGCGCGCAGGACTAAAAACGAGTTGTGAACTGAGAATTATGAGTTGAGAGTTTTCGGATCACTCTCAATTCTCCACTCTCAACTCATCACGGTTCACTGTTTTGTGGGCGTTTCCGCTGCGCCGGCCTTGCTGAGGTAGTCCCGCACGCGGTTTTCGTTCCCCCCCGTTTCCAGGTACCGCTGATAGGACTCGACGGCCTTCTTCCGATCCTTCAAGTCTTCGGCGTAGAGATCTCCGAGCGAGAGGTGGACGTCCGAGTAGCCGGGGTTGACGACGAGGGCTTGGAGAAAGGCCTTTTCCGCGTCCGCGAACCGGCCTTTCTTCTGCAGCACGAGTCCGAGCGTATAGTGAGAGTCCGGGTTGGTCGGCGCATACTTGACGGCCAGTTCCCCGGCGAGCAAGGCCTCGTCCGTCTTGTTCAAGCGTTCGAGATACAGGTAGCTCTTCAGGATGTAGGCGTCGCCGAATGCGGGGCTGTAGCGGATGGCCTTCTCCAACCGCTCGAGCGCTTCTTCCAGCGATTTTTCTTTCTGTTGTTGGAGGAGGCCGAAGGCCTTGTCGTATTCCTCCTTGGCGGCGGCGGTTCGTTCCGCTTCCGTCGCGGGTTCGGGACCGGCCCGGTAGGCGCTCATTTTCCCTTCGACCAACACCGTGTCTCCATCCCCATCCAGGCGGGCGAACTGAGGATGCTGGGCGTTGCCGCTGAGCCGGCTCACCTGCTTGGCCACGTAGGCGCCGAGCTCGCTGGCCATGATCCAGCCGTTCTTGTTGTCGTCCGCGGCGCCTTGCAATCCGGCGAGGAATGCCGTGACGAACGTCCCCTGCCCGTCCTTGCGGACCGGTGTTTCTCCTTGGGCGGCGGCGCTCAAGACTTGCACGGCTCGTTTGTCCGTGTCTTCCTCCGGCGAGAGGCGGCCTTCCAACGATAGGGACTGGGGCGGCGTGATGTCCCATCCGGAGACGGCGGCGTCCAACACGAACAGCACGTGTTTGGCCATGACCCGCCGGGAGAATTCCTTCAAGTGGTCCAGGGTCACGGCTTTGGACACGTTGGACACCTGGGCATCCCAGGGAACCAGGTAGCCGATGTCCTTGTTGTGCATGTCCTGGCTGGCGCCGGCATGGCCGACAAAGAAAATCACGACCCGGTCCTGCCGCCCGACCTTGCGGGGCAGGTGCTCGTTCAGGATGAAGTGCATGCGTTTGGAACTGGCATCCTTGTTGTAGACTTCGAGGACTTCTTGAAAGCCGAGTTTGCGGAAGGCGTCGGCGACCGCTTTCCCCTCCTCCACGGCGCCGTCCAGCTTCGGGGCCACCAGATAATCGTTGATGCCGATCACGACGGCCCAAGACTTGTAATAGAGCCCTTCCGGGCGGCCCAGTTGGGCGTCCGCGGTCGGGATGAGCGACAAGATGCAGGCTAGGGCGAGGAGGCCGGCGCGGCAGAGGCGGAGGCTGTGCTGAAGGGATCGGGCCATGGTCAGACCGATGCTACTCTGTGGCTCTTTTGGCTGTCAAGGATGGGGCGGGCTTGCGCCCCGTCCGCCGCTTGCCCATAATGCAGGCCTGCGCCGGTTCGACGCCTCCGGCGGGAAGCTGCGGCGGGTCGAGGTGCGCGATGGAGGAGCGAGTGTATGGGAAACGATGAGCAGCATCTGGAAAGCCTGATGCGGGGGGGCCGCGTGGTCCACCCCGCTCCCGCCACCACGGCCGCGGCCTATATCAAAGACTACGAAGCCGACTACCGCCGTTCCATCGCCGATCCGGAGAAGTTTTGGGACCGGATTGCGAAGGAGTTGGACTGGTTTTCCCCATGGCACAAGGTCCTGGACTGGAACTATCCCTGGGCCAAGTGGTTCGTGGGGGCGACGTGCAACATTTCCTACAATTGCCTGGACCGGCACCTCACCGGCTGGCGCAAGAACAAGGTCGCGGTCATCTGGGTCGGCGAGCAAGGCGAAGAGCGGATCTTCACCTACGGCGAACTCGCGCGTCAGGTGAACCGCTGTGCCAACGCCCTGAAAGCCCTGGGCCTGAAGCAGGGCGACCGGGTGACCATCTACCTGCCCAAGATCCCCGAGCAGATCGTGGCGATGCTGGCCTGCGCCAGGATCGGCGTGATTCACAGCGTGGTCTACTCCGGTTTCAGCGCGCCGGCCCTGGAGAGCCGGATCAAGGATGCGGAGTCCCGCGTGGTGATCACCGCCGATGTCGGTTACGACCGGGGTAAGGTCATCACGCTCAAGCCGGTGGTGGATCAGGCCGTGGCCAATTGCGGGTCGGTTGAGACCGTGGTGGTGGTGCGGCGGGAGAAGCCCGGCGTGTCGTTGGCGGCCCCCAAAGAGGTGGATTGGAATGACTGGCTGGCCAGCGAGAAGCCGGTCTGCGAGGCGGTGCCGCTGGACGCCGAGGCCCCGCTGTACATTCTGTACACCTCCGGGACGACCGGGAAGCCGAAGGGCGTGGTGCACGTGCACGGCGGCTACATGGTCGGCACCTACATCACGACCAAGTACGTCTTCGATCTGAAAGAAGACGATGTCTATTTCTGCGTGGCCGATCCCGGCTGGGTCACGGGCCACAGCTACATCGTCTATGGCCCGTTGCTGAACGGCGCCACGATCCTGACCGCGGAAGGCAAACCGGACTATCCCGACCCGGGACGCTGGTGGCATCTGATCGAACGGTACGGAGTGTCGATTTTCTACACGACGCCGACCGCCGTCCGGTTGTTGATGAAGTACGGCGAGGAGTGGCCCAAAAAGTGCGACCTGTCTTCTTTGCGCGTCCTTGGGAGCGTCGGGGAACCGATCAATCCCGAGGCCTGGGAGTGGTATCACCGGGTGACGGGCGGGACCAAGCCGATTATGGACACCTGGTGGCAGACGGAGACGGGGATGATCCTGGTCACCCCCCTCCCCTCGGTGCCGCTGAAGCCCGGCTCCGCGACCAGACCCTTCCTCGGCGTCGAAGCGGACGTCGTAGATCGGGAGGGCCGGTCTCTCCCGGCCAACGCCGGGGGCTTTGCGGTGATCAAGAAGCCCTGGCCGGCCATGATGCGGACCATCTACAAAGATCCGGACCGGTACCTGGTCTATTGGAATACGATCCCGAACTGCTACACGGCCGGGGATGTCTGCCGCAAGGACGAAGACGGATACCTCTGGTTCATGGGGCGGGCCGACGACGTGATCAAAGTGGCGGGCAACCGGATCGGCACGGCCGAGGTGGAGAGCGCGCTTGTGAGCCATCCGTCCGTCGCGGAAGCGGCGGTCATCGGCAAGCCGCACAAGACCGTCGGGGAAGCGATCAAGGCGTTCATCATCCTCAAACAGGGCCATCAGGAAAGCCCCGAACTGATCCAGGGATTGAAAGACCATGTCCTGAAAGAATTGGGAAAAATCGCCGTGCCGCAGGAGATCGACATCGTCCCTGCCTTGCCCAAAACCAGGTCCGGGAAGATCATGCGCCGGGTGCTCAAGGCAAAGGAGCTGGGGCAGGACCCGGGAGACATTTCAACGATCGAAGAGTAGTCGGAGAGGACTCAATCGAGTCGGTGCCCAAACCGTGCGGATCGAGACAGAAGGAGGCCGGATATGCCAGCTCATGCGAGAAGTTTGTACAGGGCGGTCGCCGCGGCCGGGATCGTGACGTTGCTCTGTGCCGGTGCCATGCCGTTTGATGTCTACGGGGCCGTCGAGAAGAAAGACGAGAAGAAAAAGGTGGCAAGCGTCACGAAGGCCGCCACGGCGAAAGCCGACCGGAGCGGCACGGCCCATGTGTCCAGCACCAAGGCCTCCGGGGCCGGGACGGTCGCCAAAGCGCAGGCCTGCTTCGGCAATACGCCCAAGATCGAGCAGGTCAAGCCGGACGAGGGCAAGGCCGGAGACACCGTCACCATTACGGGAGCCAGCTTCGGAGCCGCCGGCTGCCTGACGGCCGTGTCGTTCGGCCCGGGCGGCGAAGCCAAGTTTTCCCATGTGAGCGACACCACGGTGACGGCGACCGTGCCGGAGGGCCACAAGGGCCTTCGCCTGCTGACGGTCACGACGGCGTCGGGTGAGGATACGAAGGCGTTCGTCGTAAAGTAGCGCGCAGCCGTCGGTTTTCAGTTGTCAGTCATCAGGGTACCTCCGGGAACTGATGGCTGATAACTGATCGCGGTTGACGGCTTTTAAATCAGCCCGCGTTTCTGGAGATAGTCCCGGTCGATGGTCGGGGCCGGTTTCTGGGGCGCGAGTCCCCGCTCTTGCAGCAGCCGCTCGACGAATTTGCCGATCAGGTCGGATTCGAGATTGACCGGGTCCCCCACTTTCTTGAGGCCCAGCGTCGTGACTTTCGCCGTGTGCGGGATGACGGCGATGCTGAAGGTGTGGGCGGCGACGGCGTTGAGCGTCATGCTGATGCCGTCGATGGTGACCGAGCCCTTCGGCACGCAGTACCGCAGGATGTCCGGCGGGGCCTCGATCGTCACGACGAGGGCGTTGCCGTCCTGACGTTTCTCCCTGATCCAGCCGACCCCGTCCACATGACCCGCCACCAGATGGCCGCCGATCCGTTCGTTCAGCTTCATCGCCCGTTCGAGATTCACCGGGACTCCGACCGCCAGTTTGCCCAGGGATGTGACCGCCAGGGTTTCCGGCGAGACGTCCACGGTGAACTCGCGGTCCCCTTTCGTGACCACGGTCAGACAGGCTCCGTTCACGCTCACGCTCGCCCCTATCGGCAAGTCGTCCATGATGGTTTCAGCGAGGATGCTCAGTCTGGTCCCGGCCAGCGTCGGCTCGAACATCTTTACGACACCCATTTCCTCGACGATGCCTGTAAACATGGTTGATTCCTATGCCCCTATTCTTCTTTCTTGAGCAAGACGGTTTTGACCACGTAGATGAAGACGACGAGCAACACGAGAACGCCGAGGCCGGCCAGTACCCCGACGACAATGTCCGCAGTGCCCATCTCCGCTTGCATGCGACGACCCTTTCCGCTTTGTCCTGCCCGTGATGCTGTCGGGGCCATTATAGCATCGGCTGTCGGTCTTGTAGCCCCCTATCCGCGCGGCTTGGTGTGTTTGACGACCACCCAGAACAAGCCGGCGGCGACGAGCTGCAAGCCGGCGATCACGGCGAAGGCTGACTGGTAGTTGAAGCCGGCGATCAGCATGCCGGCCAGCAACGGTCCCGCCGCATGGCCGATATCGTTGATCGTGCCCTGCATGCCGATCCCGGCTCCCATCGTCTTGATGTGGGAGAGGTCGGCCACCAAGGCGGTCGTCGAGGAGGATACGACCGCCTCCCCGAAGCCGAACCCGGCGGCGAGGAGCAGGAGGATCGGCAGCGAGGCGCTCTGCGGGATCAGGATGAAGGTGCCGGCGCAAATCAGCAACCCGATCAGGATGAGCGGCCGGCGGCCGACCATGTCGGATGTGCGGCCCATCACCGGTTTGGAGAGGAACGACGTGACCCCCTGGACGCCGAACAGGAGACCGACTTCGCCGGGATTCAGCCCGACCGACAGGCCGTAGATCGGAAGGAAGGCCATGAGGGCTCCGTTCGCAATCATCTTGGCCCCGTCGGTGACGCTGGTGACGAGCACCGGTTTGTTGGACCAGACGGTCTGGAAGCCCTGCCACATTTCGGCCAGCACCGGGCGCAGTCCTTGCGCTTCCTGACGAGGCGCCGGCGCGGCCAACCGCAAGCAGGAAAAAACCAGGAAGCCGAGACAACCGAACAGCCCGGCCGTCAGGAAGGTCGTCGGGAACCCGGCGGCATAGACCAGCCATCCGCCCAGTACGGGACCGAACAGGGCGCCGGCTTGCGTGGAGGCCGTATACCAGCCCATGGCGGCGCCCCGTTTTTCACGGTACAGGTCCGCCACGGTGGCCAGCGCGGCGGGCGCGAAGATGGCGGTGGCCAGGCCGTGCGCAAAACGCAATCCCGTGAGGGATCCCAAGTCGCTGATGAACAGATAGGCGAAGGGCGGAAGCGCGAAGGCCAGGACCCCGATCCGCATCAGCAGCCGCCGGCCGTAAATGTCGGACAGGGCGCCGGCCGGCAGTTTGAGGAGCACGCCGGTGAGGGTGGAGGCCGAGACGACGAGGCCGATACTCTCCGGGCCGGCTCCCAGCGATTGGGCGAACAGGGCCAGCACCGGCATGCGCACGAGGTTATAGCTGAGGAAGCAGCAGGTCCCCACCCAGCACAGCAGGAGGAACGAACGCGCCGGCGTCATGGTGTCGGACGGGGCACGGAGAGGTTGGTCGACGGGCGGGCTTGCAGCAAGGCGGTCAGAGCCCGCTGTTCCTGCGGCGCGATGGAGGGCAGCGTCGGCAGTTCCTGGATGATGCGGTCCGGGTTCTGGGCGATGGCAGCTCCCAATTGGTTGGTGACGTCAAAGCCCCGCGTCAGCTTGTGCATCACCGCATCCCCGACCAGGGGGCGCAGGACCCAGACGAGACCGGAAAGAACCGGATCGTTCAGCTTCGTATAGGCGATCAGCGAGGTGTCCACGGCCGGATGGCCGTCGGGAGACGCGGTCTGGGCCATCTTGAGAAACACGACCGCCTTGGCGCGAACCATGGGAAAGACATGCCCTTCATGGTACCCATCGATATGATAGATGCGGGTGGTCTCTTCGCGTTGGAGCAACGAGAGCAGGCCTTGCGTGCCGTCTCCATCATTCCCCCAGAATTGATTCGGCCCCCTGCTTGTGAATTGATAATTGCCCATGCCCAATTTCCGCACCAGCGCCGCCATGAGCGACGGATGGTCCAGAAGATATTCATATACGTGTTGCGGGATCGGGGTCCGGACCGGCCCGATCAAGCCGGACGTGGTCGGGTTGTCCGCCACGGAGAAGACGAGGCAGCGGGAGGCGGAATCCAAACGGTCGACGGGAAACGTCACGTGTCCCTGTTCCGCGACGACCGTGCACGTGTCCGCCTGAGCCGCCGCGACGACCAGGGTCAGGCCGAGCATCAGGCCGGCCAGCGTCAGCCGGGCCGGCCTGGAACCGATGCGGACGCTTCGGGGGGGGCGCACCGTCATGGCGCATCCTCAACGGTCAGGTGAAGCAGGACCGGGAACAGCATCCGCCGGTCCTGACGCTGCCGCGCGTCCCGCAGCAAGGTCTCGATGCTGGGGACGACCAGTCCTTCGAACCCGATCCGACCGTTCGTCGTGATGGTCACCGGCCGGGAGAAGTCCACCAACGCCTCGTTCAGGTAGAGGCTGTACCGCTTGACCCGTTCGGCCCGTACCTCGATACGATTGGGGCCGACAATCTCTGCATCCAGTCGCGCATAGCGGCGGCTCACGATCGCTTCGTCCCGGCTGTCGGTCAAGAGGTCCGTGCAGGCCGCAATCCGGTCCGTGGAGTCGATCCTGACCCATCCGAATGGCCTCAGGTGCGTGGCGTCGCGGACGACGATCAGGCGCTTGGGCACGGCGGTGCGGCGCTGGCGGTCGAACCAGCGGACCAAGGCGGGCAGTTCTTCGCGCGGGAAAAAATGTCCGCCGGCCATGGGATGCACCCGGTCATGTTCCTGATACTGGAAGGCATAGCCGAGACGGGTCAACTCTTGCACGATCGCCCGGCTGAGTTCGACCGGCATGACGTCGTCCTGACGGCCATGGATCATATAGACCGGCGTGTTCTTCAGATTCTCCAAAAACGGCATGAGCACGGTATCCAGGCCGCTGGCCATCGGAGCGAGCCCGGCGAAAAGGGGCGCATCGTGGGTCCCGACCAGATAGGTCCCGATGCCGCCGTTCGACATGCCGGTCAGGAAGACCCGGTCCGGATCGATATGATATCGCGCTTGCACGGTCCGGAGCGTGGCCAGGACGAGCGCTTCTCCGTGTCTGGTCCACCAGGTACCCTGCATGTAGGTGGGGCAAGCCAGGATATAGTTCTCCCCGAGGCGGGTCTGCCACCGTTCCAAATAGGCATCGCCGGTGAAGCCGGCCCCGTGAAGACACAATACCAACGCATATTCCTTCGCCGTGTCATAGGTCGGCGGCACATAGAGCCCATAGCGATAGGTCCGTTCGCGCACCGTGACCGGCAATCCCGGCTGGAGCCCGACCGGCGCCGCTCCATACGTCCGTTCCTGCTCGAGCAGTGCCGTCACGGCGGCAAGCGTGGCGCGAGGGTTTTTCAGGATTTCTGCTTGCAGGGTTTCGGCTTTGTCCGGGTCCGTGGTGGCCAGATAGGTCCGGATCAATGTGGCGAGGGACGCGGACGGAGATTCGGAGGGGACCTCATCCGCCTGCGCAGGGCCGGCGGCGAGCAGCGTGAAGATCAGGACGCAGGCGGCGAGCAGGTGGCGATGGATGGAATGGACGAGGCGTCGACAAGAGGGGCCGATGTGCACCGAGAAACCGTACCATCTTTAGATTCGGCTTGTCAAAACGGATGTCCGTAGGACAGGTGACGCGCGCCATGCGCCGGCTCGACGGACGCGCCTGTCTCCATCGGCCTGTCCGTCCGGCTCAACCGTCGCCATTCCGATGCGGGGATGGCGAGAAATGCCTCCACCACCATGGGGTCAAAGTGGGTTCCACTCTCGGTCTTGATTTCTTCCGCAGCCGCTTCAAAACTAGTCGGGCGTCGATAGGAACGGTCGGACGTCAGGGCGTCCAGCATATCCACCAACGCACAAATTCTGGCCTCGAGCGGAATCCTCCGCCCGTTCAGTCCGAGCGGATACCCGGAGCCGTCGTACCATTCATGGTGCGTGAGGACGACTCTGGCGATGGCCTCAGGGACGGACGCAGCGGCCGCGATCCGGTAACCGGAGCCCGGGTGTTGTCGCATCACCGACCACTCGGGATCGGAGAGAGGGCCCGGCTTGGTGAGAATTTGTTCGTGCACCAAGAGCTTCCCGATATCGTGCAGAAAGGCGCCGCATTGCAACGTCAGGAGCCGATCCGGCGAGAGGCTCAGCACTTCCCCGACCTTGAGGGCATAGGGAATCAGACGGGAAGAATGGGCATAGGTGCTGCTGTCCCGCGCGCGGAGTGCGGCGCCCAGCGACTCGACCGCTGCCTCGACGGCCGGCTCTGCGAAGAACGGATCCAGCGGTGCGAGGAGTCGGTGCGGTCCCATGCCGGGACACAAAGCAAAAGCGGTACCAGCGGGGATTCTTGCGAGGACGTCGAAATTTCAGCCGGTTCGCAGCGATGCGGAGAGACGGAGCTGTATGGTTTTGTGCTGAGGAATCCAAACTGGTACGTCGGATGTGCCTGACCGGCTACTTCGGCGAGAGGGTCCCTTCCAGCAGGAAATCCCTCCCGAGCGGTTGGATGCGGATATCGTTGAGCGGCAGCGCCTGGGCCAACCGCCTCGGCGATTGTCCGCCGATGAGGCCTTTCGCGTCTTGGCTGCCCAATAAGGTGGGGGCGATGAAGAGGGCCACCCGGTTGACCAGTCCCGCCCGCAGTGCGGAAGCGTTGACCTCGCTCCCCCCTTCGATCAGCACCGATGTGACGCCCTGTTTCCCCAGCTCGGCCAAGCAGGCGCGCAGGGATACCCGGCCGTTCCGGGCCGGGAGGAGCAAGACCTGGGCGCCCTTGGCTTGGACCTGCTTGATCCTTCCGGTCGGAGTGTGAGCGGTGGTGGCGATGACCGTTCCGGGGCCGAGGACTCTTGCTTTGAGGGGAATGCGCAGCCGGCTGTCCAGGATGATGCGCAAAGGTTGACGAGCCGGTGTGGCCGCGGCTGCTCCCCTGCCCAACCGCACGGTCAATCGGGGGTCATCGCGCCGGACCGTCCCCGCCCCGACCAGGATTGCGTCCATCCGGCTGCGCAGTCGGTGGGCATAGCGTCGTGCCGGTTCGCCGGTGATCCACTGGGACTCGCCGCCGGCCGTGGCGATTTTGCCGTCCATCGTCATCGCGGCTTTCAGGGTGACGAAGGGCAAGCCGGTCCTGACCCAATGGCGATAGGCTTCGTTCAGCCGTTCAGCTTCGTGGCGGAGACATCCGACTGACAGGTCGAGCCCGGCTCGGCGCAACGCCCTGATCCCCCGCCCGCCGACATTGGGATTGGGATCGGCCATGGCCACGACGACGCGACGGAGTCCGGCCGCAGCGACGAGCGGCACGCAGGGAGGAGTCCGTTTGTTGGTATGACAGCAGGGTTCGAGGGTTACGTAGAGGGTGGCCCGTTTTGAACGGGGGCCTGCGGCCCGGAGGGCGATCACTTCGGCATGGGGACCGCCGGCCCGGCGATGGTACCCCTGCCCGACAATCCGGTTGCCGGCCACAACCACCGCCCCGACCATCGGATTGGGGCTGGTGCGTCCCTGTCCCTTGGCCGCCAACCGGAGGGCCAGCGCCATGTACCGATAGTCGCGGTCCGAGTCTTTCACCGTTTTTTGGCGTGGGTGGAGGCGGATCGGCGGGTCCGGCCGGCCTTGGCCTTGTTCTTCGAAGAACAAGATGCCGGTTTTTTCTCCGTTGCCCCGGTCAAGGCCGCCTGTGCCGCCGCCAGCCGCGCGATGGCGACACGATAGGGCGAGCAGCTGACATAATCCAGCCCCAACTGATGGCAGAATTCCACGGAACTGGGATCGCCGCCGTGCTCGCCGCAGATGCCAAGTTTGATGTCGGGTCTGGTGGCGCGGCCTTCGGTGATGGCCATCTTCATCATGGCGCCGACCCCCTCCCGGTCCAGAACGGCGAACGGGTCCGACTCCAGAATGTTCTCGGCTTTCTTGGCGATGGCGGCATCGCAGGCGCGGCAGCGCATGTCTTTCCAATCCACGTCGGTGCTCAGGCAATGGGGACAGCTGTCCTGCCGGCGCATGTAAAAGGCGATGAACTTGGCCGCGTCGTCCCGCGAGAATCCGAACGTGGTCTGGGTCAGGTCGTTGGTGCCGAACGAGAAGAATTCGGCCTCCTCCGCGATGCGGCGCGCCGTGACGGCGGCCCGCGGCAGTTCGATCATCGTGCCGATCAGGTAGGAGAGCTTGACGCCGCGCTGTTTGAGCGTTTCCTCCACCACCTCCCGGATGAGGTCCTTCTGGGCTTTCATCTCCGAGACCATGCCGACCAGGGGGATCATGATCTCCGGCACGATCTTCTTGCCTTCGCGCGCCAGCTCGCAGGCGGCTTCGATGATAGCCTGGGTTTGCATGCGGGTGATTTCTGGCATGGTGATGCCGAGCCGGCAGCCGCGGAGGCCCAGCATGGGGTTGAACTCGTGGAGTTCCTCGACCCGCGCCAGCAGCTTGCGTTTTTCCTCCACCAGCGCCGGATCCGCGCCGGTCAATTCCAGGCGCGCGATCTCGACCATCAGGTCTTCCCGCTTGGGCAGGAACTCGTGCAGCGGAGGATCCAGCAGGCGGATGGTCACGGGGAACCCCTTCATCTCCTGATACAGGCCGATGAAGTCTTGTTTCTGGAGCGGCAGCAGTTGCGCCAGGTACTGTTCGCGTTCCTTGCTGGTCCGGGCCAGGATCATTTTCTGCATGATGGGGATGCGGTCTTCGGCGAAGAACATGTGCTCGGTGCGGCAGAGCCCGATGCCCTCGGCCCCGAATCCCCGGGCGATCATGGCCTGGTCCGGCACGTCCGCATTGGCCCTTACTTTGAGCCGGCGGACCTGATCGGCCCATCCCAGGAGCGTGGCGAAACAGCGGTACTTCTCGGAGTGACGGGCGTCGAGCTTCCCCTGGATCACCTGGATGACTTCCGACTCGACCACCGGAATGTCGTCTCCGTAAACGTGCCCCGTGAATCCGTTGATCGAAAGGAAATCCCCCTCCTTGAAGGGGCGGCCGCCGATCTTGACGGTCGTGCTGCCGGTGACTTCGATGGACTCGCAGCCGGCGACGCAGACCTTGCCCATCTGCCTGGCGACGACGGCCGCGTGGGAGGTCATGCCGCCGCGCGCGGTCAGGAATCCGAGCGCGGCGTTCATGCCGTGGATGTCGTCGGGGCTGGTCTCCTGGCGGACCAGGATGACCCGCTCGCCGCGGGCCTGCATGTCCACGGCCTTGTCCGGGGTCAGGGCGATTTTGCCCGCCGCGGCGCCGGGGCCGGCCGGCAGCCCTTTGCCCAATGAGGGGTGCTTGCCTTCCGCCGCGGCGTCGAATACCGGATAGAGGTACTGCGAGAGCTGCTCGGGGCCGACGCGGAGCACCGCCTCGCTTTTGCTGATCAGCCCTTCCTTGACCATGTCCACGGCAATCCGGACGGCGGCGATCCCGGTGCGTTTGCCCACCCGGGTCTGCAGCATGTAGAGCTTGCCTTCCTGGATCGTAAACTCCAGGTCCAGCATGTCCCGGTAATGCTTCTCGAGCGTCCGGTAGGTCTTCACCAAGTCCTTGTAGGCTCCGGGAAGGGTCTTGGCCAGGGCCGTGACCGGCAGCGGCGTGCGGATGCCGGCGACCACGTCCTCTCCCTGGGCGTTCAACAGACATTCGCCGAAGAAGGCCCGCTCGCCGGTGGCCGGATTTCTGGTGAAGGACACGCCGGTGCCGCTCGTGTCCCCCATGTTGCCGAACACCATGGCGACGACGTTGACGGCCGTGCCCCAGTTGTCGGGAATGTTGTAGAGCCGCCGGTACGTCACGGCGCGGGCGCCGTACCAGGAGGAAAAGACGGCGTTGATCGCCATCCGGAGCTGGTCCAGCGGGTCTTCCGGGAAATCACGGCCGGTCTCCCGTTTGACCAGGGCTTTGAACCGGACCACGAGGTCGGTCAGGGCCTTGGCGTCCAGGTCGGTGTCGTGCACGAGCCCGCGCTCGGCCTTCTTCTCTTTCAGGATCTGCTCGAAGTGCTCCCGCTCCACGCCCATGACGATGTTGCCGTACATGGTAATGAAGCGCCGGTAGCTGTCCTTGGCGAAGCGTTCGTTCCTGGTCTTGGCGGTCAGCCCCTCGACGGTCCGTTCGTTGAGGCCGACGTTCAGCACCGTGTCCATCATGCCGGGCATGGAGGCCCTGGCGCCGGAGCGCACCGAGACCAGGAGCGGATTGGCGGGGTCGCCGAACCCCATGCCCATGGACCGTTCCACCCGCTTGAGGCTCTGGAGGGCCTGATCCCACATGCCCGGCGGGAAGGTCTTCTTGTGGCGGTAGTATTCGATGCAAGCATCGGTGGAGATGGTAAAGCCGGGAGGGACGGAGATGCCCAGATTCGTCATCTCGGCCAAGCCGGCGCCTTTGCCGCCCAGGAGGTTCTTGCTGTTCCCGTCGCCTTCGGCCTTGCCGTCGCCGAAGTAATAGACGAATTTCTTCGTGCTCACGCCTGCCTCTCCTCTTATGCTGCGTCCCATCCTTGGATGACAATCATGACGGAGTCGTGCCCCGCATGTCCAGCCTCGTGCGATACCGGGCGATCAGGCGTCGTTTGGTCGCGACGCCCAGCGCGATCACCGTCGCCACGAACGCGGCCAATAGGAACAGCCGGTAGTCCACTTGCGCCCCATGGTCGAAGTAGAGCTTCCCGTCCCCTCCCCGCACGACCTTGGTTTCCTTGTGAAAGATGTGGGTTTTCCCAGAGGGATCGGACAGGTTGATCCACTCGTGGCAGAGCTGCACCGGCTCCTCGGCGCCGATGACGCGATGCCAGGTAAAACGCAGACAGACGTCCTGGGCGGCATCGAAGACGTCGGGCGTGCGGATCAAGGCATCCAGATTCACCCCGCTTCCCCAGAGCCCGGCCAGGAAGACCGCATTGCAGGCGAGGATCAGGGCCGCCGACACTTCGTACGAGTAGCGCCGCAGCTTCCCGGCTTTGTCCGGGTCGACGGCCGGTTCCGACGGATTCGGCTGCGTTGGGTCCGACTGCATCGCGGCTCACCATGGTCATGCGCCCGGTACGAGGATCTCGGACAGGTCGGCGAACGAGAGGAACAGGCGATCGATCATGCGGAGAAGCGAGAGCCGATTCGCCCGGATGCCCTGATCGTCGGCATTCACCATGACTCCGGCGAAAAATGCGTCGATGGCCGGCTTGAGCCGAACGAGGCCTTCCAGGGCGGTTTCATAGTTTCCCTTTTCGATGGCGAACGGCACGTGCAGCCTCGCCTCTTCGAGCGCCTTGTAGAGATCGGTCTCCGACTGGTGCTGAAACAGAGAGGGGTTGATCTCTTCGGCTTCCCATTTTTCTTTTTCCACGATGCGGTGCGCTCGCTTGAAGCCGACGATCAAGGGATCGAACTCCGGCCTGCCGGTAATGGCCTGCAAGGCTTTCATCTTGTCGTAGAGAGTCAGCAGGTTCAATTGAGTGCGGTGCGTTGATTTCAGGACGGCGAGCATCACGTCGTCGCGCAGGCCGTCAACCGTGCGCCCGTAGTACCAAAGGCGCTCCAGTATGAAGTCGACGGGATCGCCGGAGGAGGCGGCCGGTTTGAAGCCTTTGTCATCCAACAGGTCGGACATGTGAACATGTAGCTCCCCCAGGTTCAGGGGGAGCCGTCCTTCCAGGGCGATGCGCACAACCGCCAGAGCGTTTCTCCGAAGGGCGAAGGGATCTTCGGAGCCGGAAGGGACGAGGCCCACACGGAAAAAGGTGAAGATCGTGTCGAGACGATCGGCCAGGGAAAGAACTTTGCCGGTCATTGATTCGGGAATAGCCCCCTCCATCGAAGGGGGGAGATACTGTTCGGCAATGGCCAGACTCACCTGGTCCGTCTCCCCGTCATGCTTGGCATAGTTCCCCCCCATGATGCCCTGCAGCGCGGGAAATTCGCCGACGATGCCTGTCGCCAGGTCGGCCTTGCAGAGTTCGGCGGCTCTAGTGCAAGCGTGACGGGTTTCCTTGTCGAGAGCGAACATGCTGGCAAGTTGATCTGCCAACTGCCTGATCCGCTGTTGTTTTTCGAAGACGGTGCCGATTTTCTTGTGGAACGTCATGCCCTTGAGTTTGTCGGCCCGATCGGCCAGCCGGATCTTGCGGTCCTCGTCGAAGAAGAAGCGGGCGTCGGCCAGGCGCGCTGCCAGCACCCGTTCGTTGCCGGATTGAATCAACTTCATGTTGGCCAGCTTCATGTTGGTGACGGACACAAACGAAGGCAGCAAGGTGCCGTCTTTGCGCAAAACGGAGAAGAAGCCCTGGTGTTCCTTCATGGAGGTCATGAGGATTTCTTTGGGGAGCGACAGGTACTGGGGGTTGAATCCGCCGAGAAGCGGGTGCGGGCATTCCGTCGTGAACACCGCCTGATCCAGCAACTCCTCGTCGCGGTGCGGGCGTCCGCCCGCCGCTTTGGTGAGTTTCTCCACTTGCGTCAGGATCAAGTCGCGCCGGCGATCCTGATCCGGGATGACGCCGTGCTGCTCCAACGTGCGCAGGTACGACTTGAGATCGGTGACCGGCAGGCCCTGGGCTGTTTTGCGGCCGGCCGGGCCGAGAAACCTGTGTCCCCAGGTGCGGGCGCCCGCACGAACCCCGGCGATCTGGAACGGGACCGGTTTGCCGGCATAGAGAGCCAGGAGCCAGCGGATGGGGCGTCCGAACCTGGCTCCCGTGTCGTTCCATGTCATGGATTTGGGAAAGGACAGCTTGCCGATGAGCGCCGGGAGCAGCTCGGTCAGGACCGATGCCGTCAACTGTCCCGTCTCGCGTTTGACGGCGAATAGATACTCGCCTTTGGGCGTTGAGCGGAACTCGAGTGCTTCGACCGGCACTCCCTGCCCGGCGGCGAACCCGACCGCGGCCCTGGTCGGTTGTCCGGCCGCGTCGTACGCCACCGCCTTCGAGGGCCCCATCGTTTCCTTGGTCACGGCGGTCTGGCGATCGCACAAGGATGCGACCGACAGCGCGAGGCGCCGGGGGGTGCCGAAGGTTCGCACCGCCCCGTGCGTGAGCCGGTGCTCGTTCAATAGTTGCTCGGTCAGGCTGTGGAGCGAACGGAGGGCCGGTTGGATGAAGTGATACGGCAGCTCTTCCGTCCCGATTTCAAGGAGGAGTTCGCCGGCGGCCGGTTTGGCGGCTTGACTCTTGGCCTTGGTCCTGGCTGGGCCTGTTTTTGATCGTAGCATCATTCGGACGCCGTTACTTGGTGACCGTCTTGCCCGCTGGCTTCTTCGCGAGCAGCGGATACCCGAGTTGCTCTCGTTGCGCCAGGTAGCCTTCGGCGCATTTGTAGGCCAAGGCCCGGACGCGGGCGATATAGCCGGTCCGCTCGGCGACCCCGATGGCGCCGCGCGCATCCAGCAGATTGAACACGTGGGAGGACTTGATGCAGTAGTCGTAGGCCGGCAGGATCAGCCCCCGGTCGATCAGTTTCATGCACTCGGCTTCGAAGGTCTGAAACGTCGCCGTGAGCATCGTGGCGTCCGAGGCCTCGAAATTATAGGTGGAAAACTGGACTTCCGTCTGGTGATGGATGTCCCCGTAGCTGATCCGGTCGTTCCATCGAAGGTCGTAGACGTTATCGACTTGCTGGAGGTACATGGCGATGCGTTCGGTGCCGTAGGTGATCTCCACGGTGATGGGGTTGAGCTCGATGCCCCCCACTTCCTGAAAATAGGTGAATTGGGTGATTTCCATGCCGTCGAGCCGCACTTCCCAGCCCAGGCCCCAGGCGCCGAGCGTGGGCGATTCCCAATCGTCCTGCATAAAGCAGATGTCGTGGTGTTTGGGGTTGATGCCGAGGCGGGTCAGGCTCTCCAAATACAGGTCCTGAATGTTATCCGGCGAAGGTTTCAGCACCACCTGGTACTGATAATAATGTTGCATCCGGTTCGGGTTGTCGCCATAGCGGCCGTCCGTGGGACGGCGGCAGGGCTGAGGATAGGCGGCCCGCCAGGGTTCCGGTCCGAGGGCGCGCAGAAAGGTCGCCGGGTGGAACGTCCCCGCGCCCATCTCCAAGTCGTAGGGTTGATGGATGACGCAGCCTTGGTCGGCCCAGTAGCGATGGAGGGAGAGGATGAGCTCCTGGAGGGTCACAGAACGCCCTTGCCGCTGTTGCCTGGTCGATAACGGGATGGGTCGATGCCCATGTGGCTGCTCCGGGGGCCATATCTCCCTCGGAAGCGGCGTCAAAATAACAAGAAACCTCTTTGCCTGTCAAGGCAACGACAGGGAGATCAAAGGGGTTGTGTGAGTCGGTCATGAGACGTGACGAGTCGGAATTTGACCATGAGGTATGTGGTCGGTTGCGTCATGCACCTTGACTCGGCGTGTCCGGTTCGTCTATTGTCAGAAAAATTGAGCGAATCACTTTACTTTTAGGGCTGCGATGAAGTTTTCCAAAAAAGGCGAATATGCGCTTCGGGCCTTGCTGGAATTGACGGCGCAACGGGACTCCGCCCTCCTGCAGCGCCATGAGATCGCCGAACGGCAAAATATCCCCATCGAGTTCCTGGAGCAGATTCTGTTGACGCTCAAGAACGCGGGCCTCTTGACCAGCAAGCGCGGCATCAACGGAGGGTACAGTCTGCTGAAGGCGCCAGAAGAGATCACGCTGGGCCAGGTGATCCGGCTTTTGGACGGTCCTCTGGCCCCGATCGCCTGCGTCAGCAAAACCGCTTATCAGAAGTGCCAGGACTGTCCCTATGCGGACACGGCCAACTGCCCGATTCAGCAGGTCATGCTGGACGTCCGCAATGCGATCGCCGCCATCCTCGACAACTATACGCTGCGGGACTTTGCCGCCGGCCTTCACAAGGACGGGCAATCCTGAGCGTCGCCCGTGCGGCGAAAGAATATCGGAAAGTTTCAAGGCATAAGGGATAGACATGGAGCACATCGTCCTCATTTCGATTACGTTTCTGGCGGCGATCGTCAACGGGGGGCTCGGATATGGTTTCTCGTCCATCACCGTCCCCGTGGCCTTGCTGTTTTACGTCAACCGGATTCTGAACCCGGCGCTGGTTCTGGTGGAGCTGGTCATCAACGGCTATGTCTTGCTGATCAACCGGCACAGCGTGCCGCACATTTGGAAGCGCGTGATGCCCATGCTCCTCGGCTTGCTCGTCGGCGTCGGCGTCGGCGCCTACGTGCTGTCGCTGGTGCAGCCGAGCTGGATCAAGTTCATCACCTATTTCATGCTCCTGCCCCTGATCCTCCTTCAGGCCGCCGGCATCCGAAGGCCCATCCAGGCCGAGAACGCCATCGCGGTGCCGTTTGGAACGGGGATCGGACTGCTCTATTCCGTGACCACTATCTCCGGCCCGCCGCTGGCCTTGCTCTTCAATAACCAGGGCTATGCGAAGCAGGATTTCCGCGCGGCGCTGGCCGTCATCCGCACGGCGGAGTCCAGCATGACGGCCGTCGCCTATTACTTCATCGGGCTGTACAGCATGGGCAGCCTGGAGATCATTCCGTATATCGTGCCGAGCGTGCTGATCGGCATTCCCATCGGGACCTATCTCATTCGCTGGATGGACCCCGAAACCTTCCGGCGCCTGTGCATGAGTTTTGACGCGGTCGTGGTCGGGTTCGGATTGTCCCGGGTGCTTGTGGAGCTGAAGCTCACGATTCCGGCAGTCGCCCATGGCCTCCTGGCCGCCGTCGTGGCGATCAATGCCTATTTGTTGCTCCGGTTCTTCCGGCAGAGGGCTCCGCATTAGGGCCCTCCAGGAACGGTTCTTTCCACGGCCTCGACGCATTCCCTCAAGCCGGTGCTCCCGGGTGCCGATAAGGCAAGATAGGACTCGTGCGTCGCAAGCGGGATCGCACGTAGATCCAAAGAATTTGCGCAATTGACTGGGCGGCGTCACTTTGTTACAAGTGCCCTGCCACTGATCTCTAGGGAAGGAGAGTCCACACATGGCCACCACGATGCCGGAAACTCTTGTCGCCGCGATCTCGAATAAAGCGGCCCACTTGCGAATCGAAAGCGTCCGCGCCACCTCCGAAGCGGGGAGCGGACACCCGTCCAGCTGTTGCTCCGCGGCCGACATCGTCGCCACCCTCTTCTTTTCCGTGATGCGGTACGATCCGCAGCAGCCGCGGCAGTTGAGCAACGATCGTTTCGTGCTTTCCAAGGGGCATGCGGCTCCCCTCCTCTATGCGGCCTGGGCCGAGGCCGGCCTGGTCAACAAACAGGACCTGTTGAAGCTCCGCACGTTGACGAGCGACCTGGAGGGCCATCCGACGCCGCGTCTCCCCTTTGTGGACGTGGCGACCGGCTCGCTCGGACAGGGACTGTCCGCCGGGATCGGCATGGCCTTGAACGCCAAACGGCTCGATTGCTCCGGCGCGCGTATCTATGTGCTGATGGGCGACGGCGAATCGGTCGAGGGATCGGTCTGGGAGTCGGTCGAGCTGGGCCGGCAGTTCGCCTTGGACAATCTTTGCGCGATCGTGGATGTCAATCGGCTGGGCCAGAGCGACCCTACCATGCTGCAGCACGACATGGAAGCCTATCGGGCTCGGTGGGCCGGATTCAGGTGGCATGCCATCGTGGTGGACGGCCATGACATTCCCGCCCTGCTGGCCGCCTTCGACGAGGCGGCCCGGATGATGGGCAAGCCCACGGTGCTCCTGGCCAAGACGTTCAAAGGCAAAGGCATCTCCTTCGTCGAAGACAAGATGGATTGGCACGGCAAGGCGCTGAAGAAGGGCGAGGAGAGCCAGAAGGCCATCGACGAATTGACGAAACAGCTCAAGCCCGGAGTCCCGGAGCCGGCCATCAAAAAGCCGACCGCCTCGGTGAACGGGAGCAAGCAGGCCAAGGCCATGGCGTCGCCCAGCTACAAGCCGACCGACTCCGTGGCCACCCGCGAGGCCTTCGGGGCGGCTCTGGCGGCGCTCGGCGAGGCCAATCCGCTGGTGGTCGGACTGGATGCGGACGTGAAGAACTCCACCTATACGGACAAGTTCGGCAAGCAGTTCCCCGACCGGTTTTTCGAGAATTTCATCGCGGAGCAGAACATGGTGGGCGCCGCGATGGGCCTGGCCGCTTGCGGCAAGATTCCCTTTGCTGCCACCTTCGCCTGTTTTCTCACCAGGGCCTATGACTTTATCCGCGTGGCCGCTATCAGCCAGTCCAACATCAAACTGGTCGGGACCCATGCGGGGGTGAGCATCGGCGAGGACGGTCCCTCGCAAATGGGCCTCGAGGACATCGCCATGATGGCGGCGCAGCCGGGCGTGGTGGTGCTCTATCCGTCCGACGCCGTGTGCACCTATCGGATGATCGAGGCGGCCGCCGCCCACCAGGGACCGGTCTATATCCGGACCGGCCGGCCCAAAGCGCCGATCCTCTATGGGAACGACGAGGTCTTTGCGATCGGAGGCTCCAAGGTCTTGCGGCAGAGCCAGTCCGACAAGCTCACCATCGTGGCGGCCGGCGTGACGCTCTCCGAAGCCCTGAAGGCGCACGACCAACTCAAGGCCGCCGGCATCGCGGTGCGGGTGGTGGACCTCTACAGCATCGCCCCGGTCGACCGGGCGACCCTGCTCAACTGCGCGAAGGCGACGCAGAACCGCATCCTCACGGTGGAAGACCATTACCTCCACGGTGGCTTGGGCGATGCGGTGCTCGGAGCGGTCGGCAGCGAAGGCGTGCGCGTGCGCAAGCTGGCGGTCCTGGAAATCCCCCACAGCGGCAAGCCGGACGAACTGATCGATCGCTTCGGCATCGGGGCGCGCTCGATCGTCGAGGCGGCCAGGCAGATGCTCTGACAGGATGTCGAACAATACGGTGGGATGGCTGTGGTATGATTCCCGTGCTCCCCACCGCGCACGCCAGGCGATGCTCGGTGAAGGCCTGTGTGACCATCCTGGAAGATCACTGAAGCAATGGGCGTCGCCGATCCTCTCCATAAGAAAATTCCGCTGCTCAACGTCCTGACGGCCCAAGACCGTCGGAATCTCGCCGGCCAGATCGTCGAGTCCTCCTACAGCAAGGACCAGTTCATCTTCCGGGAGGGGGATCCGTCGGAATATTTCCACATCCTCAAAGAAGGCAGCGTCAAGTGCGTCAAGACCTCGCCGGACGGGAGAGAGGTGACGCTCAAAGTGCTGCTGCCGGGTGATCTCTTCTGTTGCGAGGCGGCGGTGTTCGACGGGGCGCCCCACCCAGGCTGCGCCCAGCCCTTGGGGGATGTGCGCGTCCTCCGGCTGAGCAAGAAGGCCTACTTCGACGTGCTCCGCCGGAATCCTGAAGCCGCCATTGAAGTCATCCGGTACCTGGGCCAGCGTCTGAACGAGGCGCAAGAAAATGCCAAGGTCATGGCCCTGGACCGGGCCGAGCAGAGACTGGCCGCCCTGCTGGTGAACCTTGCCGCCAGGACCGGAGTGAACGAGGCGAGCGGGATTCGCCTGACCGTCCGGTTGACCAGGCAAGACCTGGCCAACATGGTGGGCATTACGGTGGAGACGGCCATCCGCATCATGGGGCGGTTTAAGCGTGCCCGGTTGGTGTCCGGTACGGCCAAACAAATCGTCATCCGCGACCTCGCCAAACTGAAGTCCCTCGCGTCCGACCAGCCGGATGCGGCGCCTGTTTCCTCTCGGCCCCGTTAATTTTCAAAACATGATATAGGTCGTGTTTTGGTGGCGGCTCCGCAGGCTATCCTGCAGGCCACGGCAAGTCATGTGCACTGGTATCATCGATCCATCGAGGAGGTAGCGGATGAAGCGGATGCGTTCAGCTCTTGGCGTCATGCTGGTGATGGGAGGCCTGCTTGCCACGGCCCAGCCGGCTGCGGCCAAGACCCATGAAGTGAACATGACGGCAAAGGAAACCGAGGTCGTCGTAGAAGGCTCGGGCGAGACCTACAAGGCCTGGACGTTCAACGGCCAGTTCCCCGGCCCGGTTGTGCGGGTCACCGAGGGGGACACGATCAAGTTTACGCTGGAGAACCCCAAGACCAACACCTACCCGCATGCGATGGATTTCCACGCGGCGGAAATCGACTTCCTGAAGAACTACCGCGCGATCAATCCGGGCGAGACGATCAGCTATACCTTCGTCGCCAAGAAGCCGGGCGTGTTCTTTTATCACTGCGGCGCCCCGCCCATGATCCAGCACGTGGCCCGCGGCATGTTCGGGGCCGTGATCGTGGATCCGAAGAACGCCAAGGCCTGGCCGAAGGCGGACCGCGAGTACGTGTTGATTCAGTCGGAATTCTTCAAGAACCCGGATGACGTGCAGGCGATGTTCGACCGGAAGTTCGACAACGTGATCTTTAACGGCGGGATCTTCAAGTACCATCCCTTCGTGACCGGCGGCGGAAAGCTGGACGCCAAGCCGGGCGAGCGGGTCCGTATCTATTTCGTGAACGCGGGGCCGAACGAATTTTCCGCGTTCCACCCGATCGGCGAGATTTGGGACAACGTCTACGAGAGCGGGAACCCAGGCAACAAGTTGAACGGAGTCCAGACTTATGTCGTGGGGCCGGGCAGCGCGGCGACCTTCGATGTAGTGGCCGAATCGGCCGGCGCCTACCCGCTGGTGACGCATTCCCTGACCGGCGCCCTTCGCGGGGCGATTGCCGTGCTGCTGGTGGGGCCGGACGCCAAGCCGGCGCCGCTCATGCCCATGACGCCCTGGGAGATCGCGCCGAAGCCGGCTCAGTAAGATAGTATTTTGCAAGCGCACCGGCGGGGTCGATCGGTTTCCGGTCGGCCCCGCCGTTTCTTTTGAGGGAAGAGGGCTAGGGGTTTGGGGCGACGAAGACCAGGACTTTCAAGCGCCCGGTTGTATGGTTCAGCACCCCATGCTCTTCGCCGGCCGGCGCTATCGTGCCCTGTCCCGGCCCAAGCACCTTCGCCTCGGCTCCCACCTTGAATGTCCCCTGCCCTTCCAACACCAAATAGACCTTGTCCTGCTCCCCGTGTATGTGGCCTTTCTGTTCCTGCCCCGGTTCGAAACAATAGACATCGCAGAAAAAGCGAGGCGACTGAAAGATATTGTTCTTCTTCATCTTTTCGTTGTTAAACTGCTGATAGTCCGAGAGATTAATGACCTTCATCACTCGCCACTCCTTTACGATCGGTCAGCTGCATTCGACGTGACTCCGTAACCCTGGTAATCGCATGAACCGGCACCAGATGACGTGAGACGCCCAGATCCTTGGCCGGTATGCCCATCGCCAACCCGAGCAACTGGGGTAAGTGCAGGATGGGAAGGTTCAGGCGGGCATTGACGGCCTGCCCCGCCCGGGCCTGGTAGATGTCCAGGCTCATGTGACAGAGGGGGCAGGGCGTAACCATGAAATCGGCGCCGCCGTCCTTCGCTTCTTTCATGTTCGTCCCCGCCATGGCGACGGCGATGGCTTCCTGCTCCAGGATGACGGGAAATCCACAGCACTTGGTCCGGCCCGCATAGGCCACCGGCTCGCCCTTGACGGCCCGGATGACTTTCTCCAGCGAGGCGGGATTTTCCGGGTCGTCGAACCCCAGGTCCCAGGAGGGGCGCAGGATGTAGCAGCCGTAGAACGGCGCAATCAGGAATTCGTTTAGAGGCACGCGGACTTCTTGCCCGAGACGGTGCAATCCGACCTCGCGCACCACGATCCACAGCAGATGTTTGACCTGAATCGTGCCGCGGTAGATGGGGCCCTCGCGTTCCAAAACCCGGTTGATCCGATCCAGGAGCCCCGGCTCATGCTTCAAGCGTTTGTTCGCCGCTCCCATCACCCCCTGGCAGGTCCCGCAGATGGTCATCACATCCAGCCCAAGCTGTTCGGCTTGCGCAAACGTTCTGGCGTTGAGCGCCAGCGCGACGTCCGGCTCCCCTTCCCCCACGACACCGGCTCCGCAGCACGAGGAGGCAGCCAGTTCCTGCACCTCGATGCCCAGCCGGCCGATGATGGCCATGGTGGACTGGTAGAGTTCCGGCGTGGCGCCTTTGGCCGCGCAACCTGGATACAGGGCGTATGTCAGCGGCATGTCGACCTCGTTGGATGAGCGGCGTCAAATCTAGCACAGCGGTGCGCTGCTTGGCGATAGCGACAGGATGGTCTGCGGCAAGGAACGTAAGACTGCCGGCATGAGTGACGGCCTCTCTCTTCTCATGTCTGAGCCCTCGACCGGCTGACTGTTAGAACATCACCCGATACTCCTCTCCGCTGCTGACCCTCGCCACGCCGTAGCCCCGCCCGATCCACTCGAGCGCAAAGACCATCTCCAGCACCGTGTTGTCCGAGCCGGTCAAGCGCGCATAGCCGTGCGTGCGCCCGCTCATGGGGCGGCCAAGAAGCTCCGCGATATTGGCGCCGAAGAAGAGCGACCCCTCCCCGATCGAGCCTGTGGTGAGGGGCTGGTAAGGACCTTCCAGCCTGACGACGGAAGGCAAGGTGACGGCAATCGTTCGGCGCCAGACGTCGTGCGTGCCCGTGATGGTCGTGCCGTCGGCGACGCCGATGAACTGGATGTGATGGGAGCACGCGGCGAGCAGCGAGAGGACCAGCGCGATGAGAAGGGAGCGCGTCATCCGACCCGGATTCAACGGGGCTTCGACCGCCGCCGCCCTTTTTCCAGTACCCAGGGCCCCTCGAAAAGAAAATCCACGAAGTCCCTGGCGCCGTTCACCGCCCGGTCCAGATTCCGGCGGCCGTTTTTGTAAACGCCGCGATCGATGAGGGCCTGGCGGAAGTCGTGCAAGGCTTGGTCGAACAGTGTTCGAAGGGGCACGTCGCCGGCCGGTGCCAGCCGGAATGAGTCCTTGCGTGGGTGTCTGATCGCCATAAGGCCTCCCGATTTGTGCTCGTTCCTCGGCGTGATGGCCGCCCGCGCCTCGCCTTAGTTTTTCAAAATCCGAGCGAGCCTTGCGGGTATTCCCAAAATCGCTTCCCGTCGTGCCCATTGGGCGAGCGTGTCGGATCGTTCGAAGGTTTCATCAAGGATTTGCCAGGCGACGATCCGATGACGGGAGAAGGTGTCGCGTTTGCGTTTCATGCAGAACCAGGCCAGCAGGTGCCCGTCGATGGTCGCCTTATAGATGTCCAGTTTGTCTACGATCGGCGCCCTGCCTTCATCGAGGTATTTGATCCAGACGCGGCGCCGTTCCGTCGCGGCTTGCCTGGCGGTCTGCCGGGAAAGGGGCTCGGAGCTGGGGGCGGTCATCGCGGGCAGGCGTGTCGGCGGGGCGGATTTCTTTCGGACGCGCCGGACCGGTTGTTTCGCGGGCTTGGTTGCGGCGGGCGACGGCGCCGACTTGGCCGGTTCCGGTTTGGGAGGCTCCAGGTCCTTCGGGTAGAGGCTCCGCTGGTTCGGTTCGGTTGCGCGGGCCGGCACGTACAACCTCAACCAGCTGCGGATTCTCGGGCCCAGGTACGAGAGCCAGATTCGGAAGGGCGAGCCTTGGCGAACGAGGCTCGCCAGGTAGAACAACGCCGCATAGAGCAGAAGGAGCTTGTCTAGTTTTGGAGGCCTCTTATATGCTGAACCATGGCCTCGCCCTTGCTGTCCAGAACGCATCTGCCAACGCGGCGCCTCCGTGCGCTGATTCGCCTCTTTACCGTGGAGGTGCCTG
>Ga0233425_10002719_pt1 | contig 33961 bp, 22 predicted proteins | sample Watercolumn_Towu_2_FD_181712 | JGI IMG/M metagenome (GOLD analysis project Ga0233425, IMG submission 181712) | Freshwater microbial communities from Lake Towuti, South Sulawesi, Indonesia - Watercolumn_Towuti2014_140_MG | ecosystem: Environmental > Aquatic > Freshwater > Lake | place...
AGCAGGCCGATCCGCTGGGCGTTGCTGCGGCGGATGAAGTTACCGAAGCCGCCGCCGATCAGCACGCCTTGCAGGTCACCCGGCCGGAGCCCCGCGCGGCGCAACAGGATCGTAATGCCCGCCCGGATGGCCCCGCTGGCCAGTTGCAGTTCCCGCACGTCGCGCTGCGTCAGCAGGATCGGGCGGCCGTTGCCCGTTTCGGACGCGGAAGCCAGCAGAAACGCAACGTGGGGCAGGTTGCTAACCTGCCTGGAGCCTTCCGGCAGGTTGGCAACCTGCCCCACGTTGCCTGGCAGGTTGGCAACCTGCCCCACGCTCTCGTCAACCACACGCTCGGCCAAGTCCGGCAGCACGTCGGCAGGCAATTGCTCCCGCGGCAGCAGGCGGCCTTGTGGCGTCAACAGGCCGTGACGGAGCAACTCGGCCGCCACGTCGATCAGGCCCGAGCCGCAGAGTCCGACCGGCGGCGCATTGCCGATCACATTGATCCGCAAGTGGCCGTCCACCACTACCTTCTCGATCGCCCCGGTGCTGCCGCGCATGCCTTGCGCGATCCGCGCGCCCTCGAAGGCCGGTCCGGCCGCCGTCGAGGCCGCCGTCAGCTTGCCGTTTGCCCACAGCACGATCTCGCCGTTGGTGCCGATGTCGACGAACAGCGTCGGGCCGCGCGTGTCCGTAATGCCCGTGGCCAACATGCCGGCCACCGTGTCACCGCCGACGAATCCGCCGATCACCGGCAGTACGTAGGCCCGGCCGCGAGGATGGATGGAGCCGGAAAAGCCGGAAAAGGGGACAGGCACCTTTTGTGCGAAGCACCCGAAGGGCCGTTCCGGCAAAAGGTGCCTGTCCCCTTTTCCGGCTCCGCCACCCCACAACTCCGCGGCCGGCAGCAACAGCCCGCGCCCCATCGTCGATACGAACGGCACCTGCGCCAGGGACTGTGGATCGATACCGCACAGCAGGTGCTGCATCGTTGTATTGCCGGAAAAGACGATCTCGTAAATCCGCTCGCGCGCGACGCGTGCCACGGCGCACAGTTCGCCGACCATCTCATCGACGGCCCGCAGCACGGTACGTTGCAGGTCGTCGAGCCCGCCCGGCGTTTCCTGAGTATGCACGATCCGCGAGAGCACGTCGTCGCCGAAACGCGTCTGCGGATTCAGCCGCGAGGCCACGGCCAATTCGCGGCCCCCGGGCAACTCCAGCAGCGCGCTCACCAGCGTGGTCGTGCCCACGTCGACCGCCACGGCGCAGCACTCCGGCCCGGTGTTTCCCGGCTCGAAGTCGAGCAACTCCGCGTCGGTCAACACGGCCGTGCCGCGGAAGTGCTGCTCGCGGAGCCGGAGCGAGATCGTCCGCAGCAGCGGCAAATCGACCTGGAACGGCCCGACGGCCCGTTCCAAACGGATCAGATCGGGGGCGTCGTCGCCACGTTTCGGCGGCGGCAACTCGACGTACTGCTTGCGGACCGGCGGATCGTCGCCGGCCGCGACCGTCGCCACGCCCCGGGCGAGAATCTTGTGTTGTGCGGGCAGGAGCGACGTTTCGGGCACATCGACCGTCGCCGCCTCGGCAACCGCCGACTGGCACGCCAGCCGCACCCCGGCAGCCAAATCGGCCGCGGAAAACGCCTTCTGTTCGGCCGCGTTCGGTGCGCCGGCGCCGGCGGTGACTTGCACGCGGCACTTGCGGCAGACCCCTTCGCCGCCGCACGGCTGATCGAGCACGATGCCGGCCTCACCGGCCGCCTCGGAAAGCCGCGTACCGGGCAACACGTAAACGGTCTTGCCCGACGGCTGGAACGTGACGGGCACCTCCGCGTCGCGCATCACGTCTCCTCGGGCGGAGCATCGCCCTGCTTCTCGGGGATCTCTTGCAGCAGTTCCACGAACTTGGCGGCCGTGGGCGTGAACACCTTGCGCTGCCGATGAATGATGCCGATCGGTCGCCGCAGTTCCGGGGCAATCAACCGCACCGCGACCAGCGAACCGCGCCGGCACTCCTGCCGCACCGTGGGCTCGGGCAGAATGCTCACGCCCGCGCCGATCTCCACCGCCTGTTTGATCGTCTCGATGTTGTCGAACTCCAGTACGATGCGGATCGTCACGGAGCGTTGCCGCAAATAGCGGTCGATCTCTTTGCGGATGCTCAGGTCGCGGTCGAAGCCGATAAAGTCCTCGCCTTGCAGATGTTCGGCCGTAACCGCCTGTTCGCCGGCCAGGTGATGCTTGGGATGGCAGACCAATACCATCCGCTCCGACCGCCACGGAATGACCGCCAGATCGGGCGTCGCCGCCGGATACGAGACAACGCCCAAATCGACCTCCGCGTTAAGCACCGCCTCGAGGACCTTGTTCGGCCGCTGGTACTCCAGCCGGACCTTGGCCTTGGGAAAGCGTCGCATGAAGTCCTGCATGCAGCGGCTCATGTCGTGTAGGCCGACCGAATAGATGGCCGCCACGCGGACCAGCCCGCCAATCTCCATGCGCAGCGACCGCACGCGGGCCTCGACCGAATCGTACAGTTCGAGTACCTCGCGGAAGCCCTCGTAGCACACCTGGCCTTCGGGCGTAAGCACGAACGGACGCTTCGAGCGATCGACCAACTGCACGCCGAAGTGCTTCTCCACGCGGTGGACCGACTGCGTGGCGGCCGACTGGCTGACGTCGTTGACCGATGCCCCCCGCGAGAAACTCTGATGCTGGAGGACATCACAGAATATGCGGAGCGTTTCAATGTTCATAAGGGAATCTTATCATAAGGGGGGCTAATGTCCAGTGGCGTTGGAATCAGTCGTTGCCTCGTTCCTACGCTCTGCGTAGGAACGAGGGCGGGACTTCGCTATAATCGAAGTCCCTCCACTCTCGGAGTTTACGCATGAAAGCCCTCGTCCTCAGCGCCTACAACCAGTTCGACTACCGCGACGTGCCCGAGCCGGCGTGCGGCCCGGACGACGTGCTCGTGGAGGTAAGGGCGTGCGGCATCTGCGGCAGCGACATCCACGGCATGGACGGCAGCACCGGCCGGCGGCTGCCACCGATCATCATGGGACACGAGGCGGCCGGCGTGATCGCCCGGGTAGGCGCAAATGTGGCCGACCTCAAGCCGGGCGAGCGCGTGACCTTCGACTCGATGATCTCCTGCGGGGGTTGTTTCTTCTGCCGCCGCGGGGAGATCAACCTCTGCGACCGCCGCCGCGTGTTGGGCGTTGCCTGCCAGGAGTTTCGCCAGGAAGGGGCGTTCGCCCAGTTCGTGGCCGTGCCGCAACACATCGTCTACCGCCTGCCCGACGGGCTGTCGTTCGAGCGCGCGGCGATGGTCGAGCCGCTCTCGGTCGCCTTTCATGCGGTGGCGCGCCTCGGCGTGCAACTCGGCGACACGGCCGTGGCGATCGGTGCGGGCATGATCGGCCTGCTGTGCATTCAGACGTTGCGGGCCACCGGTTGCGGGCGAATCATCGCCGTCGACGTCGACCGCGCGCGGCTCGATCTGGCCTGCCGCCTCGGGGCCGACGAGGCCGTCTCGGCCAAGGAGGCCGACGCCGCGGCCGAGATTCTCCGCCGCACCGACGGCCGCGGGGCCGATCTGGCCGTCGAGGCCGTCGGCGTTCCGGCCACACTGGCAACCGCGGTCAAGGCCGTGCGAAAGGGTGGACGAGTGGCACTGGTCGGCAACCTCACACCGCAGGTCGAACTGCCGCTCCAGGCGGTCGTCACCCGCGAGTTGACGCTCTTCGGCTCGTGCGCCTCGGCGGGCGAGTATCCCGCCTGCCTCGACGCGATCGCCCGCGGCGCGATCGACGTCGATGCCCTCACCAGCGCCGTTGTCCCGCTCGCCGAAGGCGCCGCGTGGTTCCACCGCCTCCACAAAGGCGGCGAAGGCTTGATGAAAGTGATCCTCGTGCCGTAGGAGCGTCTATCCATGCCCGCCTCGCCGCTGACCGACTTCTCGCGTCTCTGCGTCCACACGATCACCACCAAGCCGTGGTCGATCGAAGAGGCGACCGATCGCTACGCCGCGGCGGGCGTGAAGGGTGTGACGGTCTGGCGGCAGTGGCTCGAGGGGCGGAACATCGCCCGCGCGGGCGACGCCCTGCGCGCGGCGGGCATCGAAATCGTCTCACTGTGCCGCGGCGGTTTCTTCCCTGCAATCGACACCGCCGGCCGCCGCGCCGCCATCGACGACAACCTCAAGGCCATCGACGAGGCCGCGGCGCTCGGCGCCCCGCTGATCGTGCTGGTCTGCGGCGCCGTGCCGGGTCAGCCGCTCGATGTCTCGCGTCAACAGATCGCCGACGGCATCGCGGCCGTGCTCGACCGCGCGGCCCAGGCAGGCGTCAAGCTGGCCGTCGAGCCGCTGCACCCGATGTACGCCGACTCCCGCTCGGCCATCAATACGCTCCGCCAGGCCAACGACCTGTGCGAGCAGATCGACTCGCCGCACCTGGGCGTGGCGGTCGATGTGTATCACCTCTGGTGGGATCCCGAACTGCCAAGCCAGATCGACCGTTGCGGCCGCGCCGGCCGCATCCTCGCCTTCCACGTCTGCGACTGGCGGACCCCGACCGAAGACCTCCTGAACGACCGCGGCCTGATGGGCGAAGGCTGCATCCCCATCCGCCAGATCCGCGGCTGGGTCGAAGGCGCCGGCTTCCGCGGCTTCGTCGAGGTCGAGATCTTCTCGAACCGCTACTGGGCCATCGACCAAAGCGAGTTCCTCGGCAAGATCAAGACGGCGTTCCTGAACTGCACGTGACGGGGACACCTTCCGCCTCCCGGTACGGCACGCCGTTGGCCCGGAAGCGGCGGCGGTAGCCCAAGTTCAGCGGTACGGCAGTGGCCAAAGTGGATGCGGGGCCCAGGAACCGCATGGTCCGCCAGAGCCGCTGCAAGGTCGGCCCGAGGGAATAGAACTTCCGGCACACCCAATCGTGCCCGGCCTGGAGCGTCTGAGGGCTCATGTTTTGCGGCTCGAAGACGACGTGGTTGAAGTCGTACTTGCTCCAGTCCTTGTCGAATATCCGCCCCTGCCGATCGAGTTCGTCGAACAACGGCGTGCCGGGAAACGGCGTCAACACGGTCACCTGCACCGCGTCGATCCGGGCCTCGTCGAGGAAGTCCAGGGTCGCCGGAAATGCGGCCGGTGTGTCGTGGTCCATGCCCAAGACGATCCCGGCATAGATGCCGATTCCCGCGGCGTGGAACCTGGCAATCGCCCGCACGTAATCCCGGGCGCGGCAGAAGTACTTGTTGGACTGCCGGAGGTTCTCCTGGGAGACCGATTCGAGGCCGACGAACATGCCCCGGCAGCCGCTGGCGCGGGCTAGGCGCAGCAACTCCTCGTCGGCCGCCATGTCGATGCTCCCCTGGCCGGCCCAACACTTGCGGAGCGGGACCATCTTGGCGAAGAGTGCCTTGGCGTAGTCGCGGTCGGCCACGAGGTTGTCGTCGATGAAGAGCACGTTTCTGCCCAGAACGCGAAGCTCGGCGAGCACCTCGTCGATAGGGCGCGTGCGGTATCGGTAGCGGTGGAACGCGGCCACCGAGCAGAACTTGCAGCGGTAGCGGCAGCCGCGCGTCGCTTGGATCGCATACGGCGTGATGTAGGCCGACTTGCGGATCAGGCTGCGGTCGGGAATCCGCAGCCCCTTCAGGTCTGCCGGACCGAGGTCGTAGAACGGCTGGAGCCGCCCGGCCGTGAAGTCGGCGATCATCGCCGGCACGTTCGGCTCCGCCTCGCCGATGCACACGGCGTCGGCGTGTTCCTTCGCCTCGTCGGGCAGGAACGTCGGGTGGAAGCCGCCGAAAATCACGGGCTTCCCCTGCGCACGGAAGCGGTCGGCGATCTGGTACGCGCGCGGGGCGTTGAACGTCATAAACGAGATGCCGATCAGGTCGGCGTCGGCGTCGAAGTCGATCGGCTCGACGTCTTCGTCGATGATCCGCGTCTGTACGTTTGGAGGCATCGCCGCGGCCACGCACAGGCTGGGAAGCATTGAGAAGCGGAACGTCTTGTTTGCCCGGCTCGGCGCCCGACCGTCGGTCACGCGCCATTCGGGCGCGGTGGGGTTGATCAGAAAGAATCGGAGTCTGTCAGGCATGACGGCCTTTCGTCTGTAGCGTCGACGGTGCCGAAGCGATTGTCTCGTAATAGTCAGGGCGTCATGGTGGAACCAAGTATAACGCTCGGGCCTCCGCCAAAAAGAACCTCTTCAGTGCGTATGGCTCATGACCGGAACGAAGCCTGAATCGCAAGCGAAGGAAAGGCCGCGAATTCCTTCGCTTGCGCCTCAGGCTTCAAGCAGGCACAGCCATACAACGCGTCCACGGCGGGCGCGGCCATAGCACCATTGGTGGGTTAGCGAGTTAGTCTGCATGGGGATTTCCCCCGTTTCTGCCGCTTTATTCTTGGCCTGCCGGCAACTAGACTGGAAGGAGCTACTCGTCAACGTGGCTCGCTCCCGTCTGAGCCGACCCAGTGTTAAAATAGGCACGCCTGCCGGAGTCTAACGGCAGAGCGACTGGAGGATAGGCTTTTGCCGCATCGCCGTCTACGACTGCTGGCAGGCGCTCTCGGCCTGCTGTTCGGCTGGTGCTGCTTGGCGGCGGCGCAAGAGAAGCCTGCGCCCAAACCGGCCGAGACGGGAAAGCCGGCGGCTATCGAGCCTGGCAAACCGACTTTACCCGAACCGGACCAGCCGACGCCAGCCGAGCCCGGCAAGCCGGTCGAGCCGAGCGCGCCCGCGGCGCCGAAGCTCGAAGAGGCCCAGCCGACGCTCTATCACCTGAAGGACAAGAGCGGCAAGCTGGTGCCGATGCCCAACTTCACGTTGGAGGATTTCGAGGAACTTTACAAGCTCAAGCATCAACTCGCGCGCCAGGAGCAGCCGCCGCGGTTCACGTTGCAGCAGGTCTCGGCCCGCGGCACGGCGATGGCCGACCACGCCGATTTGACCGTCAACGTGCGCGTCCTGTTGCGCGAGGATCAGTGGGTCCGCGTGCCGTTGCGGTTCGACGGGGCACTGCTCCGCGAGCCGGCCACGTACCGCGGGCCGGGCGAGCAGTCGCTGTCGTTCGACGAGCAAGAGGGATACGTCAGTTGGATCCGCGGCCAGGCCGGTCAGCAGCACGAGTTGACGCTCAAGTTCCTCGTTCCGCTGACGACGGCCGGCGACGACACGCGGCTGAAGCTGACCGCCCCGCGCGCGACGCTCTCCGACTTGAAGTTGAAGGTTCCCCTGGGCGGGGCCGTGGCCAAGGTCTCGGAAGGGGCCGCGCTGGCCACCACGTCGGCCGCGGGCAACGCGGCCACCGAGTTCTCCGTGTCGGGACTGGGCGGTGACTTCGAGATAAGTTGGCGCAAGTCGACCGCGCGCGCGGCCGACGTGCCAGTGACACTCGACGCCGTGGCGGTAATTCTGGCAAGAGTGGACGGGCACGGCATTGACAGCGAAGCCACGCTGTCGGTCCGCAGTCACGGCGCGGCTTTCGACCGCTTCCGCGTGCGTTTGCCGCCGGGCGTGGATCCGCCGCTGGGTAGCGCTAGTCCCGGCTACTCCGTTATGCCGGTCGAGGAAGGCAGTCCGCCCGTACGCAAACCCGGCCTGGTCGAGGTGCGTCTGACGAAGAAGACCTCGGGGCCGGTTGAGGTCCGCCTGAACACGTACCGCGCTCGCGACACGGGCAAGCCGGACGAACTCATCGAGTTGGCGGGGTTCGTGGTGGAAGGGGCGAAACGGCAGGCCGGGACGATTGCCCTGGCCCCGCACAGCGATTGGCAAGTGATCCGCGACTCCAGCGAGGGGTTGCGGCCGGCCGACCAGTTGCCCGACGCGCTCCGTCGCCGGACCGACGTGGCGGGCGCCTTCGAGTACTCGGCGCAGCCCTGTTCGTTGAAGGCGCGGATCGTACAGAAACTCACGCGGCTTTCCGTCGAGCCGGAGTATCAACTCCAGGTGGAGGCCGACCGCGTCACCTTGGAAGCGCGGCTGAAGTACACGGTGCGCGGGGCGAAAGCAACGTCGATCCGCGTGGCGCTGCCCGGCTGGGAGAAGTGCGAATTCGGTCCCGACACGCTGGTCGCCGTGGGCGGCGTCGCGGCCAGCGGCAACAACGTGCTGACCGTTCCGCTGCTGCAGCCGACCGGCGGCCAATTCGAGGTCCGCGTTACCGCGAGTCGTCCGCTGGCGGCCGACGCGACCGCGCTCGCCTTGCGATTGCCGCAACCGCAGGCCGATACGGTCGGGGCCGCCGCGTTGACCGTGACCTCGCCCGACCGCATCGAGTTGACTCCCAACGACGCGGCGATGGCCGGCTTGATGGCCGACGAAGTCGCCGCGCGGATTGCCGTGCCCGAGGGACAGCAACCGCGGCTGAGTTATCGGGCCGAGAAGGCCGACCGATCCGAGTTGACGTTTGCCGCCGACCGGCGCATGCATGCCAGGAGCGTCGCCGTCGACGTGGCCACGCGTCTGGCACTTGCCGGCCGCGAGGCCGAAGTGCAAGAGACGCTGGGCTACCGCATCGAGTACGAGCGGCTGGATCATTTCCTGGTTGACGTGCCGCGCACGCTGGCCGGTTCACCGTCGCTGCAATTCCTCTGCCGCCGCGAACGGGCCGCCAAGAGCAAGGACTCCGCGGCGGAGAAGGAGGGCCCGATCGAACTCGACTTCGCGCCCGCGCACCGCGAGGAGGACGGCAGCGACTCCGAGACCGTGCAAATGCGCGTGGCCTTGCCCAACGCACGGCTCGGCAAAGTCGAGTTGCTGGTGCGTTACTCGGTGGTGCTGTCGCCGTGGACGCCCGGCGAAAGCGGCACCGTGATTGTGCCGCTGGTCATGCCCGCGGACGACGACGCGACGGTGTTGTCGGGTAATCGCCTGGTGGTTGCGGTTCCGGGTGGGCTTCGCCTGGAGTCGGCCGGTTCGCCGTGGCGGGCAACGGCTCGCGAGGACCGCCGACAGCCCACAATCGACAGTATCGAACTGACGGCTCCCGACCGTACCGCCCACGTTGAACTGACCTTGCAGGCCGGCGCAAACGAAGAACTCGGCGCGCCGGTCGTGGAACGCGCTTGGGTACAGACGCGGTTGACGCAGTCCTTCCGCCAGGATCGCGCGGTCTTCCGCTTCACGTCCAGCCGCAAGGAAGTCGAGTTCTCGATTCCGGCCGGCGCGGTGCTCGGAAAGAAGTCCGTGGCCCTCGACGGCAGTTACGTTGCGCCGCGTCCGCTGGGCGAGAACCGGCTGGCGATTGCCCTGCCGCAGGACGGAAACCAACGCGCGCGCCTGCTGGAACTGCGGTACCACTTCCCCGATCAACGGCCGCGGCGCGGCCCGATGTCGTTCGACCTGCCGCGCCTGGGACACGACGTCTGGACCCGCCACCTATACTGGCAATTCATGTTGCCGGCCGACGAGCACGCGATCGCCGCCCCGGCCGGGTTCACCAGCGAGCATGCCTGGAATTGGCAATTCGGATTCCTGGGCCGCAAGCCGTTGCTGGCACAGGACGATCTGGAACGTTGGAGCGGTGCGCCGCATCTGGACGCCGTTCCGGAAGGCGTCAACTGCTACCTGTACAGCGCGTTCGGCAACATCGAGCAGGCGGAGGTGCGGACGGCGGGGCGAGCGTGGATCGTGCTGTTGGCCTCGGGCGCCGCCTTGGTGGCCGGATTGCTGTTGATCTACGTCCCGCGCAGCCGGCATCCGGCGACGCTCCTTTGCGCGGCGGTCGCGTTGCTGGGCGTCGGCATTATTTACCCCGAGCCGACGCTGCTGTTCTCCCAAGCGGTGATCTTGGGGCTGGCGATGACGTTGCTGGCAGGGCTGCTCGAACGGCGCCTGTCGCGACGGCGACGCACCGCGCAAGTGGCCGACCGATCGAGCGTGGCCTTGCAGCAGGCGGGGGTTCCTCTCTCGCACCGCGCGGCCGCCGCGGGTCAAGGCTCGACGCAGTCGGCGCCGGCCATCGTCTCGACGTCGAACCCGGATGCGAACGCATGATTCCCCGCATTCCTTGGTTTATGTGCCGCGTTGCTGCGATGCTGCTGGCGCTGCCGGCCGCCCTCGCACCCGGCATCGCCACGTGCGGCGAGCCGCCGAAGGATGCGACGGCCGAGACGTTGCGGTTTCGCCGGGTGTTCGGGCCGGCCGACCGCCTCAAGGAGTGGCTTCCCGGTCAAGTGAAGTACATGCCGATCGAGCCCGCCGAGTTTCAGCGACTGCTGACGCTCGTCAGCAGCCGTTTGCCCGACGCGGCGGCCCCTGCGGCCGCTCAGGTCGTCGCGGCCGACTATGAAGCGCGGCTTTCCGGAGACCTTCTGGTCGCCGGGCAAGCCAGCCTGAAGGTGACGCATACGGGAAAGAAGCCGACGCTGCTGTCGTTGGATCCGTGTTCCTTGGCCGTGGGCAAAGCGACTTGGGCGGGAGCCAAGCCACTCGACGCTGCGCTCGGGTTGGATGCCGACACCCGGCTTGCCGCACTCGTCGCGCAGCCGGGTCAATTGCACTTCGAGTGGTCGCTGGAAGGACGCCGCGAGCCGGCCGACACCCTGACGTTTGCGCTGGCCGTTCCGGCGTGCCCGATCAACCGCTTCGCGCTCGACGTCCCCGATCCGCTGGCGGTGCAGTGCGACCGCGGCCTGGTGCAGGAGTTGGGCTGGGTCGATGAGGGCGTGCGCCGCTGGCAGATCGAGTTGGGCGGTTGCACGCGATTCCGTTTGCGGATCGCGCCCGCCCGCGCCGCCCCGGCTTCCCCCGCGTTGCCCTTGGTCCGCACCGAGACGCTGGCATACGACATCTCGGTGCGCGGCATCGACTTGTCGGCGCAACTCGAGTTCGAGACGCAGCACGATCCGCTGGAGCAATTCACCGTCGCGCTCGATCCGGGGCTGCAATTGCTGACGGCCCGCTACGGCGATGCGCTCGTGCCCTGGTCGATCGTATCGCCCGCGGGGCAGGCCGAGACCAAGGTTGCCCTGACGCTGCCAGAACCAGTGCAGGAGGATGGCCGGTTGCTGAAGCTGACCGCCTGGGCGCCGGTCGAGACCAATCGCCTCAGCGCGCTGCCGCGCATCCGTCCCGAACGGGTGCTTTGGCAAGAAGGCAGCGCCACGGTGTCGATTTCCGCCCCCTTGGTGGCGAAGCAGATGACGGCCGTCGACGGCCGGCAGTCGGGCACCCATCCGCTGCCGGCGCCGCGGGCGGGCGAGTCGGCCCAATTCCAATACTTCACGCCCGACGCTACCGTGCAGGTACACTTGACGCGGCGCGCTGCCGCGGTGCAACTGGCGAGCGGAACGGCGCTCGTGCTCGGCGGACGCGAAGCCACCGCGCGGATCGCGGCCGACTTTCGCGCGTCCGCAGCAGCCGGCTTCTTCGTCGAGGCCGACGTAGGGCCGAGTTGGCAAATCGACGCCGTCGAGTCGGTGCCGCCGGGGGCCGTCGAGGATTGGTTCTTCGACAAAGACCGCTTGCCGGGGAATCGCCGCAGGCTGCACGTCGGCCTGACGCGCGGGCTTTCGCCGGAACAACCGTTGCGGCTGGCGGTAACCGCCCACCGCCCGCGCCCGTTGCTGGGCCAGCAAGTCGCCATCGAGGAATTGGTGCCGTTGCGGTTTCGCGTTTCCGGCGATGCGCGGCGACTGGTGTCGATCCGGGCGGTCGAGCCTTACCAACTGCAATATGCCGACGGCGACCGACTGAGGACCATCGATCCCCGGAAGTTGGAGGCCGACGCCCAACAGTTGTTCGCCCGTCCGCTTCGCGGACTGTTCTTCGAAGACGACGCCGGCGCCTCGGCGGTGCAGGTCGGCCTGGAACGCGGTAAACTGAAGTACGAAGCGACCGTTCAGGCCGAAGTCACCGTTGACGGCGACCTGCTCCACGAGGACTATCGGCTGCAGTGCCAGCCGGAGTCGGCCGGATTGCAGCGCGTGCTGGTCCACTTCTCGCAACGCCGCGAGGCGCCGTTGCGGTGGACGCTGGTCGGCGCGGAAGACGAGGCCCCGTCGGCACGGCTGCTGGGGGCCGAGGAACAGACGGAGGCCAATCTCGATCCCGAACAGGAAACCTGGCAGGTGTTGCTGCCGCGGCCGCAGGATGCGCCCTTTGAACTGCACGCAGTACGCAGCAGCCGGTTGGCCGGTATTCAGCCGGTCGGCCTGACTTGGCTGCCGGAGGCGACCAATCAGCCGGCCACGCTCGTGGTGCGGGGGGCCGACGGGGCCGCCGTGCAGATCACCAACCGGCGGTTGAAGGCCGTGCCCGGGGAGCCCGCCTTGCCGGGCCAATGCCAGACGCTCCGCGGCAACTATGCGTATCTGCCTTCGCGCGAGGTGTTGAGCGGTCCCGAACCGGCGCTGAGCGTGGCCCGCGGCGATGCTGCCAACATGCCGGACGCCTGGATCTGGAACTGCAGCGTCGAGTCGTGGTATGAGGCCGACGGCTGCGGACGCCACGTGGCGCGGTTCCGCCTCCAACACCGCGGCGGCGGCCGGCTGCTTCTCAACCTGCCGCCCGGCGTAACGGCGGAAGCCGTCCGCGGCTTGTGGCTGGGGGAGCGACCGCTTGCGTGGCCGTCGGCGGCGGATACCGACGAGGATGTGGCAACCATCGACCTTCCGCCGGAAAAGAAGTTCCCGACCGTCACTTTGGAGTTTGTGACCGCCGGCCGGGGCCTGGGAATCGCAGGTTCCGTCGAGCCGCCGCTGCCGCCGGCGAACTTACCCGTTCTTTCGCGGCATTGGACCGTATGGTTGCCGCCCGGCTATCGCTCGCTGGACGACGACGCGCGCTGGCAGCCGCTCGGACTGCCGCAAACCAGTTGGCGGCAACGGCTGTTCGGCGTGCTGGGACAAACGGCCGACGACACGGCCTTCGATCCGGCAAGCCCCGGACAGTGGCTGGGCAATACGCCCGAGCGCGCCGCCCGGCAGGCCGCCTTGCAAGAGGCCGAGCGCTTGCTGGAATCGCTGGGCACGGTGGCCGGCAGCGAAGGCGCGCCACACGATTGGGCGGGGCTCATGGACCGTGCCGGACTCGAAGCCGCACGGCTCGAAGTGCTGATCGACCGCCACGCGCTGACCCGCGCGGGCGTCACCCCGCCAACTCGCCCGCCGGCGGTTGCCGGCCCGAACGCACTGGCCTGCGGTATTGACCTGCTGCAGAAGGCGAACTTGGTTGTCCTGGTGTCTCCGCACGCCGTGCTGCTGACCGGGCGGCAGGACGCGGCAATGTGGCACGCCTGGCTGGAAACCGTCGAGCATCGCGGCATACTGAGCGTGCGACCGGGATCGCTGGCGGAGCAGTTGCGGCAGGCTGCCGGCACCGGCGACGGGGAATTCGTCGCCGTGAAGACCTGGCGGCAGCAGCCGGCCGAGGCCGCCATGCCGTGGCTCCGGAGCCGTCCGGCCGATGTGCTGTCGGCCGAGGCGGCGGGCTGGACCGCGTACCGCACGGAGATTGCCGACGCACCGTCGGCGCGGCTGTCCTTTGTCCACGACCGCTCGCTCCAGTTATTCGGGGCCGTCTCGTTCTTGATGGTTCTTGCGATCGGTTGGTGGCAGGCCGGCGGCCGGCGTTTGCTGATGGTCTGCGTGGCGGGTGGGTTCGGCGCGTTGGCCTTGGTGTTGCCCGAGGGCTGGTTCACGATCGCATCGGGCGGTCTGTTGGGAAGCGTATCTTGCCTGGCGCTGGAACTGATCCGTCGTCCGCGCGGCCAGGCTCTGCCCGAATCCGCTGCGGAGTCGGCGGCGAAGGCTCCGAGCACGCTAACGCCCGCCGGCTCGCCGGTCCTGATGATTCTCGCGTTGGCCGGAGCGTGTTTATTGTGCAGGACGGTCCGCGGAGCGGAAACCGCGGAGAAGCCGGCGGCCCCGCCGCCCATTTACGACGTATTCGTTCCGCTCGACGAGCAGCAGCAGCCCACTGGCGACCGCTACTTCCTGCCTGCCGAGTTCTACTCGCAGTTGCACCGCCGCGCGGTCGCGGCGACGAAGGAACCGCAGGCGTGGCTGATCGGCGGCGCGATCTATCGCGGCGAGTTGGTGCGCGAGGCGGACTCCAATCAACTGCACATCGCGGAGATCAAGGCCACGTTCGAGTTGCACACGCTCAGCCCGACGGCCCGCGTGCGGCTGCCGTTGCCGCGCGAGGGCGCCGGGTTGCTGCCCGACGGCACCGAGTTGGACGGGCAGGCCGTACAGGCGGACTGGGACGCGGAGGGCCGCGCCTTGGTGTTTGACGTAGCGGAGGCGGGGCGGCATCGCCTCGAGTTGGCGTTGCGGCCGACGATGCATAGCGCCGCCGCGTCGGCGGGCTTCGATCTGACGATTGCTCGCGCGGCCAATTCCCGACTGGAACTGCTGATTCCCGACAACGTTCCGGAAATCGGCGTACCGACGGCTATCGGCGCGGTGCGGCTGGAAGAGGAGCCGCGGCAACTGACGGCCGAACTCGGGCCCGCGCCGCGATTGTCGGTCCGCTGGCCGACGGCCGCCGCCGCAGCCGGCAACGGCCCGGCCGTGGACGTGGAAGAATTGGTGTGGCTGAAGGTCAATCCGGGTTCGGTGATCGTGGACGCGCGGCTGAAGATACACGTGGTCGAAGGTCAGTTGCGGCAACTGGCCTTGTCGGCCGATCCCCGCCTGCGGCCGCTGCAAGTCAAAGGCGACGAGGTGAAGGCGGTCGAGGGCCGCGCGATGCCGGGGCAGCCGCAATCGATCGTCCTGCAATGGCCGCGGCCGGTCGCCGGCAACACGGTCGTCGAGGCGCGGTTCTTGCTGACGGGCACCTCGGGCGTGGGCCGCAACCTCCGTCTGCCGCACTTTGACGTGCTCGACGCCCGCGCCACGCGGCGCTGGCTGGCGGTTTCCGTGGATCCCACGCTCAGCCACGACGAGTCGGCCGCCGACCCGTTGGAAGCGGTCGCACCGGCCGACTTCGTGGCCGCGTGGGGCAAGGCCGATCCGCCCTTGTTCGCCTTCCGCCGGGGCGTCGCCACGGACGCCTGGAGCATGTCGACGCGCCCCCGCGAGCCGCAGACCGCCGTCGAGCAGACCCTCGCAGCGAGTTTTGCGGAAGAACACACTGAAGTCGATTTCCGCGCCGAATTGCTGACCGGCGGCGGCTCCCAGTTCCAGTTACATCTGGCGGCGCCGCCCAAGCTGATCGTCGAGCGCCTGTCGCTCGTGGAGGACGACGTGGAGCGGGCCGCGCGCTGGTCGCAGGAAGACGACGGCCGCATCACCGTCTTTCTCAACGGCCCCGTTACGGGACGCCAGACCTGTACGCTCACTGGCCGTCTGCCCGTGCCGCCGCGAAAGAAACCCTCGCTGCCGTGGATTTCCGTGGAACGGGCCCAAGTGCGAGCGGCCACGCTGCATCTCTACCGCCAGCCGTCGGTGCGGGTCGAGCCGTTGCGCGGTGCGGGACTCGTCGACATCGGCGGCCCGCCGGCCGAGACGCGTCCGCCGCAATGGGGGCGCTGGTTCCAGTCCCTGCGCGCGGAAGGGAGCCAGCCACCCAAGGCCTTGCCGCGCGTCGTCGCTAACCAGCCGAGATTACACGCCGAGCAAGTAACGTGGCTCTATCGTGGCGCCGAGGCTTGGAACGCTGATATCGAGTGCCGCCTGGTGATTTCGGGCGGCGTGCTCGACGAGTTGCGTTTCGATGCGCCGGACGCCTTGTCGGGCCCCTACCGGGCCAGCCTGCCGGCGGAAGTGAAGGTGATCGATACGCCCGACGACCGGCGGCAGTTGATCGTCACTCCCGCCGCGCCGCTGGAGGGCGAAGTCCGCTTCCGCCTGAGCAGTTCGGTGGCGATTGCGGCAGGCCAGCGGGTAGTCGTGCCGCGCGTGGTCATCACCGGGCTGAAGGACGTGAAACGGCTGGTCGCACTTCCGAAAGCGGTGCAAGGGCAGGCGGTGACGTGGGAAACGCAGGGTTTCGGTCCCGGCGAATTGCCGACCGGCTTCGGCGTGCCCGACGAGGCCGGACCAGCGTTGATCTACGAGGTCGTCGACGAGCCCAACCAGGCGATCATGCGGCTGCCGGAACACGCCGGCGGCGTGGCCCGCGTACACCTGGCCGACATCCGGGTGGCCTGGCAAACCGACGAGACCTATCGCGGCGTGGCGGCCTTCGATCTCGAACCGGGGCGGCTGGTCGAGTGTCCGCTGTGGATGCCGCAGGGCGGCCGGCTGCTGCACGTGACGGTAGGCGACGTGCCGGTCGCGCCCGTGCCGGACGGCGCCGACGCCTGGCGGATCCCACTGGGGTCGGCGCGACTGCCGCAGCGGATCGAGGTGGCATTCGCGGGTACGCTGCCCGATCGCACATCGGCCGCCAGGCGGCGATTCGACGCCCCGATGCCAGGAAATCTGCGCGTCTTGCAGACCCTGTGGACCGTAGCCGGACCGGAAGAGTACGCCGTCGGAGAACTGGAGGGCGGCGAGACGCAGCCGGCGTGGTTCGGCGAGTTGGCACGGCTGAAGAGCGCGGCGATGATGCTTCAGTTGTCGGCGGCCTTCGGTGACGAAGATGCGCCCGGCTGGTATCGCCTGTGGGCGCGGCGTGTGCTGGTAGCGCAACGGGGATTCCAAAGGGAGTTGCTCCCCGCGGCGCGCACGCGGCGCGCCGGCGCCGCAGCCGCGGAGGCCCAGGCGATCGAACAGGAACAGTGGCAACTCGCCGAGCGGCTGGGCGCGACTGACACGGTCGCGCAGGTTACCGCAGAGGCCGAAGTGGCCGATAAGCTGGATGAAGTGGCGCGCTGCGGAATCTGCCCCGGCCGGGCGGTCGCCCGATACGCCTTCGCCGAGGGCGTTGGCTCGATCGCCCTCGAATACCGCCGCATCGAGCATCCGGGGCTTGTCGCGCGTTGGCTCGCGGCATTCTGCCTGATCGCTGCCCTGCCTCTGGCGGTCATCGGGGTGCGGCAGCCGCGGTTCCGCTGGTGGTTGAAGAAATGGCCGCAGGCGTTCGGGGTGCTTGCGGGTCTGGCCTGGTGGCTGTGGCTCTGGCCGAGCGCGCTGGGCTGGGGCATCGCCTTGGCAAGCCTGGCCGCCGCGGCGTGGCCCACATGGAGGATCGCACCGCCGCCGCCACCCTCCTCGGTGATCTCGCTGCGGACGTTGCCGCGGTAGTGCTAGCACCGCCCGGAGGCAGGCAGGAAATCATCTTGGCGGATTTCACCTCTTGTGTTACCCTTTGCACACTCGAAGCGGACGGCGGGCACGGATTACGCCCGCCGCAGTGTTACGGATGAATGCATCGGTCGCGTCCCCGCCGTGGGGCGCGATGGGCCGACAAGGAAGGAGGCCGGCATGGGTTCCGACCAACAATTGGAGGTGCGCGTCCACATCCGCTGGATGATCCGACGCGACATGCCCGAAGTCCTCGATATCGAGAACCAGAACTTCGAGTTCCCCTGGCTCGACGAGGATTTCATTCGCTGCCTGCGGCAGCGCAACTGCATCGGCATGGTGGCCGAGCACGAAGACCGGGTCGTGGGCTTCATGATCTACGAGTTGCACAAGACCCGCATCCACGTGTTGAACTTCTCCGTGGCGCCGGGGTACCAGCGCCGCGGCGTAGGGAGCCAGATGGTCGCGAAGCTGATCGCCAAGCTCTCGACGCAGCGTCGCAGCCGCATCGTGCTCGAAGTCCGCGAGACGAACCTCGCGGCGCAGTTGTTCTTCCGCGAAAACGGCTTCCGGGCCGTCTCGGTGCTGCGGAGTTTCTATGAGGACACGCCCGAGGACGCGTACCTCATGCAGTTCCGCTACCGGCCGGAAAAGATCCCCCTCGCGGAACCTGCCGGACGCACGCGGCGATTGGCGGGCTAGCAGTTCGGCGGGGTCGCGTTTTGGTGGCCGACCGTTTGTGGTAAACTCGTTCCCGTTGGGGTGGCAGTTGTACTGCCACCCCAAGGTGCGGCAATCACGGGGCGGCAGTACAACTGCCGCCCCAACGTGTCGTCATAGACGGCCTGGAAAGGCCGTCCTACAGTCACGATTCTGCCCGGGAACCGCTCTGCCATGCTCTCAACCGAAGCCGCCCGGATTGTGGCCGTCTGCGTGCTGGTTCTGGCCGGTTTGGCGCCCGTGATCTGGGCTCTGGTGTTCTTCCGGCGCATGCCGCTGAAGCCCGCCCAGAAGGTCGTCTGGGGCGTGAACTACCTGATCGCTCGGCTGCTGTGGCGGACCCGCGTGGAGAGCCGGCTGCAGCTTCCGGCGGGACAGGGGGCCGTGATCGTCGCCAACCACCGCTCGTCGATCGATCCGTGCTTCATTGAAATCGCCGTGGCGGGCAACGTTCACTGGATGGTGGCCAAGGAATACTGCCAGAGCAAGGCGTTCGGTTGGTTCCTGCGGATTGCCGAAGTCATTCCGACGAACCGCGGCGGCATCGATACCGCTTCGACCAAAATGGCCATCCGCATCGCCCAGGAAGGCGGCCTGATCGGCGTGTTTCCCGAGGGGCGGATCAACACCACGGCCGACACGCTGTTGCCCGGCCGGCCCGGAGCGGCAATGATCGCCCTGAAGGCCAAAGTGCCGGTGATCCCCTGCTACATCGCCGGTTCGCCCTACGATGGCACGGCTTACGGGGCCTTGCTCATGTCGGCCAACGTGCGGCTGCGGATCGGCCGGCCGATCGACCTCTCTCCGTACTACGATCGCGAAGGTGATCGCGAGGTGCTCGAAGACCTAACCCGGCAGTTCCTCAAAGAAATCGCCCGGCTCGCCGGGGACGACGATTTCGAGCCCCAGTTGGCCGGGCGATTTTATAAGCCAATAGAATAGGGGACGAGGTGCGGGGCGCTCATCTCGTTGGGGTGGCAGTTGTACTGCCACTTCGGGGCGACAGTGCAACTGTCGCCCCAACGGGGGCACACGCCGCGCCCCGTCCCGGTTCGTACGTCAGTTTCGGAACTGCTGGCACCAGAACGGGGTGCCGCTGGCCGAGCGGAAGAGGGCCACACCGATCTTCCGATGCCCACGGTTGAGGATATTCGCCCGGTGCCCCGAGGAGTTCATCCAGGATTGCAGCACCGAGGTGCTGTTGGCCTGCCCCATGGCGATATTCTCAGCCACCGGGCGACTGGTGTGGACCATGCTGCTGTTCTGGGCCATCCACTTGGCGTGCTGGCGGGCCGACTGCATCAGGTCGCGGTCGATTTCCAGGGAAACCAGGCCGAATTTTGCCCGCTCGGCGTTGGTCTTCTTGACGATGTTCTCTTCGACTTCGGTCAACTGGAAGGGCACAAGCTTGTTCTTGCGGCTCTTCGTAACCTTGTCGTCCTTGTCTTTGGCCGGCGGTGCGGCTACCGCAGGTGCGGCAACCGCCGGGGCTTCCTTGGCGTTCTCTTCGGCCCGGGCCTCGGCTCCCAGCAACAGCATCGCAGCGCAGAGTGTCCACTTCGCGATCATCGGGTCGCTCCTCCTTGTAACGGATAACAAAACGGGTGGTAACGCCCGGCAAGGAGTAGCCGATGTGCTGGGGAGTGGCCTGCCAGCCGGGCAACGGTCGGATTTCCGCGTGCCGGGATTGCCCCGACAACAACGTCCAAGCGTCCTGCTAGAACCTGGGCATCCTGCGGAAACTCTCCGGAAGGAGGCTGTAAGATAGCCGATCAGCCGCCGATTGCAACCGGCCGTGCTAGCACCGCAGCCGGAATTTCGGGTACCGGAGTGGCCGGAAACGGCCCAGAAGAACCTGTTGCGGCCGACGGCCGAAACGGTCAACGACAACCGCTAAGTTGTTGTCTGCAAGTAGGTTATGCTCTAGCATAGCAACCGCGCACGCAAGTCGTGCCGGTAGTTTTGTTATGCAAGAAACAACCTACTGGAGGGGCTACTTTTTCAGCAATTGCACCAGCTTCGTGAGCGTGGCCTTGGCGTCGCCGAATACCATCATCGTCTTCGGGTCGTAGAACAACTCGTTGTCCTCGCCGGCGAAACCCGGCTTCAGGCTCCGCTTGAGAATGATAATGCTGCGGGCCTTGTCGGCCTCGAGGATCGGCATGCCGTAGAGCGGGCTGTCTTTCTTGTAGCGCGCGGCCGGATTGACCACGTCGTTGGCCCCCACGACCAGCACCACGTCGGTGTTGGCGAAGTCGTCGTTGATGTGCTCCATCTCGCACAGCATGTCGTAGGGCACCTGGGCCTCGGCCAGCAACACGTTCATGTGCCCCGGCATGCGCCCCGCCACGGGATGGATCGCGTAACGGACCTTGATCCCCCGTTGGCCGAGTTGCTCGGCCATTTCCTGCACGGTGTGCTGTGCCTGGGCCACCGCCATGCCGTAACCGGGAATCACGATCACCGACTGGGCGTTTTCCATCATTTCCGCGGCGTCTTCCGGCGTGTAGCGGATGACGGTCTTCTGTTCGGTCGGCCCGCCGGCCTCACTCTTCACCGCGCCCACGGCCCCGAAGAGCACATTGGTGAACGAGCGGTTCATCGCCCGGCTCATGAGGATCGAAAGGAAGAAGCCTGAGGCCCCGTCCAGCGAGCCGGCGATAATCAACACCTTGTTCTCGATCACGAAACCCGTGGCCGCGGCGGCCAAGCCGGCGTAGGAGTTCAGCAGCGACACCACGACCGGCATATCGGCCCCACCGATGGGCAAGACCATCAACACGCCACTCAACAATCCCAGGGCGATCATGACGTAGAACAGCTCGTGGGCCGAGGGATCGAAAACGAGGTAACAGAACATCCCCACCGTAGTGAAGAACAGCAGGAGATTCGTGAGATTTTGGAACTTGTAGGTGATCGGCGGGCCGGAAATCAGTTCCTGGAGTTTGCCGAAGGCCATGAAACTGCCGGTGATCGTCAGCGAACCGAAGAGTACCTCGAAGCCGATGGCGGCCATCCAGCCGCGCGTCATTTCGGCGCCCGCGGCGTGGAACTTCTGAAACTCGACCACGCCCACCAGCACCGCGGCCAGCGCGCCGAAGGCGTGCGAGAGCGCGATCCGCTGGGGCATGGCCGTCATGGGCATGAAGATCGCCATCGCCCCGCCGATCAGCGAACCGATGATGAAGCCGGCGACGATCCACTCGTAGGTGATGATCTCGTGGTGGAAGAGCGTGCCCACCACGGCCAGCAACATACCCAGCGCGGCGTAGTTCATGCCGCGGCGGGCCGACTTGGGGGAACTCAGCGCCTTGAGGCCCATGATGAACAGGACCGAAGCGCCCAGGTAGAGCAACTGCAGGATGAGGTCGTTACTCATGAAGCGGCCTTACCACCTTTCAGTTTGAACATCTTCAACATCCGGTCGGTGATCATGAAGCCACCGACCACGTTGATCGTGGCCGCCGTCACGGCGATGAAACCCAGGATGTTGCTCGTCAGCCCGAGGTGCGGGTTGCCGGCGGCGATCAACGAACCGACCAGCGAAATGCCCGAGATCGCGTTCGTGGCCGACATCAGCGGCGTGTGCAGCAGCGGCGAGACGCGCCCGATGACCTCGAAACCTAGAAAACCGGCCAAGACCAGGATGTAGACCGAGGCGACCAACAAGAGCATGTCTTTGTCGTGCTCGAATTCACCTCCGGGAACCGTCTCGGCGCCGGCCTTCTGTTCGTTGGCGGTCGTTTCCCGGGCGTAGAGCGACGGCGCGAAAAGCCCCACGGCGCCGGCCACTAACGCGCCGAACGCCAGCGAGGCAAACAACATGCGGCGGAGGCTGCGGGAGGAAATCGGGAGGGGCGTTTGCTGCATGGCCAAATCCTCAGTCGGGACATCGTAAATACCGTCGAAGAAGTGTATCGGAATGGCGTTTGCGGTCAACGGGTGCTCCGGCTAAGAGGCGCGGGAGTAACGGAACTCATGGGAGCAATGAGAGGAATGAAAATCGCGGGAGCGCGGCAATCGTGCGACTAATAGAACACCCGCATACATGCACTTCCCATTATTCCCATTATTCTCATAAATCCCATCCGCTTCCCGCGTTCGCCCCGGCGCGCGGCATTCACCCGCGATCCAGCCAATCGATATTGGACATTTTCGCAAGTGCTAAATGCAGGGCATGCGTCCCGGCCCGGCCGTGGCCGTGCGCCTGGAGGGATACGTACAATTGGTGGGCCAACGCCAGCCCGGGCAGCGACAGCCCCATCCGCTTGGCCTCGTCCAACGCAATGCCCATGTCCTTGATGAAGTGCTCGACGAAGAACCCCGGCTCGAAGCGGTTGGCGATGATCCGCGGGCCGAGGTTCTGCAGCGACCAACTGCCCGCGGCCCCGGAGGCGATCGATTGCAGGACGGTTTCCAAGTCCAGCCCGGCCCGATAGGCGTAGAGCAGCGATTCGCAGATGCCGACCATGTTCGAGGCGATGGTGATCTGATTGACCATCTTGGTGTGCTGGCCCGCGCCGGGTCCGCCCTGGCGGACGATCGTTTTGCCCATCGCCTGGAAGCAGGGCAGCACGGCCGCGAAGGCCGCCTCGTCGCCGCCGACCATGATCGACAGCCGAGCCTCGCGGGCGCCGACGTCGCCGCCGGAGACGGGCGCGTCGAGCGACTGGACGCCGACGGCCGCGGCCGCCGCGGCGATTTCCACGGCCAACGACGGCTGACTGGTCGTCATATCGACGAGGATGCATCCCGGGCGGCAGCCGGCCAGCACGCCGTCGACACCGAGGATCGCAGTCCGCACGTCGGCCGGATAGCCGACGATCGTGAAGATCACGTCCGCAGTCTCAGCTACGGCCCGCGGCGAATCGGCCCAGCGGGCGCCGCGCGCGAGCAGGCCCTCGGCCTTCGCCTTGGTGCGGTTGAATACCATGGCCGAGCACCCGGCATCGAGCAAATGTCCGCACATGCTCGAGCCCATCACGCCCGTGCCGATCCAGCCGATGCGGGTCTTGCCAGGGGCGACGGTGGTTGCAGACATCAGATCCTCTCCAAAGAACAAGGATGAAGTATGAAGGATGAAGTATGAAGGACGCGGCAACGCCCCTTCCTACTTCATCCTTCATCCCTCATCCTTCCCCCCTCCGCCTTCCGCCCTCCGCCTTCCGCCTTCTCCTACTTCCACCGCTCTTCCGGCCGGCGCAGAATCTCGTTAATGACGATGGCCTGGCGGACGTTCTCCATGTCGCTTAGCAGAGCCGCGAAGCCGGCAGCGGCGGTCAGCGGTAGGGTAGCGGCGTCGGGCGCGGGGCCACCGGCGGTTGCCGGCTGGGCCGAGACTTCGCCCGGCTTGGGGGCCAGCGAACTGACGTCGTGATCGAACACCTTGTGCAGATGCTCGCCCAGTTGCTCGTCGGCCTGGGCCACTTCGCCGCCGAGTTGCGCGGTGCGGCGGGAGAACTCGCCCGTGTTGAGGAAGTCCTTGACGTGCTCGTCCACCTGGCCGCCGACGGGGCCCGCCCGTTCGGGCTCGACGAGCACCGGTTCCAGCGCCGGCGGTGGCGCGGGCTGCGCCGCCTGCGGTCCGCGGCGCTTCGCCGTCCGACGCAGGAATTCGCCGATTTCGTCTTCCATCGCCAGTTCCTCCGGAGGAACCTGCCGCGGCGGGCCCATGACGACCGGCGGCTGCGGCGCGTTGCCGGGACGCGACTGTTGCTTCATCTTCCCCAGCCACTGGGAAAGCCCGGAGACGAGCATGACGAGGATAGCAATGATCGCCGGAACGATCTCTTCCGCGCCGAGCGCCCACAACAACGGTTCGCCGCTCATGCCGTGGTGCCCGCCTTTCTGCCGGCGGTCGTGCTGCCGACCCGCGCGATGGCCGTGCGCATGTCAGTGTCGGCCTGGACGTTCCGCAGCTTGAAGTAATCGACGATGCCCAGCGTCCCCTCCTGGAAGGCCTGGGCGATGCCCCGGGGCACCTCGGCCTCGGCCTCGACGACCTTCGCCCTGTTCTCCTCAATCAGGGCGATCATTTCCTGCTCTTCGGCCACGGCCATGGCGCGGCGGCCTTCGGCATTCGCCCGGGCCACGCGCATGTCCGCTTCGGCCTGATCGGCCTGGAGGCGGGCACCGATGTTGTCGCCCACGTCGACGCCCGCGATGTCGATCGACACGATCTCGAAGGCGGTCTGCGCGTCGAGCCGGCGCGCGAGCACCGTCTTCGAGATGCGGTCAGGCTGGGCCAGCACCTCGGTGTGCAACTTGGCCGTGCCGATGGCGCTGACGATGCCTTCGCCGACGCGGGCGATAATCGTCTCCTCGGTGGCCCCGCCGATCAACTGCTTGAGGTTCGCGCGGACCGTCACTCGCGCGCGGACCTTCAACTGGATGCCGTTCTGCGCCACGCCGTCGAGCGATTCCTTGCCGATGCTGCGGCCCGGGCAGTCGATCACCTTCGGATACACGCTGGTCTGCACGGCTTCGAGCACGTTGCGGCCGGCCAGGTCGATGGCCGTGGCCAGCTTGAAGTTCAGGTCGCCCAGTTTCGCCTTGTTCGCGGCGACCAGCGAGCGAATCACCAGGGGCACGTTGCCCCCGGCCAGATAGTGGGCCTCCAGGGCCTTCGAGGTGACGCCGTGTTCCTCACCGATGCCGGCCTGCACGGCCATGATCTTGCTCCGCACGATGACGGCCGGATTGACCTTGCGGAAGGTCATTCCCAACAGGTCGAAAATGCCGATGCCCGCGCCCGTGGTCTTCGACTGAATCCAGAGCCGGAAGTAGCGCGCGAAGACCGCCAGGGCGATCACCGCGAAGAAGAACAGGATGACCAGGACAATGATCGTAATAATTTGGGGATCACTCGGACCCGCGGCGAACAGTCTCATAACATGCTCCTTGCGTATTCACACGTACGGGTGTCTGTCTACTCCCGCTGAGTCGAGTTGTCAAGCACTCCGGTCGCCGAACGGATCGGGGCTGACTGCGTCGATGGGTCGTTGCAGGGGGTCTTCCGCCGTTGCGGAGGGCGTTTCCGCCTCGACCGGCCGCACCACGGCACGGTTCGCCCGCACGGCAATCACGCGGACCGGTTGGCCGGCCTCGATCGGTACGCCTTCGCTCACCGCCTCGATGTTGTGGCCGTCGACGACCACGACGCCGCCGGGCAACATCTTGCATTTCGCCCGTCCTTCCTTGCCTATCAGGTCTTTCAAGTTCCGCAGGGCCGGATCGTCGGGCAGCACGTCGTCGCTCGACGGCGCCAGCAGCAGCACCTTCCGGCCCATCGCCGTATGCGGCCAATAACGGAACGCCAGAATCAGCACGGTCGGGATGCCGAACAGGGCGACTGTGAGGATGGCAAAACCGGTTCCCGTCCCGCACTGGAATCCCAACACGATGGCCGCGACCACGGCGCTGGCCGCCAAGAAGCCCAAAATCCCCGCAGAGGGAAAGAAGACTTCCATGATCGCCAGGCCCATGCCCAGCACCAGCAGTAATACGGGCCAAATCCAAGGCATCGCGGTACGTGACCTCTACTTCTGTTTCGTAGGGTGCGTGAAACGCACCAAGTCCAGCCGATTGTGGTGCGTTGCACGCACCCTACAAACGTCCCCCCGGAACGCCGTCCGGGGGCCTTTCTCATTCGCCCTCTCACTGCCAACGGACAATTGCCTACTGACCACTGCCAACTGCCTTCACCACCACCCGCGCCCCATGCACTTCGACAACTTCGATTTCAGTCCCGCGGGCGATCAGGTCGCCGTCGCTGATCACATCGACCAAGCGGTTGCCGAAGCGGGCCTTGCCGCTGGGGGTCAACTGCGTGGTGGTCGTGCCCCGCGTGCCGAGCAGGTCGCCCAGATCGACCAACGACTCGCGGCGGCTGAGATCCTCGGCCTCTGCGCCGGTCGGCGGCTCTAAGAACATCTGATTGACGACCGGCGCCCGCGGCAGCCAGTGGCGGATGGCGATGGCCGCCGCCACGAAACCCGCGGCCGCGCCGGCAATCGTCAACAGCGAGCGCTCCAATCGTGCGAACTGATACGAGTTGTGCGGGAAGACGAACGTCTGGCTGGCGAGCACCAGCGACGTGAGCACCAGGATGCCGCCGCCGAGGCCGAAGACGCCGAAGCCGGGCAGCACGAAGACCTCGACCAGTACGCAGCAGATGCCGACCACGAACAACGTGATTTCCAGCCAGCCCGCGGTCCCGCCGAGAACGTTCATCGAAAAGAACACCGCAAAGCAAACCAGGGCCACGAAGGCCCCCAGGCCGATCCCCGGCGAATGCAGTTCGATGTAAAGCGCCAGGAAACCGACGACCAATAGAATGCCCTTCGCAAGATCGGACGTCAGCCAATCGACCAGGGTGTCGGCCCACCCCGGGGCCACGATCGCCGGGTCGTTTTCCAGATTGTAGGCCCGCTTGAACTCGGCAAAGTCGCCGACCGTCCGCGCGGCCAGGCGGTATTCGACCGCCTGCGTTCCGTCGACCTTGAATTGCTCGCGGGGAACGGTGATCTGGGTGACTTCGTGCCACGGCTTCGCCTGCAGGTCGCGGCGGTACGCGTCGAGTTCTTTCTGTGAGAGATAGACGGTCTCGCCGGCCCGCCGGCAACGATGCACGGTCAAGTCGGGATCGACCATCGCCGCCACCAGCGGCCAAGGTCGCAATCGCCAGGGGCCCTTGGGATCGGCTACGGCCTCGCGCATCATGGCCAGATCGTCTTGGGAGAACTCGCGGGCCCCGGGGCCGCCCAGGACGGCGTTCGACGCCATGGCGACTTCGGTGCAGGCCAACGCCACCAGCGCCGCGTCGGCCCGCGCCTGATCGGGGATGTAGGCCACGGTCCGCACGCTGCCAAAACGGTCGAGGTTCTTCACGGCATTGGCCAACTGGAGGCTGAAATCGACGGAACCGCCGGGGCTGTCGATCCACAGGCAGATGAAATTGGCCCCCTTCTTCTCGACCGCCTCGATCATCATGCGCTCGGCCCGCGAAGCGAGGTCGGAGTTCATCAGGCCCGTCAAATTGACCTGAAAGGCCTTCAACTCGCCGACCATGCCGGGGTCTTCTTCCACGTCCTGGGGCGGCACATCGAGGGCGTTGGCCAGATCCACCCGCCGCTCGGCCAGGGACGTAACGAAACCGAGCTTCCAGGCTTCGTTGCCGGTCAGCAGTCCGGGTTCCGCGGCCGCCGAACCCTGCGGTTCGAGTGGGTCGCAGAGCTTGCGCGGCGACGGCTTGACCGTCTGTTTCTTCTTCAGTTCCGCCAAGGCGGCCGGCGCGACGAATTGCCGGCCGGCCTCGATCGTGTCGACCACGAGCACCTCGCGCGACTTGTCGAGCATCCACAAGGCGACTTCGGCGGGAATCGTGCGGCGGCGATTGGCGATCTCCCTGTAAGTGGCCTCCATGGCCACCGCCGCGTCGTCGATGCCCGCCAGGCCCAGCGTGGCGTCCTTGGCCATGACGATCTCGTCGCAGGCCATTACCGCCAGCACGGCATGACCCTGGATCGACTGCGGCACGTAGGCCACGGTATGCACGCCTTGAAGCTGCTTGCTCGTGAGCAGATCGGCCAGGACCAAGGCGAAGCCGAACTTGCTCCCGCGGCCGTATTCAGCCTGCTTGGGAGGAACCTCGAACTCGAAGATCAAGACTAGCCGGTTTTCGTCGGGCGGGTACTTGCTCAACGCCCGGTCGACGAACCGCCGCACGCGCTCAGTGGTCGCCCCGGTAATCGGCAGCGCCACGCGGACCGTGCAGCCGATCCGCGTCTCGGCCGCCGGCTTGTCATCCTCGGCCGCAGCCACGCCGCCGGGCAATGCAATGGCGACCACCGCCAGTGCGAAACACAGACGGTACAGACAGGCACGGTGTTCAGCCGGTTGCATCGCCATTGCGAACACCTGACGGACTGGTCTTGCCCAAAGTGACACTCCCCCCACTCTCAGATTATAGAGTGTTCGCGGGGGGCGTCAATTCGGGCCCAAGGCGAGCCTCGGGCGTAAGCCCGGGGATAGCTTGCCGCACTCATCACGCTCCGCGTGATGGCATGTTCCTTACGCGGAGCGTGAGGAGTAGGCCATCCCCGGGCTTACGCCCGGGGGCTCGCCGCAAGTATCCTCACCGTTCTCTACTTCTCGGCCACCATGACCAAATCGACGCTCGCCAACCGGCCGTAGGGTTGATCCCGATAGCCGCCGAAGAAGGCCACGTTCGCCGCACCGGCGTGGCGGGCCGTGGCTTCCAACTCGGCCGACTCCAACCCGAGGAACTCGATCGAATCGGTCTGCATCACCGGGCACCTTTCTGTGGACGCGTCAAGTCGCGTTACGACCAGATCGACGAAGCCGCGGCACCCGCAGCGATGCACGCCTTTGACGATCAGCACGTCGCCTTGGGACAGCGCCGCCCGCCTGCACTTCTGCCAACTGACCAGCCCGTCGGGCAGATGCCAGAGGTTGAGCACCTGGACGACGACCAACCCGCCACGGCGCACGGCCGCGAGCATCTGCCCGATGGCCCGCTCGACCGTGGCCGCATCGGGCGCCAGCGCCAGCGAATTGCCCACGCACACGGCAGCATCGAACGGTTCGCCCGCGTCGATCGGTTGATCGAACCCGCGGATCGTCCATCGCAGTCCCCGTGGCTCGCCAAACGCCGTCCGCGCCCGGGCGATCATCGCCGCGCTCAGGTCGGCCCCTTCGACGCGGAGGCCCCAGGAGTGGAACATCGCCGCGTGCCGGCCCGTGCCGCAGGCCACGTCCACCACGCTCTTGACGTCGTATCGCGCAAACAGGTTGCGGTAGAACGGCTCCTCGTTGGCCAACCGCTTCGGCCAATCGATCATCGCTTCGTAAACGTCGGTCAGGTCGTCGAAGAGCATCGCGTAGGGTGCGTGAAACGCACCACAATCGGTCGTGGCTGCAAATGGTGCGTTGCACGCACCCTACTTTTCGCCCATCAACTTCGCCACCGTCGGCTCGATCGATTCGGCCCAGATCGTGTAGCCCTTGGGGCTGAGGTGCAGCAGGTCAGGCATGATCTCCTTGGTGAGCGTCCGGTCCTCTTGCAGGAACTTCGGGCCGACGTCGAGATAGAAGACCGCCTTGTCGTCGGCCAGCTTGGCGACGATCTCGTTGGTCTTCATGTTCACCTGGCGGCGGGCGTCTTTGTCGTCGGTCCCGCGGGGAAAGATGGCAAGTATGAGCACCTTGGTCTCCGGCAACTTCGCGCGGAGCTTCTCGACGATGGCCTTGATGCCTTCGGCAATCTCCTCCGGCTTGTTGCCGCCCGAATTGTTCGTGCCGATCATCAACACCGCCAACTTGGGCTTGATGCCTTCGATGTTGCCGTTTTCCAGACGCCAAAGGACGTGCTGCGTCTGATCGCCGCCGATGCCCAGGTTCACGGCGTTCCGCTTGTCGTAGAACTTCTTCCACACTTCCTTGCCGGCGCCCTCCCAGCCTTGGGTGATCGAGTCGCCGATCATCAGCAGATCGACGTTGCCCTGCTTGACCCGCTCGTTCATCTTGTTGTGGCGGTCCATCCAGCCGCCGGCCCGCGGGACGGGCTTGATCGCCGTATTCTGCTTCGCCTCCTCGGCGGCCGCCGCCGCGGCGACGACGCCGAAGGAAACGGCCAGGGACAGGAGGATACGCGGGAAACGCAGGGACTTCATGGTGGGGCTCCGGAAGCGACAGGGTTGGAATGTGGCCGACACGCAGGAGTCCATTGTAACCATGGCCGAGCATTGCTGCGACAGTACCGCCCCGAACGGCACCAAGGCTTGACGCAGGTCAGAAAATGTATTATGCTGGTGTATACATCGGAGTCACCCATGATCCGGACGCAAATCTACCTGACGGAAAACGAGCGCACCGCCATCCAGGCGTTGGCGGCGGCCGCCGGCAAGCCGCAAAGCGAAATCATCCGCGAAGCGGTCGACGAGATGATCGCGCGCTCCGGGGCCGCACACCGCGACGCCGTTCTAGATGCGGCTGCGGGGTTGTGGCGGGACCGCGACGACCTGCCCGACTTCCGCGCGCTGCGGCAGGAGTGGGATCGAGGGAGCAGCGCGTGAACGGGCCGTTCTTGTTCGACACCGACGTGTTGGTCGACTACCTTCGGGGACAGCCACAGGCGGTCGCCTTGGTCAAAGGCTGCGCCGACAGGATCGTGCTGTCGGCGGTGGTTGTGGCGGAGTTGTACGCCGGTGTCCGCGACGACGCCGAACTGAAACAACTCGACAGATTCGTTGCCCTCTTTACGGTCGTCGCGGTTGACGCCCGTATTGCCAAAGCGGCGGGACTCTACAAACGCGACTACCACAAGTCGCACGCACTAGGCTTGGCCGACGCCATCCTAGCCGCCACGGTCGACACATGCCAGGCGACGCTGAAGACACTCAACGTCCGGCACTATCCCATGTTCAAGGGATTGAAACCGGCGTACGCGAAGAAGTAGACCGCACGAGAGCGGCGATGAATCGCCGTGCTCCGATGGACTCCGATAAGTCGAACAACCCATACGCCAGCCCCAACGGCGCCCCGGTTTCCTTGCCAGCAGGCGCCGCGGTCGCACCCTCGTATCGTTGGATTATCTACGTACATGTGTTGGGCGTCGTAACTTGCGGTCTCTTCTCGTATCTGGACCGGCACGGAGGACTCGACATACTGCCCGCTCCCATTGTGAGTGTGCTGTTCCTTCCGGCCGTTCTGACCCTGTTTCTATGTCCGCTGGTAGTTCTTGGAGCGATGCTATCACGTCGTCTTCGCGGACGTCAAGCGATTGCCGTTTGCGTGGCGGAAATCACTATTGAATCCGCTCAACTGGTCGCCCTCTTACCCGCAGTCTCGTGAAGCCGTGCGTCGCCACGGTGTCTATTACCGCAAGGTCTCGGCCAACTGCATGTCTGTCCGTAGTAATTGATTGACCACGGCAGACAGGTCGGTCTTGCGCTTCTTGGCGATCTTCTGAACGAAGGCCAACACCTCCGCATCGAGATACACGGGGAGGTTCAGTTTGGCGCCTTGTCGATAGAATCTCCCGCGTTTGCCGGCAGAGAAGTCGCGTTGCTTCTTCATACGAGCAGTGTCGTCGCGCGATGCACCGCTGTCAAGCCGCCCCCAAGAAAAGGCCTGGCCCGGACAGAATGCCCTTGCGGGCCTCCATCCGGGCTCAGGACCGTGCCAAGTACAGTCTAGTGGGCAGTGGTTGGTGGCTAGTGATTAGTGCGCGCGATTGCGGACCAATCCCTAATCCCCAAGCCCCAATCCCTCCGCTAGATGTCATAGTACAAGCAAAATTCGTACGGATGCGGACGCAACTGCATGGCCTGCACCTCATTGACCGTCTTGTACCAAATCCAGGTGTCGATCACGTCGGGCGTGAACACGTCGCCGCGGAGCAGGAACTCGTGGTCGGCCTTCAGCGCGGCCAGCGATTCGGCCAGCGAGCCGGGCGCCTGCGGCACCTTGGACAGCTCTTCCGGCTCGAGGTCGTAAATGTCCTTGTCCAACGGTTCGCCCGGGTCGATCTTGTTCTGGATGCCGTCGATGGCTGCCATCAAGATGGCCGCGAACGACAGGTACGGATTGCAGCTCGGGTCCGGGCAGCGGTATTCGAGCCGCTTGGCCTTGGGGTTCGGGCTGTACATCGGGATGCGGATGGCCGCCGAACGGTTCCGCTGCGAGTAGGCCAGGTTGACCGGGGCCTCGAAGCCGGGCACCAACCGCTTGTAGCTGTTGGTCGTCGGGTTGCAGATGCCGCACAGCGCCGGGGCGTGCTTGAGGATGCCGCCCGCCGCGTAGATCGCCAGGTCGCTGAGGCCGGCATAGCCGCCGCCCGCGAAGAGCGGCTCGCCCCCCTTCCAGATCGAGATGTGCGTGTGCATGCCCGAGCCGTTGTCGCCGTAGAGCGGCTTGGGCATGAAGGTGACCGTCTTGTTGTACTTCTTGGCCACGTTCTTGATGATGTACTTGAACATCATCATCTTGTCGGCCATGGTCACCAACTGGTCGAACTTCAGGTCGATTTCCGACTGCCCGCCGGTGGCCACTTCGTGGTGCTGGGCCTCGACGTTCATGCCGCACTCGATCATCGTCTGCATCATCTCGTTGCGGATGTCCATCATCTGGTCGGCCGGCGGCACGGGGAAGTAGCCTTCCTTGTAGCGCAGCTTGTAGCCCAGGTTGGGATTCTCTTCGCGGCCGCGGTTCCACTGCCCCTCGATGCTGTCGAGGAAGTAGTAGCCGCTGTTAGCCGTCTGGTCGCAACGGACCTCGTCGAAGATGAAGAACTCGGCCTCGGGACCGATGTAGCACGTGTCGCCGATGCCCGTGCTCTTCAGGTAATTGACCGACTTGCGGGCGACGTTCCGCGGATCGCGGCTGTAGTCCTCGCGCGTGATAGGGTCTTGGATGTTGCAGATCATCGACAGCGTGGGGATCTTGCAGAACGGATCGAGCATCGCCGTCTCCGGCTGCGGGACGATGAGCATGTCGCTCTCGTTGATCGCCTGCCAGCCGCGGATGCTGGAACCGTCGAAGCCCAAGCCGTCTTCAAAAACGTCCTCGTCGAGCTTGTCGACGGGGATGGTGAAGTGCTGCCACAGACCGGGGAAGTCCATGAACCGCATGTCCACCGCCTTGACGCCCTTTTCCCGGCATAGCGCTAGTACCTCGCGTGGGGTCACAGTCTCTCCTTTCGCAGAAATGAACCAAGTCTTGTAGAACATGAATGTACGCACGGGTTTGCCGGTACGTCTTGGCACGGCGAGCGGGCGTACGAGATCGGTGCCCCTGGGGATGCAAAGCGGGTGCCAGCGGCTGGGGGCGGGTATGGCAGAAGCCGCGCAACACGTTACCTTGCAATAACTTGCGATATACAGTCCGTTTTCCGGCGATTGGGGCGTCGACCGGAGCGTGCCCGTTTATTATGCAGAACGTGACTGGGCGCTAGGCAAGATCGACGATTTTCAGTCGCGGAAAGGATGCAATACACGAGCGAAGTACGGGATTCTCTGCTCTGGTTTCAAGCTGGAACCGAGAAGAGAAAGGAACCCGCACTTCATGGGACGCTGCGTTCTCCGAGTCGAAGCCGGAAGCGTAAGCGAAGAGGGAACGCGGGTTTCCCTCCGCTGTCGTTCTGGGGTTCAATTCGGCCGAGAACGTTCTGCCTCACACGCTGATCCGTCCTTCCAGCAATGCCGGCATCTGACTCCCGTCGATCAACATGCAGCCGCGTTGCACGGCCAGTTCTCGGGCAGACGGCGTAAAGCCGCTATTGGCAATCACGACGCACCGCTGGCACTTGTAGAAGGCCATGCCGGCGTAGACTTGTTGCACGGCATCATCACCGAGCGCGTCGGCGTAACTCTTGGCCTGCACGGCAACTTTGACGCCGTCGCGCTCGACGATCAAATCGACGCCCTGATCGACCGTGGTCTCGGTCCGCTGTACGCTGTAACCCAATTCCTCAAGAACTTCCCGCAAGAAATCCTCGAACGGATGCCCGCGGAGCGACCGCCAATCGGTGGTCATCAGCCGATGCCGACGGCTCTGCAGCACTTCGACGAGCCGGCCATGCTCTTGCTTCACCCGATCGAGGGTCTGCCGGGCTCGGGCGATGTCGCGGTCGGCCTGCTCGATGGCTGCCCGGAGTTTGGCCGACTCATCGCGAAGCCATTGGATCCAATTCGTCAGGAACCCGTCTGGCGGAAAGAAGAGCGCCAGCACCGCAACGGTTGCGCCCGAGAGCATCGCCAGCAGTCCGCCGGCGGCCAACGCCGCGCCCCGCAGAGTGACGATGCTGGCGGCGATCAGTCCCAAGGCAAAACTCAGGCCCACCGCGATGATTGCTACGCCCAGCCGCCCCAGCGGCGCCTTCTCTGCCAATGGCCGCACGCGGACGATCAGGTCGGCCCAACCCAACTTCAAAGCGTTCCAGCGGAGTCGGCCGCGGGATTGCTTGCGGCCTTGCTCCAGTTTGGCGAGGGCCTGTTCGCAAGACTGGATTTCGACTTCGGCGCGAGCCGCGTCGGCAACCGTGATCTTGCCGGTAAGTGATTCCGGGGACAGTCCC
>Ga0233425_10002720_pt1 | contig 33949 bp, 30 predicted proteins | sample Watercolumn_Towu_2_FD_181712 | JGI IMG/M metagenome (GOLD analysis project Ga0233425, IMG submission 181712) | Freshwater microbial communities from Lake Towuti, South Sulawesi, Indonesia - Watercolumn_Towuti2014_140_MG | ecosystem: Environmental > Aquatic > Freshwater > Lake | place...
CTTCAAATGATACCTGAAAAGAAAAAGATCATGAATTTCACCCAACAGAGTGCCAAGCCGGCTCAATTCATCGGAGTAAGACTCGAAATAAGGCGACCAGGCTTTACGCAGAAGCATCATGTGGTAGGTGAGGTATTTAACCTGCTTACGCCAGTTGTGAAAATCTTCGTTGGTGTTCGATTTGAATGACGCGTGCATTGAGTTCCGGGCGTTTATATAAGTTCTTTTCAGGCTCTTCCTGATCACAAGGTCAGGATCACCTTTGATATTGAGCTGCTGAACAACATCTACCTGGTCGAGAAATTTTTGCCTGATCGATTGATCCTTCCCCTTCGAATAGAACTCAGAAAAATGATCTTTTCGTTTATTCCTGATCTTCTTCATGGCTTTGCCGATCGATTTTTTCAGCGCTACAGACTTGATTTCCTTGCTCATTTTTAGAAGCAACTCGACCTGCGAAGTGTCGTCGCGAACCGGTGCCACCTCCAATCCAAGGTGGCGGTAGTAATCATTCAGTATCCGGTACTGTTCATCACCGATCTCATCGCGGATCAGCTTGAGGATTCCCCTGATTTTTTTGATGTGGGTCCTTACTTCGTGAACCGATATGTGAACCCGAGACTTTGAAACAACAAGCCTTGCAGCGTCCTTATTTAGCCCGGTGAGGATTCTTTTTATTCCGTCGCTATAATTTTCCCGTGACCTTATTTTTAAGGTTACCTTTTTTCTCTTGTTCGTTTTCTTAGGCATATCAACAAAACTAAAAATCATTCTCATACCAATACTAAAACCATAAAAAATTAATATTGAGTACACCCCGAAAAGTAATTTTAAACCGCACACCTGCCCGCCAAGCATGATCAAATGGTAGCAGGCTGGGGCACATGAAGAACATTGCTATTTTCATTGAATTCAGCAACATTTTCATCTGTCAGATATTCTTTGTGTCAGGTGATTCTGATTGACAGAATCATAAATAATGCGTTTTCAGCGTATCTGACCAATTATGTCCGACCGATTGTTTTTTTCTCGGCAGGAATCAGGATCATGCTTTCGGTCAGAAAAGATACAGCATGATTGTCCGGCATGAATGACATAGATTCCTGTAAAAGATTACCTTGTTATTAACTTTTTAATCACTATAATTGTTATTTTGATTTGTACTTTAACGATTTGAATGCTGGCACAAGGTTTCGGTTTCCTGCATGGTGTTTTCTGGTGAGAATGAAGCCTGGCAAACTGATTTTATTGAGCCTGAAAATGCCAGTGCACGGTTCCGGGCAAGCGGAGGGTAGGAATGAACCGATCTTCGCCAAATGTGTTATGCATCATACAACTTATAGAATTTGTAATCCTTTAACTTAAACACTTAATATACAATCATGGCAACAATAAATTTAACAACTGCCCTGCGAACCGAATATGAAAACCTGTTCAACTCCTGTGTTATCCGTCCAGAGCGTGTTTCGATCGTGAACGATACGATAGCTGCATTGCAGTCGGGAAATGAACGTTATGTGAAAGTTAGTAAAGCAATGGGCATTCCCTGGCATTTCGTTGCAGTAATTCACAATATGGAAGCAAGCAGGAATTTCGGCAGTCATCTTCATAATGGCGATCCGCTGACAAACCGCACTATACAGGTTCCAGCCGGGCGACCTAAAACCGGCATGCCTCCATTTACCTGGGAGGACAGCGCTACCGATGCCCTTGCTATGAAAGGTCTCGGCTCACAAACCGATTGGAGCCTGGCAGGGATACTTTACCAGTTGGAACGGTATAACGGATTTGGTTACCGGCAGTATCATCCTCAAGTAAAATCCCCTTATCTGTGGGGTTTCTCGAATCATTACACCAGCGGCAAGTATGTAGCCGACGGAACCTGGTCCGACATTGCGGTTTCAAAGCAATGCGGAGCAGCAGTCCTTCTTAGGAGAATGGCTGAGACTGGGGTGATTGATTTTGCCGATCAGCCTGCTCCCAAACCCGGTGCCCAACCGATTGTCGTGAGGCATTCCATGAAGAAACCGACCGATCCGCTGGAAGTGCCAAAAGCTGAAAAGTTACAGCAATGGCTGAATACTTTTCCCGGTATTTTTGTTAAACCCGACGGCATCCCCGGCGACCGCACTTCCGATGCCTTTAAGAAAGTTACCGGAGTTTACCTCCCAGGCGACCCAAGGGGCAGATAAAACCGACCGGAAAAAATAAGAATCATTCCATTTGTTAGGAAAAACAGGTCCGTTAGCAACAATTTAATCTGACAGACCGATAGGAAGTTCATTTGCAATTTCTTCGAAGGTGGATAATTCCGTTTTGTGGTTAAAAACCTATATTTGTCTCCTTCAAATTTCAGAACATGAAAAAAATTATTCTTGCTATCCTTTTCCTGACAGCAATTTTTGTTTCCTGCAAAAAAGATCAAAAGGAAGATAATCCGCCGGATCACAGCCTTACACCCGTGCAGCAACAATGGGGTTTTGCACTCAACTATACTGCCACCTGGTGTTTTTATTGCGGACAATGGGGCGCTCCACTGATCCACCAGTTTGCCGACACCGGTAATGTTGTTGCGATTACAGCTCATGCACAGGGCGATCCCATGTACAATTCGGCTCTTTACGGCAGCCTTTCCGCAGTTCGACCTGACGGCGGAGGAATTCCCTCATTTTGGGTGGGCGACATCGCAACCACGGACATAGCTTCGATGACAGCTCTCCTTGCACAGTCGCCTGTTGCAGCCATTGCCATCCAGTCTGAAAAAATCGGCGACAGCCTTTCGGTAAATACGAAGGTCAGGTTTTATGAAGCCGGCAGTGGCGAATTCTATTTGTCGGTTTTAATCCTTGAAGACGGCATCGACGGGTCAGGCTCAGCCGGCGAATATGCACAGAACGGAACTTCCAATCCCGATACCTACTGCCACGATTTCGTACTGAGGGCGTCCAATGCCGGCGGGAATGCATACGGAGAAATGATCCTTTCGAACCCTGAAGCCGGAACGGAGATCACGAAACACTACTCCATTTATGTTTCAGGAAGTTGGGTAAACATTTATCCTGTTGCAATCCTGTGGCGCCTGGATATGTTTGGTTACCCGGTTTACAGCTTCGTCAATGCAGTGAAATGATATAAAATATACCGGTGATCGCTGTTGCAGGGGACGAAATGCCAGTTTAACGAAATCTGTGAAGGAATTCTCCCATGGATTGAAGTCGGAAAATCCGCAATCTCTGGGTTAAGATCACATTCTTGGTCCATCTGCTACCTCAGGTTGAATTTCACCTCAGGATGTTGCTTCAGGAACAATGTTAGTTCCGAAGCTGCAACATTTTTGGACGCAAACATATCGACCATGTCTTTGTTATCCTCGTCAATTACCTGGAACCGAAGTGAACAGTTTCCCTTATTCTTTTTGATAAAATCGGCTAATTCCTTAATAAAACCCGGAGTGATCTGCGAAAGTGAGACCTGGATCATGATCTCTTTTGCCAGCTTATCCACAGCCTCTGTCAGCAGCATAATCCCATTGATTCTTACTTCAAGCATATCCCTGCTTTTGGAGTTCCTTGGCTGAACAGTTGCCCTCACCAACACTGATGAGCCTTCAACGAGGAAATGCTTCAGCTTAAGGTAGTCCTCCGAAAACAGTGCAAACTGGTCGGAATCTGTAAAATCTTCGATCGTAAAAGTTGCAAACTGATTTCCTGTTTTCGAAGTTCTTTGAACCACAGTTGTAACAATTCCGGCAAATGTTACCGGCTTGTTGCGGAAATTTTCACGTTCATTCTTAAGATCGGTGATGGTCGCATTGCAGAACTGCCGGATTTCGAATTTGTAATCCTCCATAGGATGCCCTGACATGTAAAAACCGGTGACTTCTTTTTCGTTCTTCAGTTGTTCCAGCTTTGTCCAGGGAGTGCATTCGGGTATTTCCGGGTCTTTCACTTCGATCGCAGCCATATCGCCGAAAAGGCTTACCTGGGCTGAAGTCTCCTGTACCTGATAATCACCGGCATGTTTCACTATTTTTTCAAGAAATATGGTATCCTCCGAGGTTTCCCTGTAGAAGTACTGCGCCCGGTGCGTATTTTCAAAGCAATCGAATGCGCCTGCCATTGCAAGTGATTCCATGCTTCGCTTATTCACCGATTTCAGGTTCACCCTTTTTGAAAAACCGAAGATAGAATTGTAAGGTCCTTTTTTACTCCTTTCGTCGATGATGCTTTGTGCGGCTCCCTCGCCGACATTTTTAACCGCCATAAGTCCGAACCTGATCTCGCTTCTTTCGTTCACCATAAAATTCAGATCGCTCTCATTCACATCCGGACCCAGAACCGCAATGCCCTGCCGGTGACATTCATCCACAAAAAATGTGATCTTCCTGATATCGCCCAGGTTATGGGTAAGAACCGAAGCCATATACTCAGCCGGATAATGAGCTTTGAGCCACCCTGTTTGATAAGCAATGAGCGAGTAAGCAGCGGAATGCGACCGGTTGAAGCCGTATTTGGCAAACTCCATCATCGTATTGAAAACCTCTTCCGCTTTTTTCTTGTCAACCCCGTTGAGCGCAGCACCCTTGATAAAAATTTCCTTCTGGGTCTCCATGGCTTTCATGTCCTTCTTTCCCATCGAACGCCTCAGAATATCGGCATTGCCAAGAGTAAACCCACCCATGATCTGTGCTGCCTGCATGATTTGTTCCTGGTAAACCATGATGCCGAAAGTCGGTTCAAGAATCCTTTCCAACAAAGGATGCGGATATTCAACTTTTTCTTTTTTGTGTTTACGCTTGATATAAGTAGGTATGAACTCCATTGGACCGGGACGGTACAATGCATTCATGGCAATCAGATCTTCGATGTTGGTAGGTTTTAGTTCCTTCAGGTAGCTCCTCATACCGTCCGATTCGAACTGGAACGTTCCAATGGTGTCGCCCTGCTGGTACAGTTCGTAGGTTTTTTTATCGTCGAGCGGGATTCTTTCGATGTCGATTTTAATGCCATGCCTCTTTTCGATGTTTTTCAGGGCATCATTGATGATGGAAAGAGTTTTCAGTCCCAGGAAATCCATTTTCAGCATCCCTGCGCTCTCAACCAGCTTGCCTTCGTACTGAGTCACCATCAATTGCGAATCCTTGGCTGTGGCAAGCGGAATGTATTTGATCAGGTCATCCGGACCGATGATTACACCGCAGGCATGAGTGCCGGTGTGCCGTGCCGAACCTTCCAGTATCTCGGCAAACCTGAGTGTCTTTTGTTCGAGATCATCTCCGTTTTCTTTGATGTTTGCCAGTTCCGGAACTTCTTCAAAGGCTTTTTTCAGTGAAATCCCGGGGCGTTCGGGAACCAATTTAGCAAGGCGGTCGGCATCGGGCAGGGGAAGCTTGAGCACGCGTGCCACATCCCGGATTGCAAGCTTGGCAGCCATGGTTCCAAAGGTAACGATCTGTGCCACCCTGTTCTTTCCGTATTTATTCACTACGTAATCGAGCACCTTATCGCGACCTTCGTCGTCGAAATCAACATCGATGTCTGGCATGTTAATTCTCTCGGGATTCAGAAAACGCTCGAAGAGCAAGTTGTACCTGATCGGATCGATGCTCGTAATACCCGTACAATATGCCACGACAGATCCCGCAGCCGATCCTCTGCCCGGTCCGACGGTGACATTCATTTCGCGGGCTTTATTGATGAAGTCCTGAACAATCAGAAAATAACCTGAGAAGCCCATTCTCTTGATCGTGGCAAGCTCGAATTCAATCCTTTCGTTTAATTCCTCGGACAGCTCGGGATAAAACTTCTTTGCACCTTTATAAGTCAGATGCTGAAGATAATCATCTTCCGATTTAAATCCTTCGGGCAAAGGAAAAACTGGCAGGATAATGGCGGAATGGATGTCGAAGTCCTCGATCTTATTGACTATTTCCTGTGTGTTGGCAATCACTTCGGGATGACCGGGAAACAAAGCTTCCATTTCATCAGGTGTTTTCAGGAATTCCTGACCGGTATATCTCAAATCTTCCATCACATCATTGATGTTCGAACCGGTGTTCAGCCTGATAAGGATGTCGTGGGCATCGTAATCGCTTTCATTTATATAATGTACATCGTTGGTGGCAACGACCCTGATGTTGTTTTTTGCAGCCAGCTCGAACAATCCTTTGTTCGCTGTTTTCTGGTCCTCGATTCCATGGTTCTGTACTTCGATGTAAAAATCGTCCCCGAAAACCCGAACAAACCAACCGATGGCTTCCTGCGCTTTCTCCATGCTGTGGTTCAGGATTGCCGAGGGGACCTCTCCGCCGATACATGCGCTTCCTGCGATAATTCCTTCGCTGTATTTTTCGAGAATTTCCTTATCAATCCGGGGCTTATAATAAAACCCTTCAAGGTAACCCAGCGACACGAGTCTCGACAAATTGTGATACCCTGTCTTGTTTTTGGCAAGAAGGATCAGGTGGTGGTAATGTTTTCCCTTCGTTTTTTCCCTGTTTGTCCGGCTTTCCTTCGCCACATAAACCTCACAGCCGATGATTGGTTTGATCCCCTGCTTCCTGGCTTCATTAAAGAATTTCAGAACGCCGAACATATTTCCGTGATCGGTGATGGCAAGAGCTTTCATTCCCGAATCCTTTGCTTTTTTGATCAGGGATTCGATATTTGCAGCTCCATCCAGGATTGAGTACTGTGTATGAACGTGCAGATGCGTAAATTCAGCCATGGGATTTAAAATTATCGGACCGATCGAACCCGCGCCGGGCGGGATGGACTCGAACACTGCGGACAAGGCAAACGCCCTGATGTCTTCCTGGCATTGTTTGTCATCCGCACCCGTTCCAAAATTACTTATTTTCGTCTTGGCTGACCAGGCTGTTGATAATTCCTGATAAATGTATATTTTCCTGATCTGCAGGAAGCTGAGAGGATTAAGCCGGTCCTTTCCAAATTTCCTACTTTTGTTTCATGAGAAGAAGGTGTTTTGCATTATTGATCGTACCGGCTTTTTTGCCATTGATAATCGGAAGCCAGGGACAGCACAGGTTCGAAAACGAATTGGGTTTGGACTTTGACAATATATTTTCAGCAGAAAGCACATTGCCTGTTTGCTTCGATCTGCGCGGAACAAACAGGCTCAGTCCGGTAAGAACGCAACCGACCGGTGCATGCTGGGCAAGCGCTGCCATGAGCTCGGTCGAATCATTCTGGAGAACAAAAGGGTTCAGCAACCAAATCCTCTCCGACCTCAACCTTAATCTTTATCATGGATTTGATTCAATCAGGAACGGATATGGGAATCATTTCATGGCGACCGCATATTTGACCAGGGGATCAGGACCCGTAATCAAAAGTTCCCGGACCGATTCACTCAAATCAAACATACCAGGTCTGCCTGTATTAAATGTCGGCGCCAGATTTCTTCCAAACAACGCTCCTCTCATCAAACAAATTATAAAAGATTATGGCGCTGTGTGGTCGATGATGTATTTCAGGAAACCACATTTTGACACCATAACGGACATTTGGTACACCGAAATCCGGAATATCAACCATGTGATCGACCTTGTGGGCTGGAACGACACCATGCAGACAAAAACCGGAGAAGGTTGCTGGATTGCCCAAAACAGCCTCGGCAGGAATTTCGGCGATGAAGGATTTTTTTATATTCCTTATTCCGACCCGAACATCCTCCAATATAATGCTGTGTGGCAGGAGTGGATACCCTGGCATCAGGACAACGGGCTGTTGTATTATGATACTTTGGGAAGCACTTCAAATTACGGTTTCAATGATACAGTATGCTACGGATTGGTGAAATTTACGGCTCCCTGTAAAATGAAAATCGACCGCTTTGGATCATACATCAGCCTGCCGGGAACCATCATCCGTGCTGAAGTTTATGAGCATTTCGATACTACCCTGAAGACGCTTACAGGACTTATAGGTTCGGCAAATGAAATGACCTGCCGCTTTGCAGGTTATTATACCATAAAGCTGCTGAAGGAAGTTGAAATAAAGCAAAACCGGGACTTTTATGTGATGATGCAATATTCCCATCCTACCGACACCATGCCGCTGCCTGTTGAAAAATCCATTGCAGGTTATTCACATCCTCACCTTACTTCCGGCAGATGCTGGGTGAATCCTGACATCGTTAAATGGAGTCGAACCTGGTATCCGTGCGGAACGACCAGCCTTTATTCCGGTCTGCGATTCGATCTCTGCATCAGGGTCTACTACCGGAAAGCAGATTAAAACATATATCCTCGTGCTGAATTGCAACCCATGAAAAATTTCAATGTCATTGGTTTGTAAATAAGGATTTGCAACATGAAAATGAGAAATCTTTTGATCGCAATTACGCTTACAGCAGGTTTGATCCAGTTACAGTCATGCAACAAGGACAGTGGTCCGATCAAGGGCGAAGGACCGATAGTTCAGCAGAATTTTATTCTGCCTGATATTTATGCAATTGCCCTGAGTATTGATGCCAATGTTTGCCTGATTCACGGTGATACGCAGGTGGTAGGAATAGAGGGTCAGCAGAATATAATCAACAACATTGAGAAGTACGTGGATGCCGATGGATTCTGGATGATTCAGTTTGACCGGAATGTAAGGAAACACGATGGACTGACCATCTATATCACAACCACCGTGATGGATTACATACATGTGAGCGGTTCGGGTTCAGTGACCAGTACCAATATTTTTCCTGATACGGTGAACGCCGATCTGATGATCAGCGGCTCCGGGAACATCTCGATGATGCTTAATGCCGGTTTGCTTAAAAGCACGATTTCCGGGTCCGGTGAAATTGATTTGACAGGAAGTGCCGACGAACACCGGATCGCCATCAGCGGTTCGGGCGATATAAGGTCATTCGGTATGCCGACTTTAAACACTTTTATCAGTATCAGCGGATCGGGTAGCTGCGAAGTAAACGTACAAAACCTTCTCGATGTCAATATCTCGGGAAGCGGTGATGTTTATTATATCGGTTATCCGGAAATCACGTCCGACATCAGCGGTTCAGGTGGAATATACAACCGGAATTAATAAAACCCGGTAAATTGCAGACCTTTCGGTTGAAAAAGGATTGATCCTAACCGGATTTCTTAATCCTCCTTCACCCGCCACACCGAATCGAGAATCGTACCGTCCACCCATTTTACCACCGCCACAACTTCATCAGTAAATTGAGGTTTATCCGGCACACCACAGATTTGTTCAGCTTCTTCCTTAAGCTGTTGGATGGTTTTAAAAGGCAGGCTCGATCCGCTCATTTTCCCTATCAGGTCCTTCCTTAGCGGATTTATTGCGATACCCCGTTCGGTGACGATCACGTCGATAAGTTCTCCCGGACCGCAAAGAGTGGTTACTTCATCCCTGATCACCGGCAACCTGTCGCGGAAAAGCGGTATTGGCAGAATGGTGCACTTGGAGAAAAGACAATTTTGCCAGCCGCCGATCCCGTGCAAGAGCAGCCCGTCAGAATGAGTCACGACGTTTGCATTGAAATTCACATCGACTTCGGTAGCTCCTAAAATGACTACATCCACCATCGTTGCGAAATTTCCTTTCCCGTGATAGTTGTAGCTTGTGAAGGGGCTTGTGTTGACATGACCGGGATTATCACGCATCGATCTGACCCCTTCCAGGTCGAAGGTTTGCCCGTCGAGAATGTAATCCACAAGTCCTTCTTCAAGCATTTTCACAGGGTACTGATTGCTGCCTGCCCTTATAAAGCGGGCTTTCCATCCACGCTCTTTCAGCATTTCACTGAAAAATATCCCGATCGATAAGGCGGTGCCTCCAGCACCAGCCTGGTACGAAAATCCGTCCCTTACGATCCCGGCTTCGTCGCAGAATCTTGCCGTCAGCTCAGCAATCAGGAGCCGGTCAGGGCTTTTGGTGATCTGGGTCGTACCCGAAACAATTTTTTCGGGGATACCGACTTTGTCGACTACCACCACATAATCCACATAATTACCATGGATTTGCCAGGGAATACACGGGAAAGGAACAAGGTTATCCGTCACCACGATCACTTTTTCGGCATATTGTGAATCGCCGAGTGCAAAACCAAGTAAACCGCAGGCTGCAGTACCGTTAACACCGTTCGCATTCCCGAAAGGATCAGCCGTCGGAGCGGCAATTACAGCAATGTCTATCCTTACCTCGCCATCCTGGATAGCCTGGTATCTTCCACCATGCGAGCGCAGGACTCCCAAACCCTTCATTTTCCCGAATGACGTGAATTTTCCCAGAGGACCGTTCATGCTTCCCTCGATCCGGTTGATAGTGCCGTCCTCCAGGTATTTGATGAGGTATTCGTGGCAAGGGAAGGAAGCTGACGGGAACCATCTCAGGTTCTTTATACCGAGTTCGTGAGCAGCATCGAAAATCTGGTTGGCTATGAGGTCGCCGTTGCGAAAATGATGGTGTGTCGAGATCGTCATGCCGTCCTTCAAGCCTGATTTGATCAAAGCCTCCTTAAGAGTTTGAACTGTTTTATTTCCATCCGCCGGGTAATCAGCGCAAGAAGCAATCGACGGGCTGTGCTTTCTTCCCGTCGGTTTATGTTTTCCAACCCCCATAAAAGGAACCTGCTGTTCCCCGTTCACAATCGTCGGAACCATTCTTCCTGCTGCATTCCTGACGAGTTTATCGTATTTTACCATGTATATCTTGTTTTTTGATTTTAAGTTTGAAAGCTAGTCAGTTTGTAATCCAGATCGGCTCAAACTTGATCCGGCTGCATCATTTCGTCATTTCGGCGAGCATTTCTTCCCGCCAGGTCTTGCTGAGTTTTCCAAGCGAAATTGCCAGGTTAACTGTTTTTTCAGCCCTTTTCACCACAGGTGCATCGATCATTTTCGAACCGAGGGAGACAACTCCCAGCCCTTTCTCCTGTGCTTCGATAAACGCATTGACAATCCTTTTGGATTTATCGATCTCAACAGCATCCGGAGCGAAATTTTCGTGGATCACCCTGATCTGGCGCGGATGGATACAGCCCATACCGTCGAATCCCAGAGCTTTGGATGCAAGTACGTTCTGTTTGAGGGCTTCCATGTCCGAAATGTCTGAAAATACTGAATCGATCGGCTGAATACCCGCTGCACGGGCGGCATTTACAACCATAGACCGTGCAAAAAACGACTCAGCGCCTTCCTGTGTCCGGCGTGTTCCCAGGTCGGCAGTGTAGTCTTCGAGACCAATGGCAATGGAAACAACATTTTCAGCAGCGCTTGCTATCTCATAGGCTTTGATAACGCCGAGTGCACTCTCGATTATTGGCATCAGCCATATCTCGCCCTTAATTCCATTTTGCTTTTTTATTTTGTCGATCACCTGATTTACTTGCAGGATGTGATCCCGGCTTTCGCATTTAGGTATCAGGATGAGGTTGACATTTGACGGAACAATGAATCCAAGGTCGTCAAGCCCTCTTGGCACCTGGTTGATTCTGACCATGCGCTCAGCACCATAAAAATCCACCTGGCGCAGTGCATTTCTCACCACAAAACTGGCTTCGAATTTCTTATCCGGAGCCACTGCATCCTCAAGATCGAGAATGATCCCGTCAGGTTTATGAATCCCTGCATTGATCATCAGGCTTGGAGTATTACCGGGCAGGTAGAGCCGTGAAAACCTGAACCGGTCCTTGCGGGTTTGATAATTATTTTGGGGAATCATTTCGGGCAGGAATTCCTTTTTCGAATCCACCAGTTTCTTTATGGCAGCTTCAGTTCGGGCAGCGATCACAAAAGGTAAAGCGCCGGAATCGGTGAGTTTAATGTTTGCATTTTTAATTTCGAAAAATTCAAGGATGCTCACAATAAGTTTATAGATCGATTTTCCGAAAATCACTTTAACTTTACTGTCAATGGTTACCTGCAATCCTCCGCTACCTGTCAGTTCCATCCATACATGGCAGTCCGAACGCACTCGGTCGCCTTTGTTTCCCGCTTCTGCAATCTTCACTTTTGAGTCAGTCATCTGGATTAATTTTTAACGGTGTCAAAATTATAATAAAACTGATATCCTGCAAGTCGCAGGTATAATTTTAGAATGAATCGGGCAAGTCAATTATAACATGCGAATTCATTAGTTTTGCCAAAAAAATTACATCATGACAAAGACAACATTCATAGATTATTACGGATTTGTTCTTATTTTGTCAGCCATCATAATGGTTTCCTGTAATAAGGATTCCGAGCCGCCTGTCATCACTATCCTGGGATCAAATCCTTTTACCAACTGCATTATACAGCTTCCGGATACCGTGATTTATTCCGAATATAACGATGAGGGAGCGACAGCCTATGATGCCGAAGATGGCGACCTGACTTCCGCTGTCAGTGTTTCATCCAATGTGGATATCTATCAAACGGGAAGCTATCATGTCACCTATTCTGTGAAGGATAAAGCCGGCAATGAGGCGATTGCATCCCGGATTGTAAATGTCGAATTTTGCAAGTAATGACCTCTTCTTTCAAAACCTGACCCGATGAGATTTACTCCCTTTTACCGGGGAAATTCCTATATCGTAATGGTGCTGAAGCTTTCGGCTGCCCTGGTTCTATTGTTTTTGTCCCGGATTCTGATCTATTTGTTCAATCTCCCGCAGTTCAGTGATATCTCAAAATCACACCTGATTGCGCTGTTTTTTTTCGGGCTTCGGTTTGATTTACTGACCATAGCCGTTTTTAACACTCCCTTTGTTCTGATCAGTTCTCTGCCGTTTGCATTCAGATTCAGCAGGGTAGCACAGATTTGTGCCAATGTCGTGTTTGTTGTATTCAACACCGTTGCCATGTCGGCAAATTTCATTGATTCGATCTATTTCAGGTACACCCAAAAGAGGATGACTTTCGATATATTCAGCTATACCGGTCAGAACCGGAAGGAGATTTTATCACTCATTCCCGAATTCCTGAGTGATTTCTGGTTTTGTTTCGCTCTTTGGTTGATTGCAGTTGGTATCCTGATTTGGGTTACAACACTCTTCAGAGTGGACAGAAACCGGTCCCGAAAATACCGTTGGAGTAATAGCCTGACCGATTCTATTATCCTGGTGGTCATTGCCGGATTGTTGGTTATTGCCGCCAGGGGAGGAGTGCAGGATAAACCCGTGAGTATTATCAACGCCGGAGAATATACTCAGCCCCGTTATTTTCCAATCATCCTTAACACTCCTTTTACGATTATTAAGACCAAGGATGAAGCTTCGGTGATGGCAAAAGAATACTTTCCTGCCTCCCGGTCAGCTCAAGTTTTCACACCAGTCAATACATTCAGTGGTGACACCGGTGCTTTTACAAAACCGGATGTCGTCATCATCATCCTCGAAAGTTTTTCGGCAGAATACAGCGGCTTTCTGAATCCAGAGCTTGAAAACGGACATTATAAAGGCTACACTCCCTTTCTGGATTCTCTGATGAGGCAAAGCCTTACTTTTAAGGGTTTTGCCAACGGTGAAAAGTCCATCGATGGAATTCCGGCTGTTATTTCAGGGATCCCTTCCCTGATGGAAAGTCCGTTTATCCTTTCACCTTACGCTTCCAATGAAATCAATTCAATTGGTACTATCCTGAAGGAACAAGGATACTCCACAGCTTTTTTTCACGGGGGAACAAATGGAACAATGGGTTTTGAAGCTTACACGAAGATAGCAGGTTTTGATGATTATTACGGCAGGAATGAATTTGGAAATGATGAGTATTTTGATGGAAACTGGGGAATTTTCGATGAGGAATTCCTGCAGTTCACCGCTCAAAAAACAAACCGGATGAAAGAGCCTTTCCTGAGCGTGGTATTTACCCTTTCATCTCACCATCCGTTCACCATCCCGGAAAAATATCATGGCAGGTTCCCCAAAGGTCACCAGAGTATTCATGAAAGCATTGGTTATGCCGACTTTGCCTTGAGCAAGTTTTTTGAAACGGTAAGCCGGATGCCATGGTTCGAACGTACTTTGTTCATTCTGACTGCTGACCATACATACACCGGCGAACATCCCTTCTTCAAAAAAATGGTCGGCAGGTATATGGTTCCGATAATATTCTTCCGGCAAAATAAAATTCAACCTGAACTTGGGCAGTTCACCGTGCAGCATGCCGATATTTTACCAAGTGTACTGGATTATTTAAACTATAACTGTAGTTGTATTGCTTTTGGAACCAGTATATTTGACCCGACGAACAAACGGTTTGCGGTTTCCTATAATAACAAGACTTACCAGCTGATACAAAATAACTTTGTTTACCAGTTCAATGGGGAGAACGGAATATCGCTTTATGATTATCCGAGGGATATGAGGCTTGCACAGAACCTGATTAAAACCAGGACGGAAAAGGCAGCAGAGATGGATTCTCTGGTTAAGGCGATAATTCAGGAATATCATGAAAGGATGATCAACAATAAACTGAAAATCAGGAATTGATTGGAATGAAAAAAAAGATAGCCTTTATCATCAATCCGGTTTCGGGAGTAACAGCCAAGGGCAATATCGAGAAACAGATAAATGAGTATCTCGACCACTCAAAATACGATCATTGCATTGAATATACCCAGCGACATGGACATGCCACAGAACTTTGTTTCAGTCATGTTGAAAGAGGCACAGATGTTATCATTGCTGTCGGCGGGGATGGTTCGGTGAATGAAATCGCAAAGGGGATTGCCGGAACACCGGTCGTTCTTGGAATCATTCCGGGAGGATCAGGAAACGGACTGGCACATCATCTTAAAATTCCGAAACAGGTCAGGCAAGCTATTGAAATCATCAATAAAGGCAAAATCATCAGGATGGACACCGGATTGATCAATAATCACCTGTTTGTGAGCATTGCCGGAATCGGATTCGATGGGCTTGTTGCCCGAAAATTTTCCGGGAGCAGGAAGAGAGGCTTTCTTACCTATTTACGGATCGTGACGGAAGAATATCCGGGTTACCGTCCGCGCAAATACACATTGAAATTCAATGGGACAGAAATTAAAACCAGGGCTTTATTCATCACCTTTGCGAACTCCGACCAGTTCGGGTACAATACCTCCATCGCTCCCGGCGCCCAGGTGGACGACGGACTGATCGATGTTACAATTATGAAAAAGCCGATGATGATTGAGCTCCCGATCCTGGCGAGCTTACTTTACTGGAGAAAGATCGACCTGTCGAAACACACGGAAATTTTTAAGACAAGCGAACTCTTGCTGAAAACCAGGCGAAAAAGGTGGGTAAATATTGACGGTGAACCGGTGAAAATGAAGAAAACAATTCACATTAAAGTGAATCCTCAGAATTTGAATGTAATAGTACCGTAATATCAAGCGGAACCGCCATCATGCCAGTGAAGTAAAACCTCCCAACCTAAAAATTAAAGCTCCGGATCCTGTTATCAGAAACTGAACAGATTCCTAAGCCAACACTTCCCTCACTTTCTCTGCAGCTTCCCGCAACTGAATGGCTGAGTGAACTTTCAAGCCCGATTCATCGATGATGCGTTTGCCTTCTTCGGCATTAGTACCCTGCAACCTGACAATGATGGGAATTTCAATTTTTCCAATTCGCATACAGGCATCCACTACACCGATTGCAACCAGGTCGCAGCGAACAATTCCTCCGAAAATATTGACCAGGATAGCTTTTACATTGGGATCTTTTAAAATAATCCTGAAGGCTTCTTCCACCCGCTTCGAATCAGCTGAACCCCCAACGTCGAGGAAATTAGCGGGATCGCCTCCTGAAAGCTTGATGATGTCCATTGTTGCCATAGCAAGTCCTGCGCCATTAACCATGCAGCCAACGTTTCCGCTTAGCTTTACATAGCTCAGGTTATAGCGGCTTGCTTCCACTTCGTTAGGATCCTCTTCGTTAAAGTCCCTGAACTCGAGAATATCAGGATGTCTGAAAAGCGAGTTGTTGTCAATGACGACCTTGGCATCTGCAGCAAAAATCCTGTTATCGGCAGCCTTAATCACGGGATTGATCTCGAAGAGCGAGGCGTCTACGCCTATATAAGCTTTGTAAAGAGCAAGGACGAAATTCACCATCTCTTTAAATGCAGTTCCGTCGAGATCAAGATTAAAAGCAATCTTCCGTGCCTGGAATTGTTGCATACCAACCATCGGATCGATTTCTTCAGTAAATATTGCCTCGGGTGATTTTTCTGCTACCTCCTCGATATACATGCCGCCTCGTGGCGAATACATGATCATGTTCCTGCCTGTCTGACGGTTCAAAAGGATTGAAATGTAGAATTCCCTGATATCCGACTCGCCCAGGTAATAGATATTCTGCTCAACGAGTATTTTTCTGACTTTTTTCCCTTCCGGTCCGGTTTGTGGAGTAACAAGCTGCATACCGATGATTTCGTCTGCGTAAACCCATACTTCTTCTAAGGTGTCCGCTATCCGGACACCTCCTCCCTTACCTCTGCCACCGGCATGTATCTGAGCTTTGACTGCCCAGCGGGTCGAAGCCGTGGACTGCTGAATCGACCTTGCACCATCTACAGCCTCTTCGGGAGAGAATGCGACGATGCCAAGCGGGACGGATACCCCGAAGCTCTTGAGCAGTGCTTTGCCCTGGTATTCGTGTAAATTCATTCAGCTTTTTCTTTATTTAGCCACGATCTCAACGAGTTCCATCTCGAAAATGAGCAAGTGGTTGGGCTGGATTATACTTCCCTGGCGACCCATATTTCCGTAGCCAAGGTTGGGATGCACCCAAAGCGTCCATTTAGAGCCGACCGGCATCAACTGTAAGACCTCGGTCCAGCCTTTGATGACTCCATTAAGCCTGAACTGGGCAGGATTCTCTTTGGTGCCATCGAATTCTTCACCGCTGATGAGAGTACCTTTGTAATTAACCTTCACCACATCGGTTGCCGTCGGGATTGCACCTGTCCCTTGAGTGATGATCTTGTACTGCAATCCGCTGGCTGTAGTCTGAACGCCTTCTTTCTTCCCGTTTTCCTTAAGGAAATCCTCTGCTTCCTTCAGGTTATTCTCAGCTTTTTTAGTCCTCATCTTGTTGAAGTATTCCATTACATACTTGTTGGCATTTTCAGGACTGATTTTTGGCTCGACTCCGGCAAACATATCAGCAAATCCATTTGCAATAGCGTTCGAGTTGATGTCGTCGAAACCGCTCTTCTTCAGGTTTGTTGCAATATCCACCCCGATGGCATAACTGACACTGTCAAGGTCATTGTTCAGTAAAACTTTTTTTTCCGATCCGCCTTGCTGACCGCAGGAAACTAACAGCGCAACCGCTGTCAGCGAAAAGAATAAACCCCTGGAAATTTTTCCGATTTTCATTTTAATGTGTTTAATTATTTTAATTCGAGTAGTTCTACATCATATACCAGCACTGCTTTTGCCGGAATTTTGTCACCGTCGCCGGTAAGCCCGTAAGCGAGGTGCGAAGGTAAAATAAATTTCGCTCTGTCGCCGGTTCTTAAAAATAAAATGCCTTCGTCAAGACCCCTTTCTATTTCACCCTTGCCGATTGTGAACCATTTGAAGCTTTTGTCATCACCAGGATGAACGACCTCGCCTGTAAGCAAACTCATGGTGTAGCTGATCTTTGCCAGCTTCCCGTCGGAGGCTTTTGCACCTTGTCCGTGCTTATAGATCATGTATCGCAAACCGTTTCCGGTCTGTTGCACTTTCCATTGGTACCTGGCAAGGAAATCATCAATTTGCTCCGCTTCACTTCTGACCAGTTTCTTGTTGACTTTGATAAGCTTTTCACCGGTGTCTTTAGGTTGTTCCTTTGCCTGTTGATAATCCGATCCGTTACAACTTACCATAACAATTACAATGAATGAAAGTGCAGTTTTCTTAGTCAGTGCTATCATGGCTTTGATTTAAGCTTCCGGCTGCAATTCTTTGCAGTAAGAAACAAGCAGGCTTTCAAACTTCTCGATGGTCTTGTCCAGGGTAATAAACGAATCGCCCCCGGCGGCATTTTTGTGTCCTCCGCCGATGAAATGCTTCCTTGCAAAATCATTTACAGAAAACTCGCCCACCGACCGGAATGAAATCCTGATTTTATCTTTTTTTTCGACGAAAAGTGCTGCAAACTTCATCCCTTTGATCGATAAGGCGTAGTTCACGAGTCCTTCCGTGTCGCCAATCTTGAAATCGAACCTTCGGAGTTCTTCTTTTGTTAGCGAAATATAAGCTGTGGAATATTCATAAATGACCTTCAGCTTTTCACTTAGTGCAAAGCCCAGCAGCCGAAGGCGTTGTTCGGAAAAAGTGCTGTAAACGAGTTTATTGATCTTCACACCGTCGATACCAGCCTTGTAAAGTTCAGCCACTACACGGAAGGTAATTTCCGAATTGCAGGAATAACTGAATGAGCCCGTGTCTGTCATGATGCCGGCATACAGGCACTCGGCAATACTCTTGCTGATCGGGTTGCTGCCGTTGTTGTCAATGAGAAAAAAAACAAGTTCGGAAGTCGAGGACGTTTCAATGGTTGAGTACACATGATGATAAAACTCCGAAGCCGGTTCCGAATGATGGTCGATCATTATTTTTACACCTGTCGATCGGTTAAAGGCTTTTTCAGCCTCCTCGAGCCGCGATGGAGCATTGTAATCGATTGAAAACAAAATTTCAGCCTCTTCAAAATGCCGGTCGCATTTTCCCTTTTCATTCCGGTAAATCAGGATTTGATCCTGACCTTCCATCCAGGCAAGGAATTCAGGGAAATGGTTCGGTACCATTACATTCACGAGGTGACCTCTATCCTTTAAAAAGTGATAAAGCGCCAGGCATGAACCGATAGCATCGCCATCCGGATTGATATGCGATGTAAGGAGAATCCGTTTTGGTGTTGTAAGCAGCTGATGGATGCCTGAAAAATCTATTTTATTCAACAAAGATCAATCTGAAATTAAAGGCTGCAAATTTATAAAATATCTTTATTTTTGGCGGTTTCAATCATATCAATTGTTCTATGGCAGGAAATATCACGCTTACGATGATCAAGCCTTTGGCTGTCCAGAAAGGGTACATCGGACCTATCCTTGCAAAAATAGCCGGGGGTGGATTTAAAATTACCGCAATGAAACTCACCCGCTTGTCGGTTGACCAGGCAAAGAAGTTTTATGAAGTTCATAAAGATCGACCTTTTTATGAAAGCCTTGTAAAATCGATGAGCTCAGGTCATATTGTTGCTGCCATTCTCGAAAAGGAAAATGCAGTTCAGGCATACCGCGATTATATCGGAGCCACAAATCCGGCTAATGCTGCCCCAGGCACTATCCGGGCGTTATATGGAGATAGTTTGGAGGCGAATGCTGTTCATGGTTCCGATAGTGATGAAAATGCTATCGTCGAAAGCGATTTCTTTTTTTCAAGGCTCGAAAGGTTCTGATCTGAATCAAGTCTTCAGGAAGAAAAGCACCGCCGCGGTTAATCCAATAACCACGATAAGCCACTTTAAAATTTCAGGTTTGAGTTTGCCGGCAAGCCTGCCACCAAGTGTCCCGCCAAGAAGAGCGCAAACCGCCATGACACCTGCATATACCCAGTAAACCTGACCGGAAAACAGAAAAAATACGGCAGCTGCAACATTGATACATAGCGACAGCAATTGTTTCAAGGCATTTAACCGGACAAGATTATCATCCAGAAGAAGCCCGAGAACCGAGATGAGGATCACACCCAGCCCGGCACCGAAATATCCGCCGTAAATTGCAGCAGGAGCTACCACCAAAGCTGCAGGCAGATTATTTTTTTTGCCAGTTAAACGGTCAATCCTTTGAAAAATCATTCTCCGTACCGGATCCTGGATAGCGAGAAGCAGGGAAGCAAAGAGAATGAGCCAGGGAACAAGATTACTGAATATCTTTTCTCCGCTTACCAACAATAAAAAACCGCCTCCAACACCTCCGGCAATTGCCAAAGGAACCAACAAGAAAATCCTCTTTTTCTGATCCGTCAAATCTTTTCGTTGTGCAATACTTCCGCCCAGGTAACCAGGGCATAGTGCAACGGTGTTGGTAACATTTGCAGCAACAGGAGGAATTCCAAGGAAAGTAAGTACCGGAAAAGTAATCAGGGTTCCGCCGCCTGCAAGGGCATTGACTAATCCTGCTGCGATAGCAGCTATTCCTGCAAGAATCAGGTCTGCATCATTCATTAATCATTATTTGTCGGGCGTCAATAATAGTATTTTTTAGGGAAGCGGCAAAAATCAACTTCCCTGTTTTAAAAGTGATTGACAGGTTTCAATTTATTCCGCCTGCCGGGGTGAATATTCCGAGAATGTGTGATCATCATAGCAAAGAACAACCTTTGTCACTTTTAGAATAACACTGCTATAACCGGGTGTTGGAATTGAAGCCTGGCTGGCTTTGACTCGTTCTGCGGGCTCCGATCCGGGAATTATTTCATTATCCGGCATTTCGGGCGGATGAGCGACAGGCTCTGCCGTTTCATCTTTATGAATCATCTCTCCTCGACCGAATAAAAGCCAGTCTGCATCGACCTGCGGAAAAGCTGTCAGTATCTTTATGATGAAATCGAGGCTCGGTTTATTTCTGCCCGAGAGAATGTGTGATACGCCCGATCGCTGGACTCCGATTTTATCTGCAAACAGGGAAGGGGAGAGGTTCATTGATTTTAGTACGGTTTGAATTCTGTTTATCATGGTCTGATGAATTTAATTCTCATTTGTAAACTACCTGATTTTAAACTTGAATTTTCATAACTACAATGGCAGAAACATTGGTTACAAACTTAATTATAATTTTCTAAACTCAGGAATGTATTAAATTTACAAATGTAAATTAGTTAAAAAATATTGAAAAACGGCATTTACAGTGTCGTTCAAACAAAAACAATTTAAATGAAATCAAGTATATCGAAAGTTTAAATCCCCTGTTTCAGCAAGTCATTCTTTAAATAATAACTTCAACTAAAATCAGCAATGATCTGGAAAACAATCCTGAAAACAACAACGGGACATTTGTTAGTTAAAGCAGTTGATTTTTGTGAATCAAATCAGGAAATGGATGGTTAAAAGTTTACATTTGTAAAATGTCAGGAATGACCGCAGTTAGTCAATTATAAGCTAAAACAAAGACAATTGATTTTCAGAAGTGACAAATGTAAACTATCGGTTATTTTGAATGGGCACATAAAAAAAGGAGCATTTAGCTCCTTTTTGATATTTTATTTCCCTAATCCAACAGATGAACAACCAGTCCGCTTCTCAGTTTTGGCTCGAACCAGGTTGTCTTTGGCGGCATGATGTTTCCGCTATCGGCAATGTTGATCAACTGTTTCATCGAAACCGGGTATAGGGCAAAAGCGACCTGCATCTCGCCACTGTCGACGCGTTTTTTAAGCTCTCCGAGTCCCCTGATACCACCGACGAAATCAATCCTTTGGGATGTCCGAAGATCTTTTATACCAAGTAAATTATCGAGAACATGTTTTGACAGAATGGTCACGTCCAGAACTCCTATGGGATCATTGTCATCGTAGGTTCCTTTGCGTGCAGTTAGTGAAAACCATTTTCCGCCGAGGTACATGCTGAAATTATGCAGTCTGTCGGGTTTGTAAATGTCCTCTCCCATTTCCCTGACTTCAAAAGTTTGTTGAAGCCGGTTGATAAGTTCAGCAGCGCTCAAGCCATTCAGGTCTTTGACCACCCTGTTGTAATCGATAATGGTAAGCTGATCATCAGGAAAATGCACAGCAAGAAAGTAATTGTATTCCTCATTTGCAGTATGTTTCGGATTCCTGTCACGTTTTTCTTTACCTACGAGGGCAGCTGCAGCAGTCCTGTGATGTCCGTCGGCGACATAGGTAAAGGGTATCGCTTCAAAAAGCTCAATGATGCTGCCGATAATTCCTCTATCCTCAACAACCCAAAAATGGTGACCGATTCCGTCAGCTGCAACGAAATCATAAACCGGTACATTATTCAGGATGTAATGTTTGACAATTTCATCCAATTCCTTTACTGCCGGATAGGAAAAAAATACCGGTTCCAGGTTGGCATTATTAATTCTCACATGCTTCATCCGGTCTTCTTCCTTATCGGGACGGGTCAGCTCGTGCTTGCGTATTACATTGTTCAGGTAGTCGTCCACTGAAGCGCAACCCACAATTCCGTACTGAGTTTTCCCCCACATTGTCTGCCCGTAAATATAAAGACATTCATTCCTGTCCTGTACCAGCCAGCTTTTTTCGCGGAAAGCCGTGAAGTTCTCCCTGGCTTTTTCATAGACCTTCGGATCATGAACATCCACATCCGCAGGCAAATCAATCTCGGGCTTGATGATATGAAGCAGCGAATACTCATTGCCTTTGGCTTCTTCCCGTGCTTCCTCCGAGTTGAGAACATCGTAAGGTCGTGAGGCGACAAGGTGAGCAATTTCTTCAGGAGGTCTCAAACCTTTAAATGCTTTTAGTACAGCCATAGTAAAATTCGTTTAGTGTGATAATCAGTACCGGCGTTCACTGATCGGTTCAACATGTGCAAGTTCGTCTTCCGTTTCGGGATCGGCTGATTTAATACTGGTTTTATGTGAAGGCTTCTGCAATGAGCCGATAAGTGCTCCGATCATTTTTGTCATCTCCACCAATTGTTCCCTGGAAGTGTCAACCGACTCCTGACTGAATAACCCTTGTTTTTCGAACACGGATGTCATCACTACACATTCCCTGATGGCGCTTTTAGCCAGCTTTAAATAATAGATGAACTGGTTTTTATTTCTCGATGAACCTTCGGCAATATAAAATGCTATTGCCTGTGCGGTACTGACGAACTTGACCGACTGACCTTTTCCTGCACTTTCGGGTAACAATCCGGTAGTTGTGCAAACCCAATCAATATAATCGAGTGCTTTGTGGTAGATTCGTAAATCTTCAAACCTGAAAAATGAAATGCTTTTCGCTGACTCTTGCTCCATATTCTTTCTAAATTAAAATTACTTCCCACTGAAAAAATTGACTACCACCATCAATACCGGGCTCATAACTGGTATTATAGGTAAGCGAGGTGAATTCACTTAGGTCAGTTCACCTTGTAGGTCGTATCACCCTTTTCGAAAAATTCAACGATTTGTTTTGCGGCAGCGATGCCAGCATTGACGTTGGCTTCGGCTGTTTGAGCACCCATTTTCTTGGGTGTGAAGTAGAACCTGCCTGCAAATCCTGTTGCCAGTTCATTTTTGCAATCGGGTTCAATATCAGACAAATATTTAAAATCGCTTCTTTCTGCAAACATTTTCAACAGTCCTGCTTCGTCAATAACTTCCTTGCGGGCGGTATTAACAAGAGTAGCTCCTTTCGGCATTTTTGAAAGGAGTTCGAAGTTGATGGATTTTTTGGTCTTTTCGTTTGCAGGAATGTGCAACGAAACATACTGGCAGGTTAAATAAAGTTCCTGCTCGTTCTTAACAGCCTTTACACCATGCTTTTCAATCTGGTCAGCCGGGATAAAAGGATCGAAAGCGAATACCTCCATGCCGAATCCTTGTGCTAATTTGCCAACCAACAGTCCTACATTGCCAAATGCATGTATTCCTATTTTCTTGCCTTTTAACTCAGTGCCCGATGAACCGTTAAACAGGTTGCGAGCCATATAGATCATCATCCCGATAGCCAGCTCTGCAACGGCATTGGAGTTCTGACCCGGAGTATTCATGGCTACCACTTTACGGGCTGTGGCAGCAGCCAGGTCAATATTATCGTACCCGGCGCCGGCTCTTACAATAATTTTCAGTTTTTTGCCCGCTTCGATGACTTCTTTCGTGGCTTTATCGCTCCTGATAATGACTGCATCGACGTCCTCAACGGCTTTGATAAAATCGGACTGTGAGGTGTATTTTTCAAGAAGAACCAATTCGTAATCGGCGCCTTCAATAATTTTCCTGATGCCATTAACGGCTACAGGTGCAAACGGTTTGTCAGTTGCAACCAAAACTCTGATCATGTTGTGGATATTTAAATTGATAATTTAATTTCAAGAAAAACAGGTTATTACTTCATGCTTTCGAACTCCTGCATGACAGCCACAAGTGCCTGAACACTTTCTTTGGGAAGTGCATTGTAAGTGGAAGCCCTGAATCCTCCCACCGAGCGGTGACCTTTCAATCCGATCATTCCTTTGCCTGAAGCAAATTTGCCGAATTCATCCTCGAGGTGTTTGTATTCTTCCTTCATCACGAAGCAAATATTCATCAGCGAACGGTCTTCCCGGGCAACAGTACCCACAAAAAGCTTGTTCCGGTCTATTTCGTCATAAAGAATTTTTGCTTTCTCGATATTTTTCTTTTCCATCTCGGCAACACCACCGTTGTTTTTCAGCCAGATAAGCGTTTGCAGAGCAGAGAAGACTGGCAGGCAGGGCGGAGTATTGAACATGGATTCGCCCTCAATGTGGGTTTGATAGTTGAGCATGGTCGGAATTTTCCTTTCAATTTTGCCTAACACATCATTCTTGATGATCACGAAAGTGACTCCCGCCGGAGCCAGGTTTTTCTGAGCGCCGCCATAAATGATCGCATATTTCGAGACATCAACCGGACGGCTCAAAATGTCGGAAGACATGTCGGCAACCATTGGGACCGGGCTGTCGAAATCCTTCCTGATCTCAGTCCCGTAAATGGTGTTGTTGGTCGTGATATGGAAATAATCGGCATCAGCCGGAATTTTAAAATCTTTTGGAATATAGCTGAAGTTTTTATCCTCCGAAGAAGCGACAACCTCTACTTCGCCGAAGAACTTTGCTTCCTTGATAGCTTTTTTAGCCCAGACTCCCGTACTCAGGTAAGCTGCTTTTTTATTGAAAAGGTTAAAAGGAACCATTGCAAATTGCAGGCTGGCTCCACCTCCGAGAAAAATCACCGAATATCCTTCGGGAATATTCAGAAGTTCTTTAATGAGGTTGCGGGCATCATCCATCACGGCAATGAATTCTTTGCTTCGGTGTGATATTTCAAGGATCGACAAGCCTGTTCCGGCAAAATCATTTACTGCCCTGGCAGTGTTCTCAATAGTGAACTCCGGCAGAATGGAAGGACCGGCATAAAAATTATGTTTTTTCATCTTAGTGATATATTTGTTTTACGTAATTCTTCAACTTTTCACGCTCAGAGGCAGGCAAAAATATAATTTTCTGAAATAAATCATCATAAATCGGAATTTATTTTTTACCGAATCCTTATTTGGAAAGTGTTCAAAGGAAACTACCTGATTTTAGCACAGCCGAAGTAAAAAAGTTTAATTTTATTCGCAGTTAATTCTGACAAATTTATTGGATTGTTTTATGCCGGAACTTGAAGAAAGGATCAGCGCATTTGAGAGATTGGGAGCCTACCTGCTGCGAGCCGGTCAGGAAAACTTGACTGGACAGGAAAAGAAACTTGCACAGCGGGAGAATAAATTGCAAAAGCTGATCAGCGAAAGCTTTTTATCGAATCCATGGTTCACTCCTGAATTTGCAGCACAAGCCTGCCGTAGCACTGGCGAAAGCCTGACCGGAGATAAACTTCGAACGTGGCTGGCTCCGTACAGGGAGAAATTATATCGGCAAACGGGATGTAGAAACATAGGCGTTGTGATGGCGGGGAATATTCCGCTGGTGGGATTTCATGATTTCTTATGCGTATTGATGTCGGGGAACCGGATCACCGGAAAACTTTCGTCGGATGACAATCAATTGCTGCCACACCTGGCAGAGAAACTGATTGAGTTTGATCCCGGGTTTCGGGATATGATTCAACTGACAGAATCAAAGTTGGAAGGCTTTGATGCGATGATCGCAACCGGGAGCAATAATACCTCGCGCTATTTCGAATATTATTTTGGAAAATACCCGCATATCATCCGGAAAAACCGAAACGGTATTGCTGTTCTTACGGGCAATGAGAGACCTGCAGATCTTGAAAATCTAGGCAGGGATGTATTCCTGTATTTCGGTTTAGGTTGCAGGAATGTGTCCAGATTATTCATCCCGGAGAATTATTCGTTTGAACCCTTGCTGAAGGCTTTTCAGAAGTTCAGGTTCCTGGCGGATCACCATAAGTACCATAATAATTATGAGTATTATAAATCCATTTTTCTCATCAGCGGAGATGACCACCTCGACAATGGTTTTGTCCTTTTAAAAAAAGGTGATTCATTTGCCTCTCCGCCGGCGGTTTTGTTTTATGAGGAATACAATGATCCCCGGAAACTCTGGAAGAAAATTGAAGCCAGCAGGCATTTGATCCAATGTGTAGTTGGAGATAGTGAGTTGTTTCACGGAGCAGTGAAGTTCGGCAAAGCCCAGGAACCGGAAATTTGGGACTATGCGGATGGCATCGATACAATGGAATTTCTGCTGAGCCTGAAATAGCCGGAAGACCTCATTCAGGCACTGATGTCCCCTTTCCGAGGTTTGGCAGCCAGTAATCATCCTTGTCAGTATTGTCTGCCTGGCGGTCGAGGTTCAAATCCGGTGAAAAATAATCCTGATAACCCGCCGAGGAATTCCACAAAGACGTTTTATCCGGTTCTTCGATCAAACCGTTGGCATCCGCATCTCCGGCGATCATTCCCCAGGCGCCGGGTATTAGTTCTTTGCAGGAATTAATGCCTCCAAAAACCTGTGCCGATCCTGAAGTAAAGTCATAGGCATAAATGCCATTGACCGAAATCAGCGAATAAGCCGAAAGTACCGGCAGGTGATTTCTGTGTCGGATCACGACATAAAGCCCGTACTGGATGTTGTCGCTGACCTGTAGTATCGAGGCTCCGTCGGCTTTCACGATCCTGCCACTGTTGAGGAGCAGTGCTGCAAATCGCCTGATAACGGTAGCTCCGGTAGCCAGCGACGCATCGGTAGTGTCCCTGAATTCTACAAGTACCCAGTCGGTAACACCGGGCGGAAAGGAAGCGCAATGTTCCGTCCCGGCATAATTCCACGGTGGCTCATTAAAGGGTTGGTCCGCCGGAAGCAGATCGGGATTCAAATCTGTAGTCATATCGCCGGATTGAAAATCGAAAGGTCCTTCGAGGAAGACTTTCAAATTGAGGGTATTCCCGTGGATTATCGTTCCTGTCTGGTTCAGAATCCAGTTGTTTGGATCGATGGTTATTCCGGTCACGACATGAGGAATGATTATTTTAAAGGTAGTGTCGTTGGTAAGCTGGTTGAGCCTGATAGTCTGGCTTCCGCCGGAATAAGCCAGCCTGAACTCGACTGGCGTTTTGAATAAGGTCGTTACTGTTGTAGATGTCGTTTCGATGGAATTCAGCCAGACGGTATCTGCATCCTGTGACCACACCGCAGAAAATGTCGGGTAACCTTCGCCAAAATACCACTGGTTGAAAAAATCGGTGAAGCCGATGCCGGATTCTTGTTCGCAGAGCACTTTAAAATCGAGACCGGTTGCAACACTGTCCTGGTACAGGTTTGAGAAATCGCGGAGTGTTTTGAAGAATATCTCATCATTGTTCATCATGAACCGGATCATGTGAACCAGCGCGCCACCCTTTCGGTATGTGAGCCTGGTGCTGAATATTCTTCCCCAGCTGTTCAGGTTCGCAGGAGGAACATATACCGATCCTCCGGGCTGGCTCATGGCATAATTCATATACGAAAGCATCAAAGCATCGGCACTGGCTTGCGAGATCATATACTGCCGCTCGAGGTATTCGCCGTAGGTAGCAAAGCCTTCATTCAGCCAGATGTCGGACCACGTGGCACAGGTGACATTGTCGCCATACCAGGAATGAAACAGTTCATGTGCGATCAGTCCTTCTGAAAAGCTCCTGATTCCTGTCATGGTGATGTGCTCCATCCCCGAAAAGCTGGTGATGTACCACATGTAGTGCCCGTATTTTTCTTCATGGAAATGGAATAGTCCTATCTTGTTCGAGAAGAGATTGATCATTGCAGGCGTTTTGTCGATAGCTGCCTTGTTTGTCTGAAGGCAGTTTGGATAATCGTAAAGGTAGTTCAGAACCAGGATGGAATCGCCGGGCAGGCTGTCGGGCTTGGCGTAGATGGTATATTCCTGGTAATCCGAAACAGCAAAGAAAACCAGGTAATAAACTGTTTTGAGGTGACTTCGCCATTCGTACCTGACCTTTTGGTTGGGAAGAGGAACTACGGTGAGCAACCCCGGACCGGCAACCTTGCAGTCGCTATTCGTGGTGATAAACACGTAAACCGAATCCGCCTTGTCTTCGAGCTCCTGCTTGCAAGGCATGAATTCATGGGCAAAATACGGCTCAGAGATGGTTTGAGCGACGACGAAATTGCCCCAGTTCGGATCGAGAGAGGAACTGTAATAGATGGAGGTGTACGCCGGGGGTGTGTGATAATGAAGCCTGAATTCTAAATAGCTTCCCTGGGTTGCAGGCACAGTCAAAGGGACGTAAATATTGTGGTTGGTATGTATGAATGCATGCTGGACGCCGTTGATAAAAACCGAGTCGGCGGTAAGCTTGGTGCTCAACTCAATGGAAAAGGTATCCATAACGGGGACAACCACCTGAACCTTGACAGTTGCCGAACCGCTGAATTGGTTGGTAGAGTCGTAGGCTTCGAGATCGAGCTTGTAGAACTTCACATCGTAATCGAACATCAACGGATTGGGATTAATCACCGATTTGCCGCCCGGTTCCGTGAAGTATTTGACCTGGTGTGAACACAGGGCTTCGCCGGGATTGTATTTTTCACGAAGATCATCATCCTGGCTGTATAAGCCCGGAAGCAAACCGATAATGAGCGCAGCGATAAGCAAGGTCGATCGTTTCATGGGATAGTGTATTATTTCTTTATTTTTTATTTCAGAGCGTAAATATACAGTTTTACCGTTTCGAAATTTAATTAAGGCTGAAAGCCACAATTAAATTTCATGAAATGGTTAATACCCGATGAAATGAAATTTGTCCAATTTCATTTCTAATCGGTATAATAAACAGTTTATAGAGCTGTAAGGTTAATAGAGACATAAAACGGGTTGATTTCATTGATATTTGCTGATGATGACCGAGAGGGAACAGTGGCAGGATGGATAATCCTATGTAATGTAAGAAAGTGCCAGGAATTCAAAGAATGTTAGTTTTCAGGCTCCTGCCTATTCCATTACCATTCGTTGACACTGACCCTAACCGCAATTCTTCGCTATTAACTGAATGCTGCATAGCCCTGCAGCATTTCAAACGATTTCACAACACCTTCTTGATCACTGTTTATAAAAAATTGATAAATGATTGTGAAGGCGATGACAGAATTTAAATTTTATTTTGCTATCGAAATATTTTTTTATTTTTGCAGCCGTAAATTTCAGAATGCGGAAACTTGGGTTGATATTATTCTTGTGTGTTTTCATCTTCAACATTGTTGGGTATTATCCCTTATATGTTCTGAGGCAGAGTAACATTCGGATCGAGATGGCTGAATTCCTGCAAAGGAATTTTCACACTGATGATCTGGTAATCATTTCGATCAGCCCATTGGAAATGAAATCGCTTTTGTGGTGCGACAGAAATGAGTTCCGCTACCATGGCGAAATGTACGATGTGATTGATCGCAAAACCGGAAGCGATGGCAGGATTTATTTCTATTGCTTCAACGACCACAAAGAAAAGAAGCTGCTCACCGAACTCAACAGGCATGTAAAAACACAAACCGAGAATTCCTCCGGCAGCAAGCAGGACAAAACTAATCCTGTTCAGAATGTGCTAAAGGAGTATTACAGTCCAACTCAAAGTTTTGCATTTGCAATTTCCGGAGAAGGAATCACCTACCCGGACTTTACCATTCAATACATTCCATTCGATCCCGAACAACAAAGTCCCCCTCCCAAACAGGCATAGAGCCGTAAGGGACATTTTCCAGGTTTTCTGCATCTGACGACCGGACGCCGCATTGGTGCTGGGATTGTATGCATATATCCGTGCATTTATTTTCAATTATCATATTCATTAACTAAATTTTATTTTACATGAGAAAGTTTTATTTCATTGCATTATTCCTTATTCTAACGGATCTGCTCTGTGCCCAAACCCTCACAGTGCTTGACAAGACAACCCTGACACCTGTACCAGAGGTTGAGATATACAGCCACCACCCAAAGGCTTCAGCTCGTACAGGGCAAGCCGGTACGGCAGATATTTCAGCTTTTAAAGGTGCTGACAGCGTTTACTTCCTGGCTGTCGGTTACCAGGCTTCTGTTTACAGTTACAGCCAGATTGCGGCTGCAAAATACAAAGTGCTGCTGTCAGTAAAGACGTACGACCTGAACACACTGGTCATATCGGCAAGCCGGTTCGAAGAGAAGATGGCAGATGTGCCTCAGCAAATGCAAGTGATCAAATCAAAACAAATGGAATTTATGAACGCCCCGACTACCACCGAAATGGTCGATCAGAGTGGCAACATCCTCTCTCAGAAGAGTCAGCTCGGCGGTGGCAGCCCCATCATCCGCGGTTTCGAAGCCAACAAGGTGCTTCTGGTTGTGGACGGTGTGAGGATGAACAATGCCATTTACCGCGGTGGTCATTTGCAGAACATTATCACCATGGACAACTGCATGTTGGAAAAGACTGAGATTGTCTATGGTCCGGGATCAGTGATCTATGGCAGTGATGCGTTGGGGGGTGTGATCCATTTCTACACTAAGAAACCCCAGCTTTCGGAAACTGCGGGTAAGATGAATATCAACGCAAATGCATTCCTCAGGTATTCATCAGCATATAGCGAAAAAACCGGACATGCCGATTTCGGGCTGGGAGGTAAAAAGATCGGATTCATCGGAAGCTTTACCTACTCCGACTTCGGCGATCTGCGGCAGGGCGGCGAACGCAATCCTTTTTATGGCGACTGGGGAAAGCGGCTTTACTATGCTGAGAGGATCAATGGCGCCGACACCATGATGGCTAACAGGGACTATAATCTTCAGAAACAGTCAGGCTACAAGCAGTACGATCTTTTAGGCAAAGTCCTTTTCAAGCAAAGCGAAAAGATCAGCCATACGATCAACCTTCAGTATTCAACCTCTTCTGATATTCAACGCTATGACCGGTTAACGGAAATGGATGACAATGGAAAGTTGATTTATGCACAATGGTATTACGGACCGCAGAACAGGCTTTTCCTCAACTATAGTCTTGATCTGAAAGCGGAGCACGGATTTTACGACCATGGAAAGATTTCAATTGCTTATCAAGACATCGAAGAAAGCCGTCATAACAGGACCTTTGGAAAAAGCAATCTGACCCACCGTACCGAGAACGTAACAGTAGCTTCACTCAATGCCGATTTTGATAAGAAGATAAAATCGAACGAGTTGCGCTATGGAATTGAAGCCGTTTATAATAATGTAGATTCGAAGGCGAACAGAGAAAACGTAAATACCGGCGAGATCACACCTCAAAGCACCCGTTATCCTGACGGAGGATCGGTTATGTCGTCCGTTTCAGCCTATATTACACATACCCTCGAAATTACACCTAAGTTCATCCTCAACGACGGACTTCGCTATAGCTATGTAAGATTGAATTCGCAGTTCAACGATACTACTTTCTATCCTTTTCCGTTCGATGAGATCACGCAGAAATCGGGATCGTTCAACGGCAGGCTCGGCTTGGTAGCGATGCCGGGATTAGGCTGGCGCTTTACTGTGCTTGGCTCTACGGGATTCAGGGTTCCGAATGTAGATGATATGACCAAGATTTTCGAATCGGTTGCCGGAAAAGTGATCGTCCCTAATCCTGATCTTAAACCAGAATATACCTACAATGCAGAGGTTGGGATATCCAAAATGTTCCATGATAAGGTGAATGTCGGTGTAGTCGGATTTTATACTATCTACGACAATGTGATCACAGTGAAGGAATCCACATTTAACGGACAGGAATACATTATGTACGATGATTCGCTGAGCCGCGTTCTGACCAACGTAAATGAAAACAGCGCCTACATATACGGACTTTCGGGTAACATCACTGCCGACATCACACGCTCATTCTCCATCACCTCGTCGCTCAACTATACTTATGGCAGGATCAATACCGATACTACCGATTATCCGCTTGACCACATCGCTCCTTTGTTCGGAAGGACGAGCTTTAACCTAAACATCAAGAAATTCAGGGGTGAATTTTTTGTCGTATATAATGGCTGGAAGCGTGTGAAGGATTATAACATGATCGGAGAGGATAATTTTGGCTATGCAACGGATAACGGAATGCCGGCATGGTATACGCTTAATCTGCGTACTGCATACCAGGTGAACAAATACCTTCAGGTACAATTTGCAATTGAAAACCTTGCCGATCAGAATTACAGGGTGTTCGGATCAGGAATCAGTGCACCCGGAAGAAATTTTATTGTTTCTCTTAGAGGAAGGTTTTAATCGTGGTATTAAAAAAAATATTGTCAGGATGAACTTATAATGACATTAAGATATCTAACACCCGTGACAATGGTTTATTCGCATGGCGCGGGTATTTAGATGTGGATACTATTTTCTCATAACAATCAGGGCAGGGTCAACGATTCTGCCCTGTTTTTTTCTCAAAAAAACTTTTGATAGCCCGGATAGTAAAGATTCTTCACCGCTTCATCGGTCGGATAGATGTAATACCGGATCAACCCTTCGGAACACAGCTCCATGGCAGAATTATAAAGCTCTGCCTTGATTACAGCGATCTTCTTGATCACCTTATCGATCTTTGCCTTAACCGTGATATTCGACTCACTGACAAAGACCGGCTTTATAAATCTGACATCCATTCCGGCAGTAACACCAGCTGTTTTCAATTTCACCTGGATTATCCAGGCTGTTATTTCGTCCATCAGAGTTGCCTGTATTCCTCCATGAAGTACTTGTTTATATCCTGAAAACTGATCGCCCGGCTTCCAATTGCTGACAACATAATCACTCTCTTCGTAAAATTCCATTCGTAATCCATGCTTGTTTGAAGGACAACAGCCAAAACAATTATAGCCGTCGAGTCCGATATAAGGATTCAAAATTTTCCGCCGGTCGGATTTCTTCATACCCGGATTACTTGTTCGATTCGGCGCCGTTGATATAGACGGTGGTTTTCAGGACGGTACCATGTGGTTCATACTCGCTCCATTCGCCTTCCTTGTTTCCCATGTTATAATTCCCGGATATTTTCAATTTTCCGGTTGAATAATACTCTATGTATGGTCCGTTCAGAACATTTGAAGTATAGACTTGCTCGGTTTGAGGATTGCCATTGGGATAATAACTCACATTTTTCCCGTCGAAAAGACCATCTTTATAATGATACAGGGCAATGATCTTTTGATTTTGATCGAACCATTTGGAAGCGCCCGATTTTTTCCCGTTCACATAACTGGTTTCTTCCTGAAGTTTTCCGTTTTCATAATATAAGGAGACCAAGCCTTCCTCCAAGCCGCCGACAAATCTCATTTTCGATTTAACTGTATTGGCTGTCCAGTATTCAATCATCGAACCGTCGGGAACATCATTTTTAAAGTATTGCTGCTTCGAAATGTAACCTTCGCGACTAAATTCCATCGACACGCCTTGCCTGAGACCATCTTTAAAAGATTCGATTTTCGAAATCGAACCGTTTTTGTACTCCCGTGTCCACACACCGTCTTTTTTACCGTTCAGATAATAACCCTTTTCGATTTCGTTGCCAACGAGCAATTCAGCATAGCCATCCTCTTGTCCCAAAAGCGACGGGCAAATGATAGAGTACAGCAGGAATAAATGAATTAAAACCAGAATTTTCATAAATAGAATAATTATGCTTTCGGGCAAAAATAACTAAAAGATACGCAGGGCAAACGCATTTTAATTTTTAAGAATTTTCAGCAAATAGTCATTATTCCAACCGGCATCCAGCCGTTTTCCTTTAACACTTCTTTTCTTTGTTGTTTCCTTTTTAACCAGGTTAAGGGCAAT
>Ga0233425_10002721_pt1 | contig 33947 bp, 28 predicted proteins | sample Watercolumn_Towu_2_FD_181712 | JGI IMG/M metagenome (GOLD analysis project Ga0233425, IMG submission 181712) | Freshwater microbial communities from Lake Towuti, South Sulawesi, Indonesia - Watercolumn_Towuti2014_140_MG | ecosystem: Environmental > Aquatic > Freshwater > Lake | place...
CGAGGGCCTGTATCGTGACTTTGGCAGCGGTGGACATGGTTCCTCCATTACAGCGTCTGGATTTGACAACCGTAATGATGCCATGTCTTCCGCTTTATGTCACGCCCAACTTAGCGGAAAGTAGAGGAGTATGCAACAGCTTATCGCAAGGACCAGGTGCCCCATGGATCAAAACACTTCCCAAGATCAACCCAAACCAGCCAACTCATTCTTTGACCGACCACGCGTCCACGTAGACGAGATCCCGATCGGGCCAGGCGTCCCGCTGGGGATCGAATTGGTCTCCAATCCCGCGCTAGGGATCGGCGGCGCCTATGGGACATGGGGCGCGCCGTATGACAACGCTACCCTGCCTGGGCTGATCGAAGATCGGCTGGGGTGCGAACTGGGCGCGGCCGAAAGGCTTAACCTGGCCGAGCTGGGCTTCATCGGCCGGCACCATGTCCCGAAGCTCTCGGAAGAGGAGCATGTCCAACTCGAAGTGAGCGTGGGCGCGCGGCTGCTGGCCGCGGCCACGCAGGCCTGCGGTTGGGCCTTGTCCGAGATCGAGGCCGTGCTGATCGGCGTCAGCATCCCGACCAGCGACGATTATGTCGAGCGCATCTCGACCGCCGCCGGCATCCCCGAGGACGCGTTGAAGGTCAGCGTCCACAAGGCCTGTGATGGCTCGGTGGCGGCGCTGAATCTGGCGCTGAACCCGGACGTGGCCGAAAATCGCAGCCTGGCGCAAAACCTGGCCGAACGACTGCGCGGCAAAAAGGTGCTGGTGGGCGGGATCGAGGGCCTGAGCCGGGTGCTGCGGCTGGCGCGCGACAAGCAAGCGGTCCAGTTGTTCGGCAACGGCGCGGGCATCTTCGGCCTGATCCCCGGCCGCACGATGAAGTTCCTCGTCGGCGGCGAGCGCGAGGTCTACGACGAAGAGGGCGTGCTGCAGGTGCGCATGACTTACCCTCACTCGCGCCAACGGGTCGCCGGGCAATCGCTCATCGAAGTGGCCGAGACAGGCGCGCACAGCATCCGCGTCGCGGGCATGATGCACGAGCCAGAAGAGGCCGCCTCGCCGGTGGTGATGGCCGGCCCGATGGGGATGGTCAAGCTCTTCGTGCGCAACGGGGTCGAGGCGGTGCGCGGGGTCTACCAGGCCTACTGCGACCTGATGGCCCAGCGCGGCATGGCGGGCCGCGAGCTAGCGGTGGCGATCGTGCATCACGCCAACCTCAAGATCAACCAACTCAAAGAAAAGCAACTGTGGAAAGAGGGCGTCCGCGTCCCGATGCCCTGGCTCCTCAGCGACTTCGGCAACGTCAGCGCGGCTTCCCCGATGATCGCCTTCCTCCGCCAGCTCGCCGGCCTGAAGCCGGGGGACCACATCCTGTTCGACGGTTTCGGGGCCGGGACGTATTATGATGTGGTGGCGGTGGAGCTAGGGGCATGACGGCTTGCCGCAAACCATCCCCGGCCGCGGCCGTCCAGTTGGCGCGGCCGGGAGCGCCGAACTTGTTTGAGTTGATGAATCCAGGCTGTCCAGAGCTGTGGATCAGCCATGCCCGCCGACCTCAGTAACCTCGAAAACCGCCCCTGGGTCGCGGCGGGACTGCGCGTCCCGCGCAAAGCTCATGGCCTCTGCCACGTCAGGTGATTCTGGTCGGTAAGGCATCTTCATCATCCCAGAAGGGAGAGAACGATTCTCACGCTGTTGGAATTCCCGGTCACGATCTACACCGAACTGGCGGCTAATTCTGCGAATCCGCCTTAGAAATGAGCGAACCAAGAGATGGTAGATGAGTCTAATAACATTAGACTGCTTTATGAGGCTCGTGTCAATAGAACAACCTTAAAGTTTGCGAATGAAAATCAGGACGATCGCGAAGTCGGGACACCTTCAGCTGGGTCACGGGACACGGGCAGACGGCTGGCCACTCGTCGCCGCTCTCTCGAACCGCGGCCGCGTCTATGCGTTATAGGGCAAGTATGGCAATACACCGGCGCGTTATCGGCTAAGGCATCATGGCCGGACACCGCGCGCAGGCGCGCAATTTGACAGAACCGCCAAGCACGGGTAGCATTTGCGCGGAATTTCCCGATCGGATGGAGGCAACCACATGATTAAGTTGGTGTTGCTCCGCCACGGCGAGAGCGATTGGAACAAAGAAAACCGTTTCACCGGCTGGACCGATGTGGATCTTTCGGAAAAGGGGGTGGCCGAGGCGCATGAGGGCGGCAAACTGCTGCGCGAGGGCGGCTATGTCTTCGACGTGGCCTACACTTCGGTGCTCAAACGGGCCATCCGCACCCTCTGGATCGCGCTCGACGAGTTGGATCAGATGTGGATCCCGATCCACAACACCTGGCGGCTCAACGAGCGGCACTACGGCGCGCTGCAGGGCCTGAACAAGGCCGAGACCGCGGCCAAGTTCGGCGATAAGCAAGTGCTCATCTGGCGCCGCTCCTACGACATCCCGCCGCCCGCCCTCACCGCCGACGACCCGCGCTTCCCCGGCAGCGATCCGCGCTACGCCGGCCTGACTGCGGCCGAGCTGCCGCTGACGGAGTGCCTGAAAGACACGGTCGCGCGCTTCCTGCCCTACTGGCACGAGACCATCGTGCCGGCCCTGAAGGCGGGCCAGCGGGTCATCATCGCGGCGCACGGCAACAGCCTGCGCGCGCTGGTGAAATACCTGGACAACATCTCGGACGCCGAGATCGTCGAGCTTAATATCCCGACCGGCATCCCGCTGGTCTACGAGCTGGACGACGAGCTGAAGCCGATCCGCCACTACTACCTGGGCGACCCCGAAGCCGCGGCCAAAGCCGCGGCGGCCGTCGCGGCGCAAGCGCAACGCCGCTAACAGCCGCTCTTGCATAAGCCAAAACGCCCCTGGCCTCAATGAGGTCAGGGGCGTCTTCGTTTCCGCCGCGCGATGGGTTGCGCCGTCTTGCGTGACCTTCGGGTTAGAAGTATAATAGCCCTACGATGATTCTTGCGTAAGGGCGATCCCTGGCGGTCGCCCTGCAAACGCAGCCGTGTGGAGGAGCAGGCGCTTTTGGAGGTCAGTCAGCCCATCGCGGCGGTTCGGTTCGAGAGCGGGCATTGGCGTCCGACCCAGGGCGCGGTCGTGCGCGAGGCGCTGGTGCGGCTGCACGTCAACGGCAGCGAGTTGGCGCGCCTGATGTGCACGCCCGAACACCTGGACTGGCTGGCGCTCGGGTTTCTGCGCAGCGAAGGCATCATCGCCGAGCGGGCGGACGTGCGGCTGTTGAAGATCTGTCCGAGCGAAACGTGCGTGGATGTCTGGCTGCGCCGGAGCGACTACCAGCCGCCCACCCGGCGGACAATCACCAGCGGGTGCGGGGGCGGCGTCACCTTTGCGGATTTGAGCGAGGCCGCGCAGCCGCTCACCTCGCCGGCCCGGGTGCGGGCCGGACAGCTCAGCGGGCTGATGCGCGCGCTGCAAGAGACGCAGGAGACGCGGGGCATTCACACCTCGGCGTTGGCCGAGGGGGAGCAGTTGCTTGCCGTCGTGGAAGATGTTGGCCGGCACAACACCATAGACAAGTTGTTGGGGCGCTGTCTGATCGAAGACATCCCCACCGACCATCGGATCCTGCTCAGCACGGGCCGGATCAGCTCAGAGATGTTGCACAAGGCCGCCCGCGCAGGGATTCCGGTCGTTGTCAGCCGCACCTCGCCGACGAGCCTGTCGGTGGCGCTGGCAGCCGCCTGGAACGTGACCCTGGTGGGCTATGTCCGGCGCGATAGCCTAACCGTCTACAACGGGCAGGCGCGCGTCATCATGGAGGAGGCACTCTTCGATGCGAACGTGTAATGAGGCGTGGGCCGCCCTAGACAGCGGTTTCAAGGAGTTCATGGATTGCCTGGGGCAATTGACCGAGGAAGAACTCACGGCAGCCCCAGCGACGGGCAAATGGACAGTGAAGGACGTCGTCGCGCATGTGTGGAGCTGGTTGGATGAAGCCAATCAGACGGTGAAGGCGTGGCAGGGCGCGCGGCCCTGGCAGGCCGGCGTCACCTATGACGACGCGTGGAACGAAGCGCAAGTGACCAGCCGCGAGACCTTGCCGTTGATCACCGTCGTGGATGGGATCACCGGCGCGCACCGGAGGCTGATGCACAAGCTCGAACTGGCCGACGAGGAGACGCTGGCGAAGGTCGGCGTGGCGCCCTGGGGCGACAAAATGGCCCTGGTGGATTTCTTCTACGCCATGGCCGAGCACTATACCGAGCACATGCGCAACCTGCGCGCATATCAGGAGCACTGCCTGGAGGGGTGCGACTAGCGAACGATGAGATTGCAACCTTCAGTATTGAAGATCACGGGCGGGAAAGCGTCTACAGCGCTTTCCCGCCCGACCGTTTCTGCTCCCGGATGTCGCCCGCGCTTGCCGAAGATGCCGAATCAGGCACAATCACCCCGCCCGTTACGATCGTTGCCACCCCCGACAAGCCCGCTTCCTACGCTCCCAGAGTGAGATCCACATCTCCGCGGCCGGCCAGCAGCTTGCGGGTGACGAAATAGAGCACACCGATAGCGATCAGCACCAGCACGATGATGACCGTAGAGTAGCCCGCGGCGATGGCGACGCCGCCCTGCTCCCATTCGCTCATGATCGAGGCGGTGACGATGCGCCAGCGCGCGCTGACCAGGAAGATGATGGCCGACAGACTGGTCATGTGGCGGGTGAAGGAGAAGATCAGGCCGGCCAGCAGCGCGGGCAGGATCAGCGGCAGTGTGACCTTGCGGAAGGTATACTGCGCGTCCGCGCCCAACATGCCCGACGCCTCCTCGATGCTGGGGTCAATCTGCTGCAGGGCCGCCACGCCGGAGCGCACCGACGCCGGCAGGCTGCGCACCACGAACGCGGCGATGATGATGAAGGGCGACCCGACCAGCGCCAACGGTTGCCCCATGAAGCAGAGAGCGGCGATGAGCGCCAGGAGGATGGTGGTGAGGGCAGTTTGGGCGGATTGCGGATTGCGCACCGCGATTTGCGATTTGCAATTTGCAATTTGCAATTTGCTATCTGCAATGACCAGCACACTCAGGAAGGTGTAGATAATCGCCGTCAACGGCGTGGGGGTCTGGAAGAAGACCTTGATGTGGTCGGACACCTGGAAGATGGCGTTGCTGGCGAAGCCGCGCGGGATCGCGCGGCTGAGGTCGGCGATGGGCGCCGCGATGAAGTCAATCCAGTTGAAGAGCAGCAGGTAGAGGCCCATGCCGAGCAGCAGCCAGGCCGGCCGCGGCACGCGGGATAACCAACCGTTCCGCCTCGAGGGCATCATTGCGAGGCCCGCCGTTTGGGCCGTAGCAATCTCATCCGAAGCGAAGGATTGCTTCGTCGCCGCCAACGCTCCTCGCAATGACGTCTGGCGCCCTGTGACAAGGATCGCGATGCCGAGCAGCAGATAGGCTCCACCAAGAATGTACATCACATAGAACGGGTCCAAGATGCCCAGGAGCAGCGCCAGCCCTACGCCGGCCGCCGTGCCGACGACGAACACGATAGACCTGACAGGTTTGCGGAAACCCGTCAGGTCTCGCGCCGGGAGGGCGGTCGTCGTCAGGTAGAGCGCCAGCAGGCCGTAGAGGAGGGCGACCACGAACCACGGGGGCGTGGCGAAGGCCAGCACGAAGCCGATGCCCAGGATCGTGCCGGGCACCGCGCCGCCCAGGTTGGAGACGAAATCGAGCGCATCTTTGCCGCTGAAATGCTTGCGCACCACCAGAAAGGCGATCACCATGCCGGTCAGCGCGGCGAGCGGGGTGGCGAAGGCGCTCAGGAAGGTCGTGTCGAGCACCGCCTCGATGCCGCGCGTCACCAGCAGGTTCCAATGCCGCAGCGTCGGGCTGAAATCGGAACCCCAGGCGTTGGCGAGCGAGCCGTAAACGATAGCGGCGTAGAGCAGCACGATCAACGCGCACATGAACAGCGTGCTCGCGATGAAGATCCCGCGGATCAGCGGCTCGCGCACGGCGATGTGGCCGCCGGTCGGCTTGCCCGTCACCGAGACGTAGGAACGCCGCGTCACGTAATAACGCTGCACCAGGAAGATCACCAGGGTGGGCAATAGCAGCACGAACGCCAGCGCCGACGCTTTCTGATAATCGTATTCGCCGGCCACCGCCAACCAGATCTGCGCCGACAGCACCGTGACGTTGCCGGAGATGAAGAGCGGGTTGCCCAGGTCGGCCAGCGACTCGACAAAGAGCAGCAGGAAAGAGCCGGCGATGCCGGGGATCAGCAGCGGCAAGGTGACGGTGCGGAAGATATGGAATTTGCCGGCGCCCAGGCTGTGGGCGGCCTCCTCCATGCTGGGATCGAGCCGCTCGAGCATGGCGCGCACGATCAGATAGGCCACCGAGAAGAAGGTGATGATCTGAACGAAGACCAGGCCATCCATGCCGTACACGTCGTTGGCGCCGGGCACGTGGTCAATCCCCAGCAGTTGGTGCGTGACCAACCCGTTGCGGCCGAAAAGCAGGATCGTGCTGAGCGCCAGCGCAAAGGGCGGCGATACCGTGGGTACCAGCGCCAGGACATGGATCAACCCCTTGAACGGCGGGCTGCAGCGCACCATGGTATAAGCGAAGATGAAGCCCAGAGCTGTGCCGCCAAACGCGGTGAGCAGGCCCATTTCCAACGTGCTGAGAAATACCTGGCGCTGATATGGCCCGTAGTAGGCGTCGAAAAAGCGAATAAAATACTTCAAGCTCAGTCGCGTGTACCATGGCCCCGTGGCATCGGCGTTCAGAAAGCCGTTGGCTGTGCCCTGATAGAGGGGAAAGGCGATGAAGACAAACAGGAACAGGCCGCAATACAGCAGGCTGATCATCAGCGCCGGATCGCGCGCGATCAGCGCAAATTCACGATAGCGGCGCCAGAAAGAGGTGGACAGGGCGGAAGGAGGAGATGCGTTCGGGTTCACGGGCGCCCTCGCGTGGGAGAGGAATATCTTCTCAATAAAGTGGGGAGACTTCCGAAGTCTTGCCGGCTAATCGCCGCTTTCGGCAGACCTGTAGAGACTTCGGAAGTCCTACCAACACCCTACTTCAAATCCTTTGCCGCAGCAATCTCGTTGGTATACTTGTCAACGAAGGCCTTCTTGTTGTCGCCGGCCCACTGGAAGTTGTAGTCAATCAGCTTCACTTGCAACAACTCGGGGTGCGAGAGCTTGACGTCCTTGACGGTGGGCGCCTGGTAGGCGGCGTACTTCGGGCCGAGCGCCTGCACTTCGGGGGTCAGCGCCCAGTCGAACCAGAGCTTCGCCGCGTTCGGGTGCTTGGCGCCCTTCAGGATCGCCATGCCGCCGATCTCGTAGCCGGTGCCTTCCTGGGGGAAGGTCAACTCCAGGGGGAGCTTGTTGTTGTCAATCTCGTTGACGATATCGTGCGAGAAGACGATGCCCACGGCCGCCTCGCCCTGGCCGACGAACTTGGCCGGGGCCGCGCCGCTCTTGGTGTATTGCGAAATCTGCCCGGCGTACTTCTTCAGGTAGTCCCAGCCGGCCTGCTCGCCGCGGATCTGCAGGACGGTCGCCAGCGCGGTGTAGGAGGTGCCCGAGGTGGACGGGTGCGCCACCATGATCTGGCCCTTGAACTCCGGCTTGAGCAGATCATCCCACGAGGTAGGCGCTTTGGCATTGGGGTTCTTCGTCAGCCAGTTCTTGTTGGTGCAGAAGGCCAGGCTGCCCACGTAGATGCCGGCCCAGGCATTCTCCTGGTCGCGATACAGCTTCTGGTCGAGCAGGTTCTTCATGTTGGGAGAGTTATACGGCTCGAGCACGCCCTCTTTCTTGGCCGCGATGAAGCTGTCGGCCGGGCCGCCCCACCAGATGTCAAAGGTCGGGTTCGCCTTCTCGGCGATGACGCGCGCCAGCGCCTCGCCCGACGACATGCGGACATAGTTGACGGTGATCTTGTACTTGGCCTCGAACTCCTGCTTCATGCCCTGGCACCACTGCTCCTGCGGCGTGCAGAGGACGTTGATCTCGGTGTCCTTCGGCGCGACCGGCGCGCAACCGATCAGGCCCACGATCACGCTGAGCAGCACGAACAGGGACAAGATGACATTGCTTCGGTGTTTCATGGCTTCCTCCTTGAACAGATTGAGTCGGATTAGTCTGGAGAACCGCCGCTCTGGCAGCACTGGTAAGATATCACAATCCCGCATCAGTGTCAATATGCCCGGCGCGATGGCGCGATGAAACCCGTAGCATCATTGGGCTTACCCGTCGGGCTATGTTAGAATAACCGCATATCCAACGCGGGGCAGCGAAGCCTGGCGACCATGAATGGGAGGACACACCCATGACGGACGAAGCACGCATCCGGGTACGCGACGCAAACAAGAAATCGTGGGCCGAGCCGTGGAAAATCAAGATGGTCGAGATGACGCGTTGGACCACGCGCGAGTATCGCCAGCAGTGCATGGCGGAGGCCGGGTTCAACACCTTCCTGCTGCGCTCGGCGGATGTCTACATTGATCTCCTGACCGATTCCGGCACCTCGGCCATGAGTGACACTCAGTGGGCCGGTATGATGTTGGGGGATGAAGCCTACGCGGGCAGCCGCAATTTCTACAACCTGGAAGCTGCGATCCAGAAGTATTACGGCTACAAATATATCGTGCCTACCCACCAGGGCCGCGGGGCCGAACACATCCTCTCGCAGCTCTACATCAAGCAGGGCGATTTCGTGCCCGGCAACATGTATTTCACCACCACCCGGCTGCACCAGGAGCTGGCCGGCGGCACATTCGTAGATGTGATCATTGACGAAGCGCATGACCCGCAAAGCCTGCACCCATTCAAGGGCAACATGGACCTGGGCAAGCTGGAGGCGCTGATCCACAGGGTCGGCGCGGCGCGCATCCCCTACGTCAGCCTGGCCGCGACGGTCAACATGGCGGGCGGCCAGCCGGTCTCGATGCAGAACGCTCGCGAAGTGCGCGTTCTATGCCAGAAGCACGGCATCCCGGTGATGCTCGATGCGACGCGCGCGGTCGAGAACGCCTACTTCATCCAGCAGCGCGAGCCGGGCTACGCCGACAAGAAGATCGCGGCCATCCTGGCTGAGTTTTGCGCCTGCACCGACGGCTGCACCATGAGCGGCAAGAAGGACGCGTTGGTCAACATCGGCGGCTGGTTGGCGCTGAACGACCGCGAGAAGTACGACGAAGCCAGCAACATGGTGGTGGTCTACGAGGGGCTGCACACCTACGGCGGGATGGCCGGCCGCGACATGGAGGCGATGGCGCGCGGCATCGCGGAATCGGTAGATGACGACCATATGCGCTCGCGCATCGGGCAGGTCGAATACCTGGGCCGCAAGCTGCTCGAATGGGGCGTGCCCATCGTCCAGCCGATCGGCGGCCACGCCGTCTTCCTGGACGCCCGGCGCTTCTACCCGCACATCCCGCAGGATCAATTCCCCGCGCAGACGTTGGCCGCCGAGCTGTACATCGGGTCGGGGGTGCGGGCGATGGAGCGCGGGGTCGTCTCAGCCGGCCGCGATCCTGTGACCGGTGATCACCGCTACCCCAAGCTGGAGCTGGTGCGCCTCACCATCCCGCGCCGCGTGTACACCCAGGCGCACATGGATGTGACCGCCGAAGGGGTGGAGGAAGCCTGGTGGAATGCTTCGGCGGCTCGGGGGCTGAAGCTGGTCTATGAGCCGAAGTATCTGCGCTTCTTCCAGGCCCGGTTCGAGCGAAAATAGTACGCGTTGGTGTAAATGCTCCGGGGGGTGTCATTGTGTAACACCATGTTCCAAACGACGAAAAGACGCCTCTGTCTGTTTACGCGGACACGCATCGCGGTATGGGTGCTGTGCGCGCTATTGATCGGCTGCTCTCCCGAGTCACTATCATCCGCCTATCTGCAGGCCAACAGCGCGGCGTTGCATCAGCCGGTCAGCGCGACCCCGCAGCCGGCGCCGTTCGTCGTGCCGGCGGGCGCCACCGCGCGCAGCATCGCGGCCGCGCTCCAGGAGCAGGGGCTGATCGCCGACGCCAGGCTCTTCGAGGCATATGTGCGGGCGAGTGGGCTGGCGCACAAGATGCAGGCCGGCGCGTACACCCTCAGCCCGCACATGACGCCGGTGCAGATCGCCGAGGCGCTGCTCCACGCCCGGCCCGCCACGATCCAGATCACGATCCCGGAAGGGTGGCGGCTGGAGCAGATCGCGGCTGGCCTCACGGCCAGCGGGGTGATGGATGGCGCGGCGTATCGCCAACTGACGGAGACCGGCGACCTGAGCGGGCTGGACGCGAGCGCGGCCGATCGCTACGCCTTCTTGAAAGAGCGGCCGGCGGGCGCGACCCTGGAAGGTTATCTATTCCCCGCCACCTACGAGCTGTTCGCCGACCAGGCCACCCCGGCCGCGCTCCTCCAACGCCAGCTTGATGCCTTCAGCGAACGGGTCGTACCGCGCTACCGGCAACTGACGGCCAGCCAGCCTCGGCCGCTCACCCTGCGCGAGGCGCTGACCCTCGCCAGCATCGTCGAGCGGGAGACCGGCGTGGATGACGAGCGGCCGCTGATCGCCGGGGTCTACCTCAACCGGCTGGCGCGAGGCATCAAACTGGAAGCCGATCCGACGGTGCAATACGCGCTGGGCTATCAGCCGCAGACCGGGCAATGGTGGAAATCGCCCGTCTTCCTGGAAGAATACGCGGGCGTGGTCAGCCCATACAATACCTATCTCAATGGGGGCCTGCCGCCCGGCCCCATCGCCAATCCCGGCCTGCGCAGCATCGAGGCCGCGCTCCAACCCGCGCAACACGACTATCTGTTCCTGATGGCCGCCGCGGACGGCAGCGGCCGGCACGTTTTCGCCCGCACCTTCGCGGAGCATCTGGAGAATGTCCGGCGGTATCGCGGGCCATGAAGAGGGTCATATTGCGCCAGCAATTCAACTTCACATGGTTCGGGGCCATCACATCGCTCGCGCTGCTCGTGCTGTTCAGCCAGCTCGGGCTGGTCGTCTACGAGTTCGCCCGTCATGCCCTGATCGCCCTGCCGTTCCCCTTCCCCCTGGAATACGGCGAGGGCGCGATCCTCGATCAGGCGCTGCGCCTGGCGCGCGGGGAGAACATCTATCGCGCCGGCCTGAACGCGCCCCCCTTTACGCTGACCGGCGATCCGCCGCTCTTCCAGTTGGCGCAGGCGCCCCTCGTGCGGATCTTCGGCCCGGCATTCTGGTATGGCCGCGCCATCTCGATCATCGCCGCGCTCCTGGCCGCGCTCTTCATCGGCCTGACCCTGCACGCCGTCACCGGCGACCGCGTCGCGGCGGTCGCCGGCGGACTGACGCTGCTCGCCTTCCCGCCCATCTTGCAGTGGTCGGCCCTCGATCATGCCGACTCGCTGGCGTTGGCGCTGAGCTGGGCCGGCCTGTTCATCATCGTCCGCCGGCCCGCCCGGCGCCGCGGGGCCGTCCTGGCCGCCGCGCTGTTCGCCGCAGCCCTCTATACCCGGCTGGCCTATGGCCTGGCCGCGCCGGCGACGGCCCTCGCCTGGCTGCTGCAGGGCAAACGCACCCGCCAGGCCGCGGCCCTGGCGGCCTGGCTCGGCGGGATCGGCCTGGCGGGCTTCCTGGCGTCGAACGGCGTCACGGCCGGCGGGTTCTCCTTCAACCTGAGCACGGCCAATGCGGCCAGCTTCTCGCACATCGGCTTGATGGCGCAGCTCACCGGGCTGCTCCTGAACGCCTGGCTGCTGGCCTTGGGCGCCATCGGTTTCCTGGTCGTGGAGCGGTGGTGGTATCCCACCCGCTCGTGGCCCCTCGTCACGCCCTATGCGCTGAGCGCCGCGCTGGTCTTGATCTTCGTGGATCGTTCCGGCGCCGGCCCGAACCTGGTGTATCAGTTGGCGGCTGCGCTCTGCCTGGCCGGAGGCGCGATCATCGCCTGGCCGGGGCGAAGCTCGTGGCTGCGCGTCGGCGCGATACTGCTGTTGGCGCTGCAAGTCAACTGGCTGGCGGCGTGGTCGCGCGACGATTACATACCGCCCACCGTGCAGAAGGTATATCTGGCGCCCGAAATCGCCCATCTGGCGCGGATCGTGCAGGATGCGTCTGGCCCGGTGCTGGCCGATGAGTACATGGGCTTGCTCCCGGTTGCCGGCCGGCCCCTCTACCTGCAGCCCGCGGAGCTCGCGCAACTGCAACGCGCCGGCCGATGGGATGCCAGCTCGTTGATCGCGTCCATCCAGCGCCGGGAGTTCTCGGCCATCCTGCTCTACGAGCCGCCCTTCGGCGACCCGATGATCGTGGCCCGTTGGCCGCCGGCGGTGCGCAACGCGATCTGGGCCAACTATGAGCCGCAGTGGTGGACATCGGCGCAGGCGACGCTGGCCTACGTGTGGGTCTACATGCCTCGAAAATAGAATTTGTAAAACCGGGCAGAAATCGCCACGCCTTAGCGACACCGCGGGGAGTAAATCGCCACTTGACAGGCTGCGCCAACTTGTGCTAGACTTGAAAATGCTTTGGGTTCCACGTCACTCTACTCCCCTTCACGTGGAGGCCCATTTTCAGATGACCAGCAGGTCAGAGGAGGTCGGCTATAGACTGAACAAACAAGAGCAACGCCTCGGTTACGATGGGATTTCCCGCAAGGGAGATCAGCTTGGTCAGCGCCCGCGCTGCGGTGGGCTGACCCGATGCCAGCAGCAAGTGTTCAACAGGTCAATTCCAACTTCAAAGAGGAGGCACTGAAGATGAAGTCCCGTATCCTGCAGTTGTGCAGCATTCTCGTGATCCTGGGCATGTTGGCGGCCTGTACTGCGCCGGCTCCCGCCCCTGCGCCCGCGGCGCCCGCCGCGCCCGCTAAAGCCGAGCCGACCAAGGCCCCCGAACCCGCCAAGGCCGAACCGACCAAGGCCCCGGCCGCGGCTGCGCCTGCCGCGGAAGATTACACCAAGGCCGAACGCAAGGACACCGTCATTTTCGACATTGACGGCGGCCGCGTCGTGACCCCCGATCAGTGGAATCCCTACGTCCCCGGCAACCGTCGCGATCACGGCTTCCACCAGGCGATGATCGAGCCGTTCTTCATGCTCAACTACCAGACCGGCAAAATCGAACCTTGGCTGGCCGAGAGCATGACCGCCAACGCGAACCTCGATGAATGGACCATGAAACTCCGCAAGGGGATCACCTGGAACGACGGCAAGCCGATGGGCGCCGACGATGTGGTCTTCACGATTCAACTCGTCATGAAGAACGACACCTTTGGTGATCGTGGTCTTGCGAGTTGGCTCAAGGAAGTCGCCAAGGTGGACGACTTGACCGTCAAGTTCGTCTTGAATAAGCCTAACCCCCGCTTCCAGTTGGATTACTTCTCGGTCAAGATTTGGGGTTCCACCTTCGCCCTGCCCAAGCACATCTGGGAAGGCCAGGACCCGCTCACCTTCAAGAACTATGACAAGGCCAAGGGCTGGCCCGTCTTCACTGGCCCCTACAAGCTGGCCTCGATCAGCGAGACTGAGTTCACCTACGTGCGCGACGACAACTGGTGGGGCGCCAAAGCCGGCTTCAAGCCGCTACCCATCCCCAAGAAGCTCGTCTGGACCTGGGCCGGCCCCGAAGAGACCCGCGCCGCGCTCATGGCCGACGGCAAGCTGGACAGCCTGATGGACATCACCCTGGGCGCGTTCCAGGCGATCAAGGCGAAGAACCCGAAGGTCATTGCCTGGTATGACAAGCTGCCGTACGCCACCCTCGATCCGTGCTCCCGCACCTTCGAGTTCAACACCACGCTGCCGCCCTGGAACGATCCCGAGATGCGCTGGGCGATCAACATGCTGATTGATCGCGAGCGGATCGTCAAGATCGCCTACGAGGGGACGACGGTCGCATCGGTCTCGCCATTCCCGGCCTACCCGCCGCTGAACCGCCTCACGGACCTGATGAAGGGCGACCCCAACTACGACCGGCTGTGGAAGGTGGATGTCGAAGGCGCCAAGAAGATCATCGAGTCCAAGGGGTGGGTCAAGAAGGGCAACTACTACGAGAAGGACGGCAAGCAGCTCGCGATGACGATCGAAACGCACGAGGCGTTCATCGAGAAGCAGCGCATCACCGATCAGCTCGTCGAGATGTTCCAGGCCGTGGGCATCAATGCCACGCATCGCAAGATCGCCGGCGCCACCTGGGGCGATAACCTGAACTTCGGCAAGTTCGAGGTGCGTATGGGCTGGCAGAACTGCGGCTCGATCAACGAACCGTGGGCGACCCTAAACACCCTCAACGCCTCCTGGCTGAAGCCGGTGGGCGAGCGCGCGAGCGCCAATGGCTGGCGCTGGGACAACAAGGAGTTCTCGGCCCTGGTGGATCAGATCGGCACGCTGCCCCTGGGCGACCCCAAGATTGATGAGCTGACCAAGAAGGCGCTCTCGATCTACTACAAGGAGCTGCCGACCATCCCGGTGACCCAGGCCAAGAAGCTGATCCCGTTCGACACCACCTATTGGACCAACTGGCCCTCCGCCACAAACAACTATATGGCGAGCTGGACCTGGTGGCAGACGACGCACAACATCATCCACAACATCAAGCCGGCGAAGTAAGCTGATCGTGTCATTCTGAGCGGGTTGACCCCTGGCCTTCGGTAACGGCGGGTATCCAGCGAAGAATCTCGTGCCGTAACGAGACCCTTCGCTGGAACCCTGTGGTACCACACCTTAAGGGGTTGACCCGCTCAGGGTGACAACGGCGAGTTTACGGTAGAGCAGAAGAGGTAGCTTATGCGTGGTCTTACAGCCGGCTATGTCGTCCGGCGTGTGCTGATGTTCTTCCTGACCGTGTGGCTCGGCACGACGATCATCTTCATCATCCCGCGCCTGGCGCCCGGCGACCCGGTCGCGGCGATGATCAGCCGCATGATCAACCAGTCTGGTTACATAGAGAACTCTGCGGAGATCATCGAAGCGTGGCGCAAAAAGTTCGGATTGGATGATCCCATGCACATCCAATATATCCGCTACCTGGCGAACATGCTCCGCTTCGACATGGGGTATTCGCTCTCGCAATTCCCGCAGCCGGTGATCGCTACGTTGCGCCGCGGCCTGCCCTGGACGATCGGGCTGCTCAGCATCGCGGTCATCTTCTCCTTTCTTTTCGGCAATATCACGGGCGCCTTGTTGGGCTGGCGCAGAACGCCTGGTTGGCTCAAACGGATCTTGCCGCTCAGCCTCTCTTTTACTTCCATCCCATTCTTTATGTTGGGGATCATCCTGATCTATATCTTTGCCTTCGGGCTGAAATGGTTCCCCTTTTCCAAAGGCTACGCTGACAGCGCCCCCGGTCTGAATCTGAAGTTCATCATTGACGTAATCTATCATGGCACGCTGCCGGCGCTGGCGATCGTGCTTACCTCGATGGGCGGCTGGGCGCTGGGGATGCGCGGCATGATGATCTCAATTGACAGCGAGGACTTCCTGATTTTGGCGCAAGCCAAAGGTCTGCCGATGCGCCGCATCTTCACCTGGTATGCTGTGCGCAACGCGGTGCTGCCCCAATTCACCGCGCTGGCGCTCAGCCTGGGCGGCATCGTCGGCGGCTCCATCCTGGTAGAATACATTTTCGCCTATCCCGGCATCGGCTACGTCTTTTACCAGGGCATCGTCAACCTGGACTACACCGTGATTCAAGGGGTGGCCTTCCTGCTGATTATGGCGACCTCGACGACGGTGCTGATCATTGACCTGATCTACCCGCTCATTGACCCGCGCATCACCTATCAGAAGAAGTAGATTTTGACAGGATGAACAGGATTCACAGGATGATCTTGATTGCAATCCTGTTCATCCTGTAAATCCTGTCCAGATTCGGCTTGTCCAAGTTAGTAGAGAGGAAGTATGGCGGAAGCAGCGATCATGCAGACTTCAAGTGACGCAGCGCCGAAGAGCAGCAAGCGCTTCAGCCGCTGGGATAACCCCTGGTTGAACAGCAAATTCCTGGTCGGTTCCGGCATGGTGCTTTTCATCGTCCTCCTGGGGCTGGTCGGCCCGCTCTTTTGGGACACCAGGCTGGCCCGCGTTGGCTCGGCCGACCTGAACCTCCCGCCGATGGGCATCACCGTCGAGGTGGACGGGGTGAAATACGTCGGCACGGCCAAGAACCCACTGGGCACCGAAAGCAATGGCCGCGACATGCTGGCGCTGATCATGACCGGCGCGCCGATGTCGCTGCAGGTCGGCGTGATCGCGGCGCTCATCGGCATGGGGGTCGGCATCGTGCTCGGCTCGGCGGCCGGCTACCTGGGCGGCTGGGTGGATAACGTCATCCGCACGTTGGCCGACTCGGTCATCACCATTCCGGCGTTGGCCGTGCTGATCACCATCTCGGCCTACGTGCGCCAGATCGAGCTAAGCACGATGGCGCTGATCCTGGCGTTGTTCGCCTGGCCGGCGCCCACGCGCTTCGTGCGCGCCCAGGTGCTCACGCTGCGCGAGCGCGGCTACGTGCGCATGGCGCGGCTTTCGGGCGTGCCGCCGCTAGAGATCATGCTCAAAGAGATGATGCCCAACATGCTGCCGTGGATCGCGGCCAGTCTGTCGGGCAACATCACGGGCACGATCCTGGCCGCCTCGAGCCTGGAGGCGCTGGGCCTGGGCCCGACGCGCATCCCCACGCTGGGCATGACGATCTACTACGCCATCCGGGCGGTGGCGATGCTGCGGGGCATGTGGTGGTGGCTGGGCTTCCCGATCTTGACCCTCACCATCATCTTTGTCGGCTTCTTCCTGATCGCGACCGGGCTGGATGAGATCGCCAATCCACGTCTGCGGGGGGTGAAGGCATGATCCCGCAACCTACATCCAGCTTCGTCCCATCCGCAGCCGGCCGCGAGGTCGTCCTCGACGTGCGCAACCTGCGCATCCACTACGAAACCCCCAAAGGCGATGTGATCGCCGTCAACGGCATCAACTTCCAGGTGTACAAGGGCGAGATCGTCGGCCTGGTGGGAGAATCCGGCTGCGGCAAGACGACCGCGGCGATGGGCATCCTCCAGCTCGTGCAATCGCCGGGGCGCATCCTGGCCGGCGAGATCCTGATCAACGGCCACAACATGCTCGGCCTGACCGAAGCGGAGCTGCGCGAGCGGCGCTGGCGCGAGTTGTCCCTCATCCCGCAGGGTGCCATGAATTCCCTCAACCCGGTCATGCGGGTGCGCGACCAGATCGGCGACGCCATCATCACGCACGAGGGGCAGCAGCCCAAGGATAAGCTCAAAGCGCGCATCATGGAGTTGTTCGCCCTGGTCGGTCTGCCCCCGCGGGTCTACGACCTGTATCCGCACGAGCTGAGCGGCGGCATGAAGCAGCGCGCGTGCATCGCCATGGCGATCGCGCTCAACCCGCCCGTCATCATCGCGGATGAGCCGACCAGCGCGCTCGATGTGGTCGTCCAACGCGTGGTGGCGCAAACGCTGTTGGATGTCAAGGAGCGGCTGGGCGTCTCGATGATCATGATCGGCCACGACATGGGCCTGCAGGCGCAGATGGTGGATCGCATCATCGTGATGTACGCGGGCAACATCGTCGAGGTGACGCCGGTGCTGCCGGCCTTCCACAACCCACTCCATCCGTACACGCAGCTCCTGATCTCATCCATCCCATCCATCAAAGAGCGCAAGCCGCTCAAGATCACCACGGGGCTGACGCACGACCTGCGCAACCCGCCGCCGGGCTGCTCGTTCCAGTTGCGCTGCCCCCACGTCGTGGACGTCTGCAAGAAGATCCCGCCCGCCATGATCCAAAGAGAGCCGGACCATTGGGTGGCCTGCTATCTCTACGGCAAAGAGGAGAAGGAAGGATGACCACGGCCACGCCTTTGCTCGAAATCCGGAATGCCACCAAGGTTTACGGCGGCGGCTTTCTCCAAAGTGGAAGCCGGGTCGTCGCGCTGCAAAACTTCAGCATGATGATCCCCGAAAAGCCCGCGGTCATCACGACGATCGCTGGCGAAAGCGGCAGCGGCAAGACGACGCTGGCGAACGCCATCCTGGGCTTCATCACCTTGACTTCGGGCCAGATCCTCTACAAAGGCCAGGATGTCACCACCCTCAAAGGGCCGGACGCGACCACCTATCGCCGCGAGGTCCAGGCGGTCTTTCAGGATCCCTACGAGGTCTACAACCCGTTCTATCGCGTCAAGCACATCTACGATATGGTCATCGCGCACCTGAACCTGGGCTACACGCCGTCGCAGGCGCGCGAGTTGATCGAGCAATCGCTGCGGGTGGTGGGTCTGCGCGGGGAGGAGGTGCTGGAAAAATACCCGCACCAGCTCAGCGGCGGACAGCGCCAGCGCGTGATGGTGGCGCGCGCGTACATGATGAACCCGAAGCTGATCATCGCCGATGAGCCGGTCTCGGCGGTGGACGCCTCGCTGCGCGCCATGATCCTCGACGTGATGCTCAAGCTGCGTGACGACCTGGGGGTGTCGTTCCTCTACATCACCCACGACCTGAGCACCGCATACCAGATCGGCGATGACATCTTCGTGCTGTATCAAGGCTCGATCGCCGAGCGCGGCCGGACGGTGGATGTGATCGAGCGGCCGCAGCACCCGTATGTGCAGATGCTCATCAACTCGGTGCCCGTGCCCGACCCGACGGTCAAGTGGGGCGCGGTGTTGGAAGGGGTCGCCGACGAATCGTTGCGCGCCACGGTCGAGAGCGGCTGCCGGTTCTATCCGCGCTGTCCGAATCGCATGGATCGCTGTTTGAAGGCGATGCCGCCGTTGTACACGATTGATGGCCGCGATCAACAGGCCGCATGTTATTTGTACGATAAGTAGAGGCAGCACTCCTGTACTTGTCTACTTTTTCTACACAGGACGACGGATTATGTTGTTGCATGGGTTCGGCAAAAAACCAGAAACTACCGCGTCAAGAATTGGAGTTGGCACGCAGCCGGTTGACGCGCTTCCTGGAACGAGAAAAAAGGGGCTGATCCGATGACTGAAATTTACACGCAGCAAGATGGACAACAACTGTTCCAAGAGGATCGGGCGTTGGCATTGGCTGATCCGCAGTTCAGGGCTGTCTATGAGGAAGAGGCGTTATCTGGACGCGTTGGGTAACCATTTTTCGCAATACCGCAAAAGTCACTACTGTCACCCTGAGCGGGTAGGTCCCGTGAGGTGCGTTGCGACGCGATTCCAGCGAAGGGTCTCGTCTCGGCAAGGAGATTCTTCGCTGGATGCCCGCCGTTGCCAAAGGTCAGGGATCAACTCGCTCAGAATGACAAGCAAGAAATAGCGAGTTTTGCTCCATTGCCATTTTTCACTTAGAGTCGCGGTTGAGGATGGGCTGCCCGGCTGAAGTGGTTAACCCAATTCGGATATTTCCCCAAGCATCAGAGGAGGGCGCTGACACGTGCCGGGCACTTTTTGGGAGTGCCCGGCACGTTGCATTGGACAGATAGAACTTTTGACAAGCCTTGAGCGTCATTATGGTCAGAAATGCAATAAACCGGATAGCAACATGAAGCACGGACTGATCTGGTGGCGGCATATTGCGCTTGTTTTGATGCTGGCGGCGCTCTCTATACTGTCTGCCTGCGTGACCTCCAACCAACTCGGTGACCGCCGGCCCGCGGCCGATACGATCGGCTCGGTGGAGGCGTATCTGGCGCGTTACCAGCCCGGCCCCGCGCCGCGGCTGTTCCAAACCACGCGCCTCTACGACCGCAACGGCGCGCTGATCGCCGAGCTGTGGGACGAGGGCCGGCGCACCTGGGTGGGGCTGGATCGCATCTCCAAACATCTGATTGACGCCACCATCGCCACCGAGGACGCCAGCTTCTACGAAAATGCTGGCGTAGATCCGGCGCGCATCGTCGCGGCCGCGTTCCGCAACACCCAGGCCGGCGAGGTCACTTCCGGCGCCAGCACCATCACGATGCAGCTCGCCCGCAATCTTTTCCTGGGGCCAGACCAACGCTATGACCAGACGATGGATCGCAAGATGATCGAAGCCGGGCTGGCCCAGGAGCTGACGAACCTCTTCAGCAAGGATGAGCTACTGGAGATGTACTTCAACCTGCTGAATTACGGCCATCTGACCTATGGGCCGGAGGCGGCCAGCCAGGTCTATTTCGGCAAGGCTGCCGCTGACCTGACCCCGGCGGAGGCGACGCTGCTGGCGGGCATCCCCCAGCGGCCGGCCGACTTCGACCTGTTCACCGACTTCGCCGCGGCCAAAGCCCGCCAGCGCGTGGTGCTCGATATGCTGGTGCGCCATGAGTATCTGACGGAAGGGGCGGCGGACGCCATCTTCGCCCAGCCGGTCAAGCTCAATCCCAAGCCCGACCAGACGATCAATCTGGCGCCGCATTTCGTCCAGTATGTGCAGGAGACGCTCGACGCGCGCCTGGGCAGCTCGGGCGCATTGAAACGCAGCGGCCTCCAGATCACAACGACGCTCGACTTGCCCACGCAAAATCTGGCCCAGACGATGGTCAAGAAACGGGTGGCAGAGTTGAAGCCAACGTATGATCTGAGCAACGCGGCGCTCGTCGCGCTGAAACCGGGCCGCAACGAGATCGTGGTGATGGTCGGCAGCGCGGATTTCTACGACAAGTCAATCGCCGGGCAGGTCAACGTGACGGTCAGCCCCCGGCAGCCGGGCAGCGCGATCAAGCCGGTGCTCTATGCGACGGCTATCAGCGACACACTGATCAGCCCGGCCACGGTGCTGTGGGACATCCCGGTGACCTACACCGTCGGCGCGAGGCTGACCTATGCGCCGGTCAACTACGACGGCAAGTTCCACGGCCCGGTGACGGTGCGCACTGCGCTGGCGAATAGCCTGAACGTGCCCGCCGTCAAGCTGCTCGACGGCGTGACGGTCGAGCGGATGTTGGCGGCGGCGCGCGGGATGGGCATCCGCAGCCTCTCGCGCAGTCGCGAGTGGTACGGCCTCAGCCTCACGTTGGGCGGCGGGGAGATCACGCTGCTGGAGCTGACCGGCGCGTTTGCCACGCTGGCGAACGGCGGCCAATACGTGGAGCCGACGCCGGCGCTGGCGTTGCGGGACAGCCAAGGCCGGCCGGTGGATCTCCCCGGCCTGACCGCGGCGAAGCCCGTCCAGGCCATCTCGCCGGCGGCCGCGTTCCTGGTGACGGACATCCTCAGCGACAACGCCGCGCGCACGCCGCTGTTCGGGCCGAACAGCCCGCTCAAGCTGAGCAAGCCGGCTGCGGCCAAGACCGGCACGACGACTGACTTCCGGGACAACTGGACGGTCGGCTACACCCGCCACCTGGTCACGGGGGTATGGGCGGGCAACAGCGACGGGCATCCGATGAAGAACACCACCGGGCTGACCGGCGCGGCGCCGCTCTGGCACGATTTCATGGAGGCCACGCTGGCGGATGGGACACTGCTCGCCAGCCTGGGTGCGCCCAAGGACGCCGCGGGGTGGAATTTCCCGGCTTCGTCTGATGTCGAGCGCCGCAACGAATGCCCGCCCGGCTTGGCCTGTCGAGAGGGGGGCGAGTTTTTCAGCAAAGCCTGGCTGGCGGCCGCCGGCAAAGCCGGGCCGCTGGCCGACAGTGTCGTGGTGACGATGACCGCGCCGGTATATGTCAAGCGTGGCGATGAGAGCAAGTGGACCGCCTACTGCCAGTATGAGCCGGCCATTGTGCGGCCGGTTTTGCGTCTGGCCGACCGATTGGGGCTACCGCAAGCGGAGGATAAGGTTAAGGTTAAGGATGAGGCGCGAGTTGGCTTGGCGGCGCAGCACGTGATCGCGTGGGCCTTGCGCCATCCGACGCCCGTCAACCTGGGGCCGTGCGATAAGCTGGCCGAAGTGGCGCCGCGTGCGCTGGCGTTGATGCCGGAAAAGGGTGATGAGGGCGCGCAGGTGCTCGTGGATCTGGCCGCGGCCATGGATCCGAACGTCGGCCCGGTGGCCGGGAGCGCCGCCCAGCCGATCGCCGCGACCGGGCCGGTGCCCGCGGGGCCTGGCCGCTACACCCTGGCGCAGCCGGTGACGCATCATGGGGAATGCCCCGGCGCCTACATCATCGGCCGGGTGCTCAACGCGGCAGGCGGGCCGGTGGCCGGGGTGCGCCTGACGATGGTGGATCAGTGGGGCAACCGGGCCGAGGCGGTCAGCAAGAGCGGCGCGACCGACTTCGGCATGTACGACTTTCCGCTCAATCCCTTCGCTAACCGCTATACCGTCACCGTGATGGACGGCGCGGGCCGGCCGATCAGCCCGCCCGTGACGGTGGATCATTTGCAAGGCGCCAGCGGCAGCGCGCCGTGCCACACGGTGGTGTGGTGGAGCGGGGGGTAAGCCCACTGGATGCCAACTCAGTTGATGGGCAATCCATCCGGGAGTTCAAAATGGTATAACACAGTACAGCTAACCCTCTTTGGTTTCGCTCTCGGCTTTGCGCGCCTCCGGTTGGGCCTTCCGCGGCGGCTCCCGTTTTTCCTTCCGCTGGCGCCACCTCTCGACCCACCACGGCATGGTCAACATCGGGCCAAAGAGGCTGCCGATCAGGGAAAACAGCTTCGCCTGAATCGCGGTCAGTCCATATACATCCGTCACGTCAATCCCCATCACCTGGGTGTTCAGTATATCCGACACGGTAATCTGAAAGGCGCCGGTCCTCCGTGGCGTGAGGATCCACGAAAGCGAGCCTTTTCCGCCCGCGGGCAAGGCGACTTTCTGCTCCTCTTTGGCGGGACTCACGTCGAAACCCGGCGCCCGGAAAGCGAGGGTCACCTGGCACTCTCGGTCGGCGGGATTCGCGGTTCGCACTACCACGGCCTGCGACCGGTTTTCCGCCATGACGCGCTCAGATAGAGTCGCCTCCCAGGAACACAGAGGCGGGAGTTCCTCGCTGATCATGCCATGCGCGGTCTGTTTATCATCCAGCGACGAAGCCCGCCATTCCCTGGCCAGTACACCGACGCCAAGCAGGAGACTGGCCAGAAAAAGCGCCAACCCGAAGCCGCCAATAAGAGTTCTGGTCATGGGAACCTCCCCTGTCAGTTTGACTTTCAGTTCGCATCCGCGCCTGGACTTTCCTCTTTGCCGCCCCCCGCCATTTCAACCACCAGCTTCAGGGAGTGCGCGCCGAGCATGACCACGATGCCCGGCCAGGCGATGAGCACGAGGATCGCCAACACCACGCTCAGCCCGGTCAGGAGAGCGGCGATCACGAGGATCAACACCGAGAAGAGGGGATTGGCGAAGGCCATCATCAGCGCCATCTTCAGCGCGGCCAGCACCCCGGGTTCCTTCATCCCCACCAGGATGGGGAAAATGTACACCTGGACGCTCGCCCAATACACCAACAACACGATGAAGAAAAGCGAAAACGCCTGGACGAGCGATTCTGTGCGTGAGACGTAGAAGAGGATGTTGAGGATCAGGAGCATGTTGCCGATCGCCAGGAGCGCGCTGAGGGCCAGGGCGCGCCGCCAGTATTCGCGAAACCCGTCGAAGAAGAAACTGCGATCCACATGGAGATCGCGCGCGGCCCGGTGCAGCACGTTGGCGAGCGCGGCCGTCGCCGGCCCCGCCGGGATCGCGATCAGCGGCGCCAGCCACCAGGGGCCGCCGATGACGAGCATTGGCCAGCCCAGAATCACCGCCGCGGCGACGAAGAAGCCGCCCATGACCCACCACAACAGGTTCGCGCCTATCAGCAAAAACAGCTCATTGTAGAAACTGACCAGGCTTCGCCAGGTCACCAGAAATGCGCGCATGATGTCCCTCCGCTTCCGTGAACGCAGATCAGAGCTTTTCGATGATGCTCTGCAGCAGCCGGGCGCACGCGACCATATCAGCGATGGCGATCTGCTCGTTGCTGGTGTGTACTTCGCGCATCCCGGTGCTGAGGACGGCGCAATGGATCCCATGTTCCGCGTAGATGTTGCTATCGGCGCCGCCGCCGCTCGCCTTCAGAACAGGAGTCAGGCCCAGCGCGCCCAAGGCCGCCATCGCCTGCGCCACGACCGGGGTCTCCGCCGTCAAGGCGTAGGCGTTGTAGGACCGCTCCAGCTTAACCTGGACGCGCGCCGCGTGGCGTTCGGCCGCCGCGTCGAACGCGGCGATCATGGCGGCGGTCTGTTTTGCCAGCTTTTCGGTGTTCCGGCTGCGCGCCTCGCCGCGCACCTCGACCTCGTCCGGGATGATGTTCGTGGCGGTCCCGCCATGGATCACGCCGATGTTGGCGGTGGTCTCCTCGTCAATGCGGCCGAGGGGCATGGCGGCAATCGCTTCGCTCGCCACGCGGATCGCGTTGATACCCTTCTCCGGCTCGGCGCCGGCGTGCGCCTTGCGGCCATGCACGGTCACGAGCAGCCGATCCTGGCTCGGCGCGCTGACCACGATGTTGCTCAGCGGGCCGCCGGCGTCGAGGATATAGCCCCGGCGTGATCGCAGTTGGCTCTTGTCCAACAACTTTGCGCCGACCAAACCGAGCTCTTCGCTGACTGAGATGACCGCCTCGAGCGGCGGATGCGCCGCGCCATCTTCTCGCAGCGACTCGATCACTTCCAGGATGACGGCGACGCCCGACTTGTCGTCGCTGCCCAAAATCGTCGTACCGTCGGAGTAAATGACGCCGTCGCGGATTTGCGGCTTGATGCCCACATCCGTGCCGACGGTGTCCATGTGCGCGCTGAGCATGAGCCAATCCCCCTGGCTGCGCGTGGCAGGCCACCGCGCGATCAGGTTGTGGTGTTCGTCGCGCACGACTTCACCGCCCAGCGCGGTGAACCGTCGCGCCAGCTCGTCGGCCACTTCACGCTCCTGGCCCGCCGGGCTGTCAATAACGACCAGATCCAAAAAGGTTTGCACAAGCCGTGATTCGTTGATCAAGAGACACCTCGGTTTTTCAGATTTCATCCGCTCTCGGAGCGGTATGGCACTCGAACACGGCGCAGTTTACACCATCCGGGGCGAAGCGTAAAGCCAGAACGGTGACCGATGCAAGCCATGACGTTAGTCATGGTCAAGAACCGGCCAGCCGGGCTATAATGGACGACAAACAGACCCAAACAGCGCGTTGCATTCATCCAGGAGGCGTCAATGTTGACCCAAGAAACCATCCACCAGATGAAAACTGCCCATCATCCCGTGGCAGCGTTCAGTTATGTTGTGCCCAAAGTCCATCGCGGCTATGCCGGCCAAACCCTGTATGTCAATGTTGACGCGGGAAAGATCGAGACCCGCCCGGTCACTGACGAGATGAAGCGCATCTTCGTTGGCGGCAAGGGGTTTGGGTTGTGGCGGCTGTGGCACGCGGTCGGGCCGGAGACCAAGTGGAACGACCCCGAGAACGAGCTGGTGATCGCATCCGGTCCCATCGGCGGCACGATCCTCTACCCCGGCGCCGGCAAGTCGCTGGTGGTGAGCATCTCGCCGCTGACCGGCATCGTGGTGGACAGCAACGTGGGCGGTCACTTCGGCCCGCTGCTGAAGTTCGCGGGCTGGGACGCGCTGGAGATCCAGGGCAAGGCCGAGCGGGACGTGATCCTCTTCATCGAAGGGGAGACCGGCCGCGTCACGATCGAAGAAGCGCCACTGGAAGGGGTGGACACCTACCCGCTCACCGAGCAGCTCACCGCCATGTATGCGCGCAACGAAGCCGATCGCGGCAACGTGTCGGTGATCTCCTCCGGCGTCGGCAGCGCGCACACCCGCATCGGCTGCCTCAACGTGAGCTGGTACGACCCCAAACGCGGCAAAGCGCGCGTCAAACAGGCGGGCCGCGGCGGGCTGGGCACCGTCTTGCGGGACAAGAGGATCAAGGCCATCGTCGTCCGCACCCCCGGCATGAAGGCCGACTCCAACGACCCGGCCGACATCAAGCGCATCCGGGCGGTCGGCCAACGCATCAACCGGGAGATCGTCGAGCTGGACGACGAGCAGAACCGGATGCGTCGCGTGGGCACCGCGCACTTGGTCGAGATCATGGACGACTACGACCTGCTGCCGGTGCACAACTTCAAGTTCGGCAGCCACCCCGACACCCCGAAGATCAACTCCAGGGTCTGGGACGCGCTCTTCACCCAAACCCACCCCGACGCGTGCATCTACGGCTGCACCATGGCGTGCTCGAAGGGGGTGGACGGCTATCGGGTGCGCACCGGCCCGTATGCCGGGTACGTCGTCACCGTGGACGGCCCGGAATACGAGACCGTGGCGGGCTGCGGCTCGAATCTCGGCATCTTCAATCCGGCTGACATCATCGAGCTCAATTTTTATTGTGACACCTACGGCATTGACACCATCTCCTTCGCCACCCTGACCGCGTTCGTCATGGAGTGCTACGAGGCGGGCATCCTGAACCGGGAGCGCACCGGTGGGCTGGATCTCCGCTTCGGCAACGCGGAGGCGGCCATCGAGCTGCTGCACCGCATGGCCCGCGGCGAAGGTTTTGGAGCGATCGCGGGCATGGGCGTGCGCGCGATGAAGGCCCACTTCGTCGAGCATTTCGGCGCCGATCCGGCGTTCGTCCAGGACATCGGCATGGAAAACAAGGGGATGGAATACTCCGAGTACGTGACCAAGGAGAGCCTGGCGCAGCAGGGCGGCTACGGCATGACCAACAAGGGCGCGCAGCACGACGAAGCCTGGCTGATCTTCATGGACATGGTGAACAACCAGATCCCGACCTTCGAGGAGAAGGCCGAGGCGTTGCACTACTTCCCGATGTGGCGCACCTGGTTCGGGCTGAACGGCTTGTGCAAGCTGCCGTGGAATGACATCGAGCCGGCCGACAACGCGCTCACCGATGAGCCGGCGAAGGTACCGGAGCATGTGGCGAACTACGTGGCGCTCTTCTCCGGCGTCACCGGACAGGAAGTGACCAAAGAGGACCTGATCACGATGTCGGAGCGGGTCTACAACTTCCAGCGCGTCTTCAACCTGCGCCTGGGCGGCGGCCTGCGCCAGCACGACGCCATCCCCTACCGCTCGGCCGGCCCCGTCACCGCCGAGGAATACGAGAGCCGCGCCGACCGCTACGACAAGCAACTCCGCGAAAGGGTCGGCCTCGACCCGACGGGCATGACCACGGCCGAGAAGATGGCCGCGCTGCGCCAATATCGCGAGGGGCAGTACGAGGGGCTGATTGACGCGGTCTACGCCCGCCGCGGCTGGGCCCCGAACGGCGCGCCGACGCTGGAGACGCTGCGCAAGCTGGAGATTGACTTCCCGGGGGTGGTGGAGGTGGTGGAGGGGAAGCTGTAGCCAACGAAGGATGAAGGCGGAAGGATGAAGGAGGAAGCGCCGGGCGCGGATGATGCGTCCGGCGTCTTGGTTAATCGGGACTTTGTTACAGACTCACAATGGTGCTATAATCCCCCCACACGACGCGAAACCTGTATCGCGGAGGGGTGACCGATGATGACCGTTCAGCTATCTACGCACACCTACGAATTGCTCGCTCGACGGGCGCAACAGATCCGGCGTTCGCCAGATGCCCTGGCTGACGAGGTGCTCTATCGCGAGTTACAGCCAGCCCATCCCTATATCGAAACACAGACCTCGCTGCGCGGCGAACGGGCAGTAGTCAAAAACGTGGGCACGCCGGTCAGCGTGATCGCAGGCTATGCTCGACTCGGCCTGGCGCCGGAAGATTTCGCAGAGGAAGTGCATGCAGCGTTAGCCCCAGCGATGGTCTACGACGCGCTGAGTTACTACCACGACCACCGCGCCGAGATTGACCGCGAGATCGCGGAGAATACCGAGGATGCCCTTCGGTTGCGGTTGGCTGAGCGAATGCGCTCGACCGAAGATTACCGGCGGGTTACAGCGCAATAGGATGGCAGATGGCTAGCGCTCCAGAACAAGCTCTCTTCATCCGGCTCTACCTGGATGAACATGTTTGGCGGAAACTCGCTGCCGAGTTGCGTGAGCGTGGGTTCGACGCTGTGAACGTCGCCGAAGTCGGCCGGGAGGGATTCTCAGACGAAGAACAATGGCGGTTTGCCGCCGCTGAAGGTCGAGCGTTGTTGACGTTTGATAAGGACGGCGGGCAGTTTGTTGACCTGGTGGCCGATTGGTTCTATTCGGGTCAACAACACTACGGCTTGATCATCTCCGCCCAATTGCCGCGCGGTGAGTTGTTACGTCGGATGCTGAAGTTCCTGAACTCCGTCACCGCCCAGGATATGGCGAACTCGGTGCGCTTTCTGGAAGAATTTAAGTGACCAAGACCGGTATCTCCGAAACACCGATCTCCTTCGACCAGACAGTCGGCAAGCTCATCGCGCTCGAAGTCAAGCAATGCCGCGTCGAGTTGCAGCGTCTCGCGGATCGTCTGGCCGTCTACGAACAACAATACCAGATGGCCTCCGATAATTCTATCAGCGATTTCGGAGAGGCGAATTGGGCGATGATATGGATCTGGTGGAATGGAGCATCTTCTGGGACATGCGCCAGGCCGCTGAAAAGCAGTTAGCCAGTTTGGTGAAGCAGGTATTCTGGATCTGCTGAAGATGCTGCCGGCGGAACTCGCATGAGACTGAACATCTGGTGAGGAGCCAGTCACATAGCCGCGAAGACTGCCCTGGCGCACGAAGCAGTAGAACTCGCACCGAATGGAGTTGAACCGCCATGGACCCCATCCTCTGCCCACCCGGCATCCCCTGCCGGAGCGGTTGGTGGAACATCCCCATCCCATTGCGGGTGGTTTTCTTCGCCATAATGGCGATCGCGGCCGGCGTCATGATCTACGGCATCCTTCGCCGCGCCAGGCTGTGGCGCCGCGGCGGGCCGCAGGCCGGCTTCGATCAGCCCTGGCGACGCCTTCGGCGCGTGTTCAGGTATGCAGTCGTCCAGGCGCGCATCCTCCGCCAAAGCTATCCGGCGGTCATGCACCTGCTGATCTTCTGGACGATGGCGCTGTTTTTCGCCGGCACGGTGCTGGGTTCACTCGACAGCGATGTATTCGAGCTGTTCTTCAGCGCCAAGCTGCTGCGGGGCGATTTCTATCTGCTGGAGAAGGTCGTGCTCGATCTGGCCGCGCTCTTCGCGCTGATCGGGCTGGGGCTGGCAGTCTACCGGCGTTATGTCGTGCGGCCTGAGCGGCTGAACACCGACTGGCGCTTCAACCTGACGCTGCCGCTGCTGGCTTTCACCATCTGCACCGGCCTCCTGGTCGAGGCGCTCCGGCTGGCCGCGCAGCGACCGGCGTGGGCGCCCTTCTCGGTGGTCGCTTTCTCCATCAGCCGGCTATTCGCGGGCATGGATGCGGCCGCGCTGCTCGACCTGCACCGCGGCGCGTGGATCGTCCACTTCGCCGCGGTCGCGGTCGCCTTCGCCACGCTGCCGTGGACCAACCTGCTCCACGTAGTCACGGCGGCGGTCAACGTCTTTGTGGCGCCCTTCCGCGTGCGCGGCGCGCTCTCTCCCATCGCCGACCTGGCAACCACCGAACAACTGGGGGTCAGCAAGATCAGTGAGTTCCCTTGGCCGCGGCTGGTCAACGTGGACGCCTGCACCGAATGCGGCCGCTGCCAGGCCGTCTGCCCGGCCTATGCCGCGGGGCAACCCCTCAACCCCAAGCAGCTCGTGCTCGATCTGCGCGTCGCATTGACGGCGGAGGAAAGGCAACGGATGAGAACGGATAAACGGATGTCGCCCACGGAGGCCAGCGGCAAGTGGGGAGAGTCATCCAATCACCGTGTCGCCCCGTCACCCTGTCACCTGATCGGCGATATCATCCAGCCCGCCGCCCTCTGGGCCTGCACCACCTGCTACGCTTGCGTCTACGAATGCCCGGTGCTGATCGAGCAGGTGGATGACATCGTGGACATGCGGCGGTATCTGGCTCTGGCGCAGGGAGAGCTTCCGCCCAGCCTGGCGACGACCCTCACCAACATCGAGCGCGCCGGCAACCCGTGGAAGCAGCCCAAGCGCAGGCGCACAGCCTGGACGCAGGGCCTCGACTTCGCCGTACCGCTCATGCGCGACGTGGGGGAAGCCGAGGTGCTCTGGTGGGTCGGCTGCGCGGGCGCGTATGACCCGCGCAACCAGAAGGTCACGCGTGCGATTGCCCGGATTTTGCACACCGGGGGCGTGGATTTTGCCATCCTGGGCGATGAAGAGCAGTGCACTGGCGACGCGGCCCGGCGCGCCGGCAACGAGTATCTGTTCCAAACCCTGGCGCAGGCCAACATCGCGACGCTGAACGCTTACCAGTTCACCACGATCGTCGCCCAATGCCCCCACTGCCTGAACACGCTCCAGCACGAATACAGCCAGTTCGGGGGTCACTATCGGGTCGTGCATCACACGCAATACATCGCGGAGCTGCTGGCCGCCGGGCGGATCCGAGTGCAGCCGGCGGCCGGCGCAACGCTGGCCTTCCACGATCCATGTTACCTGGGCCGGTACAACGACATTTACGACGCGCCGCGCGGCCTGGCGACGACGGCCGGGATGAGGCTCGTGGAGACGCCGCGCTCGCGTGATCTGGCGATGTGCTGCGGCGGGGGCGGCGCACGGGTGTGGATGGAAGATGAAGGCGAAGGGCGGATCAACCAGCTCCGCCTCAAGCAGCTTCGGGAGACCGACGCCCCGCAGGTCGGCGTCGCCTGCCCCTTCTGCATGATCATGCTGGAGGATGCCCGCGGCGCAACCGGCGCCGACAGCCTGGTCATCCGTGATGTCGCAGAAGTCGTGGCGGATGCACTGGTGGCTGCATAAATCGGCGTTTGTGTACTGTCCGCCCTTACATGCGCCTGGCGCGCCGCTGCCGTGATGCTGCTCGTCTCGGCCAGCTTGAACGGCAAGCGGTGCTGGCTGGCGGTGGTGGGCCGGAAATACGTGCAAGGGGTCGTGGTTGTCATCGTGTCTGGGGGGCGGCGCGCCCCGAAATTGTCCTCCCGGTCGTCCTGTGCTACAATCCCCCAGCACATGGAACTCTACATCATCCGTCACGCCCAATCCACCAACAACGCGCTGCCCGATGAACGGGCGCGCGTGTGCGACCCGCACCTGACCGAGATCGGCCGGCGGCAGGCCGAGTTGCTGGCCGCGCACCTGGCGACCGGCCGCGATCTGCATCCGCAGCCGACGCGGGCCTGGAACGTGCCGCCCAGCCCGAACGGCCATGGCGGCTACGGCATCCAGCGGCTCTACGCCAGCGCGATGCGCCGCGCCCTGCAAACTGCCTGGCCGATCGGCCAGGCGCTCGGCTTGCAGCCCGAAGTGTGGCTCGATATCCACGAGCACGGCGGCATCTGGCTGGATCACGGCGAAGGGGTGGGCATCAAGGGCTACGGGGGGATCACCCGTGCAGAACTGGCGGCCGAGTTTCCGGGTGTCATGGCGCCGGAGGAGATCACCGGCGCGGGCTGGTGGCGCGGCAGCCACGAGGAGCTGGCGGCGGCCGAGGCGCGAGCAGCGCGCGTCGCGGAGATGCTGCGCGGCTGGGGCCAGCGCGACGAGAAGACCGCCATCATCACCCACGGCGCGTTCGCCACTTTCCTGCTGCGGGCGCTGTTGGGCGAGCAGGCGGCCCAACCGGTCTTCTACCATCTCGACAACACCAGCATCTCCCTCGTTCGCTTCCGCCGCAACAATGAGCTGAGCGTTCGCTATCTCAACCGGCTGGATCACTTGCCAGCCGAGCTCATCACGTGATGGCCGGTTCTGGATTTGCATGAAACAAGCCTCTCGCCCGGCTACGCCGCAGCATCCTGAGCGGAGCACGGTGTAGTTGACCGTGCGCAGTCGAAGGATGCGGCTCACGAAAAGCGATTCTGGCTGCCGAACACCGCATCCTTCGACTGCGTAGCGAAAAACCTGCTGCTCCGCTCAGGATGCTACATTGCATCTGAATTGGAGCCTGCCCATGACCGAACCCCGCCCCGACCTGACCGGGGTCCCCGCTGAAGTGCGCGCCTACATCGAAGCGTTAGAAGCCGAGCTGGCTCGCGTCCGGCGCCCCGCCCGCATGGCGGCTTCCGCCGGGGAGGATGACCTCCCGACGGAAGCCGCCCCTGGCCCGGCCGAGCCGCCGACGACCCTGGCCGTGATCACCGCGACCGCGGGCGGGCTGATCAAACGCTCGTTCCGCCATCTCTACGGCCGCCAGTCGCGCGGCGGGATGGGCGTCTTCGATCTGGATGCCCCGGAAGCCGACCTGCCGGCCTTCCTGGTGATCGCCGATTTTAACCAGAACCTGATTGCGGTGACGAGCCAGGGCCGCGCCTTCCCGCTGACCGCGCGACAGATCAACGAGATGCCGGTGCGCAGCCGCGGCCAGGCGTTGAGCCAGTGGATCCCCCTCCAACCCGGCGAGCGGCTGGCGCTCCTCCTCGTGGATCAGGGCAGCGGCTATCTGACTGTGGCGACGGTGCGCGGCCAGGTGCGCCGCTTCCGCTATCACTACTTCGGCGCGGCCCTGAAGCCGGGCACGATCCTGTGTGATATCAAGGAGGGGGGCGCGCCGGCTGCGGCCTGCTGGACGCCCGGCGACGGCGAGTTGTTCATCGCGACCCGCAAGGGGAACGCCATCCGCTTCGCCGAGACGCAGGTGCCGGTGCGCGGCTGTCCGGGCATCCGCGTGGACCCCGACGACGCGGTGGTGGGGGTGGCCCCGGTGCGGGGCGACAGCCGCGTCTTCCTGCTGAGCGCGGACGGCAAGGGGACGATCCGCGCCATGAGCGGCTTCTCGGCCAACAAGGAGCCTGGCTCCGGCGGCAAGGTCGCGATGAAGACCGACCGCCTGGTGGGGGCGGCCGCGGTTGCGCCGGGCGACGACATTTTCGTGATCTCGCGGCTCGGCAAGATCATTCGCTTCGCCGCCGACGAGGTCCCGGAAAAGGAAGGGGTGGTGCAGGGCGTCAACTGCATGGCCCTGCGAAGTGACGAAACGACTGCGCTGGTGGTAAGCCGATGAAATCGCTGATGAAATCTGATATGGCAAACCATTCACGCAACACGCCCTGGATCTTCTGGCCGTTTGTGGCGCTCTGGGATCTGGTGACAGGCATCTTGAAGCTGACCGGCCGGCTGGCGGCGATCCTGGTCGGCCTCCTGCTGATGATCGTGGGCATCGCGGTCAGCCTGACCTTGATCGGCGCCATCGTCGGCATTCCGCTGGTGATCTTCGGTTTCACGCTGACGGTGCGCGGGCTGTTTTGACGCGGCATCATCGCCACTCCTCGTCATCGCCGACCACGCGCAGGCGGCGCAGGCCGGCCTCTTGCAACGCTTCCAGCGTCGGCGGCGGGATGTACGGCGGCTGCCCGCCCCGCGGCCCCAACAGCTCGGCCGGGTTCAGCACGATGATGTTCGGCTGCGCAAACTGGGGATAGGTCGGCGCCGGCGCGGCCGGCGGCGCTGCCGGCCGCCAGCTCGCCTCGCGCGCCGTCCGCCGCAGCAGCGCCAGCAGCAGCACGCTCGTCGGCACGCTGGCCGCCACCCCCACCGCCACCCCCAACACCACCGCCATCGCATCCGTCGTCAGCCGCTGCCCGATCACCAGCGCCAACGTCACCCCGAAGCCCAGCATCAAAGGGATCAGCGCACGCTTCATGTCGCCCACTCCCCCAGCCAGCCCCGACCCGGTGACACGGTGACCGGGGAACCCCTGCCCCCTGCCTCCTGCCAGCTCCGCCGCCGCCGGCCGCCCGCCCGCACCTGCGCCACCACCTCCCGCACCTCGCCCGCACCCGCATACGCCGCCTGGAAGCGGATCACCTGCCCCTTCGCCACCAGCAGGAAGTCGCCCCGCCCCAACAGCCGCTCCGCGCCCGTGCCGCCCACCCCCGCCGCTACCTTGGCATCCTCCGGGCTGACTACGCTGCCCACCAGCCGCACCGGAAAGTTGGCCTTCACCAGCCCGCCCACCAACGCCGCGGCCGGCCGCTGCGTCGCCGCCACCACATGCAGCCCCGCCTCGCGGCCCCGCTGCGTCAGCCGCGTCC